>Ga0116129_1001824_pt1 | contig 11335 bp, 9 predicted proteins | sample June2015DPH_17_2_FD_89732 | JGI IMG/M metagenome (GOLD analysis project Ga0116129, IMG submission 89732) | Peatland microbial communities from SPRUCE experiment site at the Marcell Experimental Forest, Minnesota, USA - June2015DPH_17_10 | ecosystem: Environmental > Terrestrial > Soil > Wetlands >...
CGACAATAGCAGGAGTGAATCCGATGAAACGACCGAGACGCAACCACTCGCCGGGCTTCAAGGCGAACGTGGCTTTGGAAGCCTTGAAAGGCGAGAAGACGATCGCGCAGCTCGCTATGACGTTCATGCGAATCAAATTACCAGCTGGAAGACGCAGCTTCTGCAGCACGCGGCGAGGATTTTCGGCGCTGGCGTTGTTGAGGGTGCCGCCGATCGCGAGCGCCAGGCCTCGGGGGACCCCACGCTTGCAGCGCGCCGGCGATAAGGATGAGCGGATAAAGCCATGCGGCAGATAGGTTTTCCATGGGTGCACTCCGTTAGTAATTGTTGAGCCATAGGAATGTCACGAGCGAGGCGAGCAGTGCCGGCGGCATCACCAGGCAACCCAACCGTAAGAATTTCCAGCCACTCACCGTTTGCCCTTCGCGGCGTAGAGCGACCAGCCACAGAATCGTGGCGAGTGATCCGGTCACCGATAAATTAGGCCCGAGATCGACGCCGATCAGCATCGCGCCGGTAACGTGCGGTGATAACTGCGCGCTGCTCGCGACCGAGCCTGCGATCAGCCCGAGGGGGAGGTTATTGAGGAGATTGCAGAGCGCTGCAACGATGCTACCCGCCGCCAGTGCAGTCGAATGCGGGGCCGCGGCAGCGCTCGAGGATAATCCTAAGATCAGGGGCTTGAGCATGCCGGTCCCCTCAACGGCCTCCACGAGTATGAAGAGCCCCGCCACCAAGGGCAGCACACTCCAAGAGATGTCTTTTGCGATGGCCCACGGCGAGAGTCGCCTCAAGATCAAAATGGCGAGAGCGGTCGCGGCGCCGGCCAAAAAGGTCGGCAGTCCCAGCTGCCAATCAAGGCTCGAGGCAACGAGAAGCACGATCGCCGTCACGGCGATACCGCTGGCAGCCACGCTGCCCCCCCAAGAAAGCGCGGGTAGCTCCATGTCGCTCGAAATGGAGCCGCTAAGATCGGCCCGTTGTGTGAATCGCAAAACGAGGAAAGTCACCGCGATCGACACGACGGACGCAAATCCGAATTGTGCCAACCACGTGGCGAGAGGTGGCATGTGCGCGCCGTACACAACCAAATTCGCAGGGTTCGAAATCGGCAGCACGAAGCTCGCGGCGTTGGCAATCAGGGCGCAGATAAAGAGGTACGGGAGCGGCTTGGCGTGGGCTCGTTTCGCGACCGCATAGACGGCCGGCGTCAGGACCACCGCGGTGGCATCGTTGGACAAGAAAATGGTGACGATCGTCCCGACGAGATAGACCAAGCCGAATAGCCGAGTGGGAGAGCCCTTCGCTTGCCGGACCGCATAGGCAGCAAGCCAATCAAACAGACCTTCATGCCGAGCAAGCTCAGCGAGCAGCATCATGCCAATCAAAAAAAGATAAACATCTGTTCCCTTGAGCACCGCTTTGGCGGCAGTCTGTAGGGAGATCAAGGACAAGATGATTAACGCGAGGGCGGCGAGAACAGCCCAGATCGCTTCCGGCAATTTCCAGGGTCGGATGATCACCCCCAGAATGGCGCTGGCGGCGATACTCCACGTCGCAATGTGCGCAGTCGATGCGAGCATTTAGGGATACGCCCGGGTCTTATTCAGACCCACTACCATTGTCGACCGTTGCGATTGGGGCCTAAGCGAGTGCCCAACAGATGCCGTTCGGGCCTTGCACCCACCGCATCGGCGTCGCTCCCGTCCGCCGTCCGATCGGGCGGCCGAAACCCCGGCGTGGCGACCACAATGGTGTCGGTGTCTGTGCTCCCCGAGGCGTCAGTGGCTTCAACGGTGACGGTGAATTCATCGGCGACTACGTGTTCGGGTCGTTTCACATCCGTGACCAATCGATGATCGGCCGGTGAGGTAATCATCACGAAGGGCCACAGACTACGCAGCGGCTTGAAACGCCAACTGACGACACCGCGATTCAAGGAGACGAGCGAGAACAGCGGTAGCCGCCCACCGTAATGGCATTGGGAAACGGCGCGCCACCGAGCCCCTGATAGAACGCGCGCAAATCACCTGGTTTGCGATCGTGGTCGCCCGGGATTGCGTGAATGGGCACTTTCAAGCGTTCGAGCCCACTACGAATCAACGCATACTGTTCCGCCGAACCATCATCAGCGTTATCGCCCGGAAGTAAGAAAAAGTCGATATCATCTGCCAAATGGGTGCTAATTTCGTCGATAATCGATAAAAAGTCGCGATAATTGGACTGGTCCTGGTCCGTGATGTGCAAGTCGCCGACGTGCACCCAAGTCAAGGAATCGCCGGCCGCAGTCTTAGTCATCGGTATTGCCCTCGCGCAGGTTCAACCCAAGGTATTGCAACCGCCATGCCACGCGGGAAACGCCGCCAACATGATTGGCTGAGCCCGCGAATCGCGGCAGGCGTCCGATAAGATGACAGTCGGTGTCTGGCTTTCGGACAGATCGAGGACCGGAAGGGACGGTTCGGCCGCGCAGTCGACCGGGCCCGGGTTTTGTATCGTTTGTTCCGACGCTTAAAACATCTGGTGGGCTATTGATGCAATCTCTTCGCAGTCGACTGATGGTTCTCATCGCGCTGCTCGGCTGCGCAGGGCTCGCCACGGGCGCCTTGATGATCGGTTTGTTCTATCAATCGGCGAGTGCGCAGGTGGGCCAGGCCGAGGCGCAAATTGCACGCGCCTGCGATGCAATCGCCGCAACCTATCGATTCTACACTGCCCAATGGCAAGGGCCCTCGACGTCACTGCAAGACTTGAGGTTGCGATCCAGCTTGACGACCGTCGTGCAAACGGCGCTTCGAGATCGACCTGGCATCGAGGGCGGCTTGTGGCAATCCGACGCCGGGGCGCTCGCCTATGCGTATCCCACCTATCAGGGCGCAGGACCCAAAACTGACATGCCGCAGGCAGAACTGTCTCGCATTCAGTCGATTAACGCCGCCGCCCAAGCAGAGGACCGGCAGGCGAGTCGCCGGTACCAGGCGACGACCCAAGTCCTATTGTTGACCGCCTGCCCGCTGCATGGCCCAATTCCGACGCTGACCGCCTGGACGATGACCCGCGTCGCGACCTTTGCCGGACGCGCCTATCAGCAACTGATGGCGGGCCTCGGGGTCTTGCTGGCGGCCGTTGTCGTGGCGACCCTGCTGCTGATTCGCCTGACCCTCACGTGGTCGCGCCATGTCGGGCGCATCGAGACCACGCTTCAGACCAACGATGTCATGCGCCTGCCGGTCATCAAGGCGACCGGCGAGAAGGAACTCGATCAAATCATTGCGGCCCTAAATCTCGCAGGCCGGCGACTGGCCGATACGAGCGAACGGGCCGAGGAATTAGCACGGCAGGTGGCGAGCGGCGAACGGCTCGCGGCCATCGGCCGCGTCGCCGCCGGCGTCGCCCATGAAATCCGAAATCCCATCGCGGCGATGCGCCTCAAGGCTGAAAACGCCCTGCTTGCCGATGCACCCCGCCAGAAGGAGGCCTTATCGATGATTTTGGGCCAGATCGAGCGCCTTGATCGCCTGCTCACGCGGCTCCTCAGCCTAACCGAGAGGGACCCGCCGCGACGGCAAACAACGTCCGTCCGATCGGTGCTCGAGGAGTGTGCACGCGAACACGCCGAATTGGCACTGGGGAAGGGGGTGACCCTTGAAACGAAAATTGGCGTCGAGACTGCCACGTTCGATGCCGAACAGATCCGCCGGGCGCTCGATAACTTGGTGCTCAACGCGATCGAGGCGGCACCCCGACACTCCAAGATCGTCATCAGTGCCGAGCCCAATGGCGATAAACTGAGGCTAACTGTCTGCGACGCGGGCACAGGCCCGCCGCGCGAGATTCGCGATCACCTGTTCGAACCCTTTGTGACCGGCCGACCAGAGGGGACAGGACTCGGACTGTCCCTGGTGCGTGAAATTGCCAATGCCCACGGCGGCACCGCCAACCTGATCACCGCCGCGGATGGAACCACATTCGAGATGGTAATTCCATGGCACTAATTCTCGTGGTGGATGACGATGCCGCGATGCGCCATGCGCTCGCGGAAGCCATTGTCGCCTTAGGCCATATACCGAGCCTCGCCGAGTCCGGTGCAACCGCATTGGGCATTTTGTCCGAGAGCCACATCGATGCCGCACTCATTGATCTTCGCATGAGCGGTATGGACGGCCTTGAGTTACTCGCACGCATGCGCGAGATGACAAGTCCGCCGCCCACGGCCGTCCTTACGGCCCACGCTACCGCGCACAACACCATCGAGGCCATGCGGCTGGGTGCTTTCGATCACCTCACCAAGCCGATTGGGCGCGATGCATTAGCCCGTGTCGTGACGGCGATGCTCGCCGCCGGCGCTGAGAATCGGTTGTTGTCAACGGAACGCGCGGAAACCGGACTGATCGGTTCGAGCGATTCAATGCGTGCAGTACAAAAGGCGATTGGACGCTTGGCCGATAGCGAGGCCACGGTCCTCATCACGGGCGAAACAGGAACCGGAAAGGAGCTCGTCGCGCGCGCGTTGCACGATCATGGACAACGAGCGCATAAGCCCTTTGTCGCGGTCAACTGCGCGGCGATACCGACGGAACTCATGGAGACGGAGCTCTTTGGGCACGTGAAGGGTGCTTTTTCTGGCGCGGTGCGCGACCGGCTTGGGGCGTTTCGGGAGGCTCAGGGCGGAACGCTCTTCTTGGACGAAATCGGCGACATGGACTCAAGTATGCAAGCGAAGATCTTGCGTGCTTTGCAGGAGCGTATCGTCACGCCGGTGGGGGGTAGTCCAATAGCCGTTGACGCGCGAATCATCGCTGCAACGCATCGCGACTTGGCGAAGCACGTCGCCGCCGGCAGCTTTCGCGAGGACCTGTTTTATCGCCTGAATGTGGTGCCCATTCATCTCCCGGCCTTGCGCGAGCGGCTCGCAGATATTGTTCCCTTGGCGGAGTATTTTCTGGCGCTTGCGGGGAGCGGCAAGCGCTTGACCGCGGCGGCCGCCGCGGCACTGATACGGTATGCGTGGCCCGGCAACGTGCGGGAACTTAAAAACACGATGGATCGCCTCCACGTCACCGTCCACGGCAATCGGATCAACGCCGCCGATGTGCTCCAGACAGAGCGATCAGGCTCGGACGACGCTCGCGGGATCGACTGGCCCGATGAGGATTTGCCCACCGCCACATTGCGTCTCGAGGAGTTACTGATCCGGCGAGCGCTGTCGCGCTGCGGCGGGAATCGCGCGGAAGCCGCGCGGCTTCTGAACATCCATCGCCAGTTGTTGTACACCAAGATGAAGCGACTTGGGATCGAGGTGTCCGATGATAAGACGCCGGGTGTCTGCGAATCGGACGAATAGCGCGAATAGCCACTGCGGAAGTGCTTGTTTTATGGCGATTTGAACGCTGGCACGGCGTGTGCATTTCAAGAATGGTGATCAACACTTTTCCTGGAGTGCGTTATGCGAATTTCCTTCTCAACCATGTCCATAGGTGGTGCGGCGCTCTCTGCGATGAGCGGCCTCGCCTTGTCCCAAGTCGTGGCGCCGCCGCCTCCCGCCGCGTCAACCGCAATGCAGGCGGCTGTTTACGATCCACAACAATTTCCCATGATACGGGGCGAGATCGAGCGGTTGACGCTCACTGCGCGAGGCGATATTGACGGGGTGATACTGAAAGACGGTACTGAGGTCAAAACCTCTCCGGAGCTCTCGACACAGATTGCCTTTGTGCTCAAACCGGGCGATCGGGTGACCGTCCATGGACTGCGGGCCGCCGCACTCCCGCTCGTTCGCGCAGTGTCGATCACCGATGAGATGACGCATCGCACGGTTACCGACTCAGAGGGCTCGATGCCGATGAATCCGCCGCCCCTGCCAGGCCCGCCGCCTCCAGCGTTCGGCGCGAGCCGCGAAACCTCCGGACGGGTGCGCATGGCACTCCATGGGCCGCAGGGCGAAGTGAACGGGGTTCTGCTCGAAAGCGGAACGATCTTAAGATTTCCACCGGATCAGGCGGCTCAGCTAGCTTCAGCCATCCAGCCGCGTCAAACAGTGGTGGCCGAAGGCATCACCGTCACGAATTCCCTGGGCACGGTGGTGGATGTTCAGCAGTTCGGTCCCTCTCGCGATCGAATGGTTGCCGTCGGACCGCCCTTGCCGCCGCCCGATGATCGAGGCCCGGCAGGACCGCGACGCCGACCGCCGCCGCCCCCGGGCGCACCACTCACACCTCCGCCGCCTGCGGGCCTCGCACCAGCGCCTGGCGCACTACCACCGCCCCCACCTCCCGAAGGTTGAATGACCGCAAGGCCAAGCGCCGGCGATGCTCGGATCTATACGCACTTTTTCATTCTTGTATGGAGTTACTTAAATGTCTCATGACGCAAAAGCGGAAACGCTCAGTGGCGAATTACAGCAGTTACTTTTCAGCCCCAAAGGGGGAATCGAAGGCCTTCTGATGAAAGTCGGTTCGACATCGATTCAAGTGTCGATGGATCCGGCAACCGCGGATGCCGGCGCGCTCGCCGGCGCGGTCGGCAAACCCATCGAGGTCCAAGGATCGCCCGATCATTCGCCGAAGGCCAAGGCCGGTGTGCATCCGGTCTACACATTGGAGGCCATCACCAAGCTCGGTGGCAAAGCCCTCAGGCCCAACGGTGACCGCCATTCGATCAGCGGTGTGGTGGCGAGCATCCATTACGCCAAACACGGCGAGGCCAATGGCGTGATGCTGGAATCAGGCGAATTCGTTCACACACGCCCGCCCGGACTGAAGAAGCTCAAGCTCGAGCTCGGATCAAAGGTCGTGGCTCGCGGCGAAATGCGAATGACGGTCCTGGGCACTCCCTTGATCGAAGCGCATGAAGTCAATCGAGTGACGCTCGGGTGAGCGAGCCGCTCGCCGTCGCCGCAGGACAGAGCTGCCTCGCGGCGGCCCGGCCTCAACCGGCGAGAGCCGGCGAGAAGGCGCAGCCATCGAGTGCCTCAAAGGGAAGTCTGCGAGGTCTCGATTGGCTCAATTTCTTCCTGGCCGACGTTCAGAGCGGCGTCGGTCCTTTTCTAGCGATCTATCTCGCGGGCTCGGGATGGAACGAACAGACCATTGGATTTGCGCTGACCGGCGGCGGCATTGCCGGGATCATCGCGCAAACGCCGGCCGGCGCCATGGCGGATCGCGTGCACTCCAAGCGCGCGTTGATTGCGGGGGGGGTGATCGCGCTGGCGGTCGGTGCGTTAATGATCGCGGTATACCCGGCATTCTGGGCCGTAATGTCTGCTCAGACACTCATTGGCGTGAGTTCCAGTGTGTTTGGTCCGACGGTGGTGGCGATTTCGCTGGGACTTGTCGGTCGAGAATTGTTCGATCGGCGACAGGGCCGCAATCAGATGTTCAACTCCGCAGGTAATGTCGTTGCCGCGGTTTCGATGGGGCTGATCGGCTATTTCCTGTCTAATCGCGGCATTTTCCTTTTTGTCGTCGCCTTCACCATTCCGACGCTGTGCGCGCTCGCCCGCATCAAAGCGAATGAAATCGACTATGCCGTGGCGCGTGGATCGAACCATGACGGTCAGTCGACCGATTCCTCGAGCATTGCACACCTGCTCAAAGACCGTCGGCTGGTCATCTTTCTGATTTGCGCTGTCTTGTTCCACTTCGCAAACGCGGCGATGTTGCCACTCTTAGGAGAAATGCTGTCCAAAGGACACGGCCGAACCTCGATGATGTTCATGTCGGCCTGCGTCGTTACCACCCAGATCGTCGTGACGGTACTCGCCTCCTGGTCGGGCATCAAGGCGCACCAGTGGGGCCGTAAACCTCTATTGCTGATTGCATTTGGGGTGCTGCCCCTTCGGGGTGTTTTGTACACGATGACCAACGCGGCGCCCGCGTTGGTGGCTATTCAAGTGCTGGACGGCATTGCCGCCGCCATCTTCGGCGTCGTGTCAGTGCTCGTGATCGCAGACCTCACCAAAGGCACAGGGCGGTTTAATCTCACGTTGGGTGCGGTGACGACGGCGGTGGGTATCGGTGCGGCGTTGAGTCAGTCGATCGCAGGCGGCATCGTCCACCGTTTTGGCTATCACGCTGGATTCTTGTTTCTCGCCGCCGTCGCCGCGGGGGCGTTCGTCCTGTTGTGGACAGCCATGCCAGAAACTCGGGACGCGAGAAACTGACCCAATCGGAATTGTAATTTCTACATGCGACGATCGGAATTCCGCGCGTTCCTGCGCGAAAATCTGCGTAAGATCAATTAAGGAATTAATTTAGGTTAATAAGATTCTGAGGGTGGGGGTGCGGGAGCATTTCTAGTCGCGGGGGTACGGACGCCAATCCTGTTGAGTAACGAGCGATGTTTTCCGAAGAGCTTTGCGAGGCAAATCCAGACGCCGTGGTCGCCCTCGACGCAGATGGCATGGTGGTCTACATCAATCCCAGCGGCGTAGCGCTTTGGAGATTTGAATCAAAACAGGCTGCCATCGGCAAACGCTTTGCTGATCTGTGGCCGATTGAAGATCAAGAAAAAGTGCGGCAGGCCATTGGTGCGGCCACGGTACGTCCCTCGGCCATTGAGGGGTTTTGGGTCACGCCGAAAGGCGATCGCTATTGGCTTGAAACACGCTTCGCACCACTTCAATCGGCGTTGGGCGGGACGGCACGGACGTTGTGCATTTCGAGGGACTTTTCTGCTTCACAGAATGCGAAGACATCGCTGACTGCGGAGGAGATCAACGATCGAGCCCAAAACGCTCTCTATCGGGAAATCATCGACTCTGCGATCGAGACTGCCATGATTGGCACGGACTCCGAGGGCCAGATTATTCTTTGGAGTCAGGGCGCGCGCCAGATCACCGGGTGGAACGATGAGGAAATACTCGGTCGCCCCCTCGCGACCATATTTACGCCCGAGGATCGCGCGGCAGGTCGCCCAGAACTGGAGATGCGTCGAGCGGATGAAACAGGCCGGGCTTCGGACATGCGCTGGCACGAAACAAAAGACGGCCGGCGTTTCTACGCGCACGGTTCCATCAATCCGATTCGCGGACCCGCCTCGGGGTATGTGAAATCCTTTCGCGATGCCACCCAGCAGCACCTGACTGAGACCGCGCTTCGAGAAAGCGAGGATCGCTACGCGTCGCTTTTTAACTCCATCGATGCCGGATTTTGCATCGTGGACATAGAGTTCGACGCCCGCCAACAACCGGTTGATTACCGGTTTGTTGAGGTTAATCCGGCGTTTGTGACGAATACGGGCTTAAGCGCGGTGGTCGGCAAAACGATTCGTGAATTGCTACCCTCCATCGAACAGTCCTGGATTGATATTTACGCCAGAGTGGCCGTCACGGGTGAGAGCAGCCGGTTCGAGAACCGCGCCGAGGCGCTCGCTGATCGATGGTACGAGGTGTATGCGTTTCGCACGGGTGATCCGAAGCGGCATCGAGTAGCCGTCCTTTTCACGGACATTTCGAACCGAAAGAAAGCGGAGGCGCAGTTACGCCTCAGCGAAGCGAGGCTCGATAACGCTCTGACCATCTCCGCGTTGGGCACCTTTGACTGGAACACACGCACTGACACGGTTGTGTTGTCAGATCGCGCACGAGAGATTTTTGGCTTTGGTCCCGGTGGACCGCTGCGAGCAGCGGATTTGCAGGCGCGCCTACATCCAGAGGATTACACCCAAAACTATGCGACCGCGCTGGCATCGATTCAAACCGGCGCACGGCGGAGCGTTCAGTACCGGGTTGAACTGCCCGATGGATCGCAACGCTATGTCAGAAGTGTGAGCGATGTTGCCACCGACGATGCGGTGCCCGAGCGGCTAGTCGGCGTGGTCGAAGACATCACTGAGCAGCGGATCGCGCAGCAGCATTTGCAACAACTGAATGAAACCCTTGAGCACCGCGTCACCGAACGTACGCTGGAACTGCGACAGAGCGAGATCCGGTTTCGAGCATATTTCAATGCATCACCCGAGTACCTCTATCTTCTAAGACGCACCAAGGATGATCGACTCGTTTTCGAAGACGTCAATCCGGCGGGCGCCGAGTTGTACGGACTGCACCGCGGCGAAATCATCGGTCGCACGCCGCAAGCGATCGAGGATTCGGAAGCGGCGGAAGGCATCGCCAGTTACGCGCGAAAAGCCCTCGCCTCTGGAAAGAAGCTCAGTTACGAGACCACGCGTAGTTTTGGGGATCGCCCCCGAGTTGCGATCAATACCATTGTGGCGCCGATTGAAACCGCCGAGGGCGGATACGGACTCGTGCTGGTCTGTGGCCGCGATTTGACCGAGCAACGTCAAGCGGAAGAGGCGCTTCGGCAAAGCCAAAAGATGGAGGCGATCGGGCAACTCACCGGGGGAATTGCCCACGATTTTAACAACCTGTTGGCCGCAGTGATGGGGTCTCTCGAGCTGATGCAGGGCAAAATCAAACAGGGGCGTTTGAATGAGCTGGATCGCTACGTCATCGCCGCACAGGCCGCCTCGAAGCGAGCCGCAGCGTTGACGCATCGATTACTGGCTTTCTCGAGGCGGCAAACCCTCACGCCGACCCTGACCGACATCAATCGCCTCATCAAGGGGATGGAGGATCTCATTCGGCGCACGATCGGTCCGGAGCTTGTGCTGGAAGTCGCTGAGACCGAAGCGCTGTGGATGACGCCAGTCGATCAGAACCAATTGGAAAATGCCCTACTTAATCTGTGCATCAACGCCCGAGATGCCATGCCGAACGGCGGTCGCGTAACCATTGAAACTGAGAACTTTCTATTTGACGAGCGAGAAGCGGGCGAACGGGACATACAGCCGGGACAATACGTATCGTTAAGTGTCACCGATACCGGCGTCGGCATGACCCCGGCCGTTCTGTCGCGGGCGTTCGAGCCGTTTTTCACGACGAAACCCTTGGGATCGGGCACGGGGCTTGGACTCTCGATGATTTACGGCTTCGTGCGCCAATCGGGGGGGCAGGTGCGGATGTATTCGGAAGTCGGCCGCGGCACGACGGTATCCATCTATCTGCCGCGATTCATTGGCGAAGGTGAACCTTCGCCGGCCACGGCAGGATTGACCGACGCGGCGCGCGCCAAGCCGGGTGACACGGTGCTAGTAGTCGATGACGAGGAACTGGTGCGAATGCTGGTGCTGGAAGTTCTCGACGAACTTGGTTACGCGTCTTTGCAGGCGACAGATGGCGTCTCTGCACTGAAAATATTGAAATCCAACACTCGCATTGACTTGTTGGTTACTGATGTGGGATTGCCGGCCGGGATGAACGGCAGACAATTGGCCGATGCGGCGCTTCAATTGCGCACGGACCTGAAAGTGTTATTCATTACCGGGTATGCAG
>Ga0116129_1001826_pt1 | contig 11333 bp, 10 predicted proteins | sample June2015DPH_17_2_FD_89732 | JGI IMG/M metagenome (GOLD analysis project Ga0116129, IMG submission 89732) | Peatland microbial communities from SPRUCE experiment site at the Marcell Experimental Forest, Minnesota, USA - June2015DPH_17_10 | ecosystem: Environmental > Terrestrial > Soil > Wetlands...
AAGCTGCCATGACGAGCGCGCAACCGGCCGAAAACGACGGTGTTCGGTCACCGACCACGGGCTCTCTCGGCTATAGACATGCAAACCGCATTGCTCAATGTCTTCTGTGGATGGCTCACGCGTTGGAATGGTTAAATTGATGCGTTGGCTGTTCCAGAACCGGCAATCCAAAGCTATTAGCCGAGCGTTCGCGAAAACATCCAGACAAGGAGTGGTCTGATCTGAAGACGGCTGCTCGAACAGCTTCGCGGTGAGGGCGCTCGGGACACAGCCGGGTAGCAGAGGCGATGCGCGTGCCCGGCAAAGTGCAGCAAAAGTTTCTCCACAAAAACTCGATCGCCGGCTTCACATCTCGTCTTTTGACGCGAGCACGACAGAAAGCAATGTTGAGGCGTAGCGGGCAGCGGCGTTCGGATCCATATGCGGCGCGACCGCAAGATATTCCTTGACGGCTGCCAGCGCCGGGCGGCTGCGACCGGTCAGGCTCGCCAGCGTGGTTGCGACCGCGGAGTCGAGTCCCTCTGCAGGCGCTACTTCACTGAGCAGGCCCAGCGCCAAGGCCTCAGCCGCCTCGATTTTCGCCCGGGTATAGATGAGGTGCATCAGCCGCTTGGGAGGCATCTTGCCGAGTACCGCCGAGATCGCGAGGGTGGGCGGAAGGTTTGTGTCCATCTCCGGGAGCGAGAACATGGCTCCCTTGGCTGCGATCGACAGATCGCATTGGCCTACCAGCGCGCAACCCAACCCGCGCGCCTCGCCGTGCACGACCGCGACGACTGGGACCGGGGTCGCCCGGATATCCGCATAGAGGTCCAAAATCGGCTCGGTGACGCCAGTTCGGATCGCGAGCGCGCTCTTCGCCTTCGGCGGCGTCGGCCCCGGGTCTCTGCCGAGACAAAAGTGCTCGCCCTGGGCGCGGATGATGACGGCCTTGACCGAAGGATCGGCGCCAGCCTCGCGGATGGCGCGTCCGAGCGCCGAGACATCCTCGGTGACAAGCCGGTTGCCCTTGTCGGGTCGGCTCAATGTGATGGTCGCCGTGAGGCTGGCTTGGTCGCGTGTCATAAAAAAGGGAGCAGTTGTCATTGTCGGCCTTTCCAGGAGTATCGGTTCGGGCAGGACATGTCCGTCGTTCGCGGAGGTCAGCCCTTGATCGTTTTGCTGAAGCCATGGAGCAAAACCTTTAGTCCGGAGATCGGTTTGGCGGGATCTGGCGGGCCGTCTTCGTTGCCATCTTGAGGTCCGAGTTGGGCGGCGAGGTTGCGCGCGAACTCGTTCATGATGACCTGCGCCGTATTCTGGATCAGCGCGGCCCCTCGCCCGTATTGGGCGATCGAACCGGCCAACTGGACGTCGGTGTCGACCAGCACACGAGTGCCTTCCGCCGCATCGACGAGAACGAACGCGACGCTTGCCTGCGCGGTGCCTCTCGCCTTGGTTTCGGAGCCGCTCGCTTCCGCCACCACGCGATGATTCGCCCCGTCGACTTCCTTGTAGATCAGCTTGCCCTTGAAGTTGAGCAGCACCGGGCCAAGCCGGACCGAGATGGTCCCGGTATAGGTTCCGTCTTCGCTTTGCTCGATCAACTGGGCTCCCGGTGCGCAGCGCGCGATGCGCGGCACGTCCATCAGCATCGTCCATGCCTGTGGGGGCGGAACCGGAACCTTGAACTCGTTATGGATTTTCATGATCGTCCTCTCGCGGGGGCGGCAGGGGTTTGCGCGATCTGTTCCGCATAAGCGCCCGCTTGTTCGAGTGCCCGCACGATGCGGTCGGGCATCAGCGGGGTTTCGGCGAAACGTACAGCGAACGGAGACAGCGCGTTCTCGATCGAAGCGATGATCGCAGCCGCGGCCGGGATGGTTCCACCTTCGCCGGCGCCCTTGACGCCGATCGGGTTGAGCGGTGAGGGAGTCTCGACGTGCGCGATCGCACAGGTCGGGACGTCGGTCGCCATTGGGAGCAGATAGTCTGCGAAGGTAGTGGTGAGCGGCTGGGCATTCTCGTCATACTGCATCCATTCGAGCAGTGCGTTGCCGATGCCGTGGGCGACGCCCCCTTGCACTTGTCCATCAACGATCATCGGGTTGATGACGTTGCCGCAATCGTGCGCGACGGAGTAGTTGAGGATTTTGACGGCTCCAGTGCCCACGTCCACTTCAACCTCCACCACATGCGTCCCGCTGCAGTAGGAAGCCTGCGTTGGCGTGAAATACGCCGTATGCTCGAGGCCGACGGGATGATCGGCATCCATCGAAAATCCGGGCATCCCCTGCGCGGCGCGGGAAAGCTCTCCGAAGGATATGGTCGGGCGATTGCCGCCGCGTCCGATCGCTTTGCCGTCCTCCAGATTGATTTCGCTTTCAGGCAAACCAAGCGCCCGCGATGCCAGCTTCAATATTGAAACGCGCACATGGTCGCCCGCGATGGAGGCCGAAGAACCGGCGTTTACCGCGAGGCGACTTGCGAAAGCGCCAACGCCATTGGCAATTCCTGCCGTGTCGCCGATCGTGACCATCACATCTTCAATCCGGCAGCCGACCCGATCGGCGACGATTTGGGCAAGTGTGGTCCGCGTACCCTGTCCCTGGCTTGTCGCTCCTGACGTAACTCGCACTTTGCCGTCTGGCAGAATACGCACGGTCACGCCCTCGAACGGCCCCAGGCCGGTTCCCTCGACATAGGAGGCGACGCCGATGCCGATGAAGCGCCCATTGGCCTTCGCGCTGGCTTGTCGCGCGGGAAAATCCGCATAACCGGCGAGTCTCAACGCGGCATCATGCCCGCGTGGATAGTCACCGCTATCATAAATCAGCGGTTTTCCATCGCGAAAAATCAGGCCCACGGAGTAGGGCATCTGTTCGGGGCGAATATAATTGCGGCGGCGCAGAACGGCCGGATCGAGCCGGAGTTCATGCGCAACCCGGTCCATTAGCCGCTCCATTGCGAAGACAGCCTGCGGTCGGCCGGCGCCGCGCACCGGAGTCGTCGCTACCTTGTTGGTGAACGCGACAGTGCATGCAAGATGATAGGCCGGAACGACGTAAGGCCCCGGCATCGTTGCCCCGGCGATGTAGGGCATGATGATGCCCCAAGGGACGAATGCACCAGTATCGTGCAGCATGTCTCCGCGGACGCCGAGGATGTTGCCGTCATTGTCCACCGCGATCTCCACGTTCCAGTACTGGTCGCGTTCCTGAGTAGCGCACAGGAAATGTTCGCGTCTATCCTCGATGAACTTGACGGGACGACCGAGCGCACGGGAAGCATGCGCGACGACCGCGTCCTCCGGATAAAAGATCGCCTTGGGTCCGAAGCCCCCGCCGACATCCGGGGCGATGATGCGAATGCTCTCCAAATCGACGTCCAGGACTTCGGCGAGCATCCGTCGCGCAATGTGCGGTGTTTGAGTAGAAGACCAGAGCGTCAGGCTGTCTGTGGTGACATTGGCCTGTGCCAACACGCCGCGCGTTTCCATGGCCATGCCGCCACCGCGATGTTGCCAGAGTTCCTCGCGAAACACATGCGGTGCCGATGCAAATGCCGCCTCGACGTCGCCGTAATTCATGACGAACTGGGAGACGATGTTGCTTTCGAGATCGGCGTGCGCACGCGGAGCGCCGTCGGCGAGCGCCGCACGAACGTCACTCACCGCCGCGAGCACTTTATAATCGACTTCGATCGCCGCCAGAGCGTCCTCGGCCAGATAGCGACTGTCGGCAACGACGATCGCGAGTGCCTGCCCGACATAGCAGACTTCGTCGACGGCCAGACTGTGCTGTGTTCGCAGCGTCGCCATCGTTGCGTTGGGAAGCAGCAACGGCATTCTCTGCTTGCGCATGCGCTCGGGCAGATCCGCCGCCGTCAGAACGGCGTGAACGCCCTCGCAGCGCCGCGCCGCAGAAGTGTCGATCGACCTGATTCGGGCGTGTCCATGAGGGCTGCGCAGGAACGCCGCATGCAAGGTGCCTGCAATATGGATGTCGTCAACGTATTGGCCCTTGCCCGACACGAGCGCAACGTCCTCAAAACGGGTGACGCGGGCTCCGAAGTTTTTCGATCCCATCACGCGGCTCCCTTGATACTTTTGAAGTGTTCCGCGGTAGCCAGCGCCGCACGAACCGGGCCGGCGTATCCAGTGCACCGGCACAGATGTCCGGTGAGAATTTCACGCACTTCCTGCTCCGTGGGATCGGGATTGTCCGACAGCAGTTCAGTCAGACTCATGAGGATGCCCGATGTGCAGAATCCACACTGCAGGCCGTGATGCTCCTGAAATGCCTGCTGCAGAGGGTTGAGGCCGCCGGCAACGTTCAACCCCTCGACCGTCGTCAAGCCCCGGCCACTCATCTGAACCGCGAAAGTCAGGCAGGATCGGGCGGAGCGACCGTCGATCAGCACGGTGCAGGCTCCGCAGACCCCGTGTTCGCAGCCAAGATGCGTCCCGGTCAGGCCGATTTCGTGTCGAAGAAAATCAGCCAGCGTCATGCGGGCTTCAACGTCGCGGGTATAGGTCTTGCCGTTGATATTGACGGAAATCGAATGGATTGTCGTCACGCCGTTTCTCTCTTCTTTGTCTTCATTCTCGACGATGCTTCATGAAGAGCGCGCTTCGTCAGAACGCGAGCAAGATGTCGCCGGTACGTCGCGTCGGCATGGATGTCTACAGTCGCTTCAACATTTCCCGCCAGGCTGGCCGCGCGCGCGATGACGCTGTCGTCCAGATGCCGGCCCACCAGTGCCGCTTCGGCTTCATCGCGCCGGATAGGACGGTCGGTGACACCGCAAAGCGCAATAGCAGCGCGTTCGATGACGCCATCGTTGTTCGCATCGAGCAGGACCGCCGCGCCGGCCACGGCAAAATCTCCGTGCCGCCGCGCATATTCCTGGAATGAATAGCCGTGTCCCTCGCGCCAGGGCCGGATATGAACGGAGAGAAGTATCTCGTCATACCCCAGCGCGGTCGTCATGAAGCCAGCGGCGAATTCACGCATCGGAACGATGCGCGTTCCGTTGGGTCCCGCGATTTCGATCTCGGCATCAAGCGCAAGGCAAGCGGTCGGCAGCTCGGCGGCCGGGTCCGCATGCGCCAGACTACCGCCCAGGGTTCCACGATTGCGCGTCTGCCGATGTCCGACATGGGCCAAGGCTGCCTTGAGGAGCGGTACCTCGCTCGCAAGAGGGGCTGAGAATTCGAGTTCGCGCTGGCGCGTCATCGAACCGATCCGCAGTGTTTGTGCATCGAAATGCAATCCCGACAGAGCGGTGATATTTCCAAGATCAATAAGATGATCCGGCATGGCGTAACGGAAGTTCATCATCGCCACGAGGGATTGGCCCCCCGCGATAACCTTTGCATTGTCCAGGGTCGCGATCAGCGTGACGGCTTCATCGAGGCTCGTCGGCGCGTGATATTCAAATGGAGCGGGCTTCATTGCCGCCCTGCGATCCGGTCCAAAAACTTGGGCATCGCGACCCCCCAATCTCAATTTTCGACTACCGATGCTGCCTGATTAACGATCAGGTCTCGGTTAGTCGTTCTCTTATAAAGAACATTTGTTCCAGACTAACCGGTCTACATGCCCTGTCAACGGTTGAGGAATCGGGGGTTTCAGTTGACGGAAAAATACTCTCGTGTTCCAATACAGAACGACTGTTTCTTTCTGAGGAACATATGGGCCGAAATCCGATAACCAAAGTCTTGCGGGCCCTGAGTTGGCTGATCGAGGAGCCATCCGGTTCCACTGGGGTGCGCGAGATGGCGACGGCTCTGGGTTTGTCGCCCAGCAGTGCCCACCGTCTTTTGACTGCGCTGACCGACGAAGGATTCGTTCGCAAGGACGCCGCTTCCTCGAAATATCATTTGGGTGTGGAATTTTATCGCCTGGCCAACATCGCGGCGGCGAAGGCACCCATTCGCCAGGCGGCGCTGAAGCACATGCAGCGTTTGGTCGAGGCCTGCAACGAGACTGCGCTGCTGGGCATCTACGACGACCTCAAACAGGAAATGGTCTTTGTCGCGCGGGTCGAGTCCAACCACGCTCTGCGCTATGCCGTTGAATTGAACCAATGGATACCGGTTCATCTCGGCGCCAGTGGATTGGCCATCATGGCCTTTCTTTCCGCCACCGAAATTGAATCAATCATTGCCCGCACCCGGCTCGCGCCCTTGACCGACTTGTCAATTACGGAGCCTTACCGCCTTCAGATGGAATTACAAACGATCAGGACTCGTGGAACCGCCGTTTCACGAGGCCATCGCATACAGGGGGCCGTCGGCTTGGCTTCTCCCATTTTTGGGCCGAGCGGCAAAGTGGTTGGCGACGTTTGTCTCACCATTCCGGAGCAACGCTTCGATGCCAGGGCGGAAGATCATATCCTTGGCCTTCTGCGGGCGTGCGCCCAGTCCATTACCGGGGAAATAGGAGGTCGGGTCAGAGACAGGCAGGCGGCCTGAAACTCACCCGGCAAGTGAGAACGAAACGATCAATCGGAAAACAAAAACGGCCAAAAAGAGCCGCGATCATAAGGGGCGCATTCAGCGTCAGGGAAACGCAACATGGCTTACGTAACTGCGGCGAACGTCGCTGAAGAATCAAAAATCACCTCTTATCAGTGGCTCTGCTTGTTCTCTGCCTTCGCGGGCTGGATGTTTGATTCGATGGATCTGAACTTGTTTACGCTCGTGCTGTATCCGAGTGTAGCTAGTCTGACGAAACTCACCAGTCCCGCTGAAATCGCCCGCTACGGCGGTTACATCATGGCCATCAAGCTGCTGTGCTGGGGCATGGGCGGCATCCTCTTCGGGGTCGTTGCCGATCGCATCGGGCGTTCTCGCACGATGGTGATCACCATCGTAATCTACGCTGTATTCACCGGGTTGAGCGGTCTGGCGCAGGACTGGATTCAATTGGCGGCTTTGCAGGCGATTGCCGGATTCGGCATCGGGGGAGAATGGGCCGCGGGCGCGTCGCTCGTCGCGGAGAGCTGGCCAGAGAAGCACAGGGCGCGGGCCATGCAGATCATGCAGATGGCGTTTGCGTTCGGTTTTTTCGCTGCTGCGCTCGACAACCTTCTCCTTGGCCCAATCAGCTGGCGCTGGGTGTTGGCTGCGGGTGCACTGCCCGCCGCGTTGAGCCTTCTGATTCGGGTTTTCGTTCCTGAGCCGGAGCGCTGGGTCGCAGTACGAAAACGCGATATGGGCCTTACGACTGCCGGACAGACCTTTGCCGCGATCTTCAAGCCAAATATGCGCCGCAGAACCATCGTCGGGGCGGTCGTCGCATCGTCGGTCATGATCGGCTGTTGGGGCGGTCTAACCCTGCTCCCGAGCTGGATACAACAACTCGTGCGAGCTACCGGTGGCACCAATGGCGTATCGATGATCAGTTATGCCTTTATGTTGATGATGGTCGGAGCCGCCATTGGCTATGCGAGTCTTATCTGGATAACAGACGCGCTCGGCCGGCGGGGGGCATATTTCATCTTCAATATCTGCGCGCTTGCCTCCTCTCTCTATCTGTTCTGGTTCGTAAAGGACCTTCCAACGCTGCTCTGGTTCATGCTGATCTTCGGATATTTCGTGATTGGCGGTTTCGGGACCTTTGCGGTGTACCTGCCCGAGCTCTTTCCGACACGCGTCAGGGCGACGGGGCAGGGCTTTTGCTGGAACGCCGCGCGAAGCGCCACCGCGATAGGGCCACTTATTGCGGGATGGCTCGTCGCGGAATCCGGTTCGTTCCCTGCGGCTGCGGCGGCTGTCTCATTCGCATATCTGGTAGGTGCGGTTGCGATCTGGTTCGGGCCGGAAACCCGCGGAATTCCGCTTGAGGATTGACCAGACCTGACCGTCACCGCTCCATTCCAGCGATCAACAACATCTGGCGGCGAAAGAAACCGACCGGTCCGCGTCGTCGAGTACCGTTTTTCAACCTCTCGCGTAACGTTCTCCATCATTCGTGACCTCCGTTGGTTTTAGTGGCACCGCCCCACACATTTCGGTCGGCTCGATTGGCGTTTTTTCGGCCTGTTGCGACGGCGGAAGGCGCGCCCGTGCCATGTTGTCCAGGCATGCCGCGAGCGACGGAGCTTTCGTCCCGTCACTGCATTCGAAGGTCACCGGTGTCGCGTCGGCCGCCTGTGTCGGTGCCGCTGCGGCGGGGGGCGGGGGCCGGCGCCGCCGTCTGCTGGAGACGCGCGCAACTCAGGGAGCCCAGGAAAATCAGCAAAACAAGGGCTATTACGGATTCGCGCAGCCTCAGCCTGTCCCATGCTCAAGCGATCAGCCTCGGGCGCGCCGCCATTGCGGCCTGCTGATTCACCCGGCGCAATCATCAGGCAACCCCGGCAAGGAAACAACAGCGGAACGCGGGTCGGAAATCGAACGACGCTTACAAATTTTTAACGAGACAAAATCCTGCCGGTCAGCATTATTTCCGCCGCCGCCGATACCGGCAGAATCGAACTGTGGGTGTCGGACCACGGCATGGCCGGTGCGGGGTTGCGTGACCATCGATGCAACTGGATGCTCTCGGCGGAGCCAAGGAAGGAAAAGAGGAACTACCCATGAGTTTTGTACGGATCGCGGAGGCGCTCAATCGCGCGATGGAGAGGGGCGTCCTTGTTCAGAGATCGATGGGTCCTCGATACATTATAATAGGCGGCATATCCGCGTAGGATCCGGCGCAGGTGCGCTTCGCCAAACACGATCATGTGGTCGAGACATTCGCGGCGGATCGAGCCGATGAGGGGCTCAACGCAAGCATTTTGCCGGGGCGATCGGGGGGCGATCGGATGGTCCCGAATGCCCATGGCACGGATCCGCTGCAAGAAGGCTGGACCATACGAGGTGTCTCGATCCCGATTGAGATATCGCGGCGCGCGGTCCCACGGGAACGCCTCGGTGACTTGGCGCGAGATCCACTCCGCGGTTGGGTTTGCCGCAGGACCAGGTTTTCGCTTCCAGCGCTGCTCTCGCCTTGAAGCGCGAAGCCAGGATACCGAGAATCAGCCTGACCAGATCGGTCATCAGGATGCGAGCTTACGGCGTCCCCTTGCTGCGTCTACGCCGAATCGACTTTTCGGTACACACAGGGAGGCGACGAGGCTTCCGGCGGTATTCGTCATGTCGCCAGGTTTCGATCCACGCCCCCGTGAAGGAGGCGACGCCGTGAGCGCGGCAACACACCAGGCCGCGCGGGCCGCCCGATCGAAGATCCAGGCCGGAATATCCAGCCATCGCCCGGATGCCCGACCAGAGAGGCTGCAACGGAAAACGTCTCCGCCAGCCTTCTCAACCACCTCATGAATATGGACCAGGCATCGGGCCCAAGGATGCCACGGATAAAGAAGCTCGTACTCCGCGATCCCGTGGGCGTTCCGTCGCCGTGTTGTATAATTGCGTCAGAGCGCATCGATCCTTAAACAAGGATGCGCCGATTTTTCGTCCGATTCAACAGATCGGAATCACTCGTTCACACCCGATCCTCGGCGGCGTTCACCATCATTACGTCCGGGTTTGAGTTTTCGGTACACACAGCTAGCGACGAAAGCCGGAGAAGGTGTACCAGTCGACCGTTCCGTCCTTACTTATCTTGCAAGTCGGGTTGCCGCCCTTTGGCTTTGGTTTATATACTCGCTTCGATTGGCCGCGAAGTCTCGATAGCGGCTCCGCATGAAACAGGCCCCTGGTCTTCGTCGTGGCCGCTAGTAAGATGTCGGAACCTGGCCAGGCCAGCGACTGCGCCCGCGGCAACGAGGGCCGGAATCGCCCCGAGCAGAAAGATCGTCAGGGTACTCCATTGGAGAGACAACATGACACCACCAGCCACCGGTCCGACAAACGATCCGACGCGACCGATGCCGAGGGCCCAGCCGAGACCCGTCGAACGCATAGGAGTTGGGTAGAATGTTGCAGCCAAGGCATTTAGAGCAATCTGACCGCCCATGATACAGAATCCTGCACCAAGCACGCTCACCATCAGCGTCCAAACGGAACTGCCCACAAGTCCGATGCCCACGATAAAGATGGCGGCGGTCACATATCCAATGCTGAGGACACGGTAGGCTCCGAGCCGATCCATCAACCAACCGAGTGCAAGACCACCGATCGTGCCGCCGATCTGAAGGAGGGACGTCGCGATCACGGCCGTTTGCAGTGAGAAGCCCACATCGTTGATTATGGTCGGCAGCCAATGGCTCATCAGAAAGAGGTCAAGCAGGTTCGCGAAGAATATGATCCAGAGCAGGATCGTCGCGGGCGCGCGCCCCTCGCGAAACAGATGAAGCACCGGAAACCCGCCTAGCTTCTCTTCGTGGTTAACGAAGCACGTTGCTTCCCCGAATTGGAGTTCAGGATTCATCCTCCGCAAAATCCGGACGATACCCTCGGATTCGCCTCCCATGATTGAGAGCACGCGAAGCGACTCGGGAAGCGCGACCAGCAGGATCGGAGCTATCAGCAGCGTCAGAAATCCTCCAAAATAGAACACCGCATGCCATCCGAAAGCGGGGATTAAATTGGCGGCCACGACGCCCCCGGAAGCCGAACCGACGGAATAGCCACAGAATGCGACGACAACCATCCTGGCGCGAAGACGACTCGGACTGTACTCGGCAACCAGTGCGATTGCGGTCGGCATCGCACCACCGAGACCAAGGCCGGCTACAAATCTAATAACGAGAAGGCCTTGCATTGAGGCAGCGGCCGCCGTTGCCAGTGTGCCTGCGCCGAACAGCAGCACGCAAGATATCAGGACCGTGCGGCGTCCAACGCGGTCGGCAAGCGGCCCGAACACCAGCGCGCCTAACATGAGGCCCAGTACGCCTGCTCCGAATACTGGACCCAACGCCCCTGGCCCAAGGTGCCAATCCTTGCTGACGCTCGGGCCCACATAGGCGATCGACTGGACGTCGAACCCGTCGATGAACAGCGTCGCCGCGCAAAGCAGCAAAACCTGGAGATGGAAACGCCCGAATGTCTGCCGATCGATAAGCGCTGGAATGTCGACGGGCGTGACAAAATCTGTCTCCGGAATCAAGGCATTTTCCCCATCAATTGATCTACTGTAGCTCGTCCGGACCGGACCGCGTTCAGGATGTAGCTCCCGCAGCACGACCCAGCGTTCCCCGGTCGTATCCGGCGACAATCTTGTATTTGTCCGAAATCGATGCCAGCTCGGCGCAGCTTATAACGTCATCGATCTTGCGAAACGGCTTGTCTCCGGTGCGGTGATACACCTCTCTCAATATTGCGTCCGGCGGATTTTCTCGGTTCATTTGAACGATACTGGCGGTCGCTCCGAGGCGCTCTTGCTCGTAAGCCTTCAACGCCT
>Ga0116129_1001827_pt1 | contig 11325 bp, 13 predicted proteins | sample June2015DPH_17_2_FD_89732 | JGI IMG/M metagenome (GOLD analysis project Ga0116129, IMG submission 89732) | Peatland microbial communities from SPRUCE experiment site at the Marcell Experimental Forest, Minnesota, USA - June2015DPH_17_10 | ecosystem: Environmental > Terrestrial > Soil > Wetlands...
CTCGCGCACCAGGGGGTACTGGCATTTATAAAAGGCTTCTTTGGCGGAGAAGATCAATGTCACCGCGGGGGCTTGCTCCGAGGCCGGAAGGGACTGTATCCAGGCGATTTCGTCGGGCAGACAAATGTGGGGCCAAATCTCGGCCTTGACGTCGCCGACCACCTCGCTGTCCAGCCCCAGGGCCTGAATGCGCCGGCGTTCGGCGACCACGGCGGCGCAGAATCCCGCGGTGTGGGTGATGCTCCCGGCCATGGAATCGGGCCAGATTGGTTGCCGGTCCTCGGCCACCCGGACGGGGAAATCGGGCATTCCGAATTCCGCCAATGCCCGCCTTGCGCAGAGGCGCCCTGCGGCAAATTCCTGCCTTCGCTTCGGAACGGCTCGCCCCAGGTGCGCGGCTTCTTCGGGCAGCAGCTGCTGTGGGTCCGCCGGCTCGCGCAAGGTGGCCACGACGGCACCCGGCGAGAACAAGCGGCCCAGGCGGGTGGATAAGTTGGCTGGATTCATGAAAGGTCGATGTAAGCTGAGTCCGTGGAACAGTTTGCCAGGATGACGCTGCTGCTTGCCGCTGATTTGCTGCTGGGATGATAATGGCCAATGCAAAACATCATCGTGACCGGCGGCAGCCGCGGGCTTGGGCTTGCGATGGGGCGCACTCTCGCAGCCGCGGGCTATCGAGTCATCGCCGTTGCGCGCGGCAGCACCGAAGAGTTGGAGGCAGCAAGCCGGGCGGCGGCGGACGGCGGCCGTGGCGCCATCGAGTTCCGGGCCTGCGACTTATCCGACCTGGGAAATATTGCACCGTTCGTGAAAACGCTGCGTGCGGACTTCGGCCCCCTCTACGGCCTGGTCAACAATGCCGGCTTGGGAACCAGCGGCCTGCTCAGCACGATGCGTGACCAGGACATCCAAAGACTGGTTCAGCTCAATACGATCTCGCCCATGATCCTGTCGAAGTACGTGGTTCGATCCATGATGACGCAGCGCGAAGGCCGCATCATCAACGTCGCCTCCATCGTGGCCTCCACCGGCTACAGCGGGCTCTCGGTCTACAGCGCGACCAAGGCCTCGTTGATCGGCTTCACTCGCTCCCTCGCCCGCGAGGTCGGACAGCTCGGCATCACGGTGAACGCCCTCGCACCGGGCTTCGTCGCCACCGAGATGACTCAGGAACTGAACGAAGCGCAGCGCGAGCAGATCGCCCGGCGCAGCGCCATGAAGCGCATGCCCGATCCCATCGACGTGGCACGCAGCGTCGAGTTCCTGCTCGGCGACGGCGGCCGCAATGTGACCGGCACGACGTTGACGATCGACGCCGGCAACACGGCATAGTTGCGTACTGTTCATGAAAAAGATTCTCGTCGGGATTGCGGTACTTGCCCTGCTCTATCCGGTCGTGGCGTGGCTCATGGGGGTCGCCATCGAGCGGCGCATCGACCAGCTTTCCGATCAGGGACAGTTGATCTTGCCGCAGCTTCGCCTCACTCAAAGGAGTCAGCACGGCGTTCTCACCTCAGACGAGGACGCGAGCTACGAGATCGGATCGACGATCAAGATTACACGTCATTATCATCGCGGCTGGTTCAGTTCCCTGGATGACGTCACCCTCGAGATGTCGAGCGCCGCGCTCGATGCGTTGACCGCCCTCAAGCCTGCCGCCGCCCCCTCCTCGAACGATGGCTCAGAGCACCGGACGTTTCGGTTTTTGCTGCACTCGGTGATTCAACACGGGCCATTTTGCGGCTCGAAGTGCTTCGCGCTTGCCGGCGCAGAGACCGACGCCCGCTTCACCGGTCCATTACAAGCCTCGCTGCCGATGACGATCCGCAGTCGTTTCGCCTTCTTCGGGGGCGGCATGACGACGGTGTCGAGCCCCGCATTCGACCATATGCAGATCGGTCAGGACGTGAACCTCAGCTGGGGTGGTATCGACAGCACGATGCACTACGGGGCACGACAAGATTGGTACGACCTCGCCGCATCCGTACCGTCACTGCGCCTGGAAGGGGCGAAGGGCACGCTCAAGATCGACGGGATTGGCTTCGATGTGCACAGCAAGCGATTGCTGCGCACGCTCTACGGCGGCGACTCGCGCATCGAGATAACTCGCCTGAACGTGACGGGTGTGGAAAAGGCTCAAAATCTGAGTATCAGCAACCTGCTTCTTGCCACTCAAAATCACGCGCCCGATGGCTTCATGAACGTAGGCTACCAAATGGGCACGGGTGAGATCGTCACACAGCCTCTCACTCTCTCCAGCGCGCATGTCGACCTCACCTGGAAGCATCTCGGCCTCGATTCGCTCGAATCACTCGTCGCCGCGATACGCGAGGCGGGTCAGCAGAACACCTCAGTCGCACCGGCCGTGCGCGCGCAGACCATGATGGCCGCGATCAAGCAGCCGCTCGAGGCACTGCTCCTCAACCAGCCCGAAATGGACATCGACCGCATGAGCGCGGCGACCACGCAAGGCCAGGGCCTGATCACCGGCGTCATACGCTTGGTCGGTGCCAGCGCGGCCGATTTCGAGGCGCCCGCAATGCTGCTTCGCAAGCTCGACGTGCGTCTCGACGTTGCCATCGACGAGGCCTTCCTATCGAGTCTGCCGGGTGCCGGGGCAAACGCTCTCACTCTGCTGCAACCCATGATCGATCAAGGCTACATCGCGCGCACGAACGGCGCACTCCGCACGCAAATCCTGTTCCGTGGAGGGCAGCCGAGCTTCAACGGCAAGCCCTTCAACCCGGCGAGGAGTAGCGCTGATCCAAAATTTCGTCCCTGATGTCGATTTTACGGCTGCTCCAACGTCGTATCTGTATGAGCACAAACGCCCTTCCAATGACCCCCACCATCACCGCCTTTGAACGGTCCCCCGATCGCGGCAAGGGACTGGCGCGTGACATGCGCGTTCGCTGGGCGCTTGAAGAAGCGGGCCAGCCTTACGACGTTCGTCTTGTTTCGTTCAGTGAGATGAAGGAACCCGCGCATTGTATGCTTCATCCCTTCGGGCAGATTCCCACTTATGAAGAAGGCGATCTCACCCTGTTCGAGTCGGGGGCGATCGTATTGCATCTCGCCGAGCGCCATGCGGGGCTGCTGCCAGACGATGCGAATGCCCGGGCACGCGCGATCACATGGATTTTTGCCGCGCTCAGCACGGTGGAGCCGGCGATCCTCGAGCTCACAATCGCCAGGATTGTGGAGGGCGATAAGCCCTGGAGTAAGGATCGCCTGCCCCTGGTCAAGGATCGCGTCCGCGAACGGTTGCAGCAACTTTCCGCTCGCCTTGGAAGTGCCGATTGGCTCGATGGTGCGTTCAGCGCGGGCGACCTGATGATGGTGTCTGTGCTGCTAAGGCTGAGATTATCGGGCATTCTCGACGAGTATCCGAACCTGGCCGCCTATGTCGCCCGCGGCGAGGCACGGCCCGCCTACAAGCGGGCTTTTGACGCTCAATTGGCGGTTTTCACCGGCTTGCCACCGAACGGGTGATCATTGTCCGGTTTCCGTCTCCGAAATTTGAAACCTTGCTGGCGGTTACTAGTCTGACTTTCGAGCGCTGCTACCCCGTCGCACCGCGGAGGGATCACGTGCCAGAACCCTTACTTCATTTGTAACTTGGGACCCGTACGGCGTAACACACCGGTAACCGTCTACCCAGACACTTACACGCATCGCGAACCGACGTTCAAAGGACCATCACCATATGACACTGCCCACTCACCCTCTCGGCAAAAGCGGATTGCACATCACCCGCGTCGGATTCGGCTCGTGGGCCGTCGGCGGCGGCGGCTGGTCGTACGGCTGGGGTCCGCAAGACGATACGGCGTCTCTTGCCACGATGCGCCATGCGCTCGAGTTGGGGATCAACTGGATCGACACGGCGGCGATCTACGGGCTCGGCCATTCCGAGGAAGTGGTAGGCCGGCTGCTTCGCGAGTTGCCGAGCGCCGAGCGCCCGCTCATTTTCACGAAGTGCGGTCTGGTCTGGGACGAGCGCGATCGCATGAAACCGCCGCAGCGCAACCTCAGTCCTGACTCCATCCGCCGCGAATGCGAAGCCTCGCTCCGCAGGCTCGGCGTCGAGCGCATCGATCTGTATCAATTCCACTGGCCGGATGCAGGTGCGCGCGTCGAGGATTCCTGGTCTGCAGTGGTGAAGCTCATCGAGCAAGGAAAGATCCGCGCTGCAGGCGTGTCGAACTTCGACGCGACTTTGCTCGAGCGGTGCGAGGCGATCCGGCACGTGGATTCGCTGCAGCCGCCGTTTTCGCTGATCGATCGCGCGGCGGCGGAAAAGGAGATTCCCTGGTGTGCGAGCCATGATACCGGCGTCATCTGCTACAGCCCGATGCAGTCCGGGCTGCTGACGCAGAGTTTCACGGCCGAACGCGTGGCGGCGCTGGCCGAGGACGATTGGCGGCGCCGCGCGTCGGAGTTCCAACAGCCGCGTCTCGGCCGGAATCTCGCCCTGCGGGATGCGCTGCAGCCCATCGCGCAACGGCACGAAACCTCGGTGTCGTGCATTTCCATCGCATGGGCCCTCTCGTGGCCCGGAGTGAGCGGAGCCATTGTCGGCGCCCGCACTCCGAATCAGGTGGACGGCTGGATTGGCGCCGCGGCAATCGAACTCACTCGCCCTGATCTCGACGAGATCGCGGAGGCAATCCGGCACAGCGGCGCGGGCACGGGGCCGGTCACGTCGCGCAAATCGCACGCGCTCAATCGCGAGGTGGCGTGATGGCAACCACAGTCACCTTCAAGCGCCCCGATGGGCAAACTATTCAAGGCTACCTGGCCGAACCGGAGCACGCGGCCGGTGCTGCGGCAGTCGTCATCATCCAGGAGTGGTGGGGAGTCAACCAACAAATCCGCGGAGTCGCCGACCGTCTGGCCGCCGCCGGTTACATTGCGCTCGTGCCCGACCTCTACCGCGGCAAATCCACGGTTGAGGCCGAGGAAGCGCATCACCTTATGACGGGCTTGAACTTCGGCGATGCGGCCTCGCAGGATGTCCGTGGCGCCGTGCAGTTCCTGAAAACCCGCAGCGGGAAGGTCGGCGTAACTGGTTTTTGCATGGGGGGCGCGTTGACGCTGCTGGCCTTGTGCATGGCCCCCGAGATCGACGCAGGCGTGGTCTGGTACGGCTGCCCGCCGCTCGAATACATCGATGCGACCAAGATCAAGGCGCCGCTGCTGGCACATTGGGCCACACAGGACGAGTTCTTCCCCATCGCCACCATCGATCTGCTGCAGGACAAGCTGCGCGAAGCCGGCGTGACCTTCGACTTCCACCGCTACCTCGCACACCATGCCTTCGCCAACGAGACTGCCGTCGGCCCGGGCCGCATCCCCGCCACCCAGTACGATCCCGTCTGGTCGCAACAAGCGTGGGATCGCACCTTCCGCTTCTTCGGCCGGTGGCTCAATGACGGGAAGTAAATTTTCCCGGAAGCCCGGGTATTTACCGGGTTTAATGTGACGTCCCTATGGAGATAAAATTCGAACCAGCTTTTAGAGGGACATCATTAAACGACCGCCGCCAGTTCGATCCGCGTCGCAACACGCCTAACCACCGTGTGTTTGCCGTGTCCGGAGTTAGAAACCTTGCTGGTTGTGACAAGGCATTGGCTCTCAAGCAGTGCAACGTCCCGTCGCACTGCCGAGGGATCACGTGCGAGGGCCAGTGCCAAGGCGCTCAAAGCCACGGGCTCAACGGAGATTTCCCGCAACAATCGCACGCGAGCCGGCGTTATCACTTCCAAAAAATCCGCGGGATCTTCAAAAGAGACATGAAAGCCGGGCTCGACCGCCTTACCACGGTCCAGCTTGCGCGCATTGTCCTTCATTCGGGCAAAAAAACTGTCCATCGACTCGACGCCGACCCGAGTGGGCGGTGCCCGCCTAGCACGTGCCCGTCTCAAGATACTGGCGGACTTGCGCTTCAAACTGACTTTCGAGTTTTTCATAGGATTCGAACTCCACACAATCCACACGCCCAAAATAGTGCCGGTGATGCTTTCCGTGAGCATTGTCGTAGCCCACAATTCGTCCATTGTCTAACGAACTCGATAAATCGATGAGCGAGAGCGAATACCGAAGCAAACTCCCCGCACGAGAGTAATCGACTTGAATTCGGACAATCAGGCCCCGTTTGCGTCCTTTGGGATAGAACACGTCACGAACTGATCGCGACGGATCGACCGCGTCACGATCGGATTTCTTCGCCATGTAGAATTATAGCAGAAGGATGCCATAAGTCCTACCTGGAAAGCCGGGGGCGCAAAGGGGGAAATGCCGCCTCCTCCACACCGAAAGTGTCCGTGCGGGATGTTGGCTAACGGCTTAGCCGGCTGTCGGATGACGTGGCAGTACATGGGAAAGCGCCGGTGGCATACTGTGTCTTGGCCATAAACTGAGAGGTGTGTACATGGAGCTTGATCCAGAGGTTCATTCCCACCCACATAAAGTGGGGCATCGCTGGATCGACATGGTGCTGGCTTCGACTGCTCTTCTGGTTTCAATCGCGTCGATCATTCTTGCGATTCAGAATGAGTCAAATATGCGACGACTGGTGACCGCAAATTCATGGCCCTATATCGCCTTGAACCAGGGAAACGGCAAGGACGGCGAAGCCGTTCTCCATTTTGATGCGAAAAATGCAGGAATCGGCCCCGCCATCCTCGAAAAACTGGTTGTGACCTACGATGGCAAGGCCGTGGGGACATCAGCCGAGTTGGTAGATCTCTGTTGCGCCAGCGCCGGGGGTCGCAAAGCCATTCACCGCGTGTCCATCGAACTCGTCCAAGGTCACGTGTTCACACCACGCGAAGAAATCTCGTTTTTCTCTGTGAGAAAGAACGACTTGGATGGACCGATGTGGGAAAAATTGAACCGCGAACGATTTAAACTCGGCATGAGCGTGTGTTATAGCTCGGTTTTCGGGGAGCACTGGATTGCCAGCCCCGGAAAACCGACCCCCGTCAGCGTGAAATCGTGCGATGACCTAACTGGACCGGCTTACGACTTACATCCCACTGTTGACGACTTTTGAGCCGAGGTCCCTGTGCCACTTTGCAGGGTTACAGGTGCGTGATGATTTCTCTGAGCGAAGTCAGATTTCAGTTTCATGGCGAAGGAGTCGACTGGCAGGAGTTGGTGGCGCTATTTAAACGGACGAATTTGGGCGGCCGTGAAGGCGACAAGGTTCGGCGGGCTTTCGAGCGGAGTAGTCTCGTGTGCTTTGCGACGGACGGATCGCGGCTGATCGCGGCTGGAAGAGCGTTGAGTGATTTTGAATACCACGCCACGATCTACGATGTCGCAGTCGACCCCGACTATCAGCACGGTGGTATTGGAAGCCGGCTCGTACGCGAACTGCTTTCGCGACTTCCCGTATGGCGTGTGCTGTTAATTGCGGACGCCGATGTGCAGCCTTTCTACCAGCGACTCGGTTTCACTCCGTACGACGACGTCATGGCGGTCATTGATAAAAATCGGCTATTCGATCGCGACTAGTCCCACTCGTTCGCGTTCTTCGGAAAATCGGGGCGCTGAACCCGAACGACACAGAACCGTTGACCGGTGGGCGCCTGCATCACCACCCAGCGCTCCAGTCGGTCCACCACCTTGGCGCCCAACTTCTCCAAACGCGCCACTTCGGCAGAGATGTCATCGGCCTCGATGTCTATATGAACCCGGCTCTCGTGATCCACGCGCTGAATCTGCACGATCAGCTCGTCGGGCGGGGTCTCCAGCATGAGGTAATTGCCGCGACTGCCCGGATGCTTGGGATCAACGGGGCGACCTAGCGCTTCGCCCCAGAAGTGAGCGGCCTCGGCAATATCGGTAGTCTTGCAGTCGATCAGTATGGCGCAGAGGCGGGAATGATGCATATTTGAGTCCTCCTGCAAACGCGTTGAACCAACCATCACGGAATTTAACGCAGCTTAAACTTTCAGTCATACGACAGATATTCCTCACACGAATATACCGCAAACGCCGGAATAAACCCGGCTCTCCAGCAGTCCTTCCGCTCACGAGCTCATGAAGGGCGTCAACGAGTAGAACGATGCGCACAGGCAATTCCAAACAACGGATCTTCGATCGAACCACGCGCTTGATGCACTGGCTGACTGCCGGGCTGATGCTACTGGTCTTCGCACTTGCGTTTTCGATCGATCGCACCTCATCCCGAGCTTCCCACATGGCCCTTCTGCAGCTTCATCGATCCGTCGGCATTACCATATGGTGCCTGACATTGGCCAGATTGGTCTGGCGGCACTTTGCCGAGTATCCCGATTGGCCGAGCGACATGCCTCCCACAATGCGAGTCGCCGCGAGGACGAGCGAATATGCACTCTATGCGCTCCTCCTGGCGCAGCCGATTCTGGGGCTTCTGCAGACGAGCGCTCACGGGGATCATGTGAACCTGTTCTTCCTCGGTCAATTGCCGGCCTTGATCGAGAACAATCGTCCGCTGGCCCGACTGCTATTGACGGCGCATAAGTCAGTCGGCTTTTTGTTACTCGGCCTCGTTACGCTTCATGTGTCGGCCGCGCTTTTCCATCACCTGTGGCGGCGCGACGATACGCTCACGGCGATGCTGCCGACGGCGGCCGGGTGGCGCCCGCTCGACCCGCGAGCCGAGCCATCTAGCGAAGCTGATGCACCCCCTGTGACGCTCAATGGCTAGTCCCAGTAGGTAGAGGTACACATCAGGATGTATTATCTGTTCTTGCACGAAACGAACGAGACTGGCCCGTGCAAGATCACTTGATCCACCTTGTCTGCGGCTCGACGGGAGCCGGCAAAACAACTTATGCATTGCTGCTCAGCGATCGGCTGAAGGGTATCCGATTTTCGGTCGATGAATGGATGGCTACGCTGTTCTGGATGGATAGCCCGCAACCACTCAGCCCCGCGTGGTCGATGGAGCGTGTCGAACGTTGTCTAACGCAGACATGGGCGGTAGCGCTGCAAATCGCGGCGCGGAACACTCCGTGCGTGTTGGACCTCGGCTTCAGCCAGGCGCAGAGTCGCAGGAAATTTGCTGACCTCGCGAAGGCGGCGGGTCTATCCGTTCAATTGCACTTCATTGATGTCCCGGCAGAAGAGCGCTGGCGGCGTGTGGAAACACGGAACGCGCGGAAGGGGGAGACGTACCAACTCGGGTTCGATATCACACGCGAAATGTTCGATTTTGTCGAAGGGCTTTGGGAACCCCCAACCGACGCGGAAATGCTTGCCTACCATGACGTGCGAACCTCAAATATCTGAGTGCTAGCGGCGCCGAAATCGCTTCACCTCGCCGGTACAATTTCAGGTGAGGCAACGACGTTGCTGGGCAACATCTTTGGTGAGGCCTATGGAGATGCCATGGATAAGCAATCAGAGCTGGAAATCGTTCGCCGAGCATACGCCAAGCAGATTCTGGCCGCCGCCGGTTTGAACGATCCGCGCCTCGAACTCGCTTTCGCGTCAACCCGACGGGAGGACTTTCTCGGGCCAGGACCCTGGCAAACCTTTCGGGGACCAGGTGTCTACACCCCGACGCCCAGTGCAGACCCAATTTATCTGTATACCGACAATCTCATAGGTATCGTTCCAGAACGGGGAATTAATAATGGTCAGCCGACATTGCACGCCATACTACTCGCGAACGCGAAAATCCAAGAAGGAGAGCACGTGGTGCACGTGGGCGTTGGTACCGGATACTACACTGCCATTATGGCGCATCTTGTCGGGCCATCGGGGAGAGTGACGGGGATCGAATTTGATGCGGAACTCACCGCGCGATCGCAGGTCAATCTCGCACACTGTCAGAATGTGCAAGTGATTCATGGCAATGGCGCGGCCACGAATTTCGACAGCGCAGATGTCATCTACATAAACGCTGGTGCGACTCGTCCTGCGGAGGCGTGGCTCGACGGCTTATCGGAAGCCGGTCGCCTTATCCTCCCGTTGACGACGGACGCGAGCGTACGGCCGACGGAGGATGGCGCCATTGATTTTGCAAAGATGGCCCGGCGCGGCGCCGTGTTTAACATCGAACGTCGCGGTACCGAGTTCAATGCCCGCTGGATATGTCCAGCCGCGTATATTCTAGCTGAGGGCGTCCGTGACAAGGTATCCGAGGCGGCTCTCGCTGATGCCTTCGCGAAAGGCGATGGAAGAAAAGTCACTCGACTCTATCGGCGCGACGATCTGCCGGAAGATCGCTACTGGCTGCGTGGAACTGGGTGGTGTTTGGCTTATGAGTAGTTAGGGCTTCCAGGCAGTTACTGCTGGGCACGGATCGGTTCCTCAATGCTAAAATCCGAATTATGGCCATAAGTCATCAACCGCACTTCGGCTACGCAATATTGCCGAAACCTCCTCTGGAGGTCGTCGCGGCCCGCGTATCCTGGTTTGCGTCGGGCGCTGCAACTGCGACCGACATTTCCACAACGACGCGCGTTCTATTTCTCTGTCCCTCTGCAAAACCACGAGTGTGGGGGCTGATTTCCCATTTAGGGCAAAACTGGTAACGTGCTTCAATGTCGTTTAGAAATCAGGGTTACATCCCTGATCTCTCGCCATTACGGCAAATTGCCGCTCTCGGCGATAGCTGCTGTCTGTGAGAAATATCTCCGGGCCTATTACAACGCTGCCAACTGGGATATTCCGCTGAATGGAGAGGCTTACGCGATCTCATTCGTATTGGACAGATTTGATGGCGATGTTCTTGATGTTGGTGCCAACTTTGGAGACTGGGCAATAGCTGCGCTTCCCCATCTGCGGCCGGGCCAGAAAATTCACTGCTTCGAGGTGGTGCCCCAGCTCCGAGAGACGCTGGCTGAAAACCTCAAGCCATGGGGATCAAGTGTAGTCATCAACGACTTTGGGCTCGGCGCAAACGACGGGGCCGAGCAAATCAATTTTGATCAGTCCGTGCATACTATTTCCAGCAAGTTTCCGCTCATTTATAGCGATACATCTCCCTGTGCTATCACCGCTCGCATCTGCACCGGCGATGCATATTTGCGTGCCGCCGAGATCCGTCGGGTCGCAATGATCAAGGTGGATGTCGAGGGCATGGAAATGGAGGTGTTAAGCGGATTTGGCGATTCCTTCGCTCGAGGAATGGTAAGCGCCGTGCAGTTCGAACATGGACCCAGTCATGTGCTGTCGGGTCATACTCTGCGAGATTTTGTCAGTTTCTTTGAGCAATTAGGATTTGAAGTCTACGAGATGTTCCCAAACAAACTCATAAAACTGGAATACAGATTCTCCAAGGAAAATTATGCCGGTAGGAACTTCCTTGCGCTCAAATCCTAACCACAG
>Ga0116129_1001830_pt1 | contig 11317 bp, 10 predicted proteins | sample June2015DPH_17_2_FD_89732 | JGI IMG/M metagenome (GOLD analysis project Ga0116129, IMG submission 89732) | Peatland microbial communities from SPRUCE experiment site at the Marcell Experimental Forest, Minnesota, USA - June2015DPH_17_10 | ecosystem: Environmental > Terrestrial > Soil > Wetlands...
CAATTGCGCTTTCACCGTCGCCTGGTCCGAGATGTTTCGCGGCCGCTTTGAAGGCCATCCGCTCAAGGGCACCGCGCTGTCGTTTGGTTCGCATGTCGTGCGCGGAGAGGCGGTTGTCACCCGTGCCGGCATCGAAGGCGGCGCGGTCTATGCGCTTTCGGCAGGGTTGCGCGAGGCCATCGCGGATTCAGGACAGACAATCCTGCATATCGCCTTGCGGCCCGATCTCGCAATGCCCGACCTCGTCGCGCGGTTATCGTTGCCGCGTGGCAAACAATCGCTGTCGAATTTTCTTCGCAAAGCCGTTCATCTGTCGCCGGTTGCCATCGGCCTGTTGCAGGAGGCGGCGGTTGCGTCAGGCGTATCGCTGTCGTCGCTGTCGAGGGCGAGCCTTGCCGGATTGATCAACGACGTGCCGATAAAACTCGATGGCGTGGCGGCAATCGCGCGGGCGATCTCGACCGCGGGCGGAATTTCTTTCGATGAACTGGACGCCGATTTCATGATCCGCCGCTTGCCCGGAATATTCGCCGCGGGCGAAATGCTCGACTGGGAGGCCCCGACCGGCGGCTATTTGTTGCAGGCCTGCTTTGCAACCGGCGCGGCGGCGGGCAGGGCGGCGTTGAGGTGGCTTGAGAGACGAATGGCGGTTGAGGGGCGAACGGCAAATGGCGAATAGCGAATGGAATCTTTTTATTCGCTACTCGCTATTCGCTGCTCCCCATTCGCCTATCTCAACTTCCCCCTTGCCGCGACCGGCAGCGTGCCGATGATCTCCTCGCCGCGCACCATCACCACCTCGTCCATCATGTTGACGACCACGCAAACATGATTGGGCACGATCCGCACGACGTCGCCGACATTGGGGCGGGTGTTGCTGCGCGCAAGATCCAGAAAGCCGTGTTCCTCGGCAAAGCGCGCGATCCGGGCTTCCGGGTGTTCGAGGATCAGCCCGTGGCCGTCGAGCCCGCCGCCGGTATCGGAGGTCAGCGTCTTCGAGCCGGCATCGAGAATGCCGCGTTCCGGACCGGCGCGGCTCACGACCGTTGAGTAAATGTTGAGCGCGCAATCGTCCCAGTTCGCGACGCCGGCGACGACCTGCATGCGGTCATTATAGATGTAGGTGCCGGGCCGATGCTCGGTGGCGCCCTTCAGCTTGCCGACATTCTTGAGATTTGGCGTGCCTCCTGTGGAGACCATCGCCGCGTCGAGTCCGTATTCACGAATGCCGGCCAGCGCCTGGTCGTAAAAACGTTGCGCCTCGCTCCAGCCGGTCTCGGTCGGATACAGCATGAAGCCTGCGAATATCAGCCCCTTTGCGGCAGCGATCTCGCGTGCCAGCGCGACCGCTTCCGCAGGCGTCTCAACGCCGGCGCGTTTACGCCCTGTATCGCACTCCACTACAACCAAGAGCGGCCGGCCGGAAGCTCTTGCCGCATGCGGCAGGCCCGCGACCACGACGGAATTGTCGACCGCGACCGTCATTTTGGCCGTGGCCTGCAACGCGCCAAGCCGCGCCATTTTTTCTTCCCCGATCAGATTGTAGCTGATCAGGATGTCATCGATCCCGGCCTCGGCCATCACTTCGGCCTCGCCGAGTTTCTGGCAGGTGATGCCTTTGGCGCCGGCGGCGATCTGCAGCTTTGCCAGCACCGGACTCTTGTGGGTTTTTATGTGCGGCCGGTTGGCGAGGCCGGCCGCATCGCAAGTCGCCTGGATCCGCGCGATGTTACGCTCGACCCGGTCCATGTCGATGACGGCGGCCGGCGTGCCGTATTCCCGGGCGATCTTGGCGGCAAGCGGTGTGGTCATGGGATCAGGCTTGTTCGATCTCTTCGCGCAGCACTTCAAGCTCCAGCCATTTGTCTTCGGCGGTCTCGAGCTCCTTCTGGGCGGTCGAGAGCGCGGCCGAGGCGATATCGAATTTCTTGCGATCCTTCTTGTAGAGATTGGGATCGTCAAGATGGCGCTGCTGCTTTGCGATTTCCGCCTGCAGCCTGGCGATCGTCCTGGGCAGCGTTTCCAGCGCGTGTTTTTCGTTGAAATTGAGCCGGCGCTTCGCAACCCCCGAAGGCGTGCCGCCTTTCGATTCCTTCTTGTCTTCGGCCGCCGCCTTCGCCTCGCGTTTCAGGTCGGCGCCGCGCTGCGCCAGCATGTCGCTATAGCCGCCGGCATATTCGATCCAGCGGCCATCGCCTTCGGGCGCGATCACCGATGTCACCACGCGATCGAGAAAATCGCGGTCATGGCTGATCAGGATCACCGTGCCTTCATAATCACCGAGCATTTCCTCCAGCACGTCGAGGGTTTCCAGATCGAGGTCGTTGGTCGGTTCGTCCAGCACCAGGAGGTTCGATGGTTTTGCCAGCGCGCGGGCCAGCATCAGCCGGCCGCGCTCGCCGCCGGAGAGCACCTCGAGCGGCGTGCGCATCTGTTCCTGCGCGAACAGAAAATCCTTCATGTAGCTGACCACGTGTTTCGGCTTGCCGCCGACCATCACATTGTCGCTGCCGCCGCCGGTCAGCGCGTCCGCCAGCGTCGATTTCGGGTCGAGGCTTTCGCGATGCTGATCGAGGGTGGCCATTTCGATATTGGCGCCGAACCGGATGGCGCCGCTGTCAGGCGGATGGGCGCCGGTCAGCATGTCGATCAGCGTGGTCTTGCCGGCGCCGTTCGGCCCGACGATGCCGATGCGGTCGCCGCGCTGCACCCGGATCGAGAAGCCATCGACGATTTTGCGCTTCCCATACGACCTGTTGATATCCTTGGCCTCGATGATCAGCTTGCCGGACTTTTCGGATTCCGCGGCGGCAAGGTTGGCGTTGCCCGCGGCGGCGCGATAATTCCGGCGCTGGTCGCGCAGCGCATGGAGATTGCCGAGCCGCTTGACGTTGCGCTTGCGCCGGCCCGAGACGCCATAGCGCAGCCAGTGCTCCTCGTTGACGATTTTGCGGTCGAGCTTGTGCTGGTCGCGTTCTTCCTCCGCCAGCACCTCGTCGCGCCAGGCCTCGAACGCGCTGAAGCCACGGTCGATCCGCCTGATCTGGCCGCGGTCGAGCCAGGCGGTGGAGCGCGACAAATTGGAAAGGAAGCGGCGATCATGGCTGATGATGACAAGGGCGCAGCGGCGGCTGCCGAGCTCGCCTTCCAGCCATTCGATGGTGGTGAGATCGAGATGGTTGGTCGGCTCGTCCAAAAGCAGGATATCGGGCGAGGGCGCCAGCACCCGCGCCAGCGCCGTGCGGCGGGCTTCGCCGCCGGAAATGTGCGAGGGGTCTTCGTCGCCGCGAAGGCCGAGTTGCTCCAGGATGTAGCGGGCCTGGTAGTGATCGTCGCCGGGGCCGAGGCCGGCTTCGACATAGGCCAGCGTCGTGGCGAAGCCAGCGAAATCCGGCTCCTGCGGCAGATAGCGGATGGTGGCGCCGGGTTGCACGAAGCGGCTGCCGCGATCGGTATCGACGAGGCCGGCGGCGACCTTCAACAGCGTCGATTTGCCCGAGCCGTTGCGGCCGATCAGGCATACCCGCTCACCCGTCGACACCGACAATTCGACGCCCGACAACAGCGGCGTGCCGCCGAAGGTCAACGCGATGTCTTTCAGCTGGATCAGCGGAGGCGCCATGATCTCTTTCGGTTCAAGCTTGTTTTACTGCCGACAGGTTTGGCCGCTGACGCTGGATGCGGCGGATGGTCTGGTCGAGCGCCGACAAAAACGCCGAGCGGTCGCGCGCTGCGAACGATCTCGGTCCGCCGGTGACTTCGCCCGAGGAACGCAAGTCCGTCATCAGGTTGCGAACCGCCAGCGTCATTCCGATCGATTGTTCGGTAAACGGCTTGCCGTTCGGCGCGATCACCTCGGCGCCGGCCTTCACGCAGCGGCTTGCCAGCGGAATATCGGATGTGATGACGATATCGCCTTTTCCAGCACGTTCCGCGATCCAGTCATCGGCGGCGTCCATCTTGGGCCCGGCCGCGATACGCTCGATCAGCGGATCCTGCGGAATCCGGATGAATTGGCCGGCGACCACGCTGACCGGCAGGCCATGTCTCGCAGCGACGCGAAAAATTTCGTCTTTGACCGGGCAGGCGTCGGCGTCGATGTAGATGCGGGTGGTGTTCAAATCTGTCGTCATCGGTTGGGGATTTGGCCTGACAGCGCCGCGGGCGCTTTGGTGAGGCGCGTGGTACCCTATCCCTGCGGGAATTGCGAGCAAAACAGGGGCGGGAACGCGCTTGCCACGGCATTTTCCTGGCGTAGGATTGCCGAGGAAAAGACAGCGAAATCAGAGGAAAAAGGCATGACCAGCCGGCTCGAAGCCTACCGCGTCTGCGCCTACAACACCGCAAGGCAATCCGAAAACAAGATGCATGACGATACCGTGGCAAAACGGTTCGGATTTTCCGGCGGGCTGGTGCCGGGCGTCGATGTGATGGCCTATATGATGCACCTGCCGGTTGCGAAATGGGGCCGCGCCTTTCTCGAACGCGGGCTGATCGAAGCGCGCTTCGTCAAGCCGGTCTATGACGGCGAGATCGCCGACGTGTCAGGCGAGGCGAGCCATGGCAGCCTTTCGATCGAAGTCGAGAGCCGCGGTGAGCTCTGTGCCACCGGCACGGCGTCGTTGCCCGCATCCGCGCCATCGTTCTCGCTTGCGGATTTCAGTGCCACCGCGCCGGTGAGCGAACGCCGCCCGGTCGATGCGGCCTCGTATCAGCTTGGCAAGTGGCTCGGTACAGAGCCGCGGGCCTGGGCCGGCGATGCCGCCGCTGAATATCTGACGGATGTGCGCGAGCGTGATCCGATCTACGCGAATGAAGGGTTGGGCCATCCCGGCCTGATCCAGCGGGTCATGAACAGGGTGCTGGTGGACAACGCCATTTTGGGTCCGTGGATTCATGTCGGCAGCCGGATGCAATTGCTGGCGGCGGCGCGCAGCGGCGATGAGTTGACGGCGCGTGCGAAAGTGACCGGCAATTATGAAAAGAAAGGTCACCGCTTCGTCGAGCTTGACGCGCTTGTCGTCGCCAACGGCAAGACCCCGCTGGCGCATTGTCAGCACATCGCGATCTACCAGCCGCGCGAGCAGGCCGCGGCGTAGCCTAAGTCGTCTTGCCCCGGCTTGACCGGGGCATCCAGTACGCCGCGGCTTTTCGGCTCAATCATCGCTGTCTCTGGAATACTGGGTCGCCCGGTCAAGCCGGGCGATGACGGCTGTGGTCGATCGCGATAGCTGGGCGCAAGCGACCTCACGCCGCCTTGGCCTTGGCATCCCTTATCGCCCGCCAGACCCGCTCCGGGGTCAAGGGCATGTCGATATGGGTGATGCCGTATTCGGAGAGCGCATCGAGCACCGCGTTGACGATGCTTGAGAGAGAGCCGGCGCAGCCGGCTTCGCCGCAGCCCTTGGTGCCCAGCGGATTGGATTTGGCGGGCGTCGGATGATCGCCGATCGCCATCATGGGGATGTCTTCGGCGCGCGGCATCGCATAGTCCATCAACGAGCCGGTAATGGGCTGGCCGCTACTGTCGTAGCTGACCTCCTCCATCAACGCCTGTCCGATGCCTTGCGCGACGCCGCCGTGCAACTGGCCCGCGACGATCATCGGGTTGACGATGGTTCCGAAGTCGTTGACGCCGGTGTAGCGCACGATCCTCACCACGCCGGTCTCGGGATCGATCTCGACTTCCGCCACATGGCAGCCGTTGGGGAAAGTCGAGGGCGTTTCCTTGGTGGCGTGATCGACGTCGAGCGATGACGGAATGCCCTCCGGCATCTTGTTCTCGCGCAAGCGGCGCGCCAGTTCCACGATGTCGATGCTGCGGTCGGTGCCGGCGATGGTGAACCGGCCGTCGGCAAATTCGATGTCGCCTTCCGAGGCTTCCATCAGATGCGCGGCAGCCTGCTTGCCTTTTGCGATCACCAGCGCGGAAGACTCGACGATCGCCATGCCGGTCGCGGTGATGGAGCGGGAACCGCCGGTGCCGTTGCCGAAACGCACGAGATCGCTGTCGTTTTGTTCGAGCTTGATGTTTTCGAAGGGTACGCCGAGTTGCGCGGAAAGCACCTGTGCGAACGGGGTGGCATGACCCTGGCCATAGTCGAGCGTTCCGGTGGTCAGTTTCACCGAACCGTCCGGCTCGAACGCAATCTTGCCGAGTTCGCCGCTGGGAGGTGCCGTGACTTCGAGATAGGAGCCGACCGCGATGCCGCGGAGCTTGCCGCGCTTGCGGCTCTCCTTCTTGCGCCTGGCAAATCCGGCATGATCGGAAATCTCGAGCGCCTTGCTGAATACGCCCTGGAAATCGCCGCTGTCATAGGTGACGCCGGAGGAGGCCGCGAACGGCATTTGCGCCGGCCTGACGAAATTGCGCTTGCGCAGCGTCAGCCGGTTAATGCCCATTTCGTCGGCGGCGCGATCGATCAGGCGCTCCATGAAATAGTTGGCCTCGGGCCGTCCGGCGCCGCGATAGGCGCCCATCAGCGTGGTATTGGTCAGCACCGTCTTGATGTCGACGCCAAGCAGCGGCGTGCGATAGACGCTGGCGAGATTCTTTCCGGTGTTGAGCGACAACGGGCCCGGCGCGACGCCGCTGATATAGGCCCCGAGATTGCCATAGCCGTTGAGGCGAACGGCGAGGAATTTGCCGTCGCGGTCCAGCGCAAGCTCGGCATGGATGATCTGGGCGCGGCCCTGGCTGTCGGACAGAAAGCTGGTCGAGCGCTCGTCGGTCCATTTCACCGGACGGCCCAGCGCCTTCGCCGCGTGCAGGATGCAGACATATTCGGGATAGCTGATGTTCTTCATGCCGAACGAGCCGCCGACATTGGAGGTCAGGACGCGGACCTTGTCGTTCGGCACGCCAAGCGTCTTCGCCAGCGTGACGCGGTTGCCCGAAACGCCCTGGGTCGGAACCTGGATGCTGTAGCGCTCGCTGGTCTTGTCGTAGGCGGCAACCGCCACCCGCGGCTCCATCGACACCACGGCGACGCGGGTGTTGACGATATCGAGCTTCGTCACATGCGCGGCGCCGGCGAAGGCCGCGTCGATTTTCGCGGTATCGCCGTAATGATAATCCAGCGCCACATTGTTGGGGATGTGATCGTAGAGCTGCGGCGCGCCGGGTAATGCGGCTTCCGCCGCATCGGTGACGGCGGGCAGGGGATCGATATCCACCACCACGGCTTCGGCGGCATCGCGCGCCTGCGCCGGCGTTTCGGCAACCACGAACGCCACGGGATCGCCGACATAGCGCACCTTGTCGTTCATCAGCGCGGTACGGTTGGTCTGCAACAGCGGCGTGCCGTCGCGGTTCTTCAGCGGCAGGCCGCAGGTAAAGGGACCGTAATTTGCGGCGGCGAGGTCGGCCCCGGTCCACACCCCGAGCACGCCGGGCATTGCCCTGGCGGACGAGGTGTCGATGCCGCGGAGGATGCCGTGGGCATGGCTGGAGCGCACGATCCATGCATAGGCCTGCCCCGGCAGGCTGAAATCGTCGGTATATTTGCCTTTGCCACGCACCAGGGTGTCGTCTTCCTTGCGGCGGACCGGCTGCCCGACGCCATATTTTTGCAGTGCGATGGCGTTTTCCAGAGCGGCTGAAGACGTATGATCTTGCATTGAAATTACCTGAAATGCCGGTTTTGGCGCGATTTTTGCAGCCTCTCGTGCAGATAACGCGCCCGAACCAGAACGGCAACGCCCGTTTGGGCATGGTCCCATGTGACGGGTGTTGCGCCGCTGCTATGCCCTGCTAAAGTTTTCGTGAACGGAGATTCCTCGTCGGCCCCAAATGGTCGCGGAAAGACATTGTTGATGAAGCATGACACGCGGTTTTGCGATGGCGCTGCGCCACGCGGAAACCCGCAAGGGCCGGTAGCGGGCGCGGCGGCGCCGGCGGCAGGCCATTCACTTTCCGGGAGCGGCGTCTACGCCGCGCTCGACCTCGGAACCAACAATTGCCGGCTGCTGATTGCCTGCCCGGCCGGCGATGGCTTTCGTGTGGTCGATTCGTTCTCGCGGATCGTCCGGCTGGGGGAGGGAATTTCCGCTACCGGCTGCATCGGCGAGGCCGCGATCGATCGCGCCATCGCCGCATTGAGCATTTGCCGCGATAAGATCCAGGCCAAAAAGGCCGGGCGATTGCGGCTGATCGCGACCGAAGCCTGCCGCGCGGCCTCGAATGCCGGCAGCTTCATGGATCGGGTGGCCCGCGAGACCGGCATCCGGTTGGAGGTGATCGATCGCAAAACCGAAGCGGCGCTTGCCGTGGTTGGCTGCGCGCCGCTGCTCGATCCAAAGGGTTGCGGCGCCATCCTGTTCGACATTGGCGGCGGCTCGACCGAACTGGTCCGCATCGAGCGCGATCCCGAAACGCCAAACGCCACGCCGCGCATAAAAGCATGGATGTCGATCCCGCTCGGCGTCGTCACGCTGGCGGAGCATTTCGGCGGCAGGGACGTCACCGCGGAATCCTATGCGCTGATGGTAGAGGAGGTCGCCCGGCACGTCGCGCCGTTCGCCGGCGAATACGGCGCGGACCTGGCCGGGATGCACCTGCTCGGCACCTCCGGGACGGTGACGACGCTGGCCGGGGTCCATCTCAATCTGGCGCGATATGATCGCCGCCGCATCGACGGCGTCTGGATGGACGATGCGGAACTCTCCGCGATCATCGCGCGCCTGCGCGGCATGAGCTATCGGCAACGCGCCGACAACAATTGCATCAGCGTCGAGCGCGCCGATCTGGTGCTGGCGGGCTGCGCCATTCTCGACGCGATCCGCAAGGCGTTTCCGCTGCCGCGGCTGCGCGTCGCCGATCGCGGGTTGCGCGAGGGAATGCTGGTCGAGATGATGCGCGAGGACGGGGTTTTGGGCGGAGCTTAGTCTGGATCCGGACGATCCACGATTGAACCCTCTGGCCGCGGCTTCACTTCACCTCTCCCGACGGGAGAGGTCGGATTGCGGAGCAATCCGGGTGAGGGGTTATGCCCGATTGCCGGTGCGAGATTCCCGGATCTGCAACCGCACATCGGAGGTCTGCGCCTTGCGGCGCATCCCTGAATGACGATAAAAACCGCCATGGCGAAAGACACCACCGGACGGCTGCGGGTCACCGTCAAGAGCGGCGGCCGGTTGAAACTGTCGTCGAAACTGTGGCTGGAGCGGCAGCTCAACGATCCCTATGTGGCGCAGGCCAGGCGGGACGGCTTGCGCTCGCGCGCGGCCTATAAGCTCATCGAAATCGACGACAAGTATCACTTTCTCAAATCCGGCATCACCGTGGTCGATCTCGGGGCCGCGCCCGGCGGCTGGAGCCAGATCGCCGCGAGGCGTGTCGGCGCCGCCGACGGCAGGGGCAAGGTGGTCGCCATTGACCTGCTGGCGATGCCGGAAATCCCGGGCGTCAGCTTTGCTCAGCTCGATTTTCTGAACCAGGACGCGCCGGACAAATTGCTCGCCATGATGGGCGGCCGCGCGGACGTGGTGCTGTCCGACATGGCCGCCAATACCACAGGCCATCGCAAGACCGACCAGTTGCGCATCCTCGGCCTGGTGGAAGGCGCAGCCGCCTTCGCCTCCGACGTGCTCAAACCCGGCGGAACTTTTGTCGCAAAAGTGTTTCAAAGCGGCGCCGATGCCGCGCTGATGACAGCGCTCAAGCGCGACTTCGCCAGCGTCAAGCATGTCAAGCCGGCGTCGAGCCGCAAGGATTCTTCGGAGCGTTACGTGCTGGCGATGGGGTTTCGGGGGGCGTTGTCCTGAGGCCGCCGGACATTGCGCCAAAAGATTTGATCAGGCCTGAGTGCGCGACGAGGGCCGGCAATAGCTATATGATGTCCATACAGGGAGTTTCTGCATGAAAAAGCTTTCCGTTCTTTGCGTCGCCGTAGCCGTGGCCCTTTCGGGGCCGGCCGCCTTTGGCCGTGGCGGCGGCATGGGATCGCATCACTCGTCGTCGAGCGGCGGCGCCTCCGGCAGCAGCGCCGCTGCGCCCGGCACCAATTCGGCGGGCACAGCGCTTTCGTCATCCGGCGTCGGCCACGGTCCCACGAATGGACCACTGCTCGGCACCAATCCAGCTATCGACAAGGAAGAAGCGAGAGTCGACAAGATGATTGGGTCGATCTGCCGGGGCTGTTGAACAGGTTGCATGTATAGCTCGCTTTGCTCGCGAGCGTATGGAACGAACGTCAGGCGACTGCGTTCAGTTCCCGGACGGCGTCCGGGTTTGTGCATAAAAGGCGCCTGCGGATGGCCTCCTCGACGAGCGCCAGCGCCTGTCTGGCTTCGCGCGCCTCCGCTTCAGCTATTTGTGCACGAACCTCCGCCGCTATCGCTCTGTCCTCTGTAGCGGTGATGCGCTGTTCAGCTTGCATCAGCGCTCTTGAGGCATCCTGGAGTTTGCAACCGGCGTCGGCGATGATTTCGTGTCGTGAGCGCTCGGCAGCCTCGATCCGCTTCTCGGCATGCCGCAGCCGTTCACCCGCTGTCTTGCACATTGCCTGCGCGCGAGCTTCGGTTTCCCGCGCCTGGTTTTCAATGTCGCTGAAGAGCTCGGCGGCCTGGTAAACGAGGCCAAGAGCCGTAGCGCCGCAGGCTGGCGCCGACGACCGGGCAAAACTCAATACGTTTTCGTCCCTGTCGACTGCACGTCTTCGATTTTGCTGCGCCATGGAGGCCGCGACCCCGGATCATTACCCGACGATACTGTGAACAGTTGTGGTAAATGGAGTGTTAATCAAACCTGTCTGCCGTAACCCGTCACGCCTGGGTATGCCATGCAGTTGACCCACCTCGCTCTTCTGGCTGTAGCGACAATCGGCCTTGCCTCGTGTTCGGAGGAGCAGCCCCGATACTCGGAGACCGAGCGTCAGTGCATCGCACGGCACTACCAGAACTACGATGCGAAGGATCTCAGCCAGTGTGTCGATGTCTGCAAAGCCTGCATGACGGGCACCGCTGTCACCTGCATACCTCGTGCAAGTTGAAGGGCGCGAGCTGAGCGAGTTTGAGGTACGGATGGTCAGATTTTCATTTGTGGACGCGCTTCGGGGAATTGCGGCTCTAAGCGTGGTTTTATATCATGCCATCGTAAGCAGTCACGTCGCGGAATTGGCTGAGACAATGCCGGGCTGGCTTCGGACCGCTTTGGAACACGGTGACCTCGGCGTTGCCATCTTCTTTGTGTTGAGCGGATTCGTTATCGCACACTCTCTTCGAGATCAGAAGATGTCGCCTTTGGGCGCTGGCCGCTTCATGTTGAAACGATCTGTCCGCCTCGATCCTCCGTATTGGGTAGCGATCGCGACGGCCG
>Ga0116129_1001831_pt1 | contig 11307 bp, 10 predicted proteins | sample June2015DPH_17_2_FD_89732 | JGI IMG/M metagenome (GOLD analysis project Ga0116129, IMG submission 89732) | Peatland microbial communities from SPRUCE experiment site at the Marcell Experimental Forest, Minnesota, USA - June2015DPH_17_10 | ecosystem: Environmental > Terrestrial > Soil > Wetlands...
CCGGACGGGGTCGACGATCCGGCTGGTCAGGGTGTCGTGCGAGGCGGCGTAATAGTCGATGGCCAGTGCGTGTTTGTACTGCACGGCGGTGCGCACGGTGGCCGCGGCCCGACTCTCTACGGGCGCCGGATCGTCGACTGCTGCCACCGAGCCTTTGACGTCGTGCCCGACGGCACCGGCGGCGGCCTCGATCTTGGCAATCGCACTGCGCGCCGCCTGTGGATCGACCACACCCGGAATGTCCGCCAGCGCCCGCAGCGCCACCAGCAGGCCGGTGGCCTCGGGTGAGGTGAGCTTGAGCGGCCGATCGATGCCCGCCGAGAACGTGACCTCGATGGTGTCGCCGGAGAACTCGAAGTCGATGAGGTCACCCGGGTAGTAACCGGGAAGACCGCACATCCACAGCTGGTTGAGGTCCTCCTCCAGCTGCTTGGCCGACACGCCCAGCTCGGCGGCGGCCTCGGCGCGGGTGATCCGCGGATTGGCCTGGAAATACGGCACCATGTTGAGCAGCCGCACCAGGCGAGTGGACACGGGTGTCATGCGCGCCGCTCTCCCCCGCAAGCGGGTGGTTCCCCCACCCCCGGACCGCTCAGGCCTGCTTGGGCGCGCAACCGGGCCAGCACATCCTCGCGCAGCGACTGTGGCTCGAGCACGATGGCGTCGGCCCCGTAGCCGGCAATGTCACGTGCCAGCCGGTCAGTGGATCCGATGTCGAGTTCGATCACCTCGCCATCGCGGCCGCCCAGGTGCCGAGCACCTGTGGACCTTCCGGCGCGCCGCAATGCGGTGGCCCGCCCGCCGGCGACCCACACTCGGGCCTGCCCGCCGGTCGATGCTGCTGAAACTTCACTGACCGTGTCGGACACGATCCTGCGCAGGTCGACGTCGTCGGGCACCGTGATCGCGCCGGCCGGACCGATCGGCGTGACCTCAGCACCGATCCGCGAGAGCCGGAACACACGGGTGTCGTCGCGGTCGCGGTCGTGGCCGACCAGATACCAGCGGCCCTTCTCGGTGATCACGCCCCACGGCTCGACCGTGCGCGTGGTGTAGGGCTCGGCCCGCGACGGCCGGTGCGGGAACTGCACCGCCTGCCGGGAATCGATGGCCGACAATAGGATTCCGAGAACATCCTCCGACCCGCGCAGACCCGGTACCCCGGCCGGAGAGGCGATGGCCACCGGGGCCCCTGTCTCGAAGGGATCGACGTCCACCCCGGCGGCGCGCAGCTTGAGCAACGCCCCCTGGGTCGCGGTGATCAGCTCTGGCGACTCCCACAGCTGGGTGGCGACGGCTACCGCGGCTGCCTCGTCCGGGGTCAGCTCGACCGGGGGCAGGGAGTAGGCGTCGCGGTTGATCCGGTAGCCCTCGGTGGGGTCCAAGACCGACACCCTGCCGACCTCCAGCGGGATGCCGAGGTCACGCAACTCGTTCTTGTCCCGCTCGAACATCCGGGAGAACGCCTCAGCGCTGGGGCTATCCGAATAACCCGCCACACTGGACCTGATTTTTTCAGCGCTGATGTAGCCCCGGGTGGACAGCAGGGCGATGACAAGGTTTACCAGCCGTTCGACTTTCGAGGTCGCCACCCATAGCAGCATAGGGGTGCAGCAGAGCCAGTTCGAGATGGCTGTGTCGGTCATGTCGGCGAATTTGAGTGAGGAGGTCGCAGGCAGCCTTTCTAGTGATGATCGGAACTGCCTCCGTATGACCCAGCACGGGTCCCTGCGGCTCCTGCCAGAGCTCCGATACACCATCGCGTTGGTCAAATGATCCGCTGACGTGTAGCGTTGATGTCGTTGGTTCTCAGCCAGTCCGGAGCGGTCAAGTCATGAGCCGCGAGCATCTGCTCCACCGGAAATCTAACAAACCAGTCGACTGCGGCGGCGCCGGTTCACGTGCCTCCGAATGATTCAGCGCGTCCAATGATGCGATTCTGACAAACACAGTCAATCTGGCAGTGCCGCGAAACACGGTCACGGCCAGGCACTTTCGCGAAACCTTGTCGAGGTTATGCGTCCAATCAGATCGGCCGGCCACCCCGACTGGTTTACAAACTTAAGAAAGAAATGACGATCAGTCACCCCGCCGCTGCACACCTCCCCGACGCGCCGGCGCCGGCGCCGGCGCCGGCACAAGGATTAACAAGATCTCTCGCACCCGGACTGAAACCGGATGCGGGTCGGCGACGACCCCAACACCTGGTCGTCGCACGGTCATCCGCAGTCGGCGGCTGACCACCACAGAAGGGATACACCCATGGGAATCGTCGATAAGACCAAAAATGCCGCTCAGGACGTCGCCGGTAAAGTCAAGGAGCAGGCCGGCAAAGTTACTGGGGACAGGCACACCGAAGGCCAAGGCAAGAAGGACCAAGCCAAGTCGAGTGTGAAGAAGGCCGGCGAAAACATCAAGGACGCAGTCAAGTAACCGCTATTGGTATGGCCTGCCGCCGACCGCGGTCGCAGGCCATACCGATTCCGCCAGCACCGAAATTCCTTAAAACTTCAGTACGACAAGACGATTCGCTGATCCCGACGATTCGTTAAGCCCCGGGCGCGCACGCCCAAGAAGTCCGAAGCAGATAGACCCGAAATCGTCAGGAGAAAAACGTGACTCACACAAACACCGACAAGCTCATCGCTCAACTTCGCATACTGCATCACCTCACCAACAGCGAGGTGCAGATCGCACAAACCCGGCGGGCGCAGGCCCGCAACGATGCTGTGCGCCAAGAATTTATGACGAACGCGGCCAATGCGCAAGAACGCGCGGGGCTGATCGCGGCGGCGCTGCGTGAACTCGGCGGCGTTCCCGACGTAGTCACCCCGGCGCTGGGCCGCGCTTCCGCACTGGCCAAGGCGGTAGTCGAACAGGTTCAACCGATAACGGCCGCGCTGTTCGGTGACCTCGCCCTAGAACACCAACTGTTCGACCGCGCGCGCTATCTCGAGGTCCTGGCCGACACGGCCGACCATCACGACACCCGATTGCTTGCGCGGCGTCTGCAGGCTGCCCATCAAGAAACCATTGACTGGATCACCTCGGTGCTCGCCCAAGAAGCCTCCGGAAAGCCCACCGCGGTGCAGCCCACCCCGGTGCAGAAGGCAGTGGGTCGACTCACCAGGGCGGCCAATTACCCGACCCGCTGGACTGCCGCGCGGATCAACCGAACCGCCGAGGCCCTTGCCCGCACCCGTTCACGCGTCGCCACCGTCACCGAAGCCGCCGCCGACACCTTGACCGCCGGCCGCGACGCTGGACTCCAGCAAGCAGAACGGATCGCCACCCGAAGAGGGGCACGCACCATAGCGACCACCCTGCACCGAACACGCGTGCTCACCGGCGGCCTCAGCGAAGACGAATTACCTGTCGACAACTTCGACGACCTCACCGTCAGCGAAGTCGAGACGCAGGTGACGCAACTCACCGACTCGGCCGCAGTGGCCGCCCTGCTGCGCTACGAGCACAACCACAAGGACCGGGCCGGCGCGACCACCGCCATCGAGAACCAACTGGCCGCGCTCAGGGCGCAGGACAGCAACAGAAACTGACGCACCGGTCTCCGACGGCGGGCCACTCGGCGAGAAACGACTTGTGTGCTGGGCGCAGAAGTGAATCGCGATCGCATCGTGAAGATTGCCTGCGAGGTTTGCGGCAGCAATCTACATGCTGGCGATCAGCCGTTTGACCCGCTCGTCGACCGCTCGGAATGGGTCTTTGCACAGCACGGTGCGCTGCGCCTGGTCGTTGAGCTTGAGGTGGACCCAGTCAACGGTGAAGTCGCGCCCGGCCGCCTGGGCGGCGCTGATGAACTCACCGCGCAGCCTGGCGCGGGTGGTCTGCGGCGGATGGTCGACGGCCTCCGCGATGTCCTCGTCGGTGGTGACGCGCGTCGCCAGGCCCTTGCGCTGTAGCAGATCGAAGACACCGCGACCGCGCTTGATGTCGTGGTAGGCCAGATCCAGCTGGGCGATCTTCGGGTCGGCCAGCTCCATGTTGTAGCGGTCCTGGTAGCGCTGGAACAGCTTGCGTTTGATCACCCAGTCGATCTCGGTGTCCACCTTGGCGAAGTCCTGGCTCTCAACGGCGTCGAGCTGACGGCCCCACAGGTCGACGACCTGCTCGATCTGCGCGTTGGGCTCCCGGACCTGCAGATGCTCGACGGCGCGGGTGTAGTACTCGCGCTGGATGTCCAACGCACTGGCCTGGCGCCCGCCGGCCAGCCGCACCGGCCGACGGCCGGTGACGTCGTGGCTGACCTCGCGGATCGCGCGGATGGGGTTGTCCAGCGAGAAGTCGCGGAACGGGACTCCGGCTTCGATCATCTCCAGCACCAGCGCCGCGGTGCCCACCTTCAGCATGGTGCTGGTCTCGCACATGTTGGAGTCGCCGACGATGACGTGCAGCCGCCGGTACTTCTCGGCGTCGGCGTGCGGCTCGTCGCGGGTGTTGATGATCGGCCGGCTGCGGGTGGTGGCCGAGGAGACGCCCTCCCAGATGTGCTCGGCACGCTGGGAAAGGCAGAACGTCGCGGCCTTGGGGGTCTGCAGCACCTTGCCGGCCCCGCAGATCAGCTGGCGGGTCACCAGGAAGGGCAGCAGCACATCGGAGATCCGGGAGAACTCGCCGGCCCGCACGATCAGATAGTTCTCGTGACAGCCGTAGGAGTTGCCTGCCGAATCGGTGTTGTTCTTGAACAGGTAGATGTCCCCGCCGATGCCCTCGTCGGCAAGCCGCTGCTCGGCGTCGACGAGCAGATCTTCCAGCACCCATTCGCCGGCCCGGTCGTGGGTAACCAGCTGCACCAGGCTGTCGCATTCGGCGGTTGCGTACTCCGGATGGCTGCCCACGTCGAGGTACAGGCGGGCACCGTTACGCAGGAAAACGTTCGAGCTACGGCCCCACGACACCACCCGGCGGAACAGGTAGCGGGCGACCTCGTCCGGGCTGAGCCGCCGGTGACCGTGAAAAGTGCAGGTGACACCGAACTCGGTCTCGATGCCCATGATTCGCCGCTGCACCTAATCGAGGGTACTTGTTGTCTGAGCGCGACGGTGAGCAGCCGCGCCAGGAGATGATTTCAAGATGGCAGTCACGGTGCTCGGCCGGCGATACGGAACCCACGAAGACTGCAGGCGGGACCCTCAAGGCACCGTCGACAGGCTACCCAAGGAGCCAGCCCCGACAGCCCCGACAACCCCGATCAGCAGGAAAGCAGCCGCGCCTTAGTCCGACGATTCGCCGTCGGAATCGGAATCGCCAGAATCCGGAGAATCCAGTTCCTGCACCAGGGTCTCCAGTGTGGCGCGGCTGAGGCGGCGAAACGCCCGCCGCGGCCGGCTAGCATCCAGGATGGCCGCCTCGAGGCTGGCCGCCCCGAGGGCGGACTGGTCGGTGCCTGCCGCGTCGGCGCTGCCCGCCCGCAGCGCCTGCACCGCAATCCGCAATGCATCAGACAGGTCGGCGTTCTCGGCGTAAGACTCCTTGAGCGCGGTGGCGATCGGCTCAGTGGTGCCGCCCATGACCACGAAATGCGGCTCGTCGACGATCGACCCGTCGTAGGTGATCCGATACATCTCAGGCGGTTTCGTCTCGCCGTAGTGCGCGACCTCGGCGACGCACAACTCGACCTCGTACGGTTTGGCCTGCTCGGTGAAGATGCTGCCCAGCGCCTGGGCGTAGACGTTGGCCAGCTGCCGGCCGGTGACGTCGCGGCGATCGTAGGCGTAGCCGCGGGTGTCGGCGAACTGGATCCCGGCGCGACGCAGATTGTCGAACTCGTTGAACTTGCCCGCGGCCGCAAAACCCACGCGATCGTAGATTTCGCTGAGCTTCTGCAGCGACCGCGACGGATTCTCCGCGACAAATAGCACCCCACCCGCGTAGGCCAGGGCCACCACACTGCGGCCCCGCGCGATGCCCTTGCGCGCGAGCTCGCTGCGCTCGCGCATCGCCTGCTCAGGCGAAATGAAATACGGGAAACTCACTGCTCACCCCGCGGCTCACCATCGGAGCCGAAAGTGTCGGCCCGTGAGCGGCTTTCGATGACCTCCCGAGCCAGTTCGGCGATGCGGCGCTCCGGCACATCGGCCGCCCCCTCCGCACCAATGGTGACCGCCGTGGGATAAATCCCGCGGACCAGATCCGGCCCGCCGGTAGCAGAATCGTCGTCGGCGGCGTCGTAGAGCGCCTCCACAGCTACCCGCAACGCCGAATCGACGCCGGTGACTTGCGAGTACAACTTCTTGATCGACGACTTGGCGAAGATCGATCCCGACCCCACCGACTGGTAGCCCTCTTCCTCGATGTTCCAGCCGCCGGCCGCGTCGAACGAAACGATTCGGCCGGCGCCCTCCGGGTCGGACGCTCGGGTGTCGTAGCCCGCCAGCAGCGGCAGAGCCACTAGCCCCTGCATCGCTGCGCCAAGGTTGCCGCGCACCATGATCGCGAGCCGGTTGACCTTGCCGGCAAACGTGAGCGGCACGCCTTCAAGCTTCTCGTAGTGTTCGAGTTCGACCGCGTACAGCCGCGCGAACTCAACAGCGATCGCGGCGGTGCCGGCGATGCCGGTGGCGGTGTAGTCATCGGTGATGTACACCTTGCGCACATCACGTCCGGCGATCATGTTGCCCTGCGTCGAACGGCGGTCGCCGGCGATAAGGACGCCGCCGGGGTATTTCAATGCGACGATGGTGGTTCCGTGCGGTAACTGCCCGCCGGCGCCGCTGGGAGGGGCACCGCCGCCGAAGTTTGCTGGTAGCAACTCCGGCGCCTGGCGGCGCAGGAAGTCAGCAAACGAGGACAGATCTACAGCGGGGGCTCCGGGAAATGCCGAGTTAGTGGCTAGGCGATCAGAGAACGGCCAGGTCACTGTCCGCCCTTTTGGACGTACGCGCGGACGAAGTCCTCGGCGTTCTCCTCAAGGACGTCATCGATCTCGTCGAGCAGATCGTCAGTCTCCTCGGCCAGCTTGTCGCGACGCTCTTGGCCCGCGGCCGTGAGGTCGCCGAGGTCGTCTTCCTCGCCGCCGCCACCGCCACCCTTGGTCTGTTCCTGAGCCATCGCCGCCTCCTGCTTCGTTATCGGCCGCGTCATACGCCCGCCGGTATTGTCTCTACCCTACCGTTGACGTGGGCTATGTGTTCGACGCGCTGAAACCGGACATCGCTCAGCGAGTCAGTTGTTCTACCAGTTCGACGGCACTGTCTACCGAGTCCAGTAGCGCTCCGACGTGCGCCTTACTGCCCCGCAGCGGCTCCAGCGTCGGGATTCGCACCAGCGAGTCGCCACCCAGATCGAAAATCACCGAGTCCCAACTGGCTGCGGCGATATCGGCCCCGAACCTGCGCAGGCATTCGCCGCGGAAGTACGCACGAGTGTCTGTCGGCGGGTTGTCGACGGCGCTGAGCACGTCGTGTTCGGTGACCAGACGCTTCATCGAGCCCCGTGCGACCAGCCGGTTGTACAGGCCCTTGTCCAGCCGGACATCGGAATACTGCAGGTCCACGAGGTGCAGCCGGGGCGCCGACCAGCTCAGGTTCTCCCGGTGCCGGAAACCCTCGAGCAATCGCAGCTTGGCCGGCCAGTCCAACAGTTCAGCGCAGTCCATCGGGTCGCGCTCCAGCTGGTCGAGCACGTGTGCCCAGGTTTCCACGACGTGGGATGCACGGGAGTCGGGGTCGCGGCTGTCGACCAGCTTCGCCACCCGGTCGAGGTAGATCCGTTGCAGCGCAAGGCCGGTCAATTCGCGCCCGTCGGCCAGGGCCACAGCGACCCGCAGCGACGGATCACGGCTGACCGCATGGACGGCGTGCACCGGCCGGGCCAACGTCAGGTCGGTCAGGTCTATGCCATGTGCTGGACCTTCTTCGATCAGGTCGAGCACCAGCGCGGTGGTGCCCAGCTTCAGGTAAGTCGACGTCTCGGCGAGGTTGGCATCGCCGATGATGACGTGCAGCCGGCGGTACCTGTCGGCGTCGGCGTGCGGTTCGTCGCGGGTATTGATGATGCCGCGTTTGAGCGTGGTCTCCAGGCCGACCTCGACCTCGATGTAATCGGAGCGCTGAGACAGCTGGAAGCCGGGCTCGTCACCGGAGGGCCCGATACCGACCCGGCCGGAGCCGGTGACCACCTGCCGGGACACCAAAAACGGCGTTAGTCCCGCGATGATGGCCGAGAATGGCGTCTGACGCGACATCAGGTAGTTCTCGTGCGTCCCGTACGACGCGCCTTTGCCGTCGACGTTGTTCTTGTACAACTGCAGTTTCGCGGCTCCCGGCACGCTGGCGACGTGCCGCGCGGCGGCCTCCATCACGCGCTCGCCGGCCTTGTCCCAGATCACCGCGTCCAGCGGGTCGGTGCACTCGGGCGCCGAGTACTCCGGGTGGGCATGGTCGACGTAGAGGCGCGCCCCGTTGGTCAAGATCATGTTGGCGGCGCCGACCTCGTCAGCGTCCACCACCGGTGGCGGGCCGGCCGAACGGCTCAGGTCGAATCCGCGGGCGTCGCGCAACGGCGATTCCACCTCGTAGTCCCAACGGGTGCGCTTAGCGCGCTGAATGCCGGCGGCGGCCGCATAGGCCAAGACCGCCTGCGTCGATGTCAGGATCGGGTTGGCGGTCGGGTCCGACGGCGACGAAATGCCGTACTCGACCTCCGTCCCGATAATCCGTTGCATAACTTAAAGACTAGGCGACGTGCGGAATTGCCCTTCTGCCGGGCAACCCGGCAAGGGATAGGTCAGGCCGCTCGCGCGACAATTGCCGCGCCTGACTGCCCGGAAGGGCACGCCGCACAGGGGCGGCGCATCGATCGACATCGCCGAGGTGGTCGCGGCGATCAGGTCTAGGGTGAGCCGTAATGAGCCTGCCGCTCCGCCACCCGCCGGCACGCCGACCATCGGCGAGTGCCGCGGCTGAAAGCTGGTTCTTGGCGTGCGGATTGCCGTCGGTGCTGACCAGGCGGGCCCGGTGGCGAGGGCTATGGCCACGGTCGGCACCCGTAATAGCTTCTTAGGCAGCACTTCACTGCTGGACCGTGCCCGTGTTCCTGATTACCGGCGGCCACGACGTGGATATCGACGGCGAACCAACAGCTGCGGAATGGACGTTGCTGGTGCTGATCGCGCTCGCTCCTCCACTGATCGTGGGGGTCGCCTGGCTGGTGTCCCGGCTGTCAAACAGCCGGATACGCAGCGTCATAGCGATCATCGGGGTGACCATCGCAGCAGTGGTCGTGGTCTTCGAAGCCGGCGTAGCCCAGCTGCCCCAGATAGCGATCGTCGTGGCCGCGATCCTGCTCTTGACCGCGAGCGGCCTCGGTTCGGTGCTCGGGTGGGCAGTGCGCATGGTGTTGTCGCACCTTGCGACGGTCGGCGCGCTGGCCGTCCGGGCTCTGCCGGTTGTGCTGCTCACCGCGATCGTGTTCTTCAATGGCTACGTCTGGCTGATGGCCACCACGATCACCGGAGACCGCCTGGGGCTGGCAATGGCGTTTCTGATCGCCATCGCCGCGGCCTTCGTCGTCTCCGCCACCCGGGAATGGATCGGGCCGACGCTGCAGTCGACAACGGCGTTACCCAAAGACAGCGAGCAGCTTGCCGATACCCCCTTCGCGACTATGCCAGATGCCCATACGTGCGCCCCGTTGAAAAGGGCCGAACGCCTCAACGTGGTATTTGTGCTTGCCGCCTCACAACTGGCGCAGATCCTGGTCGTGGCGGTGGTCACGTCCACGATCTACCTGGTTCTCGGGCTGATCGTGCTGACTCCGGCGCTGCTCAACGAATGGACCCACACCGTACTCCAGCACCGCCACCGTGCTGGGATGGAAGCTGCCGGTGCCGGATTCGCTGATCCATATCTGCCTATTCCTCGGTGCGTTGACGTTCATGTACATCAGCGCCCGCGCGGCCGGCGACGCTGGGTACCGCTCGACATTCCTCGCCCCGCTGATCGACGACCTCAACACCACCCTGATTGCACGCAATCGCTACCGCGGCGCTATCGCGGGTGCCGTGTGATGTTGACGGCGCTGACGGCAGTGATTAATTTCACACTGGTGTCCGCCCCGAATCCACAAGTGAAGCAGGTGAACGAGTGACCGACTTGTCCGGAAAGCGTTACGGCGAAGTGCTTCTCGTGGAAGTCGGAGAATCTGGTCCGCAGGCCACCGTCTACAACAGCTTCCCGTTGAACGACTGTCCCGCCGAGCTGTGGTCCGCACTCGACGCGCAGGCCATCGCCACCGAAAACGGTGCGGCCGCAGCGTTGCTCAACGGTCCGCGGTACTGGCTGATGAACGACATCGAAAAGGAGCCTCAGGGCCCGCAGGTGACGAAGACTTTCGGTGGCATCGAGATGATCCAGCAGGCCACGGTGCAGCTGTCGTCGATGAACCCCGCCCCCTACACCGTCAACGAAGTGAGCCGCCATACGGTCTTCGTCTTCGACGCCGGCCAGGAGGTCTACGAACTCATCGATCCCGACGGGCAGCGCTGGGTGATGCAGACCTGGAGCCAGGTCGCAGACCCCAACCTGTCCCGGGCTGACCTGCCCGGACTCGCCAGCCGGCTCGACCTGCCGGAGGGATGGACCTACCAGCCGCGAGTGCTCGCCGACACGCTGCGGGTGGACACCAGGACGGTGCCAGCCCACGTCCTGCAGGACAATCTGACCAACAGCTACTCGCGGGAGACCGACTGACGTCAGCCGGCCCTACAGGTACTGGCCCAGGTTCGATTCGGTGTCGATGGCTCGCGATGCGCTCGACGACTTGCCGGTGACCAGGGTGCGGATGTAAACGATCCGCTCACCCTTCTTGCCCGAGATCCGCGCCCAGTCATCGGGGTTGGTGGTGTTGGGCAGGTCCTCGTTCTCGGCGAACTCGTCGACGATCGAGTCGAGCAGATGCTGAATCCGCAGCCCCCGTTGGCCCGTCTCGAGCACCGCTTTGATGGCGTTCTTCTTCGCCCGGTCGACGACGTTCTGGATCATCGCCCCGGAGTTGAAGTCCTTGAAGTACATGACTTCCTTGTCACCGTTGGCGTAAGTGACTTCCAGGAACCGGTTGTCGTCGATCTCGGCGTACATCCGGTCGACGACCTTTTCGATCATCGCCTCGATGCATGCCGTACGGTCACCGTCGAACTCGGTGAGGTCGTCGGCGTGCACCGGCAGCAGCTCGGTCAGGTACTTCGAGAAGATGTCTTGTGCCGCTTCGGCGTCGGGCCGCTCGATCTTGATCTTCACGTCGAGCCGGCCCGGGCGCAGGATCGCGGGGTCGATCATGTCCTCGCGGTTC
>Ga0116129_1001832_pt1 | contig 11306 bp, 10 predicted proteins | sample June2015DPH_17_2_FD_89732 | JGI IMG/M metagenome (GOLD analysis project Ga0116129, IMG submission 89732) | Peatland microbial communities from SPRUCE experiment site at the Marcell Experimental Forest, Minnesota, USA - June2015DPH_17_10 | ecosystem: Environmental > Terrestrial > Soil > Wetlands...
CGCGATGCGATAAACGTCGGAGCCGTTACCTCCTCCTCCACCGGGAAATGGAAAAGCCCCACCGATCGCGGGGCTGGCGGGCGAGGTATTGATCGTCATGCCGGGAACTTGCGGGGCACTGGCTCCAGCGGGGACGCCGGAGCCCAAGGTAAGAAGAGCCGCAGCTAAGCCCGATGGACTCGAACTGCTGCCCCCTTTTTTCTCGCCGACGGCCGCCGCATAGATGTTGCCGGAGTGATCGAGCGCCAGCGCCGTGATCTCTTTTTTGGGCGCGCTGTAGAGCACGAAACCATCGCCCGCGGGCGAGATGCGGTAGATGAGTCCGCTGCCATCGGAGCCGGCGATCAGGTTGTCCTGGGCATCGAAGGCGAGAACGCGAATGTGAGTTTCATCGCTTTTGAAGAATACGGAGTGTTCGCCCTTGGGAGTGACACGGAAAATTTGACCGTGATCGCCGGTGGCCACGTAGAGGTTGCCAGATTTGTCCAGAGCGAGATCCCAGATGTATTTGGTGCCCGGTTCGAAGTAGACCGAGGAACTCCAGGAGGGATCGACGGCGGATTTGGCTGCGTCTTTCTCGCGATCTTTATCTTTGTCTTTATCGGAAGCAGCGGGCTTATGTTCGATTTTGTAGACTTTGCCATCGGGAGCGGTGGCAGCGTAGATGGAGCCTCCAGAGCCGATTTGCAGGGCTTGCACCTGAAGTTCTTTGGGCTCGAAAATAATGGCCGCTTGGCCATCGGGCGTGATGCGGTAAACGCGGGCGGGCGCGCCTGCGGCTATGTACACATTTCCGGCGTCGTCGGCTGCGATCGCCCAGATGTAGGTGGAAGGGGTTGCATACAGGCTTTTGAACGTGGGAGCGAGCTCCAGGCCGCCCGCGCTGCGAATGGCTACGCCCGTGGCCGTGCCTTTGGTGAGTTCGTCAAATCGAGACTGCTCCCAGCTGCGCGTGCCTTCGGCGAAGGCTGGCGGGATCAGGCTGGAACCGCTGAGGCTTGCAAGAAAGAGAGCAACAATATGGAAAAAGAAAAACTTTCGAGCACTCTGCAATTTCATACCTCGAAGCGTCGTTGTCGGCAGAATATTCAGGTTATCACGCGAGCCGGATCAAAGGCCGCAAGGCTGGGCCAAGTGTGAGGCGCACCGCGCTGATTTCCCGTGGTATCGTTAGACTCAATGAACACTCCGCGCCAGGAATTGCTGCAGCTGCTCGCCTGCAAATCTTTCCGGCTGGGCGAGTTCAAACTGTCTTCCGGCGACACCAGCGACTACTACATCGATTGCCGGACGACAACCCTTGATGCCAAGGGCGCGCGGCTGACCGGCGAGGTTTTCTTCGACGAGATCCGGCAGCGGAGTTGGAAGGCCCAGGGAATCGGCGGCCTGACGATGGGCGCTGATCCGATTGTGGTGGCGGTGTCGGTGGTGAGCGGGGAGTTGCACGGTTTTCTGGTGCGCAAGGCGGAGAAGCAGCACGGGACGGGGCAGCGCGTCGAGGGTTTTCGTGAGAAGGGCGCGCCAGTGGTCATTGTCGACGATGTTTGCACCACGGGTGCTTCCACTGTACAGGCGATCGAAGCGGCGCGGGAATTTGGATTTAATGTGGTTGGAGTGATGTGTCTGGTGGAGCGCGAGGAAGCGTTGGGAAGATCGACGGTGGTGAAGGCCGCGTCCCCGGCGCTGTTCGTTTCCATATTTACCGCGAGCGATGTGCGGGCGGAACACATTCGGCAGACGGAAGACACTCAGCGGGCCATTTTCGCGGTCGCTGTAACGTGCGAAATCTGCGGACGGCCGGCGGTGACGAATAACCGGCGAAATCTTTGCGAGGCGCACAGGGTATAGATTCTGGACTGAGTTGGTAGTGCGTGGAGAATGCCTCGCGGGGGCAATGATCGCGCAGGTGGGCAAGGGATCCTTCGACTGCGGTTATGCTTCGCGTTCGCGAAGCATAACCTTCGCAAGGATGACAACAAAGAAAAATGATTCAAACCCTCGAATGGACGGACCAGGGCGTGCGCTTCATCGACCAGACGAAGCTGCCCACGGAAGAAACCTACGTTACCTGCAAAACGCACGAGCAGGTTGCCGATGTAATTCGGAATATGGTGGTGCGAGGAGCGCCCGCGATTGGCGTGGCCGCGGCCATGGGCATTGCGCTGGGTGTGAACAATTCCAAGGCGGAAACGGTTGGCGACCTCAAGCGGGAGCTTGACCAGATCTGCGACATCATCGCCAAAACTCGTCCCACGGCGGTGAATCTTTTCTGGGCGATCCGGCGCATGCAAGAGAAGTTTGAGCGCTTGCGCATCCGTCCCGTGGCACAAATCAAGCGGGAGATGGTGGAAGAATCGGAGCGCATGCACGCGGAAGATGTCGCCGCCAACCAAGCCATGGGACGCCATGGGGCCGCGCTGATGCCGAGGGAAGGCGGAGTGCTTACGCACTGCAATGCCGGCGCGCTGGCCACGGCTGGATATGGCACGGCGCTGGGTGTGATTCGCGCGGCCGTGGAGCAGGGAAAGAAAATCCATGTGTATGCGGACGAGACCCGGCCGTTTCTGCAAGGTGCGCGGCTTACCGCGTGGGAGTTGATGAAGGATGGCATCCCGACCACGGTGATTTCCGACAACATGGCGGGCGCAATGATGAAGCAGGGAAAGATCGGGGCGATCGTAGTCGGTGCGGACCGCATCGCAGCCAACGGCGATGTGGCCAACAAAATTGGAACATATACCGTCGCGGTTCTCGCGAAGGAGAATAGCATTCCGTTCTACGTAGCGGCGCCGATATCGACCGTTGACCTGGAGTGCCCGAGTGGTGAGAAGATTCCGATTGAGCAGCGTGATGCCCGGGAAATCACGCATATTGCCGGGAAGCAGATGACGCCCGATGGTGTGTCCATTGAGAACCCAGCGTTTGATGTGACGCCGGCGAAGTACGTGACGGCGATTGTTACGGAGCGCGGGATTGCGCGAGCGCCCTATGAGGAGTCGTTGCGGAAGTTGTGCGTGGTTGATGTGAAGGTGGAAGTTTAGGCGGCAGCTATGAGTGAAGACGTAACGAAGGCGAGGCAGATTTCGGAAGAAGCCACGGGGGCCGAAATCCGATGGATTTTGCATGCCTGATGCGGCGCTGAAGGACCGCTCTTCCACGGTGCTGCCTTTGGCCCGCTCTCGCGCAGTGCTAGCTCGGCTTGATTAGGTCGCGGCCGCGATTGAAAGACACGTTCTACAAATCATGCATCTAAGTTGTGACGGAGGCACCGTCCCGCGGGCGAAGGCCGGCGTACAGTCTTAGAGGCGCCTATCTGCAGACGACTTTCTAAAAAGCGAGGGAGCACGGTCCTTATGGTTCGAACGGGCCATGGGGCGCCGGAGTCTAATGTGAGAAGATGACGCGTTCTACTGTGGGACGGGACGGCGGATTTAGGGTTGGCGCGAGATGGACCCAAGCGGGGATGGAGTGCATCTAACCTACGTGGCGGAACTTGATTCGTCAAAAGAAGCGCTGCTGCGAGTGCAAGGACTGAAGAAGGTTTTCCGGTCCGGCGAATCGGACCTAGTGCTCTTTGAGAATTTATCGTTCGAGGTGAAGCGCGGCGAGATGCTGGCAATCGTCGGCGAGTCGGGAGCGGGAAAGAGTACCTTGTTACACATCCTCAGCGCCCTTGATCATGCTTCCGCGGGTAACGTATACTGCGCGCAATTGAAGCTGAATTCTTTGTCGACGGACGAGGCAGCGGAGTTTCGCAATCGCGAGGCAGGCTTCGTCTGGCAGTTTCATTATCTGCTGCCCGAATTCACGGCTGCGGAAAATGTGGCGATGCCTTTGCTGGTGCGAGGGCAAAGCTGGGCTGAGGCAGAACCGGAAGCGTCACGCTGGCTGCGCGAGGTTGGACTGGAGCATCGTGGGCATCACCGTTCGGGAGAGCTTTCGGGCGGGGAGCAACAGCGGGTTGCTCTGGCCCGGGCGCTGATTACGGGTCCGAAGTTGTTGCTGGCGGATGAGCCTACCGGCGACCTTGACGGGCACACCGCGGAAGCGGTTTTTGAATTGATTGCGCGACTACATCGCGGGCACCAACTCACCTCCCTTATTGCAACCCACAACCTGGCATTTGCACGCCGCTGCCATCGGGTGTTACGGCTGCAACGAGGACGCGTGGAGGAGATCAATCCGGAGCTGTTGCCGACATAGTTTTGAGCGGGGCTGGTGAAATATTAGTAAGACTTAAGGTGCAAGAAATTGGACTCTTCGGCAAGTTAAGGAGATTTCAACAGGTTCCTTCAGTAACATTATGGAAACGTTTGAGTACTTGGGTTGGTGGCCGTTTGATTGCATAATGAGGTAGTGACAGTAATCGGGAAGCAAGAGACGCAAGGGATGAACAACGTCGGATCGGGATTCAGGTAGGTTGAGCGGGAGCTGTTGCCTTCTCGGCCGGAGGGGTTCAGGGGGAAGGGCATTATGTTTGAACGTTACACGGAGAAAGCCAGGCGCGTAATCTTTTTTGCGCGCTACGAAGCAAGCCAGTTCGGGTCTCCTTATATAGAGACCGAGCACCTGCTGCTGGGGCTCCTGCGCGAAGATAAAGCCCTGACCAATCGATTCCTGCGTTCGCACGCCTCGGTTGAATCCATCCGGAAGCAGATTGAGGGTCACACCACGATTCGGGAAAAAGTCTCGACTTCGGTGGACCTGCCCCTGAGCAATGAATGCAAGCGGGTGCTGGCTTATGCCGCGGAAGAAGCGGAGCGGCTCTCGCACCGGCATATTGGGACCGAACACTTGCTTCTGGGTTTACTAAGAGAAGAGAAGTGCTTTGCCGCCGAGATTCTGCACGAGCGCGGCTTGCGGCTATCGACGATCCGCGAAGAATTGGCCCGCACCAGCCAGGAAAAAGCTCAGCCGCAGCGGCAGCGTGAATCCTCGCTGCTAAGCGAGTTCTCGCGCGATCTGACGCAGGCGGCGATGGACAGCCAGCTTGATCCTCTGGTGGGACGCGATGGAGAACTGGAGCGTGTGGTTCAGATTCTTTGCCGCCGCACCAAGAATAATCCCGTGCTGATTGGCGAACCGGGCGTGGGTAAGACCGCTATCGTCGAAGGATTGGCTCAACGGATTGCGGACGGTGAAGTACCGTCGTTTCTGGCGGATAAGAGGATCCTGGCTCTCGATCTGTCGTTGATTGTTGCGGGCACGAAGTATCGCGGACAGTTCGAAGAGCGGCTGAAGACCATCATGAAAGAGCTGATGGAGTCGCAAAACTCCATCATCTTTATTGATGAGCTGCACACCCTGGTAGGCGCGGGATCGGCGGAAGGATCGCTCGATGCGGCGAACATACTCAAGCCAGCTTTATCGCGCGGCGAGATTCAGTGCATCGGCGCAACCACTCCGGGTGAATATCGCAAGTCGATTGAAAAAGACCGTTCGCTGGAGCGGCGCTTCCAGGCAGTGAAGGTTCCACCGCCGAATGAAACGGACGCGGTGAAGATACTGTTCGGCATCAAGGACCGGTATGAGAAATTCCACGCCGTCACCTATACCGACGATGCCATCAACTTTGCGGTCTCGCACTCGAACCGTTATATTCCGGATCGCTTCCTGCCCGATAAGGCGATCGATCTGGTGGATGAGGCGGGCGCGCGCGTAAAGCTGCGCCAGACTTCGCAGCCGGAAGAAATCACCGAGGTTCAGAAGCGGATCAAGTTCATCGTGCACCGCATGGAGAACGCGATCGCGAATCATGAGTTCGAGAAGGCTCGCTTCTACTCCGACGAAGAACGCAAGGAGCGCGAGAACCTGCGTGCGCTGCGCGAGAAATATCATCTCGACGAATCCTCCACCGGAGTGGTTGGCCGCGAGGATATTGAAGACGTAGTGTCGCGCTGGACTGGCGTTCCCATCACCTCAATTAAAGAGGAGGAAACGCAGAAACTGCTGCGCATCGAAGAAGAGCTGCACAAGCGCATCATTTCGCAGGATAAGTCGATCAGCGCGCTGGCCCGAGCGATCCGGCGTTCGCGCGCGGGATTGAAGAGTCCGAACCGGCCGATTGGCTCATTCCTGTTCCTCGGACCTACTGGCGTGGGCAAAACGGAAGTTGCACGCACTTTGGCCCAATTCATGTTTGGAACGGAAAAAGCTTTGGTTCGCTTCGACATGTCGGAGTTCATGGAGAAGCATTCGGTCTCGAAGCTGATCGGCTCGCCTCCGGGATACGTGGGCTACGAAGAGGGTGGGCAGCTTACCGAGCGCGTGAAGCGCGCACCCTATTCGGTGGTGCTGCTGGATGAAATCGAGAAGGCGCATCCCGATGTGTTCAACATCCTGCTGCAGGTTTTTGAAGACGGCCAACTCACCGACGGACTGGGCAACACGGTCGACTTCAAGAACACGATCTTGATCATGACCTCGAACATTGGGGCCCGGCACTTGCAGAAGCGCGAGGGCTTTGGCTTCCAGTCGACCAAGGACGAGATGGTTTCCAACAAAGTGGAGGAGTTGGTGAAGGGCGAAGTGAAGCGCACCTTCAATCCGGAATTCCTGAACCGGTTGGACGAGATCATTCTGTTCCTGGCTCTGAGCGAGGCGGACCTGATTCAGATTCTGGAGCTCATGGTTACGCAGCTCAATCAGAATTTGGCGCAGAAGTCGATTACGGTCACGGTGGCGGACGAAGCCAAGAAGTGGATCCTCAGCCAAACGCTGACCGACCGCTCCTACGGCGCCCGCCCGCTGCGCCGGGCATTGCAGAAATATATCGAAGACCCGCTATCGGAAGCGTTGATTCAAGGCACGATCACCACGCGTCCGGCCTTCATCGAGGTCTTCCTCGAAGACAACAAGCTCTTCTACCGTCCGGTGGATGCGGAGAAGACTGAGGGCGTGTTGTTGTATGAGAACAGCTAGAGAGCCAACTATCCGCTTTCAGCCGTCAGCTTTTGCTGGCGGCTTTTTCTTGCGCGATGAGCCGAAGCCCTGAGCGCGATGATTCGTTCGTCATTCTGTCGCTGATGGGGATTGTGTTCGAGTTCTTCCTGCCGGGAAGCTCTTCGGCTAAATCAGATTGGGGCGCTGCCGTACGGGCAGGATATCCCTTCTAGCAGGCGCTTGCCGATCCACAGCCCGAAGCAGTCAGCTGCTTCAGAGCGGCGATCGTCTTGTCGGCATTCCTGCGAATCGCAGGGTCGTTGGACTGATCGTGCATTCTTTCGACATACCGGATGGTGTGTGCGATGTCCGCGCTCCTCATGTGCAGCGGTCCTTCGATCAACCAATCCCCGGAATCTCCCATTGCAACTTCTTCGGCCCGGCGTCGATGTACGAATACCAGTGAAAACGACTCCCCGAGCATGATTCTGCCGCCATACTCGACTGGTTTGTATCGCAGGTGCGAATCGATTGTCCCGTAATAGTCTCCCCACTTGGTTTCAACTTTCGCGCCATCGCCGTTTCGCTGAGTTTCTCCGATGATGCCGGGAGAGGATATGAGTTGAATCTCTCCGTCCGCAGGATAGGCGTCGGACTGTTTGAACAGACTGGACGTGCGTGCCCACCCATCAGGCGCGAGGAGGGAACCCTCTGCCACGAGCTTTTCATAACGTTTGACAAGTAGTTCGGTCGATTTCTTGTGCTGCAAGACCTGGGCCAGCAAAACGCCTATACCCAGAAAAAGGACTAGAACGATCGCAAGTGAGAACTTGCAGAAGCGGACTAACCGCACATGCAAACGATCAGTCATAAACCCAAGAATAGCCCGGCCTGCCCTAATGCGCGACACTACCTTCGGCGAGAATCCGGGTGGAAGAGCGGGGAGGAAGGTCGAGCGCCGGCTCATCCTCTTCATGCTCTTTTTCGGCTTATGCGCTCGCGCTCTTCGTTCTTGTTGGTCTACCGCCCAGCCTGCCGTTAGCGCGAGAAGCCACCTTCTTGGCGCGGCTCTGGGACCGACCTCCAAGCTGGCCGAGACGGGCGGCCATCCATTTCGTTGATCCGAGGAATCCCTCCAATAATCCCGGCAAGTAAAGGTCCGCGTCGAGCTTGGGAAAATGAATCCCAAAGCCAGAGGGACTGATCTCGATATCCTCGAGTTGAGAAGGCTTCGCATGCTCTAATCCCTGGGCGTCTCGCGGCGAGAAGCTCACTCTTAATTTGGAGCTGAGATCGATCACGACCCGTCCGCTTGCACGGTCATATCGAGCAGAGACGGCTCGCGGGATCGTCTTCTGCAACTGCTTAGCCCGCTCGTTCGCGGTTTCGAAATTGTCATTCAATGCCATGGATGCTCTCCCAAGCCGTACAAAGATCATGCAGCCGATGAGTGAGTGAGCGCCGAATTTGCGCTAGATCGTGTCTTGCGAATCCATAGCTCTCGCGCAGCTCGACGGGACCTTCGGGACAATTTAGATTGAATACCGCCTCGTGTCCTCGGCCAATTACGTGCATGTGCGCCGGACGATGATCGTTCGGATAAACGACTACGCGTAACCCGCCGAATCTGAGGACCGTCGGCAACATATAGATCTTAACATATTACCTAAGCGATTAGGTTGTTTGAAATGGTTGCCTCAATTGCCGGACAGGCGTGAGGTTAAGCTTTGGTCCAGTCTTCGATCCTCAGCCCTTTTGCCCTTCGAAAGACGCGATCATTGTTAACCAGGACCGCCGCCACGACCAAGGCTGGGGATGCGATCATGAGATCCATGTTGCCCATCGGTTCGCCATGCTCTTCGAGTGCAGCGCGAAGACGGGCGTAGTGGCGGGCGGCTGCCGAATCCCAAGCCAGCACTTCGACGCGCCGCAAAAATTCCTCAACCCCAATTCCAAGCTTTGCCGCTCGCGGCAGCCGGGCTACGCTGAAGCGCAGGTCGGCTTCCGTGATCACGGAAATTCCGACCTCGCTGATCGGGACCTTCAGAACCGTCCCCGGACGTGCGGGAAGTTGCCTTTAATGACGTAGCTCACAGTATTGATATCGAGATGATAGCGGACAGCCATCTAGATCTAGAACAGCTCGCGCTTTTGCGGATGTGCGTCTTTACGGTCCGCCAGGAGGTCGCGGGGTACTTCAATCATGTTCATCAACTCGAAGAGGTCTTGCCATGATTCGGGCGCCGAGACAGGATGACGTCGCCGGTCGCGGAGTCGCGGCGCACGTAGACTTCCGAGCCTTCGAAACGGTATTCGGAAGGCAGGCGGACGGCCTGGCTGCGGCCATTGCGGAAGAGTTTGGCGGTCTTTGTCATGATATATATCACGGTATATATCGACAGCGAGGGGGGGATTGTCAATCAGAGATATTCGCCCCACTCGCTCGCGCCCTATTCTTAGCGCAAAGCACCCAGACGCAGCTCGCCGGTTCGCAATGGCTTTCTTTTGCGACCAATTCGACATGGGGCGAATCTGGATATTCGTCTGTCTTTCATCAGGAGCGCACCCCATGGACAAGGTCAACATTGCCAAAAAATTCGCCAAGATCTCGGAATACTGGAAGCCTTACATCGTTGCGGAGCTGAATGGGCAGCAGGTGAAGCTCGACAAGCTGAAGGGAGAGTTCGTGTTTCATCACCATGAGAACGAAGATGAAATGTTTCTGGTGGTGAAGGCACGCTTCCGTATGGAGTTCCGCGACCGGCAGGAGTGGATCGAGGAAGGCGAGTTTATTGTGGTGCCGCGCGGCGTGGAGCATAAACCCGTCGCCGATGAAGAATGCTGGCTTCTGCTCTTTGAGCCGGCTTCCACGTTGAATACCGGCAACGTGATCAACGAGCGAACGCTGGCTGAGCTGGAACGGGTGTAAACAACGGTTGTTGCGAATCGGTTTCTGATCTACCGTTCTGATCTGCCGAACAGATTTTGTGTATGATTTCGACAGCCTCTATGGTCAAGTCTTGTTTTCCCAAAGTTCATGAAAACCATTCAACTCCTCCTGCTTTTCGCCATGGCGACTGCCGCCGCGGCGCCAGCTTGATATCGCGATGATGATTTGGCTGGTCCGTGGAAATGGCCTAACATTCTGGTTGACTCCGGGTTCTATCACGATCGCTTTTTCAAAGACTGGCAGGTGAAGGACTTCACCAAGCCTTCCGATACGCTGAACCGGGTCGGCTTGAAACCGGAGGATATCACTGACGTGATCATTGCGCACATGCACTGGGATCACTCCGACGGCATCGATTTGTTTCCGAATGCGCGCATCTGGATTCAGCAAGAAGAGCTGGAATATTACGCGGAAGAAGCCTGGCAGTCGAAGGACACTCACGGCGGTATCGATGAGGAGGACGTGCTCACTCTGGTAAAGCTGAATACGCAAGGGCGGGTGGGGATGGTGGCCGGCGACGCGCAGCAGATTATTCCCGGAGTAACTTGCTACACCGGCGGCAAGCATACTTATCAATCTCAGTATGTTGGTGTGCGAACGGCAGCGGGAAAGGGGGTGCTGGCCAGCGACAATATGTATGTGTGCGAGAATCTGGAACGGCATGCGCCGATTGCGGCCACCCTCGATGCCGCGTCGAATCTGCGGGCGCAGGATCGAACGAAGCAAATCGCTGCACGGCCGGGGCTGATCGTTCCCGGCCACGATCCCGCGGTCTTTGAGAAGTTTCCCAACCCTGTGCCGGGAGTGGCAAGAATTCAGTAATTTGAAAAGAGTTAGTGAGTCAGTTTAATCAGGGAAGCGGGCCAAACACGCGATTCATGCATCGCAAAGAGCGCGAACCTTCGGCATGCTCAGGGCAGGCTGCAACGCGCGTCCCGCCCAGATTCCCTCGGCAAGTTCAGGACAGGCTCACCGCGCAAGGAACGCTTGTTCAGGATGACAAGCCAAAGAGAGAGAGGCGACCAACCATGGCTGGTTGGCATGTAGAATGAAATCATGGACTTGACCGTTTACTCTTCAGCCTGGTGCCCCGATTGCCGCGAGGCCAAGCGCTTTCTGGCCAAGCACAACATTCCCTACAAAGAAGTTGATGTCGAGAGCACGCCCGGCGCGGCAGATGAAATCCTTAAGCGTACCGGCAAACGTGCCATCCCACAATTTGTGATTGATGGCGAATGGGTGCAGCCCTATGTGGCCGGACAAGGCTTTCTCTACGACCGGATGGCCAAACGCCTGGGAGTTAGTGAGCCCTAGGCTCCATTTCCGGTCCTGGCAGGGTCGACTGGCCATTTAGTAATACCTTCTATATCCCTCGTACATTGTCTTCCGTACCGTGGAAAAGCCTTGCCAGACGGGGCAAGATAGCCGTTCCCCGGCTTTCGGCCGCGCCGTATTCTCTCCCTGGCGCAAAGGC
>Ga0116129_1001833_pt1 | contig 11301 bp, 8 predicted proteins | sample June2015DPH_17_2_FD_89732 | JGI IMG/M metagenome (GOLD analysis project Ga0116129, IMG submission 89732) | Peatland microbial communities from SPRUCE experiment site at the Marcell Experimental Forest, Minnesota, USA - June2015DPH_17_10 | ecosystem: Environmental > Terrestrial > Soil > Wetlands >...
CGGTCGAGATGACGTGGGTGAAGCCGATGCCCTTGGCCCGCACCACATCGACGGTCGCCAGCATCATGGCGCCGCTCTGGGCGATGAACCCCACGGCCCGGTTGCTGTCGCGCCGCGGCTCGGGCAAGGACAAGCACAGCGCGACGCCGTCCACATGGTTGATGAAGCCGAGGCAATTCGGCCCCAGCACCGCGACCCCGGACCGGCGCGCCACCTCGACGAGCGCGGCCTGTTCGGCGTGGCCGGCATCGCCGGTCTCCGCGAAGCCCGCCGCAAACACGATGGCACCGCGGATACCCCGGCGCCCGCACGCCGCGATGGCGTCAAGCACCCCGGCGCGCGGCAGGCACAGCACCGCGAGGTCGACACCCATCGGCAGGTCGTCGATCGTCGGCACGCACGGCCAGCCGAACACCTCACTTCTATTGCGGCTCACCAGGTGGATCGCACCGGAATAATCGAAGCTCTTCAGGCTCGACAGCATGGCGGCGCCGAACGACCCGGCTTCAGGCGAGACGCCCACGATGGCGATCGATTTCGGACGCAGCAGCCGGCCGACCGGCAGCGGAGGCGTCGCGGGGGTGGACGACGTCCTCCCGGTCCAATCGTGGTTCATTGGAGCCCCCACCGTCATTTCGCAAATTTAAGCGCGGGCCGGAATCCGCGCGAGCTGTGAGGCGAAGCATAGCTCTTCCGCAGTCCGGGGAACTGGCTGGCACACCTGAGCCGCACATATTTGCCGGTATGTGGGTATCGAGGCGTCGACAACTCTGGTTATCTTATTGAATTACCTTATTAATTTATACGAAACTTGGGCATCAGCTTGGCGATAGCTTCCCGTGTTCGGCGCAACCAAGGCCCTTCAATGCGGAATTGCGTTATTATGCTTCGAGGCATATATGTCCCTGAGATGCATCCCTAAGGGACATTTAAAATGGGGAGAACAGCACGAGTGAATGACAGCAAAAAACTCCGATTGCCTCGTAGCCCGACTGCAAAGCAGGCGCGAGAAAGGATCTCGGAATATCTCGATTTGATAGAAGGCGGCCGACAGGTCGAAATCGTGTCGCGCGGGAAACACGTCGCAACGCTTGCGCCGTGCGATCAACTGCCGGAGGGCATCACGCCGGTCAAACGCGTCACTTCGACGCAAATCAAGGACGGTAAGCAGAAGTTCACTTCCGTCGCAATTTATGGCTCGGTCATCGTGACAAGGGATCGTGTTCCAATCGCTGTCCTCTTTCCGCCCAAAAGCCTGTTGAACGAAATCGGAAAGCCGACCGGGCTGCCGTCGCTCTTCGACAAACTCGATGGCGTTCTTAAGGGCCTGGACAAATTGGAGTTGATCGACGAAGCGCGACACCGGCGGTTGGAGCTACGTCGGCGTCTTGACGAGGCCATCCGAGAACGTATCAGGCTGTTGCGTTCTATGGAGGCACCAGGCGTTTCGGATTTTGAAACGGCATGGACCAAGCTTGACGCGGTGATGTGACTGCAGCAGTCGATCCACTCCAACCCATGTCAGCAGATCCGTCGGTTGGAAGCCTATCGAGGAACCGTCGGCTCTCAATTGTTCGTCGCCGCCCGGATCGGCTTTCCGGGCGGGTGGCCGTCGTCGGCAAGTCGCCCGGCCTCGCCATCAACATTTTGTCACCGCCGGCTTCCGCAACGCCGCCGCCCACACTTTCTGGCCGCCGTCAGCTTGACGGTGATGTCGATCGCTGAATCTATGAAGGCGGCCTGTAGCTGGAGCAGCGGTCATGAATTGGTTGGTCTTCGGTTGCTGAAGTCAGATGGTCGCCGTCGCGCAGGAATTGCAAGGGATTGCCGGGCGGCCCATTTCAATCGAAGGGCTGCCGCAGTCGAGGCAATTGAGGGCCATCTCCACGGCACTTGCAGTGTAGGTCTTTGACGAATGGCACGTTGCATCTTCTGCGGCACTGATGTTCGGAAGGCTGCGCGGACAAAAGAGCACGTTCTTCCGATGTGGCTGCTTAGAGCAACGGGCGATCCCAATCGCGATATTCGTATTGAATTTGATCAGGACACCGGAGCTGACATAATCCGGCCGGCATCAACGTTTCATTTTCCAGCGTGTGAGGTCTGCAATCGAAAGTACGGGAGGAATCTGGAGACTAAGGCCCAACAGGTGGTAAGCGTCCTGAGTAGTACTCAAATGTTGAGCGTTTCGCAGTGCTATTGTTTGTTGGATTGGTTGGACAAGGTGCGCATTGGACTGTGGCTTGGCTATCACGCGCTGCATAAAGAAATCTTCGAGCCAAATTTTCACATTGATAGCAGGCTTGGAAAAAAAGACAGGCTTGCAATTATAAGCGTCGATCCGAATGACAAATCAAGATCGCTCGGTATCGGTGGATGCGATAATAACGTTTTTCGGACGAGCCAGAGTGGAATGTTTCTGCGCATCAACAATATTCGCATTGTATCAGCCTCTTTCGATTTTCTTGTGTCGCCACTTGCTGGCTTGCCGCACCCGAAAGAACTGTTCGTTCGAGCGTCCGACATGCAGATCGTGGGCTCCGTTGTCGATGGAGATCATGAGATGCGCCAAGATTGGATGCCGTTCACAAAGTCAGGGGGGAGCATCATTGCACAGCCGATATTCACGCTGAGCCCAGAAATGCTCCATTACTCCCACGCCACTTTGGACATGTACTTGAAAGCGGAGGTGATTGGACGACTCAAAAATAAGCCGACGGCGTCCAAATTGAAGAAGCCGTTTGGCGCTTACCAGATGCAGCTTATCTCCAGCTCAGGCGGCCACTTTCGATATTTTTCGAACAAGCACGCAAAGCTGCGGTTTGGGCCGGCAGGAGAGAATTCGGATGCGGCATTCATGCACGCTTTGTATGCAATTTTTATGGACCCGGTTCTAAAGCTGCATCCGATGTCTGTGTTGCAGAAAGATGGGCGGAAGAGCGCGTCACCACTTTGTGTGTATCTCAGATTCCAAAAGGTCGTTCAGATCGTGTTGCGGTGTGAACAACTGGGGATTCACGTTCCGAAAGATGATTTGATCGACGAGCTCCATCGGTGGAGCCGTATCAGGGAAGAAATAGAAGCGCACTCCCATGGAACTCTCGAGCCCGGATCAGAGAGACCATGGATCTCGTAATCGGGCTTGGCGTGATCGAATGCTTGAGCCTTTGACGCAAAAGCCCCGTCTCGAAGGTGGGGCTTTCTACCTTAACGGGGCGCTATCAGTGGCTCGGTCCAGGCCGGCTGGGCGTCAAAAAGCTGGCGACGTCCGGCCAGGCGCTCAGACCATCAATATTAAAGGTTTTCTGAATTGCGGAAGAGCTTTGCTCCGGGGCGGAAAAGGTATGCCTCCCTCGCAGGAGCGAAATCCGGCGCCCCATCGGCCGTTCACAAATTGGAAAAAATCTTGATTTTGTTACAGCCCCCCTGTAGATCATGTGGCAGCGCAATATTGCCTATTGTCGGCTGACGGATCGCGGTGGCCCATCGCGACGCCGCGCCGGCCGCAAAGTGAGTGCCGCTCATGGGCGAAGTCTTTGCATCGGCGCCGTTCATCGTCGGCAAAAGCGAGCTGTCGCCGACCGAGGCGCATATTCCGGCCGAGGAAGCCCTGTGTCCGGTGGTTTCCCACGACTGGGTCAACGACGAATACAAGCATCTGGTGGTCGCCGCGTCCCCGAAGGCGCTCGCCGTCAATCCGGGGCAGTTCTTCAATCTGTTGTGCCCGTCGCCCGATGCGGGCGAACTGTGGCTGCGCCGGCCGCAAAGCGTCTATCGCATTGACGCCGCGCGCGGCCGCGTAGAATTTCTCTACAAGTGCGTCGGCCGCGGCACCAAGGGTCTGGCGACCCTGAAAAAGGGCGACATGCTCAACATGGTCGGCCCGCTCGGCGTCGGCTTTCATCTCGATCCGGCGTGGCGCAACATCGTGGTGCTGGGCCGCGGCGTCGGCCTCGCCACCCTGGCGCCGATCTCGCAGCTTGCCGCCGGCTTTGGCATCGGGGTCACCGCGATCCTGTCGGCGCGCAGCCGCGATCTCGTGATGGCGGACGACCTGTTCGCCAAGGTCGGCACCGTGATTCCGGTGCTCGACATCGACCGCACCAGCGATGTCGAAAACGTCGAGAAGATCCTCGACGGGCTGATCGCGGCGAAGCGCGCGGACGCGTTCTTCACCTGCGGCTCAAACCGCCTGATGCAGCTCGTGAAGCGGCTGGGCGGGCGACACGGCATCCCGGGGCAGGTCGCGATGGAGCAGGTCATGGCCTGCGGGCTGGGGCCTTGTTACGTCTGCGTGCGGACCTTCGAGGTCAACGGCCGCAGGGAGCTGCGTCGCGTCTGCATCGAAGGCCCGGTGTTCAACCTGCAGGAGGCAGTCGGATGGTAGACATGGCGGTGAAGATCGGGAACGTCACCCTGAAGAACCCGATGATGCCGGCTTCCGGCGCATTCTCCACCGATCTCGCCCAGGTGACGGACATCAACCGGCTGGGCGCGCTGGTAGCGAAGACCGTGTCGCGCGAATTCCGCATCGGCAACCCGCCGCCGCGCGTCGCCGAGCTTGAGTGCGGCATGATCAATTCGATCGGGTTGCCCACCAAGGGCATCGAATATTTCCTGAGCCACCAAGTACCCGATTACAAACGCTTCACGCCGCCGCTGGTGGGCAGCATCTCGGCCCAGACCGCCGACGATTTCGAAGCGATGACCCGGGACGTCAACGTCCCCGATGTCGACATCATCGAGGTCAACATCTCGTGCCCGACCCGCAATCCGGGCGGCGGCAATTTCGCCATGCACGAGGATCACACCTTCAACGTGATGAGCCGCATCCGCAAGCAGACCGACAAGCCGGTGTGGTGCAAGCTGTCGCCCAATGCGGGAGACGTGGTGGCGATCGCCAAGGCCGCGGAGGCCGCCGGCGCCGACGCCCTTGTGGTCTCCAACACCATCCTGGGCCTCAAGATCGACATCGACACGTTCCGGCCGTCGATCGGCAACAAGTACGGCGGCATCTCCGGTCCCGGCGTCAAGCCGATCATCATGCGCATGGTGCATCAATGCGCCAAGGCGGTGAAAATCCCGATCATCGGCTGCGGCGGCATCGTCAAGGTGGAAGACGTGGTCGAGTACATGCTGGCCGGCGCCACCGCGGTGATGATCGGATACCTCATCTTCCGCAATCCGTCCGGCATAATCGCGATCCTCGACGGCCTCGAGGAATGGTGCCGCAAGCGCGGCTTCGCCCGGGTGTCCGACCTCACCGGCGCCATGATCGATGACGCCCCGATGGAGACATTCGCGGCGGCGGCAGCGCCGATCGGATGATCGGGAGTCGGGAATCAGGCCTCAGGAGCGAGGTGCATTTGATGCGGTGTTTCACCATCTTGGCCCACGCGCCAAATCACAGATTTGATATCTCCACTCCGGATGCCGCATGCCTGATGCCCTGCGACCCGACGCCTGACACCTGTCATCCCGATGCCTGACCGTCTCACCATCCGCAAACCCGACGACTGGCACCTGCACGTGCGGGACGGCGCCATGCTCAGGGCGTCCCTGCCGTTCACGGCGCAGCATTTCGGGCGCGCCATCCTGATGCCGAACCTCATTCCGCCGGTGACCACCACGGCGCAGGCCATTGCGTATCGGACGCGCGCACTCGCGGCGCGGCCGCCGGGCTCGACCTTCACGCCGCTGATGACGTGCTATCTGCGTGACGACACCGACCCCGACGACGTCGAGCGCGGCTTTCGCGACGGCGTGTTCACCGGCGTGAAGCTTTATCCCGCCAATGCGACCACCAACTCGGCGGCCGGCGTGACCGACCTGAGGAAGGTCTATCGCGTGCTGGAGCGCATGGAAAAAATCGACATGCCGTTCCTGATGCACGGCGAGGACGTCGACCCCGACATCGATATTTTCGATCGCGAGGCGGTGTTCATCGAGCGCAAGCTGATCCCGCTGACCAAAATGTTTCCCGGCCTGCGGATGATCCTGGAGCATCTTTCTTCCAAGGACGGCGTCGATTTCGTGCGCAGCGCCAAGCCGCAGCTGGGCGGCACCATCACGCCCTATCACCTCATCCTGACCCGCACCGACTGGCTGGGCTGGGGGCTCAAGCCCTATATGTACGTGATGCCGGTCATCAAGACCGCGCGCGACCGCGATGCGCTGCGCCAGGCCGCGACCTCGGGGGAGTCGTGCTATTTCCTCGGCACCGACTCCGCGCCCCACCCTTACGCCCGCAAGGTCAACGTCAACGGCATTCCCGGAATGTTCAACGCCCCGGTTGCGATCGAGACCTACGCCAAAGTATTCGAGGAGGAAGGCGCGCTCGACAAGCTCGAAGCCTTCGCCGCCATCAACGGCGCGACGCACTACAAGTTGCCGGTGAATATCGAGACGATCACGCTCGAAAAATCGCCGTGGGTTGCCCCCGAGGAGATCAAGGTCGACGGCCCGGACGAGCGCGCACTCGTCTATCGCGGCGGCGAGACCATCGAGTGGAAAGTGGTGGCAAGTTGACCTAACAACGTCATTCCGGGGCGCGCATCTTTGCGCGAACCCGGAATCCAGGGGCGGCACATGCGGTGAGGCCGTCTGGATTCCGGGTTCGCGCGAGAGCGCGCCCCGGAATGACGACACTGGAAAAGGAACGCCAGGATGGCAAGTTTTCCCGACAGGCAAGTCGCCGCCGATCTCACGGCGAAGATGTTTCTCGAGGTCGAGGCGGTGCGGTTCATGACCGACAAGCCGTTCATCTTCACCTCCGGCTGGGCAAGCCCGGTCTACATCGACTGCCGGCGGCTGATCTCGTTTCCGCGGGTGCGGCGCGCGCTGATGGATTTCGGCGCCTCGATCGTCATGCGCGAGGCCGGGTTCGAGCAGTTCGATGCGGTGGCGGGCGGCGAGACCGCCGGCATTCCGTTCGCCGCCTGGATGGCCGACAAGTTCGACCTGCCGATGCTTTACGTGCGCAAGAAGGCCAAAGGCTTCGGCCGCAACGCCCAGATCGAAGGCGACATCAAGGAAGGCCAGCGCATCCTGCTGGTCGAGGACCTCACCACGGACGGCCGCAGCAAGGTCAATTTCTGCAACGCGCTGCGCCAGGCCGGCGCCAAGGTCGACCACGTCTTCGTGTGCTTCTTCTACGACATCTATCCGGATGGCCGCAAAATCCTCGCCGATCTCGGCATCAACATGCATTGGCTTGCAACCTGGTGGGACATCCTGCGGGTCGCCAAGGCGTCGAACAAGTTCGAGCCCAAGATGCTCGCCGAGGTGGAAAAATTCATGCACGACCCGGCCGGCTGGTCGCAGGCCCATGGTGGGGTCGCGGCAGCCGCGGCGGAGTAAAACGGCGTCACGCTGCGCCGGAACGGCATGATTTTTGATACATTCGGCCGGCGCCGGTTTCGGCGCCGCCAACGGGGTAGACACGATGGAATTCGACAATTCGTTCGAGGTGCCGCTGCCGGTGGGCGATGCCTGGAAGGTCCTGATGGACATCAGGCGCGTCGCGCCGTGCATGCCGGGCGCCGAACTCACCGACGTGGTCGACGATCGCACTTACAAGGGCAAGATCGGGGTGCGGCTCGGCCCGGTCGCGCTGACTTTCGCCGGCACCGTGAAATTCGAGGAGATCGACGACGTCGCCCACAAGGCCACCGTCGCCGCCCAGGGCAACGACGCCAAGGGCCGCGGCGCCGCGAACGCGGTGGCGGCGTTCCACCTGGAGCCCGCGAATGGCGGCACCAAGGTGCTGGTGCACACCAACCTGACCCTGTCGGGCGCGGTCGCTCAATATGGTCGCGGCGTCGGCATCATCCAGATGACGGCCGCGCAGATCATCACGCAATTCGCCAACAATCTCAAAGCCCAGCTTGCCCAAGATGGCGCGACGACGGATGGCGCAACGGCAGCCGCCGCCACGGCTGCTGCCACCGGTACCAGCGCTACCGCCGGCGCCGCTGCCGCACCCGCCCCAGCCGGCACTCCGCCCGTATCGCCCAAGCCCACAGCAGCGCCGCCCGCCGCTAAGCCGATTTCCGGATTCGCCCTGATGGCCAATGTGTTGTGGCAATCCATCTTGCGTCTGTTCGGGCGCGGTTGAACGTCTTGGGCCGGCACGCCGGAACCCGTCGCGCGTTCGGGCAAAACTTTACGTGGCATTAACATAAACGAAAAATCAGCCGCAACTGATGGCGGTGAAAACCCTGTTCTAACGCTGCGCTGATAGCCTCCGGCCCTGGACTGCCCGTCCGTTGATTTTGGCGAATGCCAGGCATGGCGCGCGGGATCCGCCCAGGGGGAAGTCGTGTGGAAATTTCAAGGCATCCGATCACAGCTGCTTGTGCTGGTGGCAGCCGCGGTTGTGCCATTCCTGTTCCTGATCGGGGCGGCCTTGTGGAATCAATCCCGCATCCAACAGGCGGCGGCGTTGCAGCGCGCGTTGAGCGAAGCAAAGTTGCTCGCCGCGCAGGTTGACGACCATCTCGGCAGCCTCGAAAACCTGTTGACCGGTCTCAGCCTCGCGGTCTCGACGGATCCGAGAGATGTCGCGGCGAACGACGCGTTGCTGCGACGCATCGGGAACGAGATGCCGGATTACATCTCCGCGATCGCGGTGGTCGGTCTTGACGGAGAGAACATCGGTAGTTCCAATGGTCGCCGCTTCAGCGTTCGTGATCGTGGCTATTTTGGACCGGTGCTGGCGGGCGAACGTTTTGCAGTCGGAAATCCGGTCATCAGTCGTGTGTACGGCACCTGGATATTGCCGGTCGCACGGCCCATCAGGGACGAATCCGGCCAATTGCGCGCGGTGCTGCTGACGGCAACCTTTGTTCGAGGATTCCAGGACGTGCTTCGCGTCAACCAGCTTCCGCCGGAAAGCCTGGTCAGGATAATCAGCGACGGCGGGATCGTGATTGGGAGCATCCCCGACGCACCGGACTGGACCGGCCGCGACCTCAGCGGCGTCCAGCCCGTTGCCCGCCACATCCAGCAGAAAGAAGCAAGCGAGGTCGTGACTTGGTTGGATGGTGTCCCGCGAATTACCGCCACCTCGGCCGCACGCAGGGCGCCCTGGATCGTTACGGTCGCTCTTCCGATGGAGGTTGCGTCCGCGGCGATCATCAGCAAGCTGCTGGTGAGCGGGCTGTTCAGCACCGCCACGATCGCGCTTGCCTCCCTTATCGCCTGGATGCTGTCCGGGCGGATCATTCGTCCGCTGCGCCAGCTCGAAAAAGACGCCGAAATACTGGCGGCCGGCGACTACGGCCACCGCACGCCGATCGGGCCTTGGGACGAAGTCGGCAAGCTGGCGCAAGCGTTCAATCAGATGGCAACATCGTTGCAGCGTCGCCGCAACGAAGTGCTTGAGAGTGCCGACAAGATGCGAGAGGCAAAGGATACGCTCGATGCCGTGATCGACGCTTCGCCGGCCGCCATCGTCTGTTCGGACCCGAACCGGAAGATCATGCTTTGGAACCGTGCGGCCGAACAGACTTACGGCTACACCGAAGCGGAAGTCATCGGCTGCGAGGTAAAGACGGTGCCGCCCGAGGAGGTCGACGCCGCCAGGGCATTCTACCTACGCGCCAGCAATGGCGAAACGATGCGCAGCTTCGAGGCCAGGCGGCTTCGCAAGGACGGCACCTATATCGATGTCTGCCTGTCCGCCGCCCCGATGTTCGGTCCGGACGGCAAAGTGCGCGGGGTTGCCTACGTGCACGAAGACGTGACGGCCCGCAAAAAAGCCGAAGCGCAGCTCAAGCATTTCGCCCATTTCGATCAGCTCACCGGGCTCGCCAATCGCCGCACCATGGAAGAAAAGCTCACAAGCCTGGTGGCCGCGGAGGGCGGCGGAGCGCCCACGACGATTGCATTGCTCGATCTCGACGGGTTCAAGGATGTCAACGACACGCTGGGTCATTCGACCGGGGACCGACTGCTGATGGAGGTGGCCGGCCGCCTGAAGGCAGCTGCAGAAACATCCAATCCCGATGCTCTGGTCTCGCGGCTCGGCGGTGATGAATTCGTCGCCATCCTGCCCCGCTGCGGCGACCCACTGGTGATCGGTGAGGTCGTCGGCGAGATGCTGGCGCGCCTATCCATGCCGTACGAGATCGGTGGAAAAGTGTTGCATCTGGGTGCCAGCGCCGGATTGGCGATCGCTCCGCAGCACGGCACAAGCGTCGATGACCTGCTGTCGAACGCTGACCTTGCGCTTTACCGGGCGAAAAAAGATGGCGGCCGCACTTATCGCTTTTTCGCCTCGACCTTGCGGGCGCAGGCGCAATCGCGGCGGGGCCTTGATGCCGATCTGCGACGCGCGCTCAGCGAAAAGGAGTTCGAGCTCTATTATCAACCGCAGGTCCGGCTTGCCGACGGCGCCGTCACCGGCGCCGAGGCGCTGCTGCGATGGCGGCACCGGGAGCGCGGCATCCTCAACCCCGGCCTGTTCATCAACGCGCTCACCGAAAGTCAGATCGCGCCCGAGGTCGGCAAATGGATCCTGGAAACAGCATGCCTGCAGGCGGCGGAATGGCGGGCCATGGGGTTGATGCTGCCGACGATCGCGGTCAACCTGTTCCCGACCCAGCTTCACAATCTGTCGCTGTTCGACGATGTCGAGAACGCGCTACGCCGGAGTGGGCTGCCGGCCGAAGGCCTCGAGCTGGAGATTACCGAGAACATCGCGCTCAATCACGAGGAAGCCGCCAAGCCGTTGCGACGGCTACGGGAGCGCGGCGTGAAGATCGCATTCGACGATTTCGGCACCGGCTATGCGTCGCTGAGCTGCCTGACGGTGTTCCCGGTATCGCGGATCAAGATCGACCGCAGCTTCGTGACCGAGATCACCAAGAGCCGGCAGGATGCCGCCATTGTGCGTTCGCTCATCACGATGGCGAAAAGTCTGCAGCTCGACGTTATCGCCGAAGGGGTGGAAACCACCGCCCAGGCCGCGTTCCTGCACGGCGAACGCTGCGAAGAGGCGCAGGGCTTTCTCTACGGCAAGCCAATATCAAGCGCCGAATTCGGTTCCTTTTTGAGCACGGCGCGCATGGCCGGGTCCGGCCCGATGCCAAAGCCCCGCAGCCGCGGCCGAGCCGGCGGCCACCGCCGATGATCGAGGCCGAGGGGCCGCCGCACGCGCGTCACGGTGTGGAGAGCGGCTCTGAGAGTCTGTCCGGAGAGTTCAGGCTGGATTGCAGAGTTTTCTGAGCATGAGGCGGATTGATGCGAGACGCAAGAACGCGAGTGCCTTGCGGTTGAGATTCTCCCAATCCTTGGCGA
>Ga0116129_1001836_pt1 | contig 11300 bp, 10 predicted proteins | sample June2015DPH_17_2_FD_89732 | JGI IMG/M metagenome (GOLD analysis project Ga0116129, IMG submission 89732) | Peatland microbial communities from SPRUCE experiment site at the Marcell Experimental Forest, Minnesota, USA - June2015DPH_17_10 | ecosystem: Environmental > Terrestrial > Soil > Wetlands...
GAGCCGTCATTTTCTCAGTTTCGCGATTTCATCGCAACTGCGCGCGTAATCGGCGGTGTTATAAGTGCTGACGTCGGCGACGCCGATGCCGTCGGGCAGCGCGGCATCCCGCTTAACCGTCCCGACATAGAAGTTATAGAGCGCCATGTTGTCGCAAGTGCGTACCTTGACCGGACCAACCGGACTGTCGAAGGCCACCGTGCCTAGCCCCTCGGCCATCGCCTTCGGATCCTCCGGGTCCGACGATTTCTCAATGCCTTGCGCCATCATCTTGCCGGAGACGTAGCCGACGAGAGTCGAACCGGTTGGGTAGGTTCCACTGCGCTTCTGCACCTCGGCGATGAAGGCGGTATTCGCCGGATTGTTCAATGCATAGAACGGATACCAGACGGTCGCCAGCGTGCCTTCCGGCAGATCGTTCTTGAAGGTCGAGATTTTCAACAAATCAAGACCGCTGGTGAACAGCCGGACGCCGCCACCGAACAGATCGAAACCCTTCGCAGCCTTGAGGAAATTGGCTAGATCTCCGCTGAACAGCGACGACACCACCATGTCGATCTTGGCCGACTGCAGTGCCGTCACCTGCGGCGTGAAGTCGGCGGCGCCGAATTTGGGCCATTCCTGACGCACCACCACGATGTCGGGACGCGCGTCTTTCAGCGCGGCAAGGAAGTCGTCCGTCAAGTGCTTGCCGAACTCGAAGTCAGGCGAGATGGTCGCGATCCGCTTCACCTCGGGCATCGACTTGAGATGCGCGGCCATGATGCGGCCGATCTCGATGGTGCTCAGATTGCCGCGGCCAATCATGGGATGGCCTTCCTCACCCGTGAATCGCTTGGTGGTGGCAAAGGCGCCCAGACCGAAGGCGTCCTGGCCGCGAACCAGGTCGGCGAGCGCAACCGCGGCGCCGCTGTGGCTGCCGACCACGACATAATGCAGCTTGTCGTCGAGGATCATGCGGCGCGCTTCGGTAATCGCCTTCTCGACGCTGATGCCCATGTCCGCGGACGTCAGCGCGAACGGATGGCCGTGTGCGCCGCCGGCAGCGTTGGCTTCGTCGAATGCGATCTGCATGCCGAGCCGTATGGCATTGGCTTGCCCGGCGAAATTGCCGCCGTACATGTCGATCAGGCCAACGCGGACCGGCGCGCCCTGCGCGACGACCTGCCCGATTTGGCCCGGCGACACCAGCAAAGCCACTGCCAATGAAGTTCCGAACATTCTTGCTCGCATTTTCGTCTCCACGATCGTTCCGATGGGAAGATGAGGTTCGTTCCGGCAATTATGATTTTCAGGTCTTATTGAGCTTCACCGCGGCCACCGCCTCAACCTCGATCAGCGCTTCCGGCGCGTTGAGGGCAACCTGAACGGTGGAACTGGCAAAATCGATGCCGTTGAGGAGTTCGCGGCGCACATCGTTCATGCCGGCGTAGTCCTGGCCCGGACGCAGGAAGACCGTCACTTTCACCAGGTCATCGAGGCTGCCGCCGGCGGCCTCGATGATATGACGGATGTTCTCGAAGCACTGCCGCGTCTGGGCGCGAATATCCCCGACGCCGAGGATGATGCCGTCGACGTCGCGCGCGACCACGCCCGAGGTGAACACCAGCTTGGCGTCGGTCACCTCCACGCCTTGTACATATGGCCCCTTGGTCTTGACCACCCTGGTGGAAGCGACCGCCTTTTTAGCCATGTTGATCTCCTTTGTTCACCGGTCCATACCCGCCCCCGCCCGGCGTCTCCAGCACGAGCATTTGACCGGGCTTGAGACTGTGGGACTGTTTTGGATCGATCGATTTATCGTCGATCAGGAGTCGTGCCGGCAGACCGTCCTCTCCGCCCAGAAAGCCTCGCGGCGCCGAAGTCGTGCGTTCCACCATGCAGGAAACGGCAGCCGGGCGCGCGGCGCGCAACTTAAATCCGACGCGCTGGCCGGCGCCGCCGCGGTGCTTTCCCTTGCCAAATGATCCGGCGATCAATTCGCGGCTCAGCATCAGCACCGGAACCGATTGCTCCATGACCTCGACCGGAACATTGGCGACGTTGCTGGGAAACGCCGTGGAGTCCAGTCCGTCCTTATGGGCCCGCGCACCCATGCCGCCGCTGCTGAAGAACGTAAACACGTAGGGCTTGCCGGCGTCATCGACACCGTTCAGCGTCACGGCACTCAGGACCGAACTGTCGGCAACGATGCGTTGCGGCAAGACCTTTTTCAACGCTCCGAAGATGGCGAAGGGAATGTAAAGCCCGACGAGATGGCGGCCACCGACCGCCGCCGGATACCGTGCATGCACGATCGAGCCTTCCGGCGCGCGTACTTCGATCGGGCCGAAGCTGCCGTCGTTATTCGGCGATTCCGGTGCCAGCAGACACTTGAGCGCGTAATAAGTGAAGGCGCGGGTGAAGTTGAGGACGCAGTTGATGCCTTTGGCGACCTGCGGCGAACTGCCCTCGTAATCGACGACGATCCGGTCTCCCTTGACCGTCAGCTTGACGTCGATGTGCAGCGCCTGATCGAAGCCGTCCAGAAAGATCCGGTCGGTGTATACGCCGTCAGAAACCGCGCTGATCGCCCGCCGCATGAAGCGGTCCGTGCGCTCGGTGATGGCGTGCGAAAGCGCGCGCAGATCGTCGAGCCTGTTCTCGTTCATGAACTCCACCAGGCGACGCGACGCCGTTTCGTTGGCGGATACCTGCGCCATGAGATCGCCGATGACCAGGTCCGGCGAGCGGACATTTTCCTGAATGATGTGGAAGAGCTGGTCGTTGCGCCTGCCGGCGGCAAACAATTTCATCAGCGGAATTTGCAGGCCTTCTTCGTACACGTCGGTTCCCGCAGCCGAGAAAATCCGGCCTCCGATATCCACCGTGTGGCAATTGCTGGCGGTGAACCCCACCAGACGCTTGCCGAGGAAAACCGGCGTGACGACCGTGATGTCGTGCTTGTGGCCGGAGACGAGCCATGGATCGTTGGTGATCAGCACGTCGCCAGGCGACAGACGGCTCGCCGGGAATGCGCTGCAGAAATGCTTGACGCCGAGACTGAGGCTGCCGAGGTGTCCCGGAGCCCCCTGGACCGATTGGGCCATCATGGTGCCGTCGGCGTCGAACACACCGGCCGACAGATCCTCCATCTCGCCAAGAACGGCGGAAAACGAGCTGTTGACCATCGCCGCCGCCTGCTCGCTGGCGATCGAAATCAAGGTGTTCCAGGCGACTTCGAGCCCCGTAACGGCTTTGCCCTGCTTGCTCATGCGCGATCCTTGTAAGCCAGCGTAACCACTATATTGCCGTAGCGATCGATCGTCGCCTTGCCGCCGGGCCCGATGACCGTGGTCGATTCCGCCTCTTCGATGACTGCAGGGCCGATGATGGTGTGACCGGCGTCAAGGTCATAGCGGGAGTGCACCTCGCAGCTGCGAGGGCGCGACCAGCCGCCGAACAGCATCGGGCGTAACGTGTGGGGCGTGGCTTTCCGCGCCCGCGCGGTGCCGGCGCCGGCGCGAGGTTGTTTGGTGATCGGCGGGCCCTTGGCGACCAGGCGCCAGGCCAATGCCTCAACCCGATGATCGGCATGGGTGCGGTGATAGATATTGGCGTAAAGCTTCTCGAATGACTGGCGCAAGGCGCGCTCGCTATCGTGCTTCAGATTCTTGGCAGGGAGATCGACGGTCAGTTCCTTGCGCTGACCGCGATAACGCATGTCGGCGGTGCGTTCGAAAAGCATCTCGGCATCGCTGACGCCGGCGCTGCGGAGTGCGGCGGTGGCCTCCTCGACCATCTCCGCGAACAGCGCCTCGACGCGCCGCCAGTCGAGCCGGTCCAGCGTGCCGATAAAGGTCCGTGACAGGCGGAAGGTTCTTGGCGCCAGCAATAGCCCGACGGCGGAGCCGAGGCCGGCGCTCGGCGGAACGATGAGCGTGCGAAGCCGAAGCCGACTGGCCACCCCATAGGCATGAACCGGCCCGGCGCCACCGAATCCGACCAGACTGTAGACGGCGGGATCATAGCCACGCTCGACCGCCTGCACCCGCGAGGCGTTCGCCATGCCGTCATTGACGATGCTGTGTATCCGCAGCGCCGCCTCGTTCACCGATATGCCGAGCGGTTTGGCAAGAGCGTCCTCGATCGCGGCGCGCGCGGCATCGACATCGAGACGCATCCGCCCGCCGAGGAACGAATTGACGTCCAGATAGCCGAGGACGAGATCGGCGTCGGTGACCGTCGCCAGTCGCCCGCCGCGGCCGTAGCAGGCCGGTCCAGGGTCGGCGCCGACGCTGTCGGGACCGACCTTGATCAGACCGAGTTCGTCGATACGCACGATGCTGCCACCGCCGGCGCCGATCTCGATCAGGTCGACGACCGGCACCCGCAAAGGCAATCCGCTGCCCTTCTTGAAACGATAAGTGCGCGCCACCTCGAAATCCATCGTGATCTCGGGTGAACCATCGTGGATCAGCGCGGTCTTGGCCGTCGTGCCGCCCATGTCAAAGGACAGCACGCGCGGCAGCTTGCATTGGCGTGCGACGCTGGCGGCGGTCACGGCCCCGGCGGCCGGACCGGACTCGCAGATGCGCACGGCGAGACGGCGCACCACTTCCGGCGCCGCCATGCCGCCTTCCGACAACATGACGAAGAACGCCGAATTGACGCCGCGCCGCTTCAGCCCCTCCACGAAAGATTGCAGATAGGCGGCGATCACCGGTTGAACGAAGGCGTTTGCCGCCGTGGTAGAGGCGCGCTCATATTCGCGCAGTTCGGGCAGCACTTCCGATGAAAGGCTGACCGGAATATCCCCAAGGCGATGCTGGATCATATCCCGCACGCGTGCCTCGTGATCGGCGTTCATATAGGAGTGCAGCAGGCAAACGGCGACCGCCTCGCCGCCGGCGTGTTTGATCGCGTCGGCGACGTCGCTCACCGATTGTTCATCCAGTGCGGTGATCACCGAACCGTCCGGACCGATGCGCTCGTTCACTTCGAAAGACAGCACGTCCGGCACCAGCGGCGCCGGCCGTTCGATCTGCAAATCGTAGATGTCGAATTTCTTTTCGCGGCCGATCCGCAGCACATCGCGGAAGCCTTTTGTGGAGATCAAGGCGGTCCGCGCGCCCTTGCGTTCAATCAGGGCGTTCGAGACCAGCGTCGTGGCATGCAATAATACGGCAATGTCGCCCGGCGACACGCCGGCCTCGGCCAGAACGCCGTCGACGCCTTCCAGCGCCCCGCGCGCCGGCTCGTCCGGGGTCGTCAGACACTTGAAGCGCGCCATGCCGCGCGATTTCGGGTGAACCATAACAACGTCAGTGAAGGTGCCACCGATATCCAGGCCCACGATCCAGCCAGACTTCATCTACCGTCTTCCCATGCTCGTCAGAGGTGCGCGCAGCGCGCCAGTTGGAATGTCGTTGAAACAATCGGTCCGGACCTCGTCCGGCGTCATCTCTCTGATTGGTTCATCGCTCATGGCTCGATCGAGTCCGGGGATTCGCCGAGATAGATTTCCTGCACCTTGGCCGACTGGCGGATCGCCTGCGGCGTGCCGTCGGCGACGATGGCGCCGTGGTGCAGCACGCTGATGCGGTCGGAGGCACTGAACACGACCTGCATGTCGTGCTCGGTAAACACGACCGTCAAGCCGAGTTGCTTGGCGATGCGATGCACCATCCTGATCGAGTCGAGGCGCTCATTCGCCGCCATTCCGGCTGTGGGTTCGTCCAGCAGCAGCAGTCGCGGCGTGCTCGCCAGCGCCACCGCGAGTTCCAGCTTCTTCTGATCGCCATGCGACAATGTTCCCGCCACGCGTTTGCGATCGACGTCCAGCCCGACTAGGCCGATCAGCCGTTCGCATTCCGCAATTTCGGCATGACGGGCCATCCGAAAGCCGTCAGACAGCCGCCGGCGTTGCGACAGCAGCGCAACTTGGAGGTTCTCCAGAACATTCAGCTCGGCAAAGATACTGGTAATCTGGAAGGTGCGGCTCATGCCGCTGTGGAACAGGCGATATGGCGCCCGGCCGGTGATGTCGGCGCCGGCCATGAAAATGCGGCCGCTGTCAGGCTTCAGAAATCCGCTGAGCAGATTGAACAGCGTGCTCTTCCCGGCCCCATTGGGGCCGATGATGGCGCGGAATTCACCGGGCATGACTTCCAGATTGACATTGTTGGAGGCGCGCAGGCCCCCGAAATTCTTGTTGAGCGCCACCACGCGCAGGATCGGCTCGGTCATGTTTGGCTATTCCGCCATAGGCCCATCACGCCGTTGGGCAGCAGCATGACCAGCAGGATGATCGCGATACCGAGAAACAGCGCCCAGTATTCGGTTTGTCCGGTAAGCCAGCTCTGCATCAACACGTAGATGATGCTGCCGACGACGGGACCGATGAAGCTGTGCATCCCGCCCAGGATGGTCATCATGATCGGGGTCGCGCTGGCGGTCCAGTTGAGCCAGCCGGGAAACACGCTGTGATTGGCCAGCGCGAACAGCGCGCCGGCGAGCCCGGCAAAGAACGCGGCGATGACGAAGGTAGCCCAGCGGTGCAGGGAAACGTTGATCCCGAGCGCGAGGCTGCGCGGCGCATTGCCGCGCTGCGCGCGTAGCGCCAGGCCGAACGGCGAGTGAACCAGGCGCCACAGCACCACGAGCGATAAGGCGACAACGGCCAGCGTGACATAATAGAAGCCGCGAGGCGCAGCCGCAAAACCGGAGATCTTCAGCCCGCTGAGACCATCATCGCCGCCGGTGAAATCGTAGGATTTCAGGACCACGGTATAAACCAGCATCTGGAAAGCGAAAGTCAGCATGCCGAGATAGGTGCCGGTGAGGCCGACGCAAAAATATCCGATGATGGCCCCCGCCACCGCGGTGACCAGCGGCGCCAGCAGCGTTGCGCTGAGCGCATCAAACCCAAAGCGCTTGATCAGGATCGCGCAGGCATAGGCGCCGATGCCGAAGAACACAGCGTAGCCGAAGGCGAGCATGCCGCCATAGCCGAGCAGCAGATTGAAGCTGACGGCGTAAAGCCCGAACACCAGCATTTCGATGAAGATAAAAACCCAGAAATCGGATACCGCGAACGGCGCCGCAAGCACCACTGCCAGGCAAATCAGTGCGGCAATCACCTGTCTGATCATTCCGGCTTACCAAGCAGGCCTCTGGGCCGGACGATCAACAGCACGGTCATCACCAGGAACGGAAAGATGATCGAAAGCGAAGGATATATCAATGTGCCAAACGCGTTTGCCTGACCGACCAACAACGCCCCCACCAGCGCACCGGGTATGCTCCCCATGCCGCCGATCACAACGACGACAAAAGCATCGATCAGGACCTGAGCGTGCAGGGCCGGCCCGATCGACATGACCGGCGTCGCCAGGCCGCCGGCAAACCCGGCAAGCCCGGTCCCCAGGCCAAACACCACGGTGAACAGACGTCTGACGTCGATGCCAAGCGCTTGCAGCATTTGACGATCGGCGGTCGCCGCGCGAACAAGCATTCCCCAGCGGCTGCGGTACAACAGGATCCACAGCGCCGCACACATCGCGATGCCGACGCCGATCAGCATCAGTCGATAGACCGGAAAGCTCACACCGAAGGGACGAACGATTCCTTCGAGGTCCGGCGGAACGCCGACCGAATTCTCTTCCGGCCCCCAGACCAGTTTCACCGCGTCACCGAGAATGAGGACCAGGCCGAACGTCACCAGGAGCTGGAACGTTTGAGGGGATCGATAGATGCGACGCAGGCACAGCACCTCGAACGCCATGCCGAACAGGAAAGTGAAGCCGGTTGAGATTAGAACTGCGAGAAAGAAGGCTCCCGTCGATTGTCCCGCTGCGTTGACGATGGTCAACGCGATGTACGCGCCCAGCATGAATACGGCACCATGCGCGAAGTTGATGATCCGCGAAACGCCGAAGATCAGGGACAAGCCCGCAGCCACCAGGAACAACAACATGCCATTGGCAAGGCCGGCCATCAATTGGCGAATGACGACGACCGGGTCGTTAAGCAGCTCGAATGCCGAGAGAAAGGCCATGTGTTTTCCAGCGAGGGGCGGCACCGCCCCATGGGTTACGCTAGAAAACTCTCGATCCGGTGAACAGAGAGATATTCGGCTACCAGCTATATCGCAATGCGATAACCGGAAGACGGCGTCCTATCAACGCATTCCGCGACGGGTTTCCGCGACGGATGCATCGTTCCTGAGCGGCCATGCTGCGGTGTTCACCAACTCCTGGGCGAGATCGCGAATGACGCGCGTCACCGTCGTGGTGGCCAATGAGGGCATGTGATGCGTAGACGTCATCAGGCTGACCGTCTGCGAAAGTGCCGGGTCCCTGATATTGATGGCCTTCAATTGTCCAGCGTTCAGTTCGACGAGTACGTTCGACACCGGCAATATGGTCACGCCATGACCCTGTACGACGAGATCGCGAACAGCAAGGAACGCATTGACCTCGGTCGCAAGATTTAACTCCGTATTTTTCTTGGCGGCCACCTCGTCGATGAGGCGACGAATGGCGTGCGGACGGGCCGGTAGAATGAGCGGCAACTTCAGGAGTTCACTGAAGGCAACACTCGTGGATCGTCCGAAATGGCGCTCTACAACCTTTGATTCGCCGAGCAGGCAGAGCTGCTCCGTGGCGAGTTTATGGAAGTCCTTGTCAGAGCGTCGTTGCTGTTGATGGTAAAATACGCCGATATCAATTCGTCCGGACAGCAGCCACTCATGGATGTGGCCGCTATAGCCCTCGGTCAGTTGAAGCTGGATTTCGGGATATAGCTGACGCACACGGACGCAGGTGGGAACCGAAAGAATGGTTCCGATCGACGGCGGAATTCCGATAGACACAAGTCCCATCGGTCGTCCCTTCAAGGAGCGCGCTTCCTGCAAGGCACGGTCAGCATCGTCCAGGATCATCTTCGCACGACTAAGGAACTTGACGCCGGCGTCTGTCAAAGCAGCACCACGCCCATTTCGGATCAGCAGCGCCACGCCGAGTTCGGCCTCCAATTCGCGAATCTGGCGGCTTAGTGCGGGCTGAGCGATATCAAGAATTCCGGCTGCCCTGGTAAAGCTACCGGCCTCTGCGACCCCGACGAAATACCTGAGTTGACGCATCTCCATCCGTTACATCTACATCTGCGGGGCGGAACACAGAAGTATTAATCTAGGCGGGGCTGCTGGCTGACCCCTGTCCCTGCCGGAAACGTAATCCGGCTGGCAAGTGAGGCTGAATCGCGCACTCGCGGGCTTTCGGACGCTGATCGAGATCAAGAATTTTGCCTGGGCGACGGTCCTGTCGCGCGCCCGGATCGACGCGGCGATGAACTCACGCGGCAGCTGCAACTTTTTTGGTCGCCCCTCGAACAGATTTCGTCCCTGCGCCAATGAACGAATCTCGCCGCCGGCTCGAAGCTGTCGTGGCGGGAGCGCGACGTCGGTTGACACGATTTTGAATAACGAGAATAGTCGCTGCTCGCCTTCACACTACCCTTGTTTCTCGCCGGGAGCCTCAGATGCGTCGTACCACCACCGTGTTGCTCGCGATGTTGCTCTCAACCGTCGCACAAGCTGCCGAGTACATGGAAAAGACGCCGTTCGAGCTGTCGCGCGCGTTTTCGCCGGGTGTTGTCACGTCCGGCGGAATCACAGTCTGGGTTGCCGGCCAGGCTGCGACGCAGGACAGCCAAGGCAACGACATCGCCAACAATTTCGAGGCCCAGGTCAAGCAAGTGTTTGCCCAGATCGACGGCGTCTTGAAAAGCGCAGGCGGCAGCCTGGACAATGTCGTCAGCTTGACAGTTTTCATCAAGGAACCCCGATATGGCGACAAGTTCGTGGAAATGCGCAAAAACTTTTTCAAGAACGGGAACTATCCCGGCAGTGCACTAATCACCGTGACGAACTTCGCCCGCCCCGGGATCGAGATCGAAATCCAGGCTGTCGGCGTGATTGGCGACACTTGCTCGAACGACAATCCTTGCTCGGCCGAAGGAAAGGCCAGGAAAGCGCAAAATAAATAAACTTGCGTCTTGGCAACCCTCACGCCGCGCGCGCTGGCGAGCAGGGTTCTGGTCGGCCAACCGGAAATGCTCCGGATCGGCGCAGGGTGCCAGCGAGCAATCCGTTGTGGGAGCAGCGAGAATCCATGGAGGGGCACCGCGGTCCGGTGATCCCATCGTCAACTCGTCTTGGTGATGGAGACCAGGAAATCCAGGAACACTCGCACCTTGGCGGGCAAATGGCGGTTGGCGGGGTAGAGCATCGAGATGGGGGCGCCCTCGACGCCATAGTCGGTGAGGACCGATCGCACGGCGCCCTGCTCGAGGTCCTTGCGTACCAGCCACCAGGTGCCCCTGATGATGCCCAGCCCGGCCACCGCGGCCTCCCGAAGCGCATCGCCACTGTTGATGTTCACATTCCCCTTCACGCTGATGATGATCTCGCGGCGGTTGCCGTCGACGAACCGCCATTCCGGGCTGCTGCGGTTGCCAGTGATGCAATTGTGGTGCAGCAGGTCCTCCGGCGTGCGGGGAACGCCGTTGCTCTTCAGATATTGGGGTGAAGCCACCGTCACCTGCGGGCTTCGGAGCAGCAAGCGGGTGATAAGCCGGGAATCGCTGATGTTCCCGGTGCGCACCGCCACGTCATAGCCCTCGGCGATCAGATCGATGGGTCGGTCGCTGTCGCTAAAGCTGAGGTCGACGGATATCTCGGGATATTTCTTCAGGAAGGCGGGCAACTCGGGCACCAGGGTGACGCGCCCGAAGGACAGCGGCACCACGGCCCGGATTCGGCCGCGCGAGGCGACATTGCCGCGCTGGAGCGCGAGCTCCGCATCCTCCAGATCTGCCAGGATCCGCACCGCGCGCTCGTAAAACTCCTGGCCGTAATCGGTGGTGCTGAGCTGCCGCGTGGTGCGATTGAAGAGCTGGGTGCCGAGTTCGTCTTCAAGGCGGGTTATGGTCTTCGTCACCGCGGAGACCGACATGCTGAGCTTGCGGGCGGCCGCCGTGAAGCCGCCATTCTCGGCAACCCGCGTGAACACGGTCAAAGCGAGGAATTTGTTCATCTTCCCATCCCGGTCCAGCATTTTTCCCGGTCCGCAAATCGGCGACTCGCCATGGCTTTGCGAAAAATATTCCGGGAGTGTACTGACGTTTAGGTCTTATTTGGCCGACAGTCCCGGAATTTTCGGAAAGAATCAATTTCCCATTCCGACATTTCCTATCCAAAGTCCGCCGAATAAGCTCTTTCCAACAAAAATTCCCGTTTCGGCGACAGCGGTGGTCCC
>Ga0116129_1001837_pt1 | contig 11293 bp, 18 predicted proteins | sample June2015DPH_17_2_FD_89732 | JGI IMG/M metagenome (GOLD analysis project Ga0116129, IMG submission 89732) | Peatland microbial communities from SPRUCE experiment site at the Marcell Experimental Forest, Minnesota, USA - June2015DPH_17_10 | ecosystem: Environmental > Terrestrial > Soil > Wetlands...
CCGGACGGAGTGGAAGGATGGATCAGCGACTTCTATTTCGATAACGACACCGTCGCTGAGCACCGCGGTGGTCCAATCCGATGGCGCTCGAACAGCTATTCCTGTCAAGAGCAGCGATTCGGAATCCAGTTGCAGAGTTGAGCCGCCAGCGGAGCGGTTGTAACCTTTACCGCCAATCGGTGTGACCACCATGAGACTGTCGCCGGCAATCTTCCGGAAATGGCCCGTATCGCCTACGCGCACGGGGAGCTTGGCCAACTCTAAACGCATGCGCTACACGACGATTTCATTGAATCCGAAAGCCGCTGTGACTTCTCCGTTTAGACGTTCTATCTCCGCCTTGAGTGGCCGCAGCGTCACCGGCTTTGCGGATATCAGGCGGTCGGGTAAGTCGGTCAGGCTAAGGTCATTTGCGAGCGCGCCCACCGAACCTGATAGCCGCATCGCAAACACGGCCGTACCCGGCGTCGCCATCACGGAACGGAGCGCGTTCAACGCAGTTCCGTCGTCGCCAATCGCAACCACGTACGCTGCGTTTGCGGGGTCGTTCTGCCCGTAGCGATCGATGAGCTGCTGAACCGTGTGCTGCGCGGCTGGTTTCGCCGACCCGGTAAAGTGGATCTTCATTTGAACCCATTCCAGCGCGTGCTTACTCGTTGCGCGCCGTGACTATGAACGGAGAAGCGCAGTCAGTGTCGCCGAGGATATAGGACTCGGAGTGTTGGAGGGCGCTTGCTGTTATAAGTCTCGCTCGATGTTCAATATTGCTCAGTCAATAGCCGGCCAGCCATGCTCTACTGAAGCGGAAATGGCAGACGATGGAACCATTCCCAAAGCGGACTATTGGATTTAGATGCGGCTTTGCGCGCTCAACTCCAATATTCGGATGTCACGGTTTGACGCTGCTGGGATGTAGGCAGTCAGCAAAGAACGATCGCTTATCTCATACGCGGTTCAAATTTGGACCGGGGCTCAGACCGAAGGACAGCGTGTGCTCAAGGTCTTGATTGTTGAAGACGACCTCATGATGGCGGATTTCATGGAAGAGCTCCTTGTTGACCACGGCTACGAGGTAAGCGGCATCGCCCGCACCGTCGAAGCTGCGGTCGCGCTCGCCCAGCATTTCAAGCCTAACCTGGTCATCCTCGATATGCGGCTGGCAGACGGTGGGCTCGGAACAGAAGTCGCTGCTCAACTTCTGCCGCCCGGCAGGCCCGGTATCCTTTATGCCACTGGCAACATGTCACAGGTCGCCCTGACATCCGTTGACGGTGATGCCTGCCTTGCCAAACCCTACCGCTCCGCCGACCTCTTGCGCGGCCTGGAAATCGTCGCCGGAATCGTCGCCACTGGCAGAGCGCAGCCACCGTTTCCTCGCGGATTCCAATTGCTGCACCCGGCAGCTGTCAAATTCCAGGCGGTCGGCTTATGAGCGAAAATACCACTCAAGTCCGCAAGCTTTTCCGCCAGCAGGCAGCGGTGGCCCACTTTGGCAGCTTTGCGCTTCGCGAGAGCGATGTGCTAAAAGTCTTGACGGAGGCGGCACGGGTTTGTGCCGAATGTCTGAGCGTGCCGTTTTCCAAGGTGTGCCGCTACCGTGAAAATGAGAAAGATCTTCTTATTGAAGCCGGACACGGCTGGCATACAGGTGTCATCGGGAATGTTGTCTCGCGTGCCGACGTAACCTCGCCGCAGGGACGTGCTTTCATCACCGGAAAGCCGTCTATCTGCGACGATTTGCGCAACGACAATGATTTCAAGCTGCCGTCATTTTATGCCGAGCATGGGATCATCTCGACCGTCGACGTCATCATCAAAGGCAGCGATGACCAACCCTATGGCGTGCTCGAGATCGACAATGACCAGCAGCACGACTACGACCAGCATGACATCGATTTTCTCACGGGTTTTGCTAATGTTCTCGCGGAAGCTGTCGCGACATCCGCGCGCACGGGCATTCTGCAGAGAACCATCGAGCGGATGAAAACCCTTGTCGCTGAGAAGGACCGGCTGCTGGACCAGAAAAAGGTCCTGGCCGAGGAACTGCAGCACCGGGTGCGTAACAATCTGCAGCTGGTTTATGGGATGCTGAGCAAACAATTGGACGACACGCCGGACAAGGCCGGGCAACGCGGCATCAAGGCCATCTCGCGCCGGGTTTCGACCCTGGCCCAGGTGTACGACCATCTGCTCGGAAGCGAGATGACGCGAACCACCGATTTTGGCGGCTATCTGAGATCGCTGTGCCTCAACCTTGCGGAGATTCAAGCAGCGCCTGACGGCAGCGTTACGCTTACCTGCGACAGCGACGCCATCGTTCTCGATCTCGATGTGGTGACGGCGCTGGGCATCGTCGTCGCGGAAGTGGTCACCAACAGTTATGACCACGCCTTCCCAGGTAGCAAGAAAGGCTTGATTATCGTGTCGGTGCGCCGTGGCGACGGCGACACCGCGACCATCACCATCAGCGACGACGGTACAGGATTCCTGGCTAAAGCCGAAAGCAAGCGGCACGGACTTGGGTTGGTGCGACGACTCGTCGAACAGGTACGCGGCAGCGCAACCATCGACTCAGATCACGGTACGATTTGGACCATCAAAATACCGGTCGAACGTATCGCAATTGCCTCGTAAACATCGCATCAAAGCCTCAAAGAGCGATGCAGGGCAGCTATGATGGGTAGCGAGACCGAGTTGAAGTTTCAGGTTTCGTCTCAAGATATGAAGAGCCTCAGGACGGCGCGCTCCCTGCGCCCGATGGGCGCTGCGTCCACGGAAGGAGAAAAACTTCTATCTGTCTATTTCGACACCGCTGAGCGCCGGCTCAGAAGGAAGGGAATCTCGCTTCGCGTTCGACACAATCGAGGCACGCGGGTCCAAACGATCAAGACCCAAACGTCGGGCATTCCATTTAACCGAGGCCAGTGGGAGCACAAAATCGACGGTGATCAGCCCGATTTGCGATTCATGCGGGGTACGCCGCTTGCGAAGCTGCGGACCAAAAAGCTGAGATCCGCGCTATCGCCGATCTTCGTTACACAGATTTGCCGCGTCACTCGTCTGCTCAATGAGGACGGAAGCCGCATCGAAATGGCGCTGGACGAAGGGTTAGTGCGCGCCGGCAGGAAGACGGGGCTGATCAGCGAGGTCGAGCTCGAGCTCAAGCGTGGCAAGGTGTTGGATTTGTTCCAGCTGGCGAAGCGGATTGGAAGTTTGGTGCCGGCCAAATTGGCATTTAAGAGCAAATCCGAACGAGGTTATGATCTTCTCGCGGACGCCACTGGCCCCTCCTACGCGGCTGACCAGATCAACCTCAAATCTGGCATGAGCACTGGCGAAGCCTTTCAAGTTATCGGAAGATCTATATTGCGACACGTGGTTGACAACGAATCGGCTGCACGAAAGGGCGACTCCGAGGGCGTGCATCAGATGCGCGTGGGCCTTCGCAAATTGCGCGCGGCCATATCGAGTTTCGCGGAGTTGGTCGATGACAAGCAGACAGAACGAATTGAGAGTGAAATCATTTGGATGACCGGCGAGCTTGGGTCGGCGCGTGACCTTGACGTCTACATAAAGACCAAGATCGAACCGCTACGGAAACTAAGACCGCGGAAGAGCGGTCTTCGGGAGTTCGCCGGCGATCTCGCGAGTCGGCGGAGGACTGCATTTAAGAAGATGAAACATGCCATAGACTCCCCCCGTTATCGGTCGCTCATTCTCGACATTCTGCAATGGATAGAGGCGGGAGAATGGTTGAAGCATTCGAAGATTAGAGCCCGTCGCCCAGTTCATCTCTTTGCCGCAAAAAGTCTCGCGCAACAATTTAGAAAAGTATTAAGGAAGCAAAAGGGAGTGGCTAAATTCGATAGTCGTCAACTCCACAAGCTACGGATCAGGTTTAAGAAATTACGCTATTCCTGCGAGTTTTTCGGAGGTTTGTTCGATACCCGCAAGATGAGCCATCGTCGTCGGCGGTTTAATGATTGCGTAGCGGACCTGCAGGATAATCTCGGCGCCCTCAACGACATTTCGGTACACCAAAAAATCGCAACCGCGCTGGTCGCGGAAAAAACGTCCACCCAGCACCCCAGGCGCGACTTTGCAGCTGGGATTGTCTCCGGTCGGGAGCAGGGCGAAATTGAAACGTTTCTCAAAACCGTGAGCAAAACGGCCCGCAAGCTCTCACAAATGCGGCCGTTCTGGATTCGATGAGAGGGATGGAGCGCCATGCCGACGACCGACAATGCTGGTCCGATCTAAATCTAAGCGTAAAGAAAGCGCTGCCATTCTTCGGATTTCCCCCCACGAACGGCCAACGAAATACTTCAGCGTTCCTGCCCCAACACATAGATTCTCAGCATGATTGCATCGTGACGCACGGTATGCGGCGCGCCGCTCAGCGCTGCTGAATCAAAAAGCGGCAGATCAAGTAGTTCGATTATCAGGCGCGGCGAAGGCAGACGCGATCCAGGGCCAGTTAGCATCAAAAGTGCCAAGTGAGCAATGTCTTCGGGCCAGTCGGCCGTCACCACCGGTTCCAAATCACCTCGAAGGTACGTAGCCAGTTTTGAAATAATCTCAGGGCGCGAGATCGGTGGCTTCTGTAAAACCGGTACCACGTGGTCAATGACCCACGAGTTCGGGTTTGCGCACGCTAAAGCTTCTTAAAACGGAACTGCATCTTCATCTTCAGGAACGAGCGTTAATGAGATAAGTTGCCTACCCGAAAGCCATTGAACTCCGCATCAATAAAGTATCGCATACATGGTCAGCTTTCTAGAGCCCTAAACCCAGTCTCATTCGCGAAGCTCAGCGACGCCTCGATGGCTTCTTCCCAAAGGTCATCTGTAGCAATTCCCGTAGCCTCCAGTCTCTGCACAAGCGCGCCTACAGCGTCTGCCGAGGCGTGTGCAAGTACGTCACTTCCAGAAGCTCGACTACTCATTGTATTCAGAAATGGCCGCAACGCCTCGACCGCTTCAGAGGAAGGAAGGCCACGTGCCCCGTGAAGAATGTGAAGGACATCCACGGCCATCTTTGGTAACTGCGCATCATCAGTACTCGCATTCGCGCGTAAGCCCTCTCCGATTGCTTCATGAGCCTGAGTGATAGCTGTCTCTCGACTTGCCGCCTCGCCACACGATTTCACCTTATCGTCGTTCAAGATCAACAATTGCCATTTCCATGAGGAGCCACCGTCTAACTCGATCGCGGTAAACTCAACTCCACAATAATCCATAACGATCATGCTCTGCGGTCGACAGTATTTTTTAGATTCATCTCGCGAATATTCACCTTCATCATACATCGAGGGCGATGGTTGCGTAGCGCTGATCGGGTCTGATGCGGGAAACGAGCCACCAACAATCCCGGCCTGCAGTTGCTGATCAACGATGCGGTCGATTTCTATGGCTTTCTTGGGGTCCGCGGCGTACTCGTCGAAAGGTGCGGGGTCGAATTTCTCATTCATTGAAGTCTCCCACTGCGCTCACAACGAGAATGTGCCCGTCAATCAGCAGGTATGCCTAAAGTCCAGACCTTCCCATCTATGCGTTGGAGGCGCGGACCTACGAGAGAACGGTTGGATTCCGCTAACGTTCCCGTTCAACGACAGGCCACGAAAATATTCACCAGGTCGAGATAAATCGGGCGGCCCAGTGTGCGGATCGCCAGCTGATCTCTCGTTGTGCATGTCAATCTGACCGAACGTCGACGCTGCTGCGAAAGCGGCTGCATTATATAGGTAATTTCCGAACCTTTCTCACGAGCTTGGCGGTCGCTACCGATAGCGACGCGCCTGCCCTCGCCGGTTGGCATGTTAAACGGTTGCCCGCGGAATGGCGGTAGAAAACGTCACGGGCGGCCCCTTAAAAAGTGCCGACCGGAGAATAATGTGTCGCTTAAAGGCAGGAAGGGTTCGATCGTCGGCTTTGCTAACCGGAATAGCATAGCCTTTGGCTGCGCTGAAGTGCTTCGCGGCGCCGGTGCGGAACTCGGCGTTACTTATCTGAACGCGAAGGTCGAACCGTTCGTTCGGCCGCCCGCCGAGGAGCTCGGAACTCCGATCGTTATTCCCTGCGATGTACGCGAGCCCGGTCAGCTTGAGGCCGTGTTCTTGCACATCCGCGAACAATGGGGCCGTCTTGATTTGCTGCTCCAGTCGATTGCCTACGCGCCAAAGGAAGATTTGCACAGCCGAATCGTCGATTGTTCCCAGGCGGGATTCGCGATGGCCATGGTGTCGTGCCATTCGCTCATCCGGATGGCGCGGCTGGCGGAGCCTCTTATGACCGATGGCGGCTGCCTGTTGACGGTCACTTTCTACGGCGCGGAAAAGGTCGTCGAACAATATGACCTTATGGGGCCGGTGAAATCGGCGCATTGCGTCCGGTATTTGGCGGCCGGACTCGGACCGAAGCGGATTAGCGTCCATGCGCTGTCTCCCGGTCCGCTTAAGACCCGCGCGGCATCAGGCATCGAGCGCTTCGACGAACTCCTGGAGCGCGCGCGTCCGCACGCCCGAGCTAAGCCACGTCTTTGCAATCGACGCCCCAGCTACCCCAGGCCGCTCTTCGAGTACGCGATCGATCTGGCGCATGCTTTGGGCATACCGGTACCGCGCGTGGCAATCCGGTCAGCGATTGAAACCGTCACAGAAAAAATCAAGTCCACTCTTGACGCGGCCGCGCTTTGTAAAAAAATGGCTGATCGAGGTCAGATCACCGGTGGTATTCTCGATGGTCCACTTGCCTCGACAATGCGGTCTCGGCCGAGTCAGCCTGGACCAAAGGGATCACCTCGCCGGTCGCCGGCCGTGCCGACATTTTCGTGGTGCCGGACCTCGAGGCCGGCAACATGCTGGCGAAGCAACTTGAGTATCTGGCGGAAGCGCAGATGGCCGGAATCGTGCTGGGCGCGCGTGTGCCGATCATTCTGACCAGCCGCTCCGATGGAACGCTCGCAAGACTTGGATCGTGTGCGATCGCGCTACTGCTGGCGCGTCACAAGGGAGCGAAGCCGTGATTGACGCTATTCTTGTGCTGAATGCCGGTTCGTCGAGCGTCAAATTCTCGGTCTTCCCGAGGCACGACGAGCCAAACCGCAAGGACATCATTTGCAACGGAGAATGCGAGGGCATCGGGCACCGCGTTCATTTCAAAGCGAAAGACCGTGCCGGCGTGTCACTCGTCGATGAACATCTGGCGGAAGGCACCACCCATGAAGAGGCATTAGCCGCGCTTCTGCGCTGGCTGGACGGCTATTTTCAGGACTATCAATTGGTTGGGGTTGGGCATCGGGTCGTGCATGGCGGCTCACTTTATACCGCGCCGGTTCTCATCGACGCATCGGTGACTGCCGAACTGCGCCGCCTTATTCCGCTGGCGCCGCTCCATCAACCTCACAATCTTGCCGCCATCGATGCGCTCTCGAAGCTCCACCCCGCTTTGCCGCAGATCGCGTGCTTCGATACGGCCTTTCACCATACTCAGTCCGCGGTCGTTACCGCGTTCGCGCTGCCGCGTCGGCTGGCCGACGAGGGTATCCGGCGGTATGGATTTCACGGCCTTTCCTATGAATACATCGCGAGCGTTCTGCCCGACATCCTCGGTCCGGCAACCGCCGATGGTCGTGTTGTCGTGGCCCATCTCGGCAGCGGCGCAAGCCTGTGTGCGATCCATCAGCGCAAGAGCGTAGCAACGACGATGGGCTTTACGGCGCTTGATGGCCTGCCTATGAGTCGCCGGTGCGGCAACCTCGATCCGGGCGTCATTCTCTACCTGATGCAGGAGAAGGGGATGACCGCGGCCGAGGTGAGCAATTTGCTTTATAACGAGTCGGGACTGTTTGGTGTTTCCGGCATCAGCGACGACATGCGAACCCTGTTGGCCAGCAATAACCCGTCGGCAAAGGAAGCTGTTGCCCTGTTCGTGTACCGTATTGGCCGCGAACTGGGCTCCATGGTCGCCGCCCTCGGCGGGATCGACGCTTTGGTATTCACCGCCGGAATCGGGGAGCACGCAGCTAAAATCCGACGCCGCATTTGCGAGGACGCCGCATGGCTTGGTGTGGATTTGGATCAAAGCGCAAACCTAGCCGGAGGTGCACTGATTACCCGCACAGGCAGCCGCTCGTCGGCTTGGGTGATCCCGACGGATGAAGATCTGATGATTGGCCGCCACGCCTGGACACTTTTGAACCCAGCGGACTCGCCCGTCGATTCTCGTGGAAATAACGAAAGCTAGAAAGCTAATGATCGAGTCCGAAAGTCGTTCGCTGCTGAGCGTCGCTCCCTTTCAGAGTGCCCCCTGCTGGGCTGTCCACCTGATTCTCGGAACCAGATACACCTTAAGGCATTAATCTAGCATCACCGCTCTTTTCATGGCCGCTACCGGTGACTGAGAGCCTCGTGCTCTCGCCCGATCTTTAGGCGGACAACACATGCCAAAGTCTCTCATCGCCGATCCCAGCCCAATTGAAATTGAACGGCCAGCATGCCCGAAATGCCACGGACCGATGACGCTTACCGCTGTGGTATTGATGCAAGACGGCCGCGAGATGCGCACGTTTGAATGCAGCCTTTGCAATTGCACCGAGAGAATCACTGTCTAAAAAGATCGAGCTAGATGAACTCAATCCTCTCGTTTCTAATCTCCGCAGGGATAATTGCTTTCGGCCTTTGGATCCTAACCTACGCCATCGAAGCAGCGTCGCCTGTAGGCTTCCCGCTTATGGGCATTCTGCCTGTTGCAATAGGCTCAATCAGTTTTTACGAGGCGATTTGTGAAACCAAGCTCGCGCACAATGTTGCAAGGAGCTGACCTTGATAATCTTTTGAAGTGTGACCAAAACCAATGATTTCGTCACCTCGGATCACGTCCGAAGGTCAGAACGGCTCGATCAGACTTGATCAACAGTGCCCGGCTCCACGGTCCTACCGTCCTTCACCAAAATCTTTGACAGCACCCCGATCACAGTTCACCGTGGTGAACCGGCCAAGATTAGGAACGCTTACTAGGGTCAAAAACTCATTTATCTTTCCGATTCAACAATGCGATGTTGGTTCGTATTGGGAAGAACTGGTGAGCAGAAATCTGTTTTGGCTGAGACCCTGCAAGAGTGTCAAGCGTTTGCAGATGGTGTTGCGGCCGTTTTGAATCACATGACCAAGATGGAGAGGTAAGCCGCCACCAGTTTGACGAGATGGCTTGCTGACAATCGGCGGCCGGCGGCAGCATCCCTCAAATCATTAACTTTTGAAATGTGAGCAATATTGAACAGCAAAGAAGGTTTGCAGGGCGACATGCTTATCGGATCGCCACCACAGCCATGCAGGTGATCAAAATGCCGTCATCGCAACTCTCGCTCGATCCAGACCGTGTCGCGATCAGGTCCCATATCTGCCCCAAATGCTTGGGCCAAATGAGTTTGATATGCGTCAAGACCGCTCTGATCGGATTCGAAGTGCGCACGTTCGCTGGCATAAATTGCGATCACTTTGATCAGGTCGTCACCGAGACGGCGTCGATGAAATGGAGGTCTTCCGGACTTAGAGCGCCGGTTTAGCAAACTCGGTGGCAACGCCACACGTCGCTCAGCGCGGCCCTGTGGTGCCCTCCGTGTCCAGCCGCCAAACGCGCTGACGGGGCGCGCTGCTGATCGTCGGGCGCAGCAGCGCCCTCAAATCATTAACTTTTTGAATGTGAGCAATATTGACCAGCAAAGGAGCTTCGCAGTGTGCCAGAACCACCACATCACCGTCCGCCATTGGCAACCATCGGTGACAGAGAGTTCGGTAACGCTCCCGCCTCAGTACAGGGGGAAAGCCCGTGTCTTCGACCCAACAATTCCTGACTGCCATTGAGCGCCCTCGCTGTTCTCGCTGCCAAACGCGGATGATGCTGGAACGCGCGTCACCGGGACCTATCGGTTTCGAACACCGGTTGTTTGAATGCCCAAGGTGCGATCACGTTGAGATCAGCGTCACTGTATCTGATCCCTTCAAATCGAACGCTGCGGGTTGGCTTGCCGGAGAACTCAGGGCACCGAACTGAGGGGACGCCATGCTCGACAAACAAAGCCAAGGTCCGCAATGTACCGCTTGCGGTTCACCAATGAAGCTGACGGCGATCGAGCCAGCCGGGGCGGGCCAAGACCGCCGCTTGTTCACCTGTCCGCATTGCCGAAGGGTCCAGCGGCACATTATCGACAGTACCGTGACCGAGGCTTGGGTGGAGCCACGACGCGGCGCGGTTACTTACGAGATTCACAACGGGTGCATGATTCCAAAGCCTGTAAGGGTAGTTTGACAGCGCCGACCGCCGTGAAGATATGAAACCACGATGGCAGCACGGGCGGATGTGCACCGCGCGCCGTATAGTACGAGGCTGCCAAAAATGTAAGGGCGCGGGCAAAATACCGCGCGATGAAGCGGGAGGTGATGATGGACCAACCCTATTGCAGACAGCAAGCCGACCGATGCCGCCGCCTTGCTCATTACAGCACCGATCCGGCTACGCGGGTCGACCTCCTTCGGATGGGCGACGAATTTCAAATGATGGCCGACGAGATTGAAAACGACGAGATCATCTTCGCCGAGCGCAAAAAAGTCGGGGAGCACGACAGCTCGCGCGATAGCCAAAGGCGCAATGCAGGGTGAATTCGCCCTTCACGCGCAAGGCAAGGCAAGGCGACGATCGCCAGCGCGGCCTCGACGTGCCGTGGTTTGGCGCGGCGGTGACGATTGTAGCCTCGACTGTCGCGCTCACTGCTGGGCCTCTGTAATGGCTAAGACGCCGATCGCCGAATCATCTACGCTTGCGGTCATGAACCGCGACGCCATACACGCCGAGCTGCTGGAACTTGAAGGTTACGTCAAGACGACCGTTTGAGCGACCACGATCGCATTGCCTTGCACGGCGCGCAGCAAGCCCTGCGGCATGTGATTGAGCCGGACACTTGGCAACCGGCCTCGCAAACGTTCTATCGGATCGATAATCCGGCCAAGCGAAGCGGTGTCGCTGCTCGTTCATTGACCGCGCAAGGCGACGACGATCGCCAGCGCGGCCCCGACGTGCGTCCAATTGCCATGGCCGTGGGGCAATGTGGCTTGCGGCGTAGCCCGCGCCAGCGGGGGCTCAGGGCGATGTCGTCGGTCGATTATCAGCCCGCTCGTGCAAGAGCCTGTACCAGATCGGTGACCGCACCGCGCAGCTCGTCGGTTTTCAATTTAAGGAATGCGCCGATCAAGCGAGGGCCATGGGCGGCAAGTGACATATCGATGAGGATCGGCGTC
>Ga0116129_1001838_pt1 | contig 11282 bp, 7 predicted proteins | sample June2015DPH_17_2_FD_89732 | JGI IMG/M metagenome (GOLD analysis project Ga0116129, IMG submission 89732) | Peatland microbial communities from SPRUCE experiment site at the Marcell Experimental Forest, Minnesota, USA - June2015DPH_17_10 | ecosystem: Environmental > Terrestrial > Soil > Wetlands >...
CAACCTGCGAGTTCTCTGACAGGAAATTGCCAAGCGTAGCGCCGTCCTTCACCTGAATCCAGCACGGCGCCCCGCCCAGCCGCGTCGAAACCAATTCGTTAATGCTCTCCAGAATCTCGGCCAGCGGCCGGGAGTTGTTGATGTCTTCAAGGATCTTCCCGCGCCGGCGCTCGAAGTAGGCCATGGTGGCGTTGCGGAGGCGGGCCTGACGCTCAATCCATATCACCCGGATGGCAATGATGAAGATGACCGCCAGCAGGACCTCGACCAGCCAGGTGAGGTTGTGCACATTCCTCCAGGACGGCTTTGCCACCACCACGATGTCGTCAAAGGAACGCAACAGAACATTGAAGTCAGCCGGGCCCTCAAACGGATTGGCACCATACGACACCGATGCGATGCCGGTAATGCGAACCGTGGCGCCCAGCGGAACCTGCTTCATGGGCGGCAGCTCGAAGCCCAGATTTTCGTCGATATGCCGGTAGACAACCGAGAAAAGATTGCCGCCAGCCGAGAGCAGATACGTATCCTCATACCTTTCCCGGCCCTCCTTAACGATCTGGCTTTCAATCGAAATCAGGTTGAATGCATTGGTGCCTGAATAGAGCTCGTCCGAATCGATTCTTTGGGGCGCAATGGGTGATCGCTGGTGGCTGTCTTCGACCTCGGCAGCGGTCAGGGTAAGCACGCCATTGCGGGCGGCGGGGTAGCCCAACGCGGTCGCCCGGTCGCCGATCGTATGTGGCTGTTGATCCTTGGTCTCGATCCACAGGCTGCTGGCGTCGTTCTGCAACACCACCGCCGCGCCGGGAAGGTAGTAGGTGATCGTTCCCTCCACCCGCACCCGCTCGGAAAGGTCGCGAACATAAAAGTGGGCAAGGATGTGGTCCATGGGGGTGATGGGGAGCGCGCCAGGGCCGGTGGGGAACTCGTTGAGAATCTTCACGTCCGAGAGCGCAGGCACCTTCAGAATGGCTCCGGTCAACTGTCTTTTGGCGTCGAAGATTGCCCCCGCGGAACCGGCCACTTCGACTTCGGCGCCTGGCAGTTTCCCCAGCACGCTGACGTCGGCACTGTTGATGATCGCGTTGACCGGCCCACCATCGATCGACAGTTCCAGGTAAAGGGTCGGCACGTTCCCGTATGTGACCAGGTCGGCGCTTCTCACCTTTCCGCGCACCTTTACCCGCATGCAGTCGAGCTCGGAGCGAACCAGTTGCGTGTATCTGGCGGCCACAGGCGAGGGCACTGCCCGGTGGCCGACGACGGTGACACTGTCGGCCACGATATCGGGGCGAAAGCCGGCGCTGGTCTTCCCGCGCACCAGAATGCGGTCGCCGGGCACCAGCGTCAGGTTTTCCGGCGCTTCAACATAGATGGCGAAACCGCCGTCCTGGACGAAAAGGCCGCTGCTGCCCTTGACATAGTAAGTGACCGTGGCCTCGAAGGCGGCGGGGATAGACCTGGCCGCCTCATCGTTGTTCAGCGAGTGAAGTGTGGCCAGGGAAGTAATGGTGCCAGGCGGAGCGGCAAGAGCAAGCGCGGGCGATGCGGCAACCATCGTCATGCCAAAGATGCGGCCGCAGAACCGGAACCACGCCAGAACTTGCGCGCCGGGTTGCCCGGTTCCTTGCCGGTGGATCATGCTCTGTTCCTCAACTTCCCCCAAGCGGCTGCCGCCATGTCAACATAAATCCACCTCCGTCAAAAATCGCTGCGTGCCCGGTGTGGATCAAGGCAACTGCTGGCGAACCCATCGGCGGGAATCCATTTGCAGGCCCCTTAGGGGGGCCGCGGCCCGGCGGCCCGGCTGGAATCGAAAAGCGCGTTTGCCCAGCCAGGAGCCGCCCGCACGGCTGAAGCTCGTTCCGGGTTGAAAGATGGCGCGAGGAACATACCCAGCGCCGACGATCCTCAGTTTGTCCTCTCGAAAACAGATCAGATTCTTGTCGAGCATGCCACCCGGAAAATCACTTGGGATTTTGAGCCTTGAATGGATTTTCGGCAAACCTGGACAGAACCCATTTTTCTGGGTATTCTCCGACTTTGCCAATCCTCGGACGGGAATTCGCACACAGTGAGTCTCGCCGTGGGACCTGGTTTTGGGATGGCGCGGTTTTGGACTGGCGCGCATATTACGAAGAAGGGCGGCTTGAGCCGCCCTTCTTCACAGCGTTTTTGTCGCTCTCTCTTAGACAGATGCGTGGACGTTATGGAAGGTTGTGACGAGGCTCGCAAACGTCTGGACCCGCAGCGTTCTCGTCAATCACTTTCGCCCACGTTCTTCCGCACTTGCGGGTAGCTACTCGTGCAGTAATCATCGGCATTGCCTTTGTGCTCCCACAAGGCTGGTTGAAACTTCCTCTGCCGGCCCAGGGCTACACCGGGTGATTGCTTCCTTGAAGCCTTTCTCGTTGTCGAGCAAAGGAAGAATCTGGTTTTCAAACGTGCGGGTGAAATCAGACTGTGTGTCGGCTTTGACGCGGAAAGTTGCATTGCATGCGTAGAAATCCAACCTCCTAAAGGCTGTCTCGCATATACGCGGGGGAACTTCGGATAGCCTTGCTCATATTCAGGGGAGCTCAATGAGGTAACTGCTTCTCTTGATCAGCGACCTTAGTCTCTTGTTCGGAAGTTGTCAAATGGGCGGATGGCGGCAACCGGTTGGAGCCGGGAACAGTAGTGAGAATGCCGTTCGCGTGGTTGCACGCAGGGGGGCTGGAGTGCATGATTGCAAACAAAAACAGAATGCTGCATGGTCAAGAGAGCTCATCGATGGCCTCACCCGCGACAGGTTTTCAACCAGTAACTTCGGTGTATCCGATTCAGGCCCGGCGAGCAATTGAGTACAAACAGGGATGAGGTGGCCAGATGCCGCGGTGATCTAGCGGGTCGAAAGGGTTGAATTTAACTGGACATCTCACAGGCTCGCATAAGCCGGAACTGCCTCAATTCACGATGGGGTGGCAGATCGAGGAATACGCCGCTGTCGAGTCACTTGAGTTCATGAGCTCAAGTGCTCTAGCGGCAGAGAGCGGCCGGCCAAATAAGAACCCCTGCCCTTGATCGCATCCGGCGTGCTTGAGTACTTTTGCCTGTTCCGGCGTCTCAACACCTTCGGCGGTAATGGTAAGGCCAAGCGTTCTGCCCAATGCCACGACCGTGTCCACGATGGCTGCGGCCTTTGGATCAATCTCCATTTGAGTAACGAAGGAACGATCGACTTTGACTTTGTCGAAGGGAAACTTCCAGAGATAGGACAGGCTTGAATACCCTGTACCGAAGTCATCGAGCGCAATGGAGATCCCCCTGGAGCGAAGCTGGGCAAGCTGATGGAGAACGGTTTCGGAGTCTTGTAGCCAAAGGCTCTCAGTCACTTCAAGTTCCAGTCGGCATGGGTCGAGGCCAGAGGACTTGAGTACCTCGTCGACGACGGCCACGATATCTCCGTGACTAAACTGAAGCGGAGATAGGTTGACCGCTATCTTCAGCGGTTTCGTCCAGGATGCTGCCTCATCGCAGGCGGTCTTCAGTACCCAGGCACCGATGGGAACGATAAGACCGGATTGTTCAGCGACAGGAATGAAGGTCGCCGGCGATTGTGGTTCCCAGCCCTCCGGCCACCGTAACAGCGCCTCAAAACCAATGAACTCTCCCTTTTTAAAATCAATAATTGGCTGGAAGGCCAAGTGAAATGCGCTCATATCCATCGCGCGGCGCAGGTCTGCTTCGAGCCGGCGGCGGGCGCGAAACATCTGGTCCATTCCGATCTCAAAGAACGACGCATTGCCTCGATTGCTGCCCTTGGCTCTGTCAAGGGCGATCTCGGCGCGGGAAAGCAATCCATCCCAGTTGTCAATGTCCGTCGGCGAGATCGCAACCCCAATGCTCGCCGTGCAGACAAGTTCTAGTCCATTGATTTCACAGGGCTCGGCAAGGATCTTCAGCAGGCGCTCGGCCAGATAGGTGGCTCCGTTGGGCTGATTCATTCCTACCTGCAGCACGACGAATTCGTCTCCCCCCAGCCGAGCCACCATATCCTCTGCTCGAATGGCAGATTTGAGGCGCGTGGCAACTATCTTCAGGGCCTCATCTCCGACATTGTGCCCGAACGTATCGTTGATCTCTTTGAAGCGATCCAGATCAATCACCAGAGCCGCAATGCAACTGTTGGTGCGACCACTGCAGGCCAGTGCGCCGTTTGCTGTTTCGGCCAGCATCCTTAAGTTCGCAAGGCCGGTCAGGCTGTCATGCTCGGCGAGGAACAAAGCCTCTGCCTGGGCGTGTCGGTGGTCTCGCATCTTGCGATAGACCATGAATCCAGGAATGCCGCCGGCCAGCAAGACCGCGATGGCGATAATGCTTTCGGTAAGGAGGAAAGATCGTTGATAGAGTGCATGATCGGCCGTTTGGTCGAGGGATACCTCTAAGATGCCGATGACAGCTCCATTTTGCTTGAGCGGGAGATAGCACTTAGCAAAATATGGTGGATTCTGAGGCGACTTGCCGGCACCTATGTCTGTATGCGTCGTACCCGAAAGGAGAGAGGCGGCGATGGTTTCCCAATCACTGTTTGTCGTTGTCGTCGCCATCGAACGATAACCGGTCCGCTCGGATGAGAACACCATGCGACCAGTCCTGTCCCATATCTTGTACCGGTAGATGTCTCCCACTTCGGTCGCATCTCTTAGAAGATGCTCGGTTCTGGCCCCGGGAGCGGCACCGGCAATGATCGCCGGAAGATCATCTACACTCGCCCTTAGGCTGCCCGCCCAGGCGCTCACAGTAGATTGCGCGTCAGCTCGCAGCATGTTTTCAGAAACGAATTGGCTGAGCCGCACTCCGCCCAATGCGAGCAGTAGGACGACGGATGCGAGCAGCAGAATTCGCCTGCCGTCAATCGAAAAAAGCCGAAAGGCCCAATGTTTCATTGTCGCTCCCAAGACCCCCAATCGGAGCAAAGACGGGGCTTGCACCGATGGTAGTCGCTGGTGAACAGCAATCTCTACAACTATGGTCGGCTGAGGGACCCGGAAGTGGTATCGCCGAGCACGTTCATCATGAGCCGCGACCGCATTCTAGGCTGCAAGGATTGCTTTGATGGTCGCGCCTTCCTGTACGATCATCCCTGCCAACGCGGGGCATCTCAACCAATGCCTCAACGGTGTCAAGGCGCCCGAGGAACCCTCCTGCCTCCCGGCCTCGCCGCGGGTATTCGCTCGTCAGAAACCACCAGTCAAATTCCACTGGACCAAATTCACTGGACCAAAGTTGTACATTCGTCACCGACCGCATCGCGGTCCTCACCCAGAACGCGAAGAGCGAAGACGAGAGCGATGTGTCGAAGGCGGTGCGCGGTCTGGTCAGGTGCGGCAGAGTCCTGCCTGGCGTAGAGAGATACAAGAATGGTGAAGCCTCACGCGGCAAGACCGCCGAAGTAGCTGGACGACCCGTAGGCCAGAGGATGAGCCTGCTTGGGGAATTTGGCGTGCGAAGCAGGATTGAGGAGACCGATTACCGTCAAAGCCCGGCAAACCTGGCCAAAGTCTGTCAAGTGCTCCAGGCTGGTTTGAAAAAAATGCCGATGATCGCAACCAGACTTTCGAAAGGCAAGTATCTTTCAAATTCGTAAGACGCGGCGCGAGCAAGTCTGTTGTGTCTGCCCAGCCATTGGTGTTGTTGATTTCCGTTCCGAACTGCTGGTTGAGCGATAGAGTTTCGTGGGCGAACGCCATCGCTTCGCGGCTCGCGCCGGATACGGTTATCTCCGCCATAAGCGCGCATTGAGCAGATGGGGATCAACCGAGGAAAGGGTCCGGCCAGCTTGACTTCAAAGTGATCGCGCGGCTGGCCGATCATTGCACGCCAATGTCGCCATCCACGTCTACCACGAGATCATCTCCCTCAATTTGCACCGAATGAATCTTGAGCCGCTCCAGGCTGACCTTGTAGCCGGAACTGAGTGTCGACCCTTCGAGCGCCTTGCGCAGCAGGCCGGCCGCGTTTACCCTCATGCCGGACGGCACCTCGCGGCTGAGAAACGGAGTCAGGACAAAGTTCAGTTCCGTGTGGTCGCTTACTTTATCGACGCGCGCATCCCGGAAGCCCACCGTTTCTCCCTCCCCATCGGGGGCCAGGGACACTTCGGCCGGCAGCGACAGAGCGATGCCGATGCAGGCACCGCCCATCCTTTGCCCGAGCCGAGCGTGGGTTTTCAGCTGCACCACGATCCGATCGTCCACAAAGAGCAGTCTGGGACTCTCGGCATAAACGAAGCAGGCCGACTGGGAATTGCCCTTCAGGTAGTACCGCCCGTCCCGGCCGCCGAAAAGCTGCTGCTTCAGGGTGCGCTCCAGGGCATCCCGGCTCACCTTGAGTTCAACTGCATGCGCCCGAGACAGAGCGATGGCCAAAAACAGAGAGACGGCAGCCACCGTTCGCCAGGATGTTGTCATAGTAGTATCGTGCCATTCGACGCGGGCTTGTGGCCAGTTTTCCTTGGCTCAAAATCAGCTGCCATGAATCCTGGTTGTGGTCTTGAAAGTATTAAATCATTTAAATACATGTAGATATGCAAAAATCAACGCGGATGAAAGAGCCGCACCTCAGCACTCGAAGCGCCATTTTTTTATTGATTTTTGAAGAAAATCTACGTAAAATAAGAATCTGTAGTTTCCTCTGGAGTGACTGGAGCCCCCGAGCCCGTCGCGAGGAAGCGAGCGTAAATCAACCCTTCTAAGGACACCAAATCGATGGCAAAGCGTCGTGGAAATCCGAATTGGGGCAAGCCGGAGCCCATTGGCCCGGTAGTGCCCACAGTGACCTCCTTCGAACAGATAGTGAAGGAGTTCAAGCTCAGCCCGGACCAGTACATTCGGTCCACCCGTCTTCGGGAGTGGGCGCGGAGGAACAAGAACTCCAAGTATATTCCCGAGGCTTTGCTTGAGGCCTGGGGATTTGAGATCGAGTCGACGTTGTAGCTCCTTAGGCTTAGCCTGTACGAACAGAAGCGCCGCCCTCGAGCGGCGCTTTTGTAATTTGTGCTCAGGGTCTTGTGCCCGGAGATGATTTTGCCCTTTACCCGGCCGATGGGCGAGAATAAACACGACGCCATGGCTGACAGTTCACGAATCTTTGATCCACCCTTTACCGACGTTCCGGGCGCATTGGAGGAAATCCGCGCCGGACGGATGGTGGTCGTCGTCGATGACGAAGACCGGGAAAACGAAGGCGACCTGGTCTTCGCCGCGGAGTTCGTCACGCCGGAAGCCATCAACTTCATGGCCAAAAACGGCCGCGGCCTGATCTGTCTCGCGCTGACCGAAGAGCGGGCCGACTATCTGCGTCTTTTTCCCATGACCCAGCAGAACACCTCGCGTTTCGGTACGCCATTTACCGAGTCGATCGAAGCCCGGGAGGGCGTCACGACCGGTATCTCTGCAGCCGACCGCGCGCAAACCATCCGCACCGCGATCGACTCTCAGGCCACCTTTGCCGACCTGGCGCGGCCCGGCCACGTTTTCCCGCTGCGCGCCCGCAAGGGAGGAGTCCTCGTGCGTGCCGGGCAGACAGAAGCGTCGGTCGATCTGGCCCGTCTGGCGGGACTGACCCCCGCCGGAGTACTGTGCGAAATCATGAACGACGACGGTACTATGGCCCGCATTCCCGACCTGATTCCATTTTGCCGGGAGCACGGACTCCTGATTCTCACCGTCGCCGAGCTGATCCGCTACCGCCTGCGGCATGAGCGCTATATTGTTCGTGCCGGGGAAAGCCCGATCCAGACAAACTACGGCGAGTTTCGTATGATCGCCTATGAAAGCGAAGTAAATGGCGGCGAGAGCCACATCGCGCTGGTGCGCGGCGACCTCTCGGCAGGTTTGTCGGGCAGGCACGGCTCTTCGCTCGCTGAGGATACAGGCGCCGGGCTGGACTCTGCCGTGCCGCGGCCTCCGTCTTCCTGCGCCGTTCTGGTGCGGGTACACACGCGCTGCACCGCGGGCGATGTGTTTGGCGCCGATTGCAACTGCCGCGAAACGCTCGACCAGTCGATGCGCATGATCGCTGAAGAGGGGTGCGGCGCGATCCTTTACCTGCACAATACGTCGCGCGGGTTCGAGATCGAAACCCCGAGTGTCGCTCACGGCGCATTTGAGCCCGACGGAGTCGCAGTCGTCAAGACTGAGTCCGGCCGCCTGATTCTCCATCCGGAAATGCGCTCACGCGAAGGCCTGCAGGCCCGCACCGGGCGCATTCTTCGCGCCATTGGCCTGGGTGGCCAGATTCTGTCCGACCTGGGGATTCAGCGCATTCGGCTGCTGTCGAATACGCCCATGCATATTCCAGCTTTGGAGGGGTTTGGTCTGGAGATTGTCGAGCAGGTGCCGATTCCAGTTCGAAACCCGCGGCGCGTCGATGAGCAAGCAACAGCGCGCCCTTGAGCACCGCATCAGCCATCACGCGGCGGCGCTCAAGGGTTAGCCGGGCGTTAACCGAGGTAAACGCAGCTCGGCAAATTCATGGATGTGCCATACGAATTTCTTGACACGCTCGAATCCATGGCCTCGGCCGCTGCGGAAAACGCTTTAAGTTTAACGGTAAGGCTGGAGCAGGAGTGCTCCATGTTGAAGTCTTCGACGAAGGCCCGTTTCGTACTTCCCTTTGACTCCATGCTGGACTTCGAAGGTCCCGCCTTCGCGGCAGACGCCAAGCCCATAGAGCGATGGTTGACAATTCGATGATTCATTGATCTCCCCCTTGAGAAGGCTCATCGCAGCCGTGTTGTGGTTCACTGTTTTTCAGTCATCGTTACGGTCAGGCCAGACCTGAATCCGAACGACGCATTCGTTTTCTTATCGTGTACTACATTGGTCCACTGTGGTTGATCGAAAGTCCCAGTCAACGGGCCGAGTCAGGTCCAAGGGGCACCTCAGGCAGCGGAAACTTCCGCGCCAGTGCGCAGTTCCTTCTGCGGTGCCCGGCGAAGTTGAGATGCTAGCGAAGCATGTGCGGGTTCGTTCATTGCCGAAAGGCAAATCGAACGATGCTCCTCAAGCTCGATTAAAGCGCGCTCCATCTCCACATTCATGTACGCGGCAAACTTCTTGCTGACGCTAAAATAGGCAACAGAACTGGCTTCCACATACTCTCGGCGCCTGGCTTCAAAGGCAGACTCCAGGTTTCGACAAAGCAGGCAACGCATGGTTCCCTCCAAATCGCTCGCGGTTGTGAAAGCTCTGGGTTGGGTTGCGTCTTCGGGAATTCTCGGTCGTTTGCCGGGAATATCTAAAGGATCGACGTGGAAACGGGGTAACAACGATGAAACTGCCGCCCCACCGTCAAGCCAGTTGGTTGAATGCCAAGAACCTTGTAGATGTCGATGACGATCGTTACCCGAAGGTTGTCTGGTTTTGACAAAAAGAAGAAAGAGCTTCTTTGAATCCAGTTGGGGCTATATTGCGCTGTCCAGCAGCTTGGATTGAGATCTGGGCGAACTCGTCTGGCGTCGTTTCTGGCCAGGAGAAAATGCTGCAGAGAGCCCCTCGATTGGTGTAATCATGGGCTGAATGCAACCGCTTGTCAAGGACCCCGAGCAACATTTCTGTCTTGTTTTCCACATTTTTTTTGGAATGTTCACGTGCGGACACTCTGGAGTTTGTTGTAAAGCGATTTTGTGCTGAAAACGCCCAAAACCTCAAGAATTGGCGGGATTTTGTATCAATTTCGAACATCTCAGCCATCGCTCCCGCGCCTGGCGCGAGGAGGAATCCGGCTGCAGAAGCCCCAAAAGCCGGGAACAGATTCCTGTCGTCCCTCGTACTGGTCACTGAAGGTGATCCCACCATGCGCGCTGCTGCCCGAACTTCCCTCGGTTTTTCTGTACTGATCATTTTGGCAACTTCTCTGAGCTCGGCTCAATCGGGCGATTGGCAAAAGACCTATCCGGTTGCCGGCAAGCCTTCGCTGAACCTAAGCACGGGAGATGCGGCCGTCGACGTGCACCCCTGCGGTGATTGTCGAGCTGTGAAGATTGCGGTCGATTGGAGAGACCGCCGCCCGTCGGACTTCATCCTCAAAGAGTCCGAGGCCGGCGATCAGGTGATCTTTCAGCTCAACGAAAAGTCCCAGATCGGGATTCACTTTTCGGTGGGAAACTCCCATTCGCCGCGCGTGACCGTGGAAACTCCGACCGTCCTTGATCTTGAGTTGCGCACCGCCGACGGCGCCTTGAACGTCTGGGGCGTTCAAGGGAATCTGCAATTGCACACCTCCGACGGCGCCGTTGATGTTCATGACGTCACGGGAACCCTGCGCCTGGTCGCCAGCGACGGAGCCATCAAAATCCATAATGTGACCGGAACGCTTGAGTCGCGCTCTTCCGATGGCCACGCCACCATCGACGGCAAATTCACTGCCCTGCAGGTTCACACCAGCGACGGCAATCTGGATCTGACCCTTGCCGACGGCACGCAACTGAACACGGCGTCCCGGGTGGAGAGCTCCGACGGCCATGTCAGCCTGCACCTGCCGCGGACCATGGCCGTTGATCTGGACATTCACACCGGCGACGGTCGCATCAACTGTACCCTGCCGGTAATGGTCGAGGGATATAACTCCAATCGAGAGTCGGGCCATAACCTGCGCGGGCACCTGAACGGCGGCGGCATACCTCTGACCGTCCACACCAGTGATGGCAATGTCACCATCAACTCACTTTGACGGGCGGTTTGAGGCCCGTGCCACGGGCCAGTGCAGCGTGTTCCTGCCGGCCGCCGCGGCCTGAGCCGGCTTGCAGCCTGGCTGAGGACCCATGCGGACACTGCCGGTCACAAGCTCATTTGTTGGCTCATTCGTTGCGCAGGGCAATCATCGGATCCACTGCCGCCGCCCGCCTTGCCGGAGCCCAGGCCGCCAGCAGTGCCAGAACGCAAAACAAGACTGGTACCAGCGAGTAAGTCAGAGGGTCAACCGCGCTGGTCTCAAACAGAAACCGTCTCATCAGCCTGGTGGTTGCCATGGCGCCGGCCATGCCCAGCGCCGAACCGGTGACTGCCAGCGCCAGGCTTTGCCCCAGCACGAACTTGGCAATCTGGTTGCGGTTGGCCCCCAGGGCCAGCCGCAGCCCAATCTCCCGGGTTCTCCAGCTCACCGTGTAAGAGATCAGGCTGTAGACGCCAATCGCGCCTACCAGAATGGCCAGTGCGCCAAAAGCGGTCAGCAGCATCGTGAGCGAGCGCGGCGCGGCCGCCGAAGAACTGACGACGCTCTCAAGCGTGCGCACC
>Ga0116129_1001839_pt1 | contig 11268 bp, 10 predicted proteins | sample June2015DPH_17_2_FD_89732 | JGI IMG/M metagenome (GOLD analysis project Ga0116129, IMG submission 89732) | Peatland microbial communities from SPRUCE experiment site at the Marcell Experimental Forest, Minnesota, USA - June2015DPH_17_10 | ecosystem: Environmental > Terrestrial > Soil > Wetlands...
ACCTCCTGCTCGAAGCTGCCCGCCTGCTCAAAGTCTCTGAACCAACACGCGAGCGCTACCAGCGCCGCTATCGCTATCTGTTGGTCGATGAGTACCAGGACACAAACCGCCCGCAGTATGAGCTGATGAAGCTCCTCGCCGGAGAAGCAAAGAACGTCTGCGCCGTAGGCGACGAAGACCAAAGCATCTACTCCTGGCGCGGCGCAGACATCCGCAACATTTTGGAGTTCGAAAAAGATTTTCCCAACGCCAAGATCGTCCGCCTCGAACAGAACTACCGCTCCACCCAAACGATCCTCGAAGCAGCAGGCGCAGTCGTCGCCAACAACCTGCGCCGCAAGGGCAAGAAGCTCTGGACAGACCGCCAGGGCGGATCGCAGATCGGCTACTACGAAGCCCCCGACGGCGAAAATGAAGCACTCTTCATAGCCGACCGCATCCAGAAGTTCTTGCGCGAAACCAGCGCCGAGGGCGAACAAGGCAAGTGCGCCGTGCTTTACCGCACCAACTCGCAGTCGCGTCTGGTCGAAGAAGCGTTACGTCGTTACGGCGTCCGCTACACCATGGTCGGCGGCTTCAGCTTTTACGATCGCGCGGAAATCAAGGACCTGATGGGCTACCTGCGCCTGGTGGCGAATCCGCATGACTCCATGGCGTTGCAACGGGTGATCAACGTCCCTGCGCGCGGCATCGGCGCAACCACGCTGGCCACGTTGGAGCGGCTGGCACTTGAAACAAACACGTCCACATGGGAAGCAATGTCCTCGGCAATCAAAAACAAGCTGATTCCCACACGCGCACTCATGGCCCTTGAGAGCTTTCAGCAAATGATGGTAGACGCGCAGGCCATGATGGACCCGGATTTCGCAGGCAAGCTCGCCGACGACGTAGGCGCAGCAGCAGTCGACGAAGGTGACACGGATTTTTCGTTTGGAGCAGAAGCATCGAGCGATGAAAGCACGGAATTCAGCTTCGGCGACAACAACGATGCCGACTCTGCGCAAATGCCGCTGCTCGATTTTTCCAGCTTCTCTCCATTTGCATCGTCAGAGAAGAAAACCGAGCCGAAGAAGGCATTTCTAAAAATCCCAAAGCAGACTGAGACCGCCGCGGAAGCAAACCAAGGCACAAAAGAACGGGAGCCATTTAGAACCCCAGGCGATGCCGCAACGTTACCCGAGCTGATCCGCTTCGTAATCGATCGCTCCGGATACATCAAAGCCCTTGAAGCAGAAGGCTCGCCAGAGGCCATCAGCCGGATTGAAAACCTGAAGGAACTCGCAAACGCAGCGCATGACGCCGAAGTTCGCGGAGAAACATTGGCGGAATTCCTCGACCACGCCGCGCTGGCCTCAGACGCGGATCAGTTCGACCCAGAAGCGCGCGTGACACTCATGACGCTGCATGCAGCCAAGGGCCTGGAGTTCCCGCTGGTCTTTCTTGCCGGCATGGAGGAAGGCCTGTTTCCGCACTCGCGCACGCTCAACAATCCGGAAGAACTCGAAGAAGAGCGCCGGCTCTGCTACGTGGGCATGACGCGAGCCATGAACACACTCGTGTTGACACGCGCCCACTATCGCCGCCGCTACGGCAACGACGCGCCGGAGCAGAGCATTCCTTCGCGGTTCCTCGAAGAGATCCCACCGATGCTGATGGAGAACCTCAGCCCACGCGGGCAGGCATCGCCAGGCTATCGATCCGCATTCGGCGCAGGACGCCGCGGTAACGAAAATGAATTCGGCGATCAGCACTTCGATTACGAGAATGAAAATCAAGAAAGGCCGAAGCTTACCTACAGCTACGGCAACAACAGCAATGCCAGTCCTAAAAGCAAAAGCCCAGGAGCACCGCCAGATACAGGATCTCTCGACAACATCGCGCGGTTCTTCGGCGGCAAGGGCGGTGCATCGAAACCAGGTGGCTTCACGCGACCCGCAATGGATCTGCCCGAGCCCACCGGCGCAGCCGGCCTGAAGAAAGGCCAACGCGTGCGTCACACCAAATACGGCGAGGGCACGGTGCTCATGCGCGAGGGCGAAGGCGAAGATGCCAAGCTAACCGTGATGTTCGCGCGCCACGGCATGAAGAAGCTAATGGAAAAATTCGCCAATCTCGAAAGACTGTAGCGCCTATTCAACGGTAACCGACTTCGCAAGATTCCGCGGCTGATCCACATCCGCCCCTCGTCGCACAGCAATGTAGTACGCCAGCAACTGTAGCGGAACCACTTCAAGAATCGGCGCAAGCAGCTCCGGAGCCGGCGGAATAAAAATCGCCTGCTCCACAAGTGAGCCAATCGTCGAATCGCCCTCCGTGGCAATTGCAATCACGCGGCCCGAGCGCGCCGTGACCTCCTGAATGTTTGAGAGCGTCTTTTCATAGCGCAGCTTCGATGCCGGATCGGCCTCATCGCGCGTGGCCAGCACCACAACCGGCAGCGTCTCGTCGATCAATGCATTTGGTCCATGCTTCATCTCGCCCGCCGGGTAGCCTTCAGCGTGAATGTAAGAGATTTCCTTGAGCTTCAGCGCGCCTTCCAGTGCGATAGGGAAGTGAACGCCTCGCCCAAGATAGAGAAAGTCACGCGCATTCGAAAAGTTCACCGCAAGCTTCTCGCATTGGTCTGACGCCGAGCGCAAAATCTCCTCGATCTTCGCAGGAACTTTGATCAGCTCCTCCATCAGCGCAACCGATTGCGCCTTGTCAAGATGATTGCGCAGCTGTCCAAGCTTCAGCGCCAGCAGAAACAACGCGGTAAGCTGCGAACTAAACGCCTTTGTAGACGCCACACCAATCTCCGGCCCCGCATGCGTGTAAACAACTCCATGCGCCTCACGCGCCACCATCGCGCCCACCACGTTGCAGATGGCAATCGTCTTCGATCCAAGCGCCTTCATCTCGCGCTGCGCCGCAAGCGTGTCCGCGGTCTCACCGGATTGCGTTATCAGCAGGCCCAGCGCAGCGGGGTCGGGAATAGGATTGCGGTAGCGGTACTCGCTCGCATAGTCCACATCCACAGGCAGCCGCGCCAGCCTCTCAATCATGTATTTACCGGCCAGCGCCGCATGCCAGCTCGTACCGCAGGCTGCAATGTTGATGCTCGCAGCGCGTGCCAGCTCCTCATCCGGCAGATCCATCTCTCCAAGAAATACCTTGCCGGAATCAAGCGAGATGCGCCCCAGCGTTGTATCGCGAATTGCGCGCGGCTGCTCCCAGATTTCCTTGAGCATGAAGTGTTTAAAGCCGCCCTTTTCCGCCTGAATTGGATCCCAGTGAATGCGCGTCAGCTCTCGCTGAACAGGATTGCCGTCAAAGTCAGTAAAGCTCACACCCTGCGGCGTAAGAACGGCCATGTCGCCATCGGCCAGAAAGACCATATTGCGTGTGTAGTGCAAAATCCCCGGTACGTCGGACGCGATAAATGACTCGCCCTCACCCACCCCGATCACCACAGGAGGCCCCGACCGCGCAGCAACAATCTTGTCCGGTTCGGAGGCAGAAAGAACGCCCAGCGCAAAGGCGCCAGTGAGTAGCTTCACCGCTCGCTGCACAGCATCTTCCAGCTTCAGCGGAGCGCCCGCATTTTCAGCATCCTTCAGGATCTGCTCAATCAGGTGCGCAATGATTTCAGTGTCGGTCTCGGTAACAAATTTATGCCCAAGCCCGATAAGCTCGCGCTTCAGTTGCAGATAGTTCTCAACGATGCCGTTATGCACAACGACAATGCGCCCAGTGCAGTCCCGGTGCGGATGCGCATTCTCTTCCGTAGGCCGTCCATGCGTAGCCCAGCGCGTGTGGCCAATGCCATAGGTCCCATCAAGAGGGTGGTCTTTGAGAACAGCCTCAAGGTTCTGCAGTTTGCCCGCAGCCCGGCAGACCTCCAGCAGTGCTCTCTCAGGGCTGCCCACGGCAATGCCCGCTGAATCATAGCCGCGATATTCCAGGCGGCGCAAGCCTTCCACAATGACAGGAACAACTTTTCGAGAGCCGACATAGCCGACAATTCCGCACATGGCTTGATTGTATGGGACGGCTTTTAGTGCGAAATGAACGCGTCGAGGCGACGGCGGGAGCGCCCTGCTACTCCTCTATGCGGTATGTAAACTCTTCAATAACGGGGTTCGTCAGCACGTCGCGGGCAATCTTTTCCACCTGCTCGCGGGCTTGGTCGTCGGTAAGGGCGCCATCCAGATCCACCACAAAGTATTTGCCCTGGCGAACCGCCTCTACCTTGTCGTAGCCGATCTTGCGGAGGGCATTCTGGATGGTCTGGCCCTGTGGGTCCAGGACCGAAGTTTTCAATGTAACGTAGACATGCGCCTTCATCATCCCTGATTATAGTAGTTAAGCTGCACTTACAGGCGGTCCGCAAAAAGCAGCCAGCTGTTTATCACGGAATTTTTCTATTGGTCATGGATATGCATCTAATCTAAAAAGATACAGAACTGCCATTTTCAACATTTCAATATGTCTGCCCTTGCGGACTGGGCCCAAAGAGAGAATAGGAGAAAGAAGATCATGGTGAATTACCTCGAGTTGCCGATCGGTGACCGCTTCCCGGAGGTGTTTCGCGCGGTTATTGAGATTCCCAAGGAAGGGACGCAGAAGTTCGAGTACGACAAAGAACTCCACGTCTTCAAGCTCGACCGCAATCTGCATTCGCCCGTCCATTACCCCGGCGATTACGGCTTCATCCCCTCCACGCTGAGCGAGGATGGCGATCCGCTGGATGTGCTCGTGCTGGTGCCCGGCCCCAGTTTCCCCGGTTGTGTCCAGGAGGTTCGCCCCATCGGCGTGCTGGAAATGCTGGACCAGGGCGTTCCCGATGAAAAAGTGCTGGCGGTGGGCAAAAACAATCCGCGCTACTCGAATGTGTGGAATTACACAGATATCTATCCGCACATGCTCAAGGAGATCACGCACTTCTTTTCGATCTACAAGGATCTGGAGCTCAAACGCGTCGAGATCAAAGCATGGCATGATGCTGCTCATGCGCGGGACAAGGTCATCGAATGCGCGCGTCGCTTTGAAGAGAATGCCGCACGCAAAGGGGTGGCCGCCGAAGTTTCAGCCGACAAGCTGCTCAAGGCCGACAAGTAAGGTTCTGATCCAAACATTACACGCCGTCCCGCGGGCTAAGTATCGTTCCGCAGGACGGCGTTCCGTTTTGTACAAAGGTTATTCCGTCGCTGGCGCAGGAATCTCTCTGTTCCGTCCAGCGCGTGGAGTAGCAAAGCGGTAGAGCAGCGGTCCCAGGAGCGCCACTATCAGCGAGAAAAGTAGCGCGGAGATCGATTCGCCGCCTAGCTTTACCTCGTCTGTGCGTGAGGCATAGAGCGCATAGATCATCAGCGCCGCAGGCCCCAGGCCTAGCAGGCATGCACAGGCCAGGTTGCCGGTCTTGAACGGTCGCGCCAGGGCAGGCTCGCGAAGACGCAGCACTACCAGCGCCACAAACTCCAGCATCAAACTTGTTCCATACAGAACAATGTCGATGGTGATGAGCTTTTCAAATGGCAGCTTCAACGCCAGCGCCCACGCCAGGCCGCACAAAATCACGCTCACCCACGGCACGCCACGGCTGTTGCGTCTGGCCACAAAGCGCGGCAGCATTCTGTCCTCCGCCATCGCCATCGGCAGCCGCGAATAGCTCATGACCAGCGCATTGAACATGCCCACGCCCGTGATCACACCGCCCGCAGCCACGGCCCAGCCCAGCCAATGTCCGATTCCAGCCCCGCCAATCTGCGTTGCCGCCGAAATCCAGTCGCCGGTCTCGAAGTTTGTTACGCCCAGCCCGGCCAGCGCCATCGCAGCAAGCGGCAGAATGTACGTCACCGTCACCAGCGCCGTCGAGACAATCATCGCTCGCGGATACACCTGCTGTGGATTGTGAACCTCCTGCGCCACGGTGGAAGCATTGTCCCATCCCATGTAATTCCACATGGCTACCAGCACCGCTGTCGAAAGTGCCGTGCTTGACGCCGGTCCGCTCCACTGCACCGCCGGGTGCAGCGTAAAGCCGTGCCAGAAACCGAGCGTAACAAACACCACAAAAGGCGAGAGCAGTAGCACGGACATCCATACTGAGCCATCGCCAACAGCCGGCGCGCCCCACAAATTCCAGATGCAGCACAACGCCACGATGGCTAATGACCACATCCAGCCGCGCCGGCCCGCTGTCAGTGCTGGATCAAACTTCCCCAGGTATTCCACGGCAAAGGCTGGATAGATAGCCATGTCGAAGACGCTGGCAGAAAGCGAAAGCCATCCTTCCTGGTAGCCCCAGAACGGCCCCAGCGCACGCCGCACCCAGATGTAAAAGCCGCCGTCTGCGGGAATCGCGCTTGCGAGTTCTCCGATCATCAGCGCTGTAGGCAGGCTCCAGATAATGGGCAGCAGCAGCAGAATCAGAATGGCACGCGCAAAGCCTGCACCGCCCAGAATGTCCTCAATGGCGTATGGCCCTCCCGACACCATGAAGAAGGTGGCCGCGACAAGCGGAAGCAGATGCATTTTCCGGCGAGTCGGCGAAGAGGTGAAACGCATGAATGTGAATCTAACAAGAACTTCTACGCATACAAAGCAGGAAAGTGGCCTGCGAGAAAGATTTCCTGCGTTCTAAAACACTTCCCGATATCCCCGGCCTCGGCACAGTTGGCAGAAATGATCTCCGCGCCCCCGGCAGTCAAGGCATTGAATCCGGCCAGCGCCATTGCAATGCACGCATAGGCTCCCAGAGGCTTCTCCGTTTCCGTTACACCGTACGCACTTGATCTGTCCGTTTGAAATGCAACGGAGGCAAGGGGACCGCCCCGTGGCGCTGCATCGATGGCACTCATGCCGGGAGAACATGGCAAGTCCTCATATCCATTTCTGACTGTATTGTTTTTGTTCGTTGCTTGCCGGGTAGGAACTCACTTTAGCACCGCGATAGTGAAACCATGAGTAAAATTCGCCTCCGCCTGGCCTGTGTTGCATGATCGGAAAATATGTCGGAATTGGTCGATTCCGACAGTTGACTCCAGTATCGGTTATAATCAGCTGAACAGCCGGAGAGATGGCCGAGTGGCTGAAGGCGGCGGTTTGCTAAACCGTTATAGGGCCTAAAAGCTCTATCGGGGGTTCGAATCCCCCTCTCTCCGCCAGTAAAATCTAGGGCTTGCAACTCGCACAATCTAAAGCAAATCCTCTTCCCGCCAAGCGGATTGCGAGCCCGCCAATTTCATTCCTCATCATTCCATTTCACTCAGCTTGACCCGGCTATAGTGACAAAACAGTGTAGGTTGCAGCCATGTGCAGCTCCGTCGTGAACCTGTCACTATCGACTCAAAGGCTTCGGCTCCCTTCAGCCCCCTGCCCTTCGTCCGTCGCTCCTCTGACTATCCTGCGTGTCAAGGTAAAGGGCTTTACATCCCTTCCCTGCAGTTGTTCCTTCAACTTGTCCCAAACTTCGTCAGCGCATTGATCGCCGGTGGCGTTGACGTGTGCCACTGCTTCCTCAGCAATACCAGGGAGAGCTACTGCGAGTGCCCCCACGCTTGGAGTCTTACCGGCAGCCCATTCCTGCAAGGTTTTGCGGGTTCCAGAGTCAAAATGCGGACTGGACTTTACCGCGTCCGCCAGATTTCTGAATGACTCTCTGACCTCTACTGAAAAATGGACTGTCATTTCCCGTGAGTCGATTTCTGTAGCCTTGCGTACGTGTTTCGTCATGGGTTTCTCCGTTGTGTCGGCACGGGATCTACGGCGGCCGAGAGACGAAGACCATAGGGGAAGGCGGAGCCAATTCAAGTTAAGGTTTTTTGACGGGCGATGGGCCCGGACATCGAGACTTATACTGGCCTCTATGGCATTGCAGGACATTCTGGCTCAAATTGATGAAGAAATTGCCAACCGACAGAAAGCGCGCGCTCTTCTCGCTGCCTCTGGCCTCCTAACCGCTGCGCCAGCAGCCCGTCGAGGCAGGCCCAAAAAGAGTGCCGCTGCCCCCTCCCCTACCAAGTCTGGCAAAAAACGAAATCTCTCTCCAGAGGGCCGCGCCCGCATCGCGGAAGCTGTAAAGCGCCGCTGGGCCACGCAGAAGGCGAAGCAGAAAACCAAACCGTAGTGGATTACACCTTCGTTCGTTTCTTCCGCGCGTTTGAAAATATCCGAAGGCAATCCAATTCCAATCAGGAAACGGGGGGCAGTACGTTTGCCATTGGATTTCTAATAGACAACGGAAGGCAATCCGATGCCAATAGGAATACAGATAGAAATATGTTTGCCATCAAATATCGGATAGCCCACTGGTGTCCATTGGATATCCGATAGATATCCGTATGCCATCTGATTTCACTTGAGTATGGAATAGCCTTCGGCTAGAGTGCCCGCCATATGTAATAGCGGTGAGGACTCTGTATGCCAACTATTGTGTTCGCAAATCCTAAAGGCGGCGTCGGCAAATCTACAGCAGCTGTGCTGTTGGCGACAGAACTGGCAAGCCACGGTGGTTCCGTAACCATGATTGACGCCGATCCAAACCGTCCACTCACTCAGTGGGCCGCGCGTCCGGGCAAAACCAGACAAGTTGATTGTGATCGACACCACCACCGAGGAATCGATCATCGATACCATCGAGAAATCAGCCATTCAAACTCAATTCGTCATTGTCGATCTGGAAGGAACGGCGTCGATGATGTCTGGTTATGCGATGAGCCGAGCAGATCTTGTCATTATCCCAGCGCAAGGGTCTCATCTGGATGCGACTGAAGCGGTGAAGGCTATCAAACTCGTTCGGGGCCAAGAGAAGGCCTTTCAGAAGAAAATCCCATTTGCCATCCTATTCACGCGCACCAGCGCTGCAATTCGCCCGAGGACGCTGCAAAGCATCGAAACGGAATTCGCTCAAAATGGCGTTCCTATGTTTGGCACCCAAATTCACGAACGCGAGGCGTATCGTGCTGTATTTGCCTTTGGCGGGACGCTCGCCAGCCTTGATTCATCGCAGGTCGCCAACTTACCCGCAGCCAGGCAGAATGCCCGCGCATTCGCAGGTGAGGTTATCGAGACTCTCAAGAAGAGCGCGACTGCTAAGAAGCAAGAAGAGGTTGCATGATGCCGAACATTCGCGCCAGCGTATTCGGAGAAGATGCGGACTCAGCGCTCGACGTTGGTGCTTTCTCCCCCAAGACTTCGATAGATACCGAGGCGCCACCGGTTGAGAAGGTAAAGGAGGTATCGAAAGCAGCCCAATTCTCAAGCCGCCAACCGGTCGCCCCTAAGCCTGAAAAACAACACAAACGTCTCCCACGCGTCTATCGCACCGGCCGGAACGTACAGTTTGGTGCGAAGGCCTCGCAAAAGACGATAGACAGTATCTATGACGTCACGGCGCAGCAAGACTGGGTCTTAGGAGAGACTTTGGAGAACGCTATTGAAGCGCTCAAACGCGAACTCGCGCGCAAGAAATAGGCTCAGCCGTTTCTCGCAAGAATGAAATTCCGCAAGCAGAAGCCACGTAGTGAGTAGGCTAAGCTACTTGTCCCTTGATGAATTCCTGAATGTCGGCTTCTGGAGCACCGGAAGCGCGCATGGCTTTTACTGTGCCGTCTATCCGGTCCTGCAGTGAAGGGGAGGGGAGACTTTTCGATTCAGTGCCCACTGGAGTTTCAGCCTTTCCGCGTAAGCGGGCCATACGGCCGATCTTGACTTGTTTCAGTTCGTTATACGCCGCTTGCAAGTCGGGTACATCCTTACGCCACCATGCCACTCGGAACCCGGTCACGAGTCCACGTAATTGTCCACCTTTGCGGACTGCTTCAATTGATACACCGAAATCAGCTAGCCCGTTTACTTCCAGAGCGGCAGGGTGAATAACTCTTTGCAGCAAATTCGGTATACGTTCCAACTTTCCATCGGGCACTCCAAGGAGTGCGCGGAAATCCTCGACAGTGAATTCTTCCTGCCAAACATGGGTCAGATTAACGCGAGCCGTAATCAATTCGTAAAGAGCCAGCGCGTACTTGGAAGTGAAAGCAAATACTATAGCGCTCCGCACGCGGCCCCACAAAGTTGAGTCCTTGATGATCTCGCGCATTCCCCGTGAAAAGCTATAAACGACCTGCCCAGCCGGATTATTGTCATCATCGCTGACGGTCGTGTCTGAAAGGATCTGTACCATTTTGGTGGCCGGTGCGCCCTTGCTATCTTTTGTCGGCACCTCAACGACCGTCTTCATCAGGCGAAGGATGGAATCCTTCACTCGCTCACCACCCTTATGCGCGCCACGTAGATCGGAGATGCCGATGACGTGAGTGATGTCGTCGCAGAGCTTCGCGCCGGCATTCGCGTAAAGAACATTCATCACGCGGCGATCCTGTAACGACAGTCCGCCAGTGCCGCGAATTTCTATGAGCTCACGAGCTTTAGCAAACTCATCGCCGTTTGGCTTTTGATCAATGTTTCTGTATCTCACAAGGGTATGGGATACCTGTATCGTAACCTTGTGTCAACGACGAGGTTACGTTATATGGCCCCCGAAAAGTTACGATAACGCACCCGGTCCCCCAAGAAGTTACGTTAGAAATGGATGTAACGAACACTGCATGGATCGCAACGGTGTGTCATTCCGCTACAGGAGCAATGGTCAACGTATAGGCCTGCAAAAGAGCGATAACTTCCCCCGAAAAGTTACGATGCGCAGCTCTTCCCCCAAAATGTTACGATCACAAGCTTGTCGTGAGAACGGCACTCACTAACAATTGCAGAGCAAACCCTCGCGATATGCTCTTTATGGCGATTCTGTGCAATCCGCACATATCCCCAGTATCACTCCCCCGAGAAGTTACGATACGATTCCCATCCCCCAAGAAGTTATGATCGTCGGCCGACGATGAACGCGGCGCTCAGCACCAGCCCTAACGCATGTTTCCAGATAGAGAGCAGATGGGTCGTACCGGTGTTCCGCAGAATTCCTGAGTAGCATCCCCCGGAAAGTTACGTTACGCCCCCGACAGGTTTTGATAGCCCCCCGAGAAGTAATGCAAATCCCCCGAAACGTTACGATCACTCTCGGAACGGTTTGAATTTTCGCGTTTTTTTTTGATGAGGAAACTTGAATTTATGAATTTGAATTCTTAGATGGTGGATAACTGCACACCCATTTTAGAACTTATCCGTGAATAGCTGTGGTCTGCCTCCAGCAAATCATGGCTGCGGCCAGTGACAGCAGAGCCACGTAGCTCTCTTCGGTCTTTTCGAAGCTGACCAGTAGTTTTCGAAATC
>Ga0116129_1001840_pt1 | contig 11267 bp, 8 predicted proteins | sample June2015DPH_17_2_FD_89732 | JGI IMG/M metagenome (GOLD analysis project Ga0116129, IMG submission 89732) | Peatland microbial communities from SPRUCE experiment site at the Marcell Experimental Forest, Minnesota, USA - June2015DPH_17_10 | ecosystem: Environmental > Terrestrial > Soil > Wetlands >...
AGGAGCAGGAGCAAGTAACAAGAATTCCACCGGGACGAAGCATCTTGATGGCGCGCAGATTCAGTTCCTTGTAGCCGCGCATGGCGGCATCGATATCACGCTTGGATTTGGCGAAGGCGGGCGGGTCAAGGACGATGGTGTCGTACCGGCGATCGGAAGAGGAGTAATCCTTGAGCAGGTCGAAGGCATTGGCTTCGATCCATTCGATTTCAGGTAGATTCGCGTCGCGGCGGTTGAGTGCGGCATTCTGATCGGCAACTTCAAGCGCGGGCCGGGAACTGTCGACTCCGGTGACGTGAGTGCAGCGCGGCGCAAGATGAAGGGCAAATCCACCCTGATAGCAGAAGACATCCAAAGCGTGGCCGCGGGCGTATTGGGCTGCGGTGGAGTAATTTTCGCGCTGGTCGAGAAAGGCTCCGGTCTTCTGGCCTTCGAGTGCGTCGAAGCGGAATTGGACGCCATTCATGGTGAAGGTTGTGGAACTTTTCTCGCAGCTGAGAAGGCCGCTGGATCGCGGCGGAAGCTCCTCGAGCTGGCGGATTTTAAGGTCAACGCGCTCCACGATCGACGCGGGACGAAGCGTCTCCGTCAACTCTGAAATTAAGGCGGCGCGCACCACCTCCGCGTCCATTGCTTGGGTGAGAATTTGCAGGGAAAGGATGTCGTTGTAGCGATCCACGACAAGGCCTGGCAGGAAATCGGCCTCGCTGAAGACGAGTCGATAGGCGTTGGTGTCGTGGACAATCGGCTCACGGTAGGCGATGGCATCGGCGATGCGCTGGCGAAGCACGGGCAAAAAGTTAGAGACCGGCTCGCGCGAAATAAGGCGAATTGCGATCTGGGAAGAGCTGGAATAGAGCGCACCGCCCAAAATTTGTCCGCGATGGTCGGCGACCGTGACGAGAGCACCGGGCTGTACGCTGTTGGCCGAAATGATATCGGAGCGGTAAACCCAGACGTGACCATCCTTCAGGCGGCTTGCGCCGCGCGGCGAGATCGTAACCGTTCCACCAGAATCCAAAGCCATCGGCCGATGCACCATGGTGCAATGGTAACGGAGAATGACCTTCAAAAAGACTAAGACCGCACCGGGCGGAGCAGGAAGATCATTTCGTCCGAACTATTGTCGAGTGGAGTCCGGGCGAACGAACCGTATTCGGCTACCGGCTCAAGCCCAGCCAGCAGGAATAAAGCCCGCAGGTGCGGATAGGTGTAGTAAGACATTTTGAGCGGTTCCTTTTCCTCCAATATCAACTGGCCATGGCGAAAACTGCGAAAGGTGAAGGTGAGAGAGATCGATTGGTTGATCTTGTTGACCGCTTCCTTGCGGACATAGCGCCGAACCGTGACCTCCGGGTCGGAAACAGGCGACCATTGCGCCTCCAGCTTCTCCTCACCGAGGCTGCCCGTAAGCATGTCGAACTTAGGATAGTACACATCAAAGGCCAGCAGGCCTCCGACTGCGACGTGAGCTGCGGCGGACCTCAAAGCCGCAACCTGATCGGCCACCGTGAACATGTGCTGCATTGGCCGGAAAGGAATGGTCACGAGAGGAAACTTGCGATCCAACCGAAAGGTGCGCATATCGTCGGTGTGAAGATTGACTCTTGCGCCTAGCGCCGGCGATTCGTGCCGAAGGTTTTCGTTCAGGATGCCGAGCATCGGCCCGGAATTCTCCACCCCGTGAATATCGATTCCCTCGCGAGCGATGGCTAGCAAGACCCGCCCGGTACCGCAGCCGATCTCCAGCACTGGGCCGCCCGACGCTTTGGCCAAGCCGACATAGAAAGAGGCATCGACAAGATCTTTCATGGCGGCGTATGCACCGTCGTAATACCTCGCGGCCACTTGATAGGAATCGATAACGCCGGGCACTGGATCTCCTGAACTAGAGAATTCTGAACTACCAACTTGAGCCTCTGGACTGCCCTGAGGAGGCGAGGACTCGCTAACTAGCGGCTTGACCGGTAGGAACGGTGGAAGGCATATCCGGCTTTGCGGCGCGCGAGGTCATTTCGTAGCGGGCGGCTTCCAGATCTGTATGGAGTGAATCAAGCGCGGTCATGGGCATTTCCGTTCCCCACTCTTCCATCTCGGCTTCCGGCCAGCTTCCGTTGAGCCGGATGGCGCCGCTGATGTCCTCCGGGAAGGCACGGCGGTAATCGCCTTCACGAGCGAGGATATCGCCGATGAGGCGTCCGGTACCCATGTCGAAAACGCGGCGCGTGGCCTGGCCGGCGGCGTGGTTGAGGCACAAGAAAACTTCGCCGGCATCGGCAAACTCGGCGCGATAGTACCAGGCTTGAGGCGCGTCGATTTTGGGATGATGGCGGCGGGAACGTTTGTGTTCCGGCTCAAGAGCCTGCATTTCATTGGCGGGATTAAAGTACAGAATGCGCTGGCAGGAATCGCAAACCACCGTCTGCTGACCGGTGCGAACATCGTTGTAGGTCTGAGGCCGAAGCATGACTTGGCAGCCCATGCATTTGTGATCGCGCACTTCGGAGATGCCGCTGCCGCGAAATTTCGAGACCCGTTCGTAATGGCGCAACAGATCTTCGTTGACGCCTGCCCGCATTGCGTCACGCTTGGCACGCCACTCGCTGAGCTGTTTCTCATCTTCGGCGGTGCGCTGGCGGGCTTGCTCTTTTTCTTTTTCGATCTCCGCGGTTTCGGCTTTCAGGTCGGCTTGCGCGGCTTTGACTTCCTTGTCGCGGGCGTCGGCATTGACCATCAGCTCGAGAATCTTGTCCTCGGTGGCGGCAATTTCCTTCTCGGCAAACTGGATCTCGTGCAACAGAGCCTTGTACTGTTCGTTGGTCTTTACGTCGAGCGACTGGTCGCGATATTTGGAAATCTTGCCACGGAGGTCGCTGATGGTGGTTTCGTACTTGCGGCGGGAGGCTTCGTCGGCTTTGACGGCGACCTGAGCTTTTTCCAGTTTGAGTTTCGTGTCCGCCAGCGTATGTTCGATGGCCGCAACGCGTTTGGGAAGTTCTGCGATTTCGTCCTGCAGGCGGCGAATCGCCTTATCCGCATCTTGCAGGTGCAGCAGGTTTTCTATTTCTTGAAGCATCCGGAAAGGGCTCAGCTTCGATTCTAACACGCGGAAAAGGGGCTTTTATATGGACAAGCGCGGGAAGGAGCGGCAGCAGGGGGCTCTTCAGGTGTAAACTCTTTCGTTCCGCCTTTCTCTCAACTTCTGGTTCCTGGGGTTTCATTGTGCGTTTTATTGTGAAAAGTTCTGCGCATTTTTTAGCGGTCTCTGCTGTCCTGTCTCTCGCCTCGTGCCTGCTGGCCCCGCTTTGGGCGCAATCGTCGTCGCCCGTTAAGCCGCTGACCATTGAGGCAATTTTCGCTCCGGGCGGCCTCGCCGGGCGCGGTCCGGAGACGGTAGAGTGGAGTCCCGATGGGGCGAAGCTCTCGTTTCTGCAGCGTGACGACGAGGGTGAACACGGTGAATTGTGGTATGTGGACGCGGCCACGGGGGAAAAGAAAGTCCTGGTGAGCGCGGCGAAGCTGGCCTCGCTCGCGCCCGACTATAACAAGGTGAAAGATGAGCGCGAGAAGGAGCGGTTAACCCGCTATCACGTGGCGGCTTATTTGTGGGCGCCGGATTCGAAGCACTTAATTTTCGATTCGCGGGGACAGCTCTGGCTGTTCGATTTGACCACGAGCACGGCGGTGCAATTTACTTCGGCACCCGATCCCAGCGGCGATCCTAAGTTTTCTCCTGACGGCAACCATGTTGCGTACGTGCGTAAGCACAACCTTTACGTTCGCCCGGTGAGTGGAAGGGACGAAAAGCAGCTTACGCGAGACACCAAATCTGATTTGTTCAACGGTGATATTGACTGGGTGTATGCAGAAGAGCTGGCGGTGAGAAGCAATTATTTCTGGTCGCCCGACAGTAAAGAGATCGTCTTCCTGCACATGGATGAGAGTAAGGTCCCCACGTATCCCATCAGCAACTTGATCCCGACGCATGCGACGGTGGACTACGAAAAATATCCGAAGGTTGGCGACGCCAACCCGGTTGTGAAGCTGGGGGTGGTGGACGCCGAGAAGGGCAAGACACGCTGGATTACGTTGACGGACGATCCTGAGGCTTACATCCCGCGCTTTGGCTGGGTGCGGGAAGGAGTAGTGTGGGCGGAAGTCTTGAATCGCAATCAGGACAAAATGGATTTGTATTTCGTCGACGCGAAATCGGGAAAATCAACCAAGGTGCTTGCGGAGACCAGTCCCGGAGCGTGGATTAATGTGAACGACGACTTTCGGGTGCTGAAGCCTGGTGATCACTTTCTGTGGTCGAGCTGGCGAGATGGGCATACGCATTTATATCTCTACAGATTTGACCGGCAGAACCCGCTCTCCGGCGAGGCGAAGCTGGAGCGGCAACTTACGCAGGGCGACTTTGAGGTGCTCGGCGTTGAGGGTTTGGATGAAAGCGCGGGCGCCGTGTTCTTTTCAGCCAACAAGGACGATCCCCGGCAGCGGCACATTTTTTCGATCAAGCTGGATGGAACCGGCATGCAGCAGCTGACGCACGAGGAAGGAATGTACTTCGGGAAATTCTCGGATGACGGCAAACATTATCAGCAGAGTTTTATGGGGCCGGTCACGTCGACCCGGATGTCTCTGTGCGCCGTGGGCGGCGCATGCTCGCCCGTGTGGGCGGCGCATGACGAAGCGGCGGAGTACGGATTGCGGACACCAAAGTTTCTGGAGTTCAAAGCAGAAGATGGGACCACACTTTACGGCCGGCTGTTGCTTCCTCCCGAGCAACCAGCCAGCGGGAAAATTCCGCTGATCGTCAACATTTACGGAGGGCCGGCGGCGCAGACGGTCCTGAAAGAGCCGACGACTCCATTCGACGAGATCCTGGCGCGAAAGGGGTTTGCAATTTTTTCCGTGGATAATCGCGGCACGCCGGGACGCGATCGTAAATTCCAAACCGCGATTCGGCATGAGTTCGGCGCAATCGAATTGAAAGATCAGCTTACCGCGCTGGATCAGCTTTTCGCGCAGTATCCGGGACTCGACCCGGACCGCATGGCGATCTGGGGGTGGTCGAATGGCGGTTCGATGACGCTTTATGCGATGACCCACTCGGAGCGCTTTCGCGCCGGAGTTGCGGTGGCTCCGGTGACCGACCAGATTAACTACGACACCATTTACACCGAGCGCTACATGGGCCAGCTCAAGGATGACGAGGCCGGCTACCGGGAATCGGACGTGACCAGCGCGGCGGCGAATCTGCACGGGGCACTGTTGATCGCCCACGGTACCGGCGACGACAACGTGCATTTCCAGAACAGCATGCAAATGATCAACGCGCTGATCAATGCGGGAAAACAATTCCGCCTGATGATCTATCCCAATAAAACCCACAGCATCGCGGGGAACGAGTCGCGAGATCATCTGTTCCACATGATTGAAGAGCACTTTGAACGGGAGCTGAAATAGGCGGACTACGCCAACGATCGAAGAAGTTTCGCAGTTCTTTCTGCTACTTCCTCTTGTCGGATTTGCGGGAAGAACTTTCTTTGCTCGAGCTTGTCTTTTCAGAAGCGTTCTTCGAAGAGCTGTCTTTATCCTTATCCTTCGAAGAGCTTTCCTTTGCGGCTTTTTCTTTCGACGAATCCTCCGACTTGGACTTCTCCTCCTTGTTCGAGTCTTCCTTCCCGGAGTCGCCGCTGCCACCGTCAGAGGATGGAGCGTGGGACTTATTGGCGTAGTCGGTGACGTACCACCCCGAACCCTTGAACTGAACCGCGGGGGCTGAAATCATCTGTTCGACGCGGCCGCCGCACTTGGGGCACTTCTTGACCATCTTGTCGGAAAATTTCTGGATTTTTTCGAAGCGGTGACCGCACTTCTCGCACTGATATTCGTAAAGAGGCATGGGTTCTAGAGACGACTGTGAGGAAAATCACTTTCACTTTGATTCTAGGGGCGCAGGTTCGATTGCGTCAATTCGGGCATGGGGTAGTGTACAGCGACGGCAAAAGTGCTACACCCATCCCCCCGTTCGTCCAGCACGCAGTACCAACTCCAACGATCCCCAAGATCCAATCCCACGGTGTATTTCTTCTCCGCAAAGTTGCTGGCCTTATCGCATCCCGCCTGGAGACCGGCATTCTCATCCCATCTGGTTTCGTCAACTTGAGATTTCGTCAACTGAGAATTGTTTGCCGCGTGTTCTGCGTCGGAACCGAAGGTAATGTGGACTGGTTTGCGCTCATAAACTACGCTTTTACGAACAGAGCTATCGAACAGATTAGCGTGAATCAATTCTTTGCAATCACTTCGTTCGTGCGACAAGACCCGCTAGCAGTATTGGGATTCATGCTTCTCGGGGCGTCCGGCATTCTGTCCTTTCGCCTTTTCATGAAGCTCGAACAAATCGGGGACAAATCGTACCAACGTTCCATGTTTCCGTTGTCTGTCGTACTCGCGGTTTCTAAAGCCTATCTGGCGCATGCTCGGCGGAAGAACTACTCACCTTGGCCAGCGTATCTGCCGTGGGTGTGCGCAGCAGTCGGGTGGATTACGCTGATAGTGGGCTTGTGCCAGCTATAGGGGATGCTTGGCGCAAAATCTTTAACACTCATCGACCCCGGCAACGGGGTTTTTGAGCGTTATTGATTCCATAACAATGTCGGCTCCCAGGCCCGAAGAACACCTCGCGATGGGTGTCGATATCCATCAATCGCCGGGTCCGCGAAGTGGGATGATCTCGCCCTCGTGATAGACAGACTGGCCACTCTTTAGTGTCAGCTTCATAGTTCCAGTGGCAGGAGAGGGGATGGGGCGCTTGCACGGGTCTGTTCTTTCCTGGGCCTGCGCAGACCGCGTAAGCGAGCCGCAAGCCCAAGCCATTGCCAGATAACAGAGCCATTGCAACTTCATTCACCCCCCCCAGTCGCTCAGCTTCCAATCGGACGGGAGATGATCTCGATTGTAAGGGTTCCCAGTTGTTGGTGCAAAATCTTAGTTTCCTATCGACAAGTGCGCCGGCGGTGAGCTTCCGCGGGGACCCAAGTGTTTCCCGCCGGGGCACTTGCGATAGGAAACTAAGATTTATCGTAAGTAATGTCTTAGCCGCGCCCGCTAAGCTGCTAAGCTCTTAACCCAGCACCTATGTTCTCCGTCAACAGCGTTCGCAATTCCGAGAGTTGTTCAGCGCTCAAAGCACGTTTTGGGACGATAGCGCACTGCACTGGGGACGAGCAGCGCAGGATTTGATTCCTAGTTTCCATCCAGCGAACATAGGTCTTCCACTCCACCGTACTCGATCCTCCATCCCATTGCCAGTTGACCCCATTGCTGTCAAACGACGCTGTTCGCTCTCCCTGTGCTGACGGTTGCTTCACGAATTGCGTGCGGGCAAACCATCACGGAGAGCCCCACAGCATGAAAGTCCACAGCAGGACAAAGAACGCAAAAGGTGCCAAGTTCGACAGGAGCTGCGAGCTGGGAGATGTAAAAAGCGAAAAGACAATCAAGAGCCCCAGAACCGGGAGGCTCCGCCGGGAGCACGTTAAGCTCGGGTGCTTGGGACTCGAAATGGCCGTTTATCGGCGCTGTCTTACAGGGTGACCCGCCTGGCCAAAAATGTGAGCAATCTCGCTCAGACGGCGGGCGAGCCGATCCGCTAATATTTTATTAGGCTGCTGGCGGGCCGCGTTTCACGTATGAAGGACGATGTTGTCCTTTGTATCTTCCAACTGTTCTTATCGGCAATCCATGCCGAAGGCGTTCTAGCGTTCTTAACAGCACGAATCAGGAGTCTCAAATGAAACTCAATATAGGAAAAGCAATATGGATATTTGCCCTTGCAGTAGCGGTCACCGCGTTCGTCACGCCGAAGCTCTCCGCTGCTCAATCACAGCAAGATCAGAGCAGAGACCAGGCCAATCGCAACGACAACGCGAACAACCTCATGTACCAGCAAGGCCTCAGCCACGGGCAGGCCGACCGCGCGAATAATCAGGCTCACCAGTATCGCCTACAACCCAATAATGCGGACGATCGCCGTGCCTACGAGTCTGGATACGATCAAGGCTACCAAAATAGTCGTGATGCCAATCCCAGCGGGCAGAATGCCCATTACGGCGACCGAGCCGAACCCAATGACAACGTGGCGAGCCAGAACGGCTTTCAGGATGGCACCAACGACGGCCTGCAGGATCGACAGGGGGGGCACAGCTCTCGTGCGACGAAGCGTCATAACTATAAGGAAGGCGACCGCGGCTACAGTTCCAGCTTCGGCAGCAAGGACCAGTTCAAGGCGCCGTACCGTCAGGCCTACATTCAGGGATATGAAAAGGGCTATAACGGCCAAGGCTCCGACAACCGGTAATCCCGGCTCGAAGCACGGCAGGATTCTTGTAGAGGTGTGTCGCAGCGCAGGACGAGCCGAGTGAATTGGAAGCCACGCGACGATGCCCAACTCACTCGGTTTTTTTCAGCGGCAGTTCGCTTTGTTGCACCGATCACACGCCGTACGGTTCTTCTCGCCTTTGCGAGTTTTCCGCTAGTTGCATGCAAGTGCTGTTACCCTACTAGGACTCTATCGCCAGTGCTCAGGCCGAGAAACCGTCGGAGCGCAGAGGATGTAGCCGCCTGAGCACTGGCGACAGAGTCGGTTGAGCGAAGCCGCCGCTGGGAAGCCGCTTTGTTCGCGGCGGGCGCTATGTGATTTCAATCGATTTTCGGATTGGAAGGTTCGCAAGTAGTTCTTTCCGGCCCGAAGCCACTACTTCTTGGGCTGCGAAGTACTATAGGCCCACTTCGGGATCATCAGCTGCGCTTGCGCCGGATCGAGCGCCGCCAATTCCACCTCTCCATTGGGTACTCCCGTCGTCGTGCTTGCCGCCAACGACGTCGGCGTCGGTTGGGTTCGGAAGTAATACACCTTGCCTTCTGCGGCCGTGAATGTAATGGCCGAGGCGTTATTATCCCTGCGCGACTTAAGGGAAGACTGCTGGCTTGTGCACAACCGATGCTCGCCAGGAGCAACCGTAAAATACATGTAGGATTTGGATCCATAGGCTCCGACCCATTCGCCATCGACCCCTACCCGAGTGTTCAAGGCCCCAATGCGGATGGCAGTATTGTCCAGTTCCGAATCTCCAAATACGTACACCAGCGCCTTGCCTGTTTCCGGCGCACTGGTCGGATGCGAGTGAGCCTCCCGCTTAACCTCAAATTTAGTCTGGCCGGGACCACAGCCCGCGGAATTCTCCTGAGCCCACGCCATTGTTGCGAGTATGACCACAGCCAGAGCTGGTTTGTACATAGGCCCCCCCGGAGTTCTTCAAAGGCACGTCATGATGTACCGACTCAAGTCTATTGCCGATCAGTCAGATACGCAATGACTGTCGAAACCAGGCGTTTATAGAACGTTTTGACAGTTAAGTGCCGGAGTTTAGAGTCCTATGAAAATCTTCGTTTCGATGGCGGTTCTATTGACCCTTTGTACCTTCCCATTGCTGTCGCAGGAGAGTAAACCCTTACCCTTGAAGGGTGTCGTCGTCCGCCAAGATGGCACAGGATCGAGGGCCGCTTATGTCTTCGTTCGCGACTATCAAGCCGGAACACAATGGGAGATGCACACGGAAGCGGATGGCGGCTTTTCGTTCGTGGTTCACCCAGGCTGCTATGACGTCTTTATTTCACAAGCGGTATTTCTTCCTTTTTCCCCAGAGAATATGTGTTCAAGCCGAAACATTTTTCAGACTTAGGCTGCGCCCAGGCCCCCATCCTCGATTGCGTATCGATTAACCGTTCAGGGTGAATAGTTGACGAAATCAGCGTTTACACTCAAAACTCCGCGTTCGCTCGCTCCCACGCGCGCACGCACGAACCCCCGTCACGCGCGCGGGCGGGCCCTAGCCAAAGTCAAAATCGGATTCCGGGAGTGGGGTGTAGCACTTTTGCCGTCGCCATATACTACCCGTCAATTCGGTCATTCCGCCCGCCTATTGCAGGGATGCTTGAAGAAACAAAAATCCCTGTACCTTACCCGCGTCATCGGTTAGGCGATCGAAGGTGACTGCGCGGCGCGAATCAGAAAATCGCGCATCCTGCAGCAGGAATTTGTGGATCGCATTCATGACCGCTCCCGAGGTATTGTCAACGCTTTCGACGTAGGTCACGCCGCAAACCACGTACAAATGAGCATTCCACTCCATAAGCAGAGCACGTTGGTTGAGGATCACGGTGATGAGGCGGCCGGCATTGACGGCATCCAGCGGCAGATAGTCCGCCGCGACCATGATCGGGCGGCCATCGCTTAAAAGATGCCTTCCTTGCAACTTGCTGGCAACGTCCTTCAAAGACTTTGGGTCCGACGACTGGACGCTGTCTTCAAGGGCAGAATCCTTCTCGCAGCATACGTCCTTGTCGTTGAAAACAAGCTCCAACGATGTCGCCAGAACATCCGATGCGTGCGTAGACCGCGCCGTCAGCAGCGCCAGGTCGTGCACCCGGACCTCCTGCTCAGGATAGGCGACTTGCCCGTACGCCAAGCAACAAGCCAGGGTGCCCGACGCCACAAGGCATCTGCGCAGAAAAACAAACGCAAACTCCGCCGTCAGCCCGCAGAACGCCATTGCCATCCTCCCTGCTGCCAACTTGCCGCCTCATCATCCTACTCCCACCCTTGCCGATTCTTGGCCAAAACGAAGTTACGAGCAGTGGTAGACTCCGGCCATGAAGGATGCGCGGCGGGAGCTGGACGAGTCCAAAACCGCTGAGTCCGAAACGATTCAGCCAAAGAATGTGTCCTTTGCGCTCGCGGCGCGTCCAGCGCTTTATCTCGTAGCCACCCCCATCGGGAACCTGGAAGACATTACGCTGCGTGCGCTGCGCGTGCTCAAGGAAGTCGACATGATCGCGTGCGAAGACACGCGCCAGACTCAAAAGCTGTTGAATCACTACGTCATCACCACGCGCACCGTCAGCTATCACGAACACAATGAGATGACGCGGGCGGCGGAGCTGGTGAAGGATTTGCAGGAAGGCGCGAGCGTCGCGCTGGTGACGGATGCGGGCATGCCGGGAATTTCCGATCCGGGATTCAGGCTGATTTCGCTGGCAATTCGGCATCATGTGCCGGTGGTGCCGATTCCGGGGGCGTCGGCGTTTCTGGCGGCGCTGGTGGCAAGCGGTATGCCGACGGATTCATTCCGCTTCAGCGGATTTCTTCCGGCCAAGCGCGGCGAGCGACGAGCGGCGCTGGATGCGGTGAAGACTTC
>Ga0116129_1001841_pt1 | contig 11262 bp, 11 predicted proteins | sample June2015DPH_17_2_FD_89732 | JGI IMG/M metagenome (GOLD analysis project Ga0116129, IMG submission 89732) | Peatland microbial communities from SPRUCE experiment site at the Marcell Experimental Forest, Minnesota, USA - June2015DPH_17_10 | ecosystem: Environmental > Terrestrial > Soil > Wetlands...
GCCGGGCCGGCACTCGGCCTCGAACAGCGCGGCCTTCACCGGCAAGCGAGGACCGATCGCCGAGGACACCCATGCCCGACCCGTGGATACCAGACGTCGCCAGCGGCGCGCCGCGGTCACCGGCGAAACGCTGAGAACCCTGCCCAGCTCTTCGAAGCTCAACTGCGGATCGACGTGAAGCGCGTCGAGCAATGCGATATCCAGCTCGTCTACGCCATCAGCCACAGCGATAATTGTCACTCGCTTGATCGGACGCGGTAAGCGTTGCGGGCAACAAGCTTCATATCGACCCGTTGATACTGATCCATTCGGGGCGGCTTGATCCTCGGGGGACCAAGATCGGGTCCGGCCAGCGGGGCCGGGTGTGGCTGAAGGCGACTGGCGGGGCGAGCATGTGGACGCGGCCCATGGGGCTCTCGGTGTCGTAAGCGGCCGGTTCACCGATGGTGTGGTCGTCGTCGCAGCCGGCGTCGCCCGCGTCGACCAGGCCGAGGGCCTGGTACCACATGGCGCTGCGGGTGAGGTTGACAGTGACGTGCCAACTGCCGCCTTCGGTTTGTTGTTTGAGCAGTCCGGCCGCGGCGCCGAGAGCGCCCATGTAGCCGGTGATGAAGTCGTTGATCAGCCCGGTTGGCGGTAATTTGGGCTGGTCTTGGCTGCCTTCGAGGACCATCAAGCCGGAGGCCGCTGAGCCGTTCATGTCGAAGCCGCCACGTTCGGCCCACGGCCCGGACGATCCGTAACAGGTGACCGAGACATGAACCAGCCCGGGGTGCGTATGGGCGAGGTCATGTGGATCGATCCCCAGCTTTTCCAGCTTGGCGCCGCGGTGATTGTTCACGACGACATGAGCGTCGTTCAGCAGCCGCTCGACGTCGGCCTTACCGCTGTCTTTGGTCAAATCCAGCCAGGCGCTGCGGGATCCGATGTTGGCTTCGAAGTACACCCAGTCGTGTTCGAAATCATTGGGCCGGGTCGCGCCCAGCACGTCGGCGCCTTGTTCGGCCAGGACGCGTCCCACCGTGGGGCCGGCCACGGCATGGGTGAACGACAGCACCCGCACCCCGCCGAATGGCCGCTTGGAGGAGCCGAACTCTCGCGGGGCAGCATCGCCGATGCGGGTCAGCCCGATGACGGGCTGACGGGCCAGCAGGGCTCCCTGTGGATGGGTCAGCCACTCCTCGGGGCTGCGTGCCAGGCACGCCGGCAGGCCGGCGTCGTTGGCGGCCTCTTCCAATTCGAAGGCATCCCATCCCGCGAACGCCTCGGCGACCTTGCCGAAATCAGGCGGTACGTCGAGGAATCGGCACCATTTGGCGGACTGATGCGGATATACCGCCGAAGCCATCACGGTCCGGCCGTCGCGGGTGCGATACGGAATCAACCCAAACGGGTTATCGGCGAAGAGCGCGATCGAGGGGAATTCCCCGGCCAAGGTGGGATGCCAACGGAAACTGGGGTTGATGTGGTGCACCGCCTGGCGCAAATCCAGGTGCAGATCCTGGCCTGGGCCACCACGCTGGCGGTGCATTGCCGCCGCCGCAACCGCGTTGCCCAGCATAGGAATGCCGATTGCGGCCCCCAAACGGTGACGCGCCGGAATGATCGGGTCTTGGCCCGCAAAGGTCACCCGGCCGCCTGCATCGGCAACCGACAAACCGACGTCGGCGAGCAAATCATCAAGCGCCGCAGTCGCGTTGAACGCCGTCATCGATGTTGTCTCGGTCATGGCTGAACTCCGCTTCGGGCTGTGACCGGGCCTGCAGGCCGGCGACTCGTGTTCTGTCTGGGACATGCTGATGCCAGTGCCGCCAGCATGGGCGCAGGCGCGTTGGGGGTGAGAAAAATGACGGAAAGTGCTCAGAATCGACTATCTGGTGAAGGAAATAGACGCAGGCTCGGCCGGGCACCATCAAAGGTGGCATCGAACGCACCAAAAGAGGGCTTCTGGTCGCTGGCCCAAGCCCGCGTGGTCATCAGCGACTGGAAACACGACTACAACCACCACCGGCGGCACTCCGCCCTGGGTTACCAACCCCCAACCCGCTACGCCGCCGGCTGCACCCACCGCCGAGCGATCCCGTCCCGGTGATAGGGGAACTGTACGAACCTACCCGGCGTGGTCCGGCGCTCGTGTCCGAACGCCGACCGCCATCGCAGAGGGCGGGATGATCCTTCCGCGATGAGCGGCAGCCTGGCCGACATCGCCTACGGTCTGCTGCAGACGTGTCGGCCTGGCCTCACTTCAGGTGCCGGGTGAAAAAGCGGGCCGCGTCGTCACCCGCGAACTGCGGGACGCCGGTGTGCCCGCCCATGTTGGCGTGCAGCGTCTTCTCCTGGGAGCCGAAGGCGTCGAACAGGTCTAGTGCCAGCTGCCGGTCGTTTCCTTCGTCGTCCCACTGCAGCAGGACGTGCAGCGGAATCGTGACCTGACGGGCCTCGTCGAACATGGAGCGGGGCACGAAACTCCCGGCGAAGAGACCGGCGGCCGCGATGCGCGGTTCGACCACCGCCAGCCGGATGCCGATGGCAATCACCCCGCCCGAGTACCCGACCGGGCCGCTGACCTCGGGCAGTGAAAGGAGTGCGTCGAGGGTGGACTGCCATTCCGGGACCGCCTTCTCGACCAGTGGGATGACAAGCCGGTCGACGATCTCGTCGACCGGCTCTCCGGCCGCCAGCGCCCGGTGCAGATCGGCGCGGGCCTGCTCGGCGTCGGCCGACCGGGGGCGGTCACCGCTCCCGGGGAGCTCGATGGTGGCCGCGGCAAAGCCGGTCGCCGTGGAGCGCCGGGCTCGGCTTGCTAGCCGTGGGTACATATCGCGCAGTCCACCGGGGTGGCCGACCAGGATCAGCGGCGCTGGCGAGGATGCGGGCGTCCACAGGATGCCGGGGATGTCGCCGAGGGTGAATTCGCGTTCGAGGCTGCCATCGTCGAGGCGCTGTTCGGAAGTGAAGTGCATGGTCGTGCCTTTCGGGAGTGCTCGTTGAACGGCGCTCCCGGACGACCTATCGCCCGACCGTGACCCCGAAGAGGAGCACCCACGTTGATACGTTCACGGGTACCACCTCCTCGTTCTCTCCCACGGTCTCCGGACCGTAGCAGCGGTCGCCGTTGCCTGCCAACCGGTTTTACGGCGGCTCCTTGGCCGGACGCTACGGAGCTACTCGCCACAATGCCGAGGCCGTGTGTGTTAACGACCGCGAGGCTGTTGGCCAGGGGTGGTGTTCGACAAACGAGACAACCGCTGCCACAACCGGTCACGTCTCCACAAGCGCGCTAAGTTACCCGCCCGTACCCATTGAAACGACTCTCGCTTGCCGTGGACCAATTCACGGGGTCCGCTCAGCGGGGCCAACTAGCGCAGCCGAGGACTGCCGGGTGGCGCAGTGACCGTCGTCTTCGACGTGGACAGCCATGGAATCAGACAGCGGGACCCGGCGGACTGACCTGCCCGGCCGGGGCGTTGATCTCGCACCAGTCACCCGACAGCCATCACTAGGCCGCTGCACGGAGTTCCGCGCCGCCTGCCCCAGCTCCTAAATCCGGACGGGCACGTCGTACCTATGCGCCAACTCCTGGGCGAACGCCTCGGCCTCCGGGCCCCCGTCTGTGTCTAGGAGGCCCAGCTCGACGATGCCGCCCAAGCGCGCCCGGTATTCGGCACGGGGGCTGATCTTCATCGTAGGTGGTGGCCGGTATGCCAGCACGTCGTGCAATTCAACCTTGCCGACAACCAGATACGACCACGGCGGATCCACAACCCCCAATGACGACGCCAGTCGCGCCGCTCTCGGGAACCCACGTGCCCGCGCAATCAGGTCCTCGACCTCGATATCGGCGTACCAGCCGCACACGCACTCCGGCGCCGGCGGCATGTGCTCTGGGGTGGAGCATCCGGCGTAGGACCATTTCGTTGGCCACGAGATGTACGAATGGTACGGGGACCTCAGCACATCCCCGGCGATCCCCGTCCAAAAGCGAAAGCCCACGGCAGTGTCCAAGCGGCCGAAACCAGGTGCGGTCAGGCGCCCGTCTAGCCACTCATGCAGCCCGGGCATCGCGGCCTCGATAGCTGCGAAGGCGACCTCGAAATCAGCACCAAAGCACGGATTCCGGACGTCGACGCAGCTAAGCCGGTCGTCATCAACGCCACGCTCCTGCAACACCCCAACATGTTCGCGACCCAACGCAACCACCAAATCAGCTCCAAGGTGCTCAGCACCGACCAGCGCAGCCCGATGATCCGCCGGCACCGGATAACCACGCTCACACAGCACCGAGCACGCCTGCTCATCGGCGCGATCGCCTACACAAGCGACGGTGCCCGCACTGGACACCCGCACCACATCACCCAGACCGCGCTCCCGCAGCTGCTCAGCGAACAACGCCGCAGCCATCACCGATCGAGCGCGATTGAAACTGCATACAAACGCGACGTGCAGCCGCGGGCTACTCACAATCCGTACCGCTTCCCAAGCAGCGCGGCGGGGCCATCAGAGTCCTCCGAATCGAAGATTGCGACTGTAGTAACTCGGCTCGAAAAAAGATTCGAGTTACGTACAGACAGGCACATGCTATGCCAACCGATTGTTGTCGGGATGGGGTCTGGGATGGCACAAATCGGATTGGTCACCTCAGCTGGGTACGAGTTGCCTCGCCGCGTTAGCGTCCATGTCAGGTTGTCCAGTTCCCCGGTCCCGATTTCTCTGTTCTCTTCGTGGGTCGGCTGCCTTCGGTTCGGAAGGAGGAGCGAAACGCTGCGCCGATGCCCACGACTAGGAGCCGCCTTCGCCGATGCTCGCCGTCGCCGAACGTGGCTAAGGAGTGGTCGCGGCCCGCTTTTGTCTCCTCGAGGAGTTCATGCTGTCGCAGACCTGATCGTCGGTGTATCGACACCCCGGTGTCGCCGCCGCGATGAGTGCGGCCGAAGCCAATCCCTCGATCCGAATGGTCGAAGTCCGCCGTGCGACGGGATTGTCCACCAAACGGCTGATCGGACTGTTTCGCGCCGAGATCAGCCTGCCTCCGAAGGAATTTGCGCGGGTCCGGCGCGCCAACCCTGCTATTGGCCGCCGCTCTTCGGGGCTGGGCTTTGGTCCGCGCCGGTCAGGGTTTTGGGGCAGTACGTGGTGGCCGCGATTGCGGTGAACTTGGCGGCGCCATCGCCCTGGAACCCTGGATTGAGCTCCTGTAGGTTCTTGACGATTTCTACGCCACTCATTCCCTCGTCGACTAAATTGCACACCGTTTTGCCGGCCGTTATCGCGCGGTCGGGGTTCAGATAGGACAGCCCGGACTGCTCGAGTGCGACGAGGAAAGTTTGATCGTTGCCGTCGATGTCGGCATAGGCCGGGGCGGCCGTGCCCATCACCGCGGCGACGCATGCCAGCACCAGTACGAGTCTCATAACCCAGTGATTGTCTCAAAGTGATGGTGCTCTTGCACCCGTTGCGGCCAACGGGACTTTAACGGAATGCGGCCAACAGCTCCAAGCACGATGAAGTCCCAACCGCCCCGCACGCTAACGCCACACCGTCACTGCGCCGACGGCCGAGAGGTCGATCCCGCTGCGAGAATGGTCTGCTGATGCGTTCGAGCCCTCACTGCACCCGCCGCGACAGCCGTTGGCTCAAGATATATACGACTTAAACAGCAGCGCAATGTATTTGATCGTCGCCCGCTGAGCCTCCCCGCAGATGCGGCAGCACTTTGAAAGTGCTTCTGCGGTGCGCATCGCGACCATAGCTGCCATGCATCACCCAGACGGCGTGGGCGGTTGGGCTTGACCGACCACGACAAAAGCCTCTACGGCCGTGGCCATCTCGAAACCTTCAACCTCCACCCGCCACTCGTAGATTGCTGGCTCCAAAGGTATTCCAGCCGGGATGTTCAGAGTGAGCGGCATTCGAACCGAAGTTCCGTGGATCGCGCCAGGAGGGCGGCCTGCCTCGGCTGCCGCTTCGAAGAGGATCCGCTGAGGACCGTGCGGCCCCGTCACCACTACCGGAGTGCCATCGGTGGTCAATAATTGGCACTTCAGCTTGTGTTGTTTATTCGTTTCATCCCAGTCGATGTCGAGGAATAAGACCAAAGAAAAAGCGGGCGTCGGTGTTTGGCACTGCCTCCACCCCAGCCCGAGCGCATTGACCTTGCCGGACTGGGCGTCGGCTTGGGCTGCATCCGCGAGCAAAAAGCTGATCTTCATGCAGCCGCCGGCGCCGCGATTGATCTTCCAGTCGTCACCGCGAGATCCTGCCAAGTCATTCCTGCCGCCCCACCAGCTCCACGAGATGCTTACGCTGCTCTTGTCGGCTGGATAATACGTACGGTTCGATCTGTTCGGCTAGTCGGCGCGTCGGCAGCTGGCCTGAAGTTGACTGCCGGCGATGGTGCTGCCACCAGCCGGAACAGCTATTCGGCGGGCGGCAGTTGGCGCGGACCTTCGGGAGAGCGCAGTTCACGCGTTCCTTCTCGCTCCATCAGCTCGAGAAGACTGTCGCGCTCCGCCGACCCAAGCGATAGGCCCCCCACGTCTTTCGTGGGTGCTCGCCCCAACGACGAGTATTCCTCGTAGGCACTTTCTTGGCTGCGAGACGATTCAGCCCGGTTGGCGGGAGATGAGCTTTCAGGGATTTCTGCATCCCCCGACGCCAGCGGTGGTTGGTCGCTGGTGTCGGAGCTCCCGGAGCTGACCGTCACTCTCCGGGTGCGCTTGAGCGCAAAGGTGATCTCTTCGACCTCTTCGAAGACCTCTTCGAAGACGTGGCGTGCGGTGCGCAGCGGCTGAGTCGTGTTGTCGATCACCCGCGCCACGAACGGAGGCACCAGCGGGCGAATCCAACGCGGGATCAACGGAGTCGCGTGCTCATGATGCGGTTCCGTGGCGTCGTTTGGCTGGATCTGCGCCGGCAGATTCTCCGTGGTCTCGCCGCGCGCATCCTGTGCCCCGGCAGGCAATTGGGCGACTGCCCGGCTGGCCGCCTCCGCTTCGGCGGCGATCGGCAGATACATGTCTGGGGCCACTGGCTCGAAAGTACGCTGTGATGAAGTGGCTATTGGCCGATCAAGCGCTTCAATGACTCGACGACGTTGCTGCTCGCGGTCGATTTCGGCCTGTGCCTCGATGGTGAGACGAGCCTGGGTGAGCTGATGCTCGGCCCACATGATTTCCGTCTCGCGGCGCACCTCGGCCCGCTTGATCGCGATCGCCGTGTCAGCCTCGAGCTCCGCGCGTTCGTGGTCGGCGCGCGCGGCTGAATGTCGATCGTGCGTCGTCTCGCCTCGCCATCGCAGCAGGATCAGCGGGAGCAGGTACAGCAGAGTGAAGAATGCGATTGTCAGCAGCCTCAGCACCTGCGCCCCGATGGCGAGCGTGAGGTCGTTCATGGCGACCCAGCGCGCACCTAAGCCCCGATCGGCTTCCGCGATCACACTTTGGCGTGCCTGGGTGAGCGACCGCTGCTCGGCTGAGATTTTGGCGTCCAGCTCAGGTGCTTGACGGTCGCGAGTCGCCAAGGCATTGTCCAGCGCATGCTGCGCGTCGGCGAGAAGTTGGTTTGCCGTGCGCGTTTCCGGCCCGGCACCAGGCACGCCGGTGATCCGGGTCTGCGGGCACGCTGGTGTGGGGTTGTATTCGCAGCGTGCGACGACCAGAGCCTTGTCTTGCTGGTCGCGTGCCTGTTCGACGGCGTTGTCGAGCGCACTGCGGGCATCTCGGGTCTGTTGCAGCGATTCCGACGCCTGCGCGACGGCCGGCGCCGAGTCGGCGGTGCGAAGAGCCCGCTGGTCGAGACGATGCTCGATCGAACCGGAAAACACGACGAGAGCGGCGAGCTCGCCGACCACCACGCCGAGTGCGACCGCGACAGCCGCGCGTCCTGCGATCCCAGGCCAACCCCGGGTGGGGCCGCTGGCAGTGCCGCGGGTCACCGCGCCAACCAGCAGGCCGAAGACAAGGGTCAGCGCGACGACGGCAAGCACCGGCAAGTGCGCCGACTCACTAACGGCCACGGCCGCGACGAGCCAGGCCAGTACGGCTCCCAACGCCACCACCGCGCCGGTGATGGCGTGGGTGGACCGCTCGTGACGCTCACCGAGTTCGTGCCAGTGTCCGCCGCCAAGCCAGGTGAGCACGCTCTCGATCCGGGATACGGCCGAGCGCGGCTCGGTGAATTCGTGGGCGCACATGAGACTACAAACCTCCAACTATTCAAGCCTGGCAGGCCGTCGGCCGACACACCGAATCGAAAGCGGCCGTTTGTGGCGTTGTTCACAAATCAACGCCAATAGACGCAGATCACACTGTCGCGATACCAGGCAGGGTTAGCTCAGCCTTGTCCAGGCCATATCTGACGCGAAACGCAGGCGACGCGAGCAGATCAGCGGCTGTTCCGGCAAACGACGTGAGACGGTATAAGTCTATGCAGAACCACGACTACTTGACCTACGAAGAGTTCGGCCGCAGATTCTTCGAGGTCGCCGTCACCCCGGAACGTGTCGCCGCCGCATTCGCCGATATCGCCGGCAACGAGTTCGCAATGGAGCCCATTGCTCAGGGGCCCGGCGGGATTGCCAAGGTCAGCGCGAACGTCAAGATTCAAGAGCCGCGAGTCACCCGGCGGCTTGGTGACACCATCACTTTCGTCATCCACATTCCTTTGTCGATTGACCTGCTCTTGGACCTACGGCTCGACAAGCAGCGGTTTCTCGTCTCCGGGGACATCGCATTACGCGCTACAGCACGCGCCGCTGAGCCGCTGCTCCTTATCGTCGACGTCGCCAAGCCGCGGCCTTCCGATATCACGGTCAACGTGTCGTCCAAGTCGCTGCGCGGCGAGGTGTTGCGCATCCTTGCCGGCGTCGACGGCGAGATCCGGCGATTCATCGCCCAGTACGTCGCCGACGAAATCGACGCGCCCCAATCGCAAGCGGCGCAAGTCATCGACGTGGCAGATCGGTTGGACGAGGCCTGGTCCTAGGCGACGGAGCGCAGGCTTGGGTTTTCGGGTCTTCGCGCCCGGGTATGTAACTCGTACGGTTAGGCCAATATTCAAGCGCTTAACGTGTTCACCGTCACACGAGGAGCGGATAAGGCATGGCGCGAGTAGACGTTTCGACGTCAACAGACGTGGAACCGAGCTTGGCCTGGAAGCTGGCCTCTGACCTGCGTCGGTTCGATGAGTGGATGACGATTTTCGTCGGGTGGTGCGGCACGGTTCCGTCGACGATCGAAGCGGGCAGCCGTGTCTCGTCGCTGGTCAGGGTCAAGGGCTTCCGCAACGTCATTCACTGGACGGTCACCCGTTACGACGAGCCGAAATCAATTGAGCTGCAGGGTCGCGGCCGGGGCGGGATACGGATCGCGGTGGCAATGGACGTGACCGCCAACCATCCCGGATCGACTTTGCACCTCACCGCTGATCTGAAAGGGGGCCTGCTCAGCGGGCCGATCGGAAGCCTCGTCGCCCGAGTCCTCCGGTCTGATGTCCGCAGGTCGGTGAACAACCTCGCAGCCTTGCCGTAACCGCTCACCGCACCGGGTGGCTAGTGAACCATTCCCGTTCGGCTTGGCGGATCCGCCTGCGGTCCATGTCAAGCCAGGACAGACCGGCCCCGAAGGCCAGCAGTCCGACGATTGCGGCAGTAATGCCGGCGCCGATCTCGCCAAGGGAAAAAGAGGCCACGCAGACGACGAATGCCGGCACTGCGGCTGCGACTACGACGAGCCCGCGCGTAGTATCCCCGCGCTTAGTCTCTGAGCCCTGCATTGATTCGTCCGCATCGGAACCGGTGATCTGATGGTGGTCGGCCAGATCACGTGCGATGTGCCTCATCAGCGCCTCCTCTGCTTTCACTTCTTCCGTTTTGGAGCTACCCGAAATACAGCCTGAACAAACGACTTCTACGCAATGCCGCCAACGGTGTTATGATGCTGCTGCTAGCCCGCTAGTCCGGGTCGCGCGGCAGCAAACGACGCAGCGGGCGGGTCTCGATCGCGTTGATCGTCAAGGCCCGGCGGCTGATCCGCCAGCCCAAATCGGTCAATTCGTACTCATCGTCGTAGCGCAGATGCCAGACCACATCGACCAACTGCTCGGCGCGTTGATTCCAGTGATGCGCGATGCACGCAATTCGCCCTCGCGCGCTGCCGGGCCGTGGGCCCTCGTCATAGACCTCACCGACAATCGCGTGCTCGGTGCGCGTGACCTGGGTGACCGCGGCAACGGCGGCGGCGATGGCCTGCTCACCTCGATGTGAATGGATCGGCTCCAGCGTGGCCGGCGGCTCCGGCACTATCAGTTCGGCGTCGGCAGCGAAAAGCGCCGTCACAGAATAGAATTGACGATCGTCGACGCCAGCGGCGTACCGGTGCACCAAGTCACCGAGGGCAGCCCTCTCGTTCACCGAAAGACTCACGAGGCCAACGACAGTCGTTGCGCGCATGCCGACAAGATATCTTTGGCCTGCTCGATATCGCTGGTCGGCGGCATGGCCAACACAATCCGGTCGGCGCCCTGATCAACCAGGCCGGCTGCGCGCTCGGCGTCAATTTTGGTGACCAGATGGCCCAGCGATACCTCCAGGGCCGCCGGATCGCGACCTGCCGACGACGCCTCCGCGCGCATCAGCGTGATCAGTGAAGCGAGCTGCGGACCGGACACGCCAAGTGGCTGGAAGCCGTCACCGAAGCGTCCGGCGCGGCGGGCGGCCGTCCGGCTGTGGCCGCCGATGTGGATCGGAAGCCGTTCGCCCGCAATCGGTTTAGGGTACGACATTGCGTTGTCGAAGTTGAAGAAGTTGCCGTGGTAGGACGCTCCTTGGGGCTGGTCGGCCCAGAGCGCCCGCAAGACGGCGATCTGTTCGTCGGCCCGTCTGCCCCGGCTGTCGAACTCCACCCCGCAGGCCTCGACCTCTTCCTTGAGCCAGCCCACGCCAACGCACAACCGGAGCCGTCCGCCGGAGAGAACATCAACGGTCGCGGCGCGTTTGGCGAGCACGACGGGATGGTGATTGGGCAATACCAGCACCCCGGTGGCCAACCCGAGCCGGCTGGTGCGGCCGGCCAAGAACGCCAACGTGTCGAGCGGATCGGGTATGGGACCGTCGGCCGCCACCCCAACGCGTCCGGAACTGTCATACGGGTAGACGCTGTCGTAGCTGCTGGCCAGGACGGTGTGCTCGGCGAGGATGATCGATTCGAAGCCACACAGTTCAAGGTGGCCCGCAAAGCTCACCATCCAGGCTGGGTCTGCGGTGAC
>Ga0116129_1001842_pt1 | contig 11260 bp, 12 predicted proteins | sample June2015DPH_17_2_FD_89732 | JGI IMG/M metagenome (GOLD analysis project Ga0116129, IMG submission 89732) | Peatland microbial communities from SPRUCE experiment site at the Marcell Experimental Forest, Minnesota, USA - June2015DPH_17_10 | ecosystem: Environmental > Terrestrial > Soil > Wetlands...
ACCCCGGTCGTCCTCGCGTCGCGCGCAACCGCCAATGCGATCGTCAATTGCGACCCGCCAACCGACACCGAAGGACCGAACGCGTGATCATCAGCAGGACACCGCTTCGGATGAGTCTCGCCGGAGGGGGCAGCGACCTGCCCGGCTATTATCGGCGGCACGGAGGCGCGGTGGTCAGCACCGCCATCAACCAGTATGTCTACGTGAATGTGAACAAGAAGTTCGATTCCGGCATTCGGGTCGCCTACTCGAAAACCGAGGAAGTGACCTCCGTGGAGGCGATCGAACACCGGATCGTCAAGTGCGCCATGCTGGTACTCAAGCTTGCCGGCGGTGTCGAAATAACAACGATCTCGGATATTCCGGCGCGCGGCACCGGCCTCGGTTCGTCAAGCGCGTTCGCGGTTGGGCTCTTGAATGCGCTTGCGGCGTTCCAGGGTCGCCATATGTCGAGCGATGATCTCGGGTCGCTCAGTTGCCATATCGAGATCGAGTTGTGCAAGGATCCGATCGGCAAGCAGGACCAGTACGCGGCCGCATTCGGCGGCTTCAATCTCATCGAATTTCGCCCCGACGACAGCGTGCTGGTGTCGCCCATCATCATGTCGCCGGAGGTGCGCGTCGGGCTCGAGAAGCGCATCCTGGTATTCTATACCGGCACCACCCGCAGCGCGTCGGAAATTCTCACCGAGCAATCGCGGGCCACCGCCGAAGACGGCGGCAAGCAGAAATCATTGAAGCGGATGGTGCAACTGGCCTACCAATTGAGGAACGACCTGCAGAACGGAAACCTCGCGGGCATCGGCGAGATTCTCGACGAGAACTGGAACCTGAAAAAGACACTTGCCTCAAACATCACGACCGACCAGATCGATGCATGGTACCGGATCGCGAAAAAGTCTGGTGCCAAGGGCGGAAAAATTCTGGGGGCCGGCGCTGGCGGCTTTCTGATGTTCTATGCCGATGAAGATCATCACGAAGCGATCCGGAAAAGTCTTCCGTTGCGCTGCATGTCCTTCAAATTCGAACCGCTCGGCAGTCGGATTATTTTCTATAATCCGTGATGTGCCGATCATGATATTTCGATTCGAAAGATCGTGGTCGAAGTGCATGGGTCGTAAGGCCATCCTTTCAATTCAAAATAAGTCTTCACCGCAATAGGTGATCTGAGCGGGAGCGTCGCTTAGAAACTTTGTTATCGGCCGTCCGAGCAGTTCAGGGACAGTTACCTCATGCGATCAAAATTTCTGCCTCGAAAGCTCGCGCGACTGTTTGGGTCCGCCGTCGACCATTTCCACTCAGCACGCGCCGACAACCATCCTTCATGGGCCTCCCATCTTGAGCAGATCAAAATCTTTTCAGCGGTCCAGCGAATCGCGACCGAAGATTCGGCGCGCTACATCTATGAAAACATTTCCGATGCGATGATTTTCTCGAATCGCGAGGCACTTTGGGATTTCGTCCTTTCCCGGCAAATGGTCGATGGGTTAATCGCCGAATTCGGCGTCTCGGAAGGAGAATCGATCAACTATTTTGCCGCACGCATGAAGAATCGGACGATATACGGCTTTGACAGCTTTGATGGCCTAAAGGAAGCGTGGTCCGGGACGCCGATAAAAGCGGGGCACTTCTCTCGTGGCGGGAATCCGCCCGCGGTTGCATCCAACGTCAAGCTCGTGGTCGGCTGGTTCGACGACACGGTTCCAGTATTCTTTCAACAGCACAATCAAGATTTCGCATTGATCCATGTCGACTGCGACACCTACCAATCAGCGAAAACTGTGCTTGGCCTTGCCGCGGATCGTATCGCCGCCGGCACGATTATTATCTTCGATGAGTATCTCAATTATCCCGGCTGGCGGCATGGTGAGCGCAAAGCATGGAGTGAGTTCGTCGAAATAAGAAAAATCCGGTACCGCTACATCGCCTTCTCACAGGCCCAAGCGGCGGTAGAGATCTTGGTTGATTGAATATCTCGGTCTAATAATTCTTTGTAGCGATTATGACATTGGATCGCGGACGGGTGTGGCGCTAAAGAGAGTGGCTCATGCCGCGGTACCGAGCACTCGTGCCATCACGACGCGATAGAAATCCTCAATGGCTTTGGTGGCACTCTCCCGCGAAAACGGCATGAGATCGTAGATCAGTCGCTCGCGGCCACGCGTTGCCGCTGTCGACAATTGCCGTGTGAGAGTGGCGACGTCATTGGTGTCCGCCCACAGTACGCGCTCATCCTTGAGGAATTCGCGCGGGCCGTCGGTTTTGGTGACGATCATCGGACAGTTCGCATCCATGGCTTCGAGTATCGTCAGCCCGAACGGCTCGAAGCGCGCGGCGCTCACATAGACGTCGAACGCGCGGTAGCACCGCGCGATCTCGCCCTGGGCACTGATGATGGCGATCCTCGGATCGCTTGCGGCGGAGTGGCGCAAGTCGGCTTCCCCCGGCCCGACGCCGATGATGATGAGCTTCACCGGCTCGTCGCCGCGCGGAAAGGCGTCGCCGAATGCCTTCACCAGCAGGTCCATGCCTTTTTCCGGGACTAACCGGCCGATGCTGCCGAACACCGTCGTGCGCTCATCGGCCTGCCATTCGCGGCGCAACTCTCCAACATCTTCCGGGCGGATGCGGCACAACGCCTCGTGAACCTCCACCGGCAGCCACGCCCAGATCGTTTTTGCGATGCCGGGGAAACTCGCCGGGATCGCGGCTTGCTGCCACGATGCGCCGCAAATCAGGCCGTCGCAAAGTCCGTGCTCGCGCTCTTCGTAGCGGATGTGCAAGGTCGCGATGTGGGGAATTCCGATCCGGTGCGCCACCATGCCGACACGCCGGGCGGCCGTGTTGAGATGGGTGTGGACGATGTCCGGCTTGACTCTTCCTAACACCGCCCGCGTGAGCGGTCGCTGTAGCGCCGCCGGCACCCAGCGGGGGATCGCGATCAGCCGGACCGTGCCGGGTCCGCCGGGGCCGTCCAGTCGGCGCGCCGCGATCGCTTGGCGGAATTGCTCCGCGCAGTAGCTGTCCGCACCTCGGATCAGGATTACGACCTCGTGTCCGCCGGCGGCGTGAGCGGTCGCAAGCTCGATGCAATGGCGTTCGCTGCCGTAGAATTGTTCGCCGAAAATCGCGTGTAAAATTCTCATGCCATGGTGGTCCCGTCGGCGGCGGTCTTAATCCGCCGCCATTTTTTTGGCCGAGCGTGCCTGCATTCCGCCACCGTCCAGCTAATCCGTCCTGATAAAGTGGATTGGTGGCGGGCGAAAGTGATTTCCACGGGTCGGAGACGCGAGGCTTGCGGGTCCGGTCGTTGCGGGTTTGGGCCATCCAGGGCTTGCTGATTTACCCTCAGAAGCGGCGCGAGCCGGCATCCTCCGGGCCGTGCCTGGACCCCTGTGGATAATCGTAACGCTTTGAATCAAAACGTGTTTGAATTATTCCTAACGACGTGGTCGCAACCCGGGTAAAGCCGTGCTAGGTGAAGACCTTGGGGTGATTGAAGGCGCTCGAACCTGGGGTTCGAAATTCGCGTTCAGATTTTAAGGGGCCGGAATCCATGCTTCAATCCGCGAAGACCAGCGCGGGCCCGGCATTGCGCGTGGGCGTAGTCGGTGTCGGCGTCATGGGCGCGAACCATGCGCGCGTACTCGCAGAATTTCCCGGTGTCGAGCTTGCCGGTGTTGCCGATCCGGACCGCAAGCAGGCTCACTACGTCGGTAGTACGCTTGGATGTCCGGCGTTGGCGTCGGTCGAGGAACTGCTCGATCGTGGCGTCGATGCGGTGTCGATCGCGGCGCCGACGCACCTGCATCGCGACATCGCTCTCACCTGCATCGCGCGCGGCGTGCACGTCCTGGTGGAGAAGCCGATCGCCTCGACGGTCGATGAAGGCGAAGACATCATCGCGGCGGCGCGCCGCGCCGGCCTCACCTTGATGATCGGTCATGTGGAGCGTTTCAATCCCGCCGTGCAGGCCATCGCCGAGGCGATCCGCAAAGAGGACATCCTCTCGATCGCGATCACCAGGGTAGGTCCGTTTCCGCCACGCATGTCCAATGTCGGCGTCGTCATCGATCTTGCGGTCCATGACATCGACCTGATCTGCTGGTTCACCGGATCGCAAATTACCGAGGTACAGCCGCAGCTCTCCAACGCGGTCGCTGAGCGCGAGGACATCGCGCTCCTGCAGTTCCGCACCGCCTCGGGTGTCCTCGCCCACATCAACACCAATTGGCTGACGCCGTTCAAGGCGCGCACGGTTCATGTCGCCACCAAGCGGAAATATGTGATTGGCGATCTCCTGACCCGTCAAGTCACCGAGTGCTACGGGTTCCAGCCGGACGGCAGCTATTCCATGCGTCACCTCTCGGTCGGCCATGCGGAGCCGCTGCGCTCCGAACTCATGGCCTTCGTCAAAGCCATCAAGGACGGCACGCCGCCGCCGGTCACCGGCGAGGACGGCGTCGCGAGCCTCGCCATCGCGATCCAGTGCCTCAACGGTCGCCCCGACGCCGTACCCGCGCCGAAATCGGCCCCCATCGTCGCGACGGAACCGGCGCGGCGGCGCGCCCGCTCGGCATTCGTCAAAACATGAACCAGCACGCCCGGATCGATCACACCCCGATCCCGTTCATCGACGTCGTCGCCCAGCGCCGACGCCTCGGCGACCGGATCGATGCAGCCGTCGCGCGTGTGCTGGAACATTGCCAGTTCATCCTCGGCCCTGAGGTGCGCGCGCTCGAAGCGGCGCTCGCCGCGTTCTGCGGTGCCCGCCATGTGGTGACCTGCGCAAGCGGTACCGATGCGTTGGTGTTGGTGCTGATGGCCAAGGGCATCGGGCCTGGCGATGCCGTCATCTGCCCGTCCTTCACGTTCTGCGCCACCGCCGAGGTGGTGGCGCTGCTCGGCGCAACGCCGGTGTTCGCCGACGTCGACGCCGCGACCTTCAACGTCGCGCCCGACAGCGCCGCCCGTGCCGTCGCGACCGCGCGAGCTGGCGGTCTCACGCCGCGCATGATCATTCCGGTCGATTTGTTCGGGCTGCCGGCGGATTACAAGGCCATCAATGCGCTTGCGGCGGCCGAGAAGCTGTTCGTTCTCGACGATGCCGCCCAGGGCTTCGGAGGTGTCGTCGGTAACCGCAACATCGGCACGCTCGCGGACGCAACCGCGACGAGCTTCTTTCCGGCGAAGCCGCTCGGCTGCTATGGCGATGGCGGCGCGGTGTTCACCGACGACGACCGCATGCTCGAGATTCTCACCAGCTTGCGGGTGCACGGCCAGGGCACCGACAAATACGACAATGTGCGGATCGGTCTCACGGCGCGGCTCGATACGATCCAGGCCGCGGTGCTGATCGAAAAGCTGAAGATTTTCCCCGACGAGATCGCCGAGCGGAACCGGATTGCGCAGCGCTATACGCAGGCGCTTGGCGACATCGCCACGGTTCCGGCGGTGCCGAAGGGGCTTGTCTCGACCTGGGCGCAGTACACGATCCGCATCAAGGCCGGCACCCGGCCCGCCTTCGCGGCGGCGCTGAAGGCCGAGGGGATTCCAACCGCGATCTATTACCCGAAGCCGCTGCACCGCCTGGAAGCCTACCGTCATTATCCCAGCGCCGAGGGTGGCCTACCGGTGTCCGATCTTCTCGCCGAGGAGGTCATCAGCCTGCCCATGCATGCCTATCTCGACGAGGCGACGCAAGACCGCGTCATCGCAGCGGTCCGGCGCGCGGTCGGGCAATGCTCAAAGGCATTCTGACAGTTGGTGGACTGACGCTCGTCTCGCGCGTCACCGGGTTCCTGCGCGACATCATGCTGGCCGCGATCCTTGGCGCCGGTCCGGTCGCCGATGCGTTCTTCATCGCGTTGCGTTTGCCCAACCACTTCCGCTCCATTTTCGCCGAGGGGGCATTCAACGCCGCTTTCATTCCGGCCTATGCGCGCATCCGCGGCGAGCACGGCGCCGCACCGGCACGGATTTTCGCCGATCGCGTCTTCACCATGCTGGTCGTCGCGGAGGCGGTGCTGCTCGCGGCGGCCCTGCTGTTCACCCCGACAGCGATTTCGCTTCTGGCCCCAGGCTTCAAGGATGATCCGCAACGGTTCGGATTGGCCGTCGAACTGACCCGCATCACCTTTCCATACCTCCTGCTGGTCTCGCTGGTGACGCTCTATGGCGGCATTCTCAACGCCCTGCAGCGCTTTGCTTCGCCGGCGGCGGCGCCGATCCTCCTCAATCTGACCATGATGGTGACGCTCGCGCTCGCGGCCTTTTTTCCTTCCGCCGGGTATGCGGCGGCGTGGGGTGTGTTCATCGCCGGATGCCTCGAAGCCCTGGTCGTGGGATTTGATCTGCGGCGCGACGAGGGGCTACCCAAATTTGCGTCATTACGCCTCGACGATGACGTACGGCGCTTTTTCAAGGCATTGGGGCCTGCGGTGCTCGGCTCCGCCGGTACCCAGATCGCGTTGTTCGCCGATACCATCATCGCGAGCTTTCTCGCCGCCGGTGCCGTATCGGCGCTTTATTATGCCGACCGGCTCAACCAATTGCCGATCGGCGTCATCGGTATTGCGGTCGGCACCGTGCTGCTGCCCGCAATGGCAAGCCGGCTCGCGGCGGGCGATGAAGATGGAGCCCGGCGGGCGCAGGACCGTGCCATCGAGTTGACATTGCTGTTGGCAATCCCGTGCGCTGCTGCCTTCGGTGTCGTCCCGAACCTCATCATGCTGGCGCTATTCTCCCGCGGCGCGTTCACGGCCGCCGATGCCGCCGCCTCCGGCGCGACGCTTGCGGCCTATACGATCGGCCTGCTGCCTTTCGTGCTGTTGCGCAGCGTGTCGTCGACGTTTCTGGCTCGCGGCGATACGGCAACGCCGGTCAAGGCGCTGCTGATTTCGGTCGTCGTCAACGTCGCCTTGAAGGTGGCGCTGATGGACCGCTACGCCCAGGTCGGCCTCGCCTTTGCGACCTCGATCGGCGTTTGGGTCAATTTCGGCCTGCTTTTCTGGTTCGCCGCGCGGCGCAAGCTCATGGGCGTCGACGACCGGCTGCGATCCTCGGCCGTCAAGCTCGCCCTCGCCGGCATCGTGCTCGCCGTTGCCCTTTTTACGGCGGCGGGCCCCGTGATGAGGCAGTGCGAATCGTTCGGTACGCTGCGGTACGCGGCGGCGCTCGGCACGCTCATGATCGTGGGCTTGGTGGTCTACGGCGGCGCCGTCGCAGCCATGTTCGGATCGCGATGGTTCAGGGCATTCAGGCGAGGGCAGGCCGCTTGATCTTTCGCGCCCGCCCGCGAGCCCGTGCAACTGGCGATGCGCCCGGCGGAGTGATGGATCGATCGTTTGAGAAAGGCGTGTTGGGCTCGTCGTCCAAGGCGTCTGCAATGCAGGAATGGCTCGTTCTCAGCAGTCCGGCCGAATTCAATAGCCACAACATCTTCACCGAATCCCCCCTGCGCCAAAAATTGTCGGATCGAGTGACCTGGGCGTCGCGAAGCTGCGTCGAACGGCGGCCCGCTGGGGCGTGAATTGAGGCGTGAATTGAGAGTTCAGCCGCATCGCTTTTATGCTATGCTTCGAACCATGACGACCATCGAACACATGGAAAAGGCCATATCGCAACTTGATCCGGCGGAGCTCGATAGGTTCCGTTCGTGGTTCTCGTCATTTGACGCCCAACGATTCGACGAAAAGATCGAAAAGGACGCTAAAGCCGGAAGGCTTGAAAGGTTCGCCGAAGAGGCCATCGTCGAGTTTCACGGCGGCCGCTCCCGGGAGCTATGAGGCACTTTGCGAGCCGCAAATTCTGGGACGCCTACCAAAATTTGCCGCCGCATGTACGGGCGGTTGCCGACAAAAATTACGTCTTGCTCAAAGACAATCCGCAACATCCCTCGCTTCACCTGAAGAAAGTCGGCCGATTTCGGTCGGTTGGTGTCGGTCTGAATTACCGGCCGCTTGCGGTCGAGGCGGGTGATGGTTTGCTCTGGTTTTGGATTGGGACCCACGCCGACTACGATACGCAAATTCGATCGGAGGGCTCATGACGGCGATCGCTGATGCCGGCCCCGGCCAGCTCATCCGCTGGCAATACCTCGGCTATTGCGCGCTCGCGCTCGTCGTAATGACGGCGGCGATCATGAGCCATGAGCGCTGGTTCCTCAATTTCGTTCATGTCATTTGCGGTGTGCTATGGACCGGAATCGACCTGTTCATGGGCTTCGTGATTGGGCCGATCCTGCGCCGCGTCGACATCTCGGTGCGCCGGGAGATCATCGTCCGGCTGGTGCCGAAAACGCTGTTCCTGATGCCGACACTCTCGATCATCACCGGCACTACCGGCTGGTATCTGGCCAAGGATCTCGGCTTTCTCGACCTTCCGTGGCCGCAATTCGGTTGGGTGGTGGCGGCGCTCACCCTGGTGGTGCTGATGACGGTCCAGGGCACCGGCTACCTGCTGCCGACCAATCTGCGCGTGTGTCTCCAGCTGCGCCGGCCCGATCCGGATTTCGCCAAGATCAGCCGCATGATGCGCAGCTTCTTCTTCGCGGTCGCGGTGCAGGGCGTCATGCAGGTCCTGACCATCATCATCATGGCCCGCTTCGTCACCGGCGTGTGAGGTGCAGCAGGCAGGAGCGTCCCGACTGGTTGGAGAATTCGTGCTACCGACCAAATTCGGTATCTCGCAAGGCATCACGCGCAAGGAGGACGACGCCCTCATTCGCGGCAACGGGCCCTACGCCGCCGACATCACGCCGCCGGCCCATACCCGATAGCACGCTCGCCGCATGCTTGGGGCCCTGCATGGAAGGGTTGTCCAAGGCCCGCTTCCGGGATGGCGCGTGCCATGTCAATACGCCTAGCTTCGTGCCCATGCGCGTCCGTCGGCGCGCTCTTTTTTCCCGCTGCGGCCCCTTCCCATGAACCTGCGCATCGCAATCTCGATCAAGCTGCTGTCGGTGCTGCTGTTCGCCGTGATGTCGGTGCTGGTTCGCTTTGTCGGCGAAAAGGTGCCGCTGGGTCAGGTGGTGTTCTTTCGCAGCGCCTTCGCGATCCTGCCGGTGGTCGCGATCTACGCTTGGCGCGGCGAGCTCGGTGCGGCGGTGCGCACCCGGCGCCCGTTCGGCCATGTCACCCGCGGCCTCATCAGCGTTGCCAGCATGTACCTCAATTTCGCCTCGCTGGCCCGCTTGCCGCTGATCGACGCCACCGCGATAGGGTTTGCATCGCCGCTCATCACTGTCGCGCTTGCGGCGCTCATTCTCAAGGAGCCGGTGCGCATCTATCGCTGGTCGGCGGTGGTGGTCGGATTTGCCGGGGTGGTGGTCATGCTATGGCCGTATCTCGACATCTCCACGGTGGTCGCCGCCGGCTCGACGGCTAGCACCGTCGGTGCGATCTGCGCCATAACCGCGTGCTTCACCAATGCGGGTTCGGTGATCCAGACCCGTCGTCTGACCGACAGCGAGACCACCGCGTCGATCGTGTTCTATTTTTCGCTGATCTGCACTTTCGCAGGGCTAGCCTCGCTGCCGTTCGCCTGGAGCCCGCCGAGCGCCGCCGAACTGACGGCGCTCATCTCGATCGGGGTGATCGGCGGCCTGTCCCATCTGCTGCTCACTGAAAGCTATCGTTACGCCCCGGCGTCCGTAGTGGCGCCGTTCGATTATGTCGCGCTGTTCTGGGCGTTCCTCTTCGGTTACATTCTGTTCGGCGAAATCCCGACCTATTTCGTCTATGCAGGCGCTGCCATCGTGGCGGGTTCGGGCCTGTTCGTGATCTGGCGGGAGCGCCAGCTTGGTCTCGCTGGCCGGCTCAAAACGCCTTGAAGGTGATAATCGTCCGGGTGTCCTGGATGCCCGGAATGATCTGTACCTTCTCGTTGACGAAATGGCCGATGTCGGTGCCCGGCTCGACGTAGAATTTGACCAACAGATCGAAGTCGCCGGCAGTCGAATAGATTTCCGACGCAATCTCGGCATCGGCCAACGCATTGGCGACCGCATAGGATTTGCCGAGCTGACATTTGATCTGGATGAAAAACGGGATCACGCGCGTCTCCTTGCCGGCCGGCGGCCGCCCCCGCAATCCAGCAAAATCGCGCCGCGTTGACAAGAGCGGCGTTCCGGTCGGCGGCTGGGCCGATATGACGGTTTACGCTATATAACGCGCGCCGGCTCAGCCGGGCTTGAGCGGGAAAGAGGACATGCGGCTTCAGTTCGTCGGCAGCGGAGATGCGTTCGGGTCGGGCGGCCGGTTCAATACCTGTTTCCATGTCGTCGGCCGCGAGACCAATTTTCTCATCGATTGCGGCGCCTCCTCGCTGATCGCGATGAAGCGGCTCGGTATCGATCGCAACGCGATCGACCTGATCCTGCTCACCCATTTCCACGCCGATCATTGCGGCGGCGTACCGTTCTTCATGCTCGATGCGCAGTTCGTGGCAAGGCGCACCCGCCCGCTCACCATCGCAGGGCCGCCCCCGCTCAAGGAGTGGTTTGTGCGCCTGATGGACACGGCATTCGCGGGCTCTTCGCGCACGGCACAGAAGTTCGATGTTTCTCTCGTCGAGATCTCACCCGAAACCCCGTGGCACTTCAAGAACGCCGAGATCCGCGCCGCGCTGGTGCGTCACGGCACGCCGCCGCAGTCCTACCACGGGTATCGGATCGCGATCGACGGGAAGGTGCTCGCCTATAGCGGCGATACCGAATGGACCGATAGCCTGATCGAGCTCGGCCGCGATGCTGATCTGTTCGTGTCGGAGTCCTACGTGTACGACAAGCCGGTGCCGTTGCACCTTGCTTACCGGCAGCTCGTCGACAAGCTGCCCCTGATCCGGCCGAAGCGCCTGATCATTACCCATATGAGCGAAGATATGCTCGGCCGCGGCGACGCCGTCGCGCATGAGACCGCCGCCGACGGAATGATCGTGGAGATATGAGACCCGCAGTCCCACTTCCAATTACGGCCGCGCTGTTTCCCCCAGGAATATCTCGAGCTGTTGCACGAGTTCCGCCGGCTGCTCTTCGGCGACGAAGTGCGCGCAATTTGTGATCGACACGCCTTTCACGTTCTTGGCGACCTGCCGGATTTCCTTAGCCACACCCGCGCCCCGAGCTTTGTCGCCGCCGACAGCGAGTACTGGGGTGGTGATTTTCGCCGATGCGAGCGGCACCGTCAGACGTGCCGTCTGTGATATCCCGCGGTAGACGGCGAAGGCTCCATCCACCCCGGCTTTTCCCCTGAAGCTGCGC
>Ga0116129_1001843_pt1 | contig 11259 bp, 8 predicted proteins | sample June2015DPH_17_2_FD_89732 | JGI IMG/M metagenome (GOLD analysis project Ga0116129, IMG submission 89732) | Peatland microbial communities from SPRUCE experiment site at the Marcell Experimental Forest, Minnesota, USA - June2015DPH_17_10 | ecosystem: Environmental > Terrestrial > Soil > Wetlands >...
TCCAGCTGCGAGGCGCCCGCCTCGGCGCGCTCCAGCAGGCGCGCCACCTTCGGCGTGGTCAGCAAAGCGTGGTGCTCGGTCTCGAGAGCGGCCAGTTGTTCGCCGCGCACATCGGCGCTGCCGCGCGGCATCATCACCGCGGCGTCCCAGCGCAGCAGCGAGAGGGCGCCGCGAAACGCATGCAGCCGGCGAAACTCCTGTTCTAATTGTTCGTACGGTGAGGCTGCCATGAGACCCTTCGGTGCCTGCCAAGTCTAGCAGAGCACGGCCGCGGCGGGGTTGTCCCAGAGCAGAAAATATCTCTAATTCAATTAGTTACAAAAATCGAATAGCCGTGGCAACATTGCCGGATGATACTGAGTTTCGCCTCGCGCACGAGCGCGCTGCTGGCCGTCGCGTGGGCCGCGAGCTTCGCGCAAGCCCCCACAGCAACGCCGGCGCGGGCGGGGTGCCTGTCGTCGGGGGACGGCTACCTGCGCGCAAACCTGGGCGGCGCCGTCGAGGCGCACCTCGACTGGCCGAACGGCGGCACCCAATGCCAAGGCGAATCGCGCGGCTCGCCGCCCGGCGTGCGCTTGAGCTTTCGGCGGGACAAGTCCAACCCCGACCTGCTGCTGGTGTTCGGCCTCACCGGCGTGCAAAGAGGACAGCCGGGGCGCGAAGTCGCCGCCAACGTGACGGTCATCGTGCAGGGAACCAGCCGCATTTACGGCACGCTTGGCGACTCGCGCTGTACGGTTGACAGTTTGCAGCAGCGGCCGCTGGCGGCCGCCGGGGCGTACAGAATCGAGGCACGCGGCTTCTGTACCCAACCCGCGCATGCCGTCCGGGGCAAAGGCGATGTGTTGGTCAGCACCTTCGAATTCGCGGGACCGGTAACTTATGCGGCGGACACGGATCAGGAATGACCGTTGTTCGCCTCGCACTGGCCTTGTTGCTGCTGGCCGGCATATGCACCGCGCCCTGCCGCGCGCAGGTGCCGGTATATAGCGCCGAGATCGTTCACACCTACCCTCACGACGTCGCCGCCTTCACCGAGGGGCTGTTCTATCTGCACGGATTTTTGTACGAAAGCACCGGCTTGGAACAACACTCCAGCATCCGCAAGGTTCGGCTCGAGACCGGCGAGGTGGTCAAGAAACTCGATATCGACCCGCAATACTTCGGCGAGGGCATCGTCAACTGGAAGGACCGCATCGTCAGCCTGACCTGGAAGACTCAGGTGGGGTTCGTGTTCGACTTGAGCACGTTCAAGCTGGAGAGGAAATTCAGCTATGTCGGGGAAGGCTGGGGCCTGACGCAGGACGGCAAGGAGATCATCATGAGCGACGGCACCTCGCAGCTGCGCTTCCTCGATCCCGAGACTCTGAAGGAAACTCATCGCATCGAGGTGCTGCTGCAGGGCAAGCCCGTGGCCAATGTCAACGAGCTGGAATGGGTGAAGGGGCAAATCTACGCCAACGTCTGGCAAACCAATTCGATATTGCGCATCGATCCTAGCAGCGGCCAGGTCGTCGGCATCATCGACTTGAGAGGGCTGCTGAAGCAGTCCGATATCACCATGGGCCAGACCGACGTGTTGAACGGCATCGCCTACGATGCCAAGGCCGACCGCCTGTTCGTCACCGGCAAGAATTGGCCCAAACTGTTCGAGATTCGGCTCAAGGCCAAGCTGACCCCTTAACCTACCCCTTGAAGCGTCCTACACGCGGTCGCGTTTGGCGCCGACAGACATCCCCCACGTATGTGGTACAAAAGCCACAGTTTATACGTGGTCTTGCGGGATTCGCCTGGGGACCCGGGATTTGGTAGGATATTCGCCCCCGCATACGACTTATTGTTGTTGCGCTAATGCGAATAGAGAATGGAGATGCAAATGAAAAGATTGATTTTTGGCGGCCTGTTGTGCGCGTCATGCGTCGCGGGCGGCACTGCATATGCGGACGACAGCTGGCTTACGAGCGGCTATGACGACACCGGCGCATGGTACTTGAATGGCTTGGCGCAATACACGTTTTTGGACAAGTCGCGAATTTCCAATGATCATGCGGGGTACCAACTAGGGCTGGGCTATGACATTGCACCGCATTTCGCGATCGAAGCGGATTTCAGCAACGGCAGCTTCAGCGTCCCAGGTTTCGGCGCGCGCGAGAAGCTCCAGGCCGATTCGCTCGACCTTCTGTACAAGATCCTGCCGCCCCGCTTCATTCTCAACCCCTATGTCCTTGCGGGTGCCGGCATGATCCAAGATAACATCGGCGGACATTTACCGAACAATCAGGAGTGGATGGCGGAGACCGGCGTCGGCATGCTGATGGGCGTCGGCAATCAGACCGGTTCCGTACGGTTTCAGTTTCGCTCCGAGGTGAAATACCGGCGCGAGTTCGTGCAGGACACCCTGTACATACCGAACAACCCTGGGGACGTGGTCATCGGCGTGGGTTTTCAACTCATGTTCGGTGCCCCGACGCCGCCGCCGCCGCCGGTCGCCAAGGCCGTGGCTGTCGAGCCGCCGCCGCCACCGCCACCGCCGCCCCCTCCTCCTCCCCCGCCCCCGCTCGATAGCGATGGCGACGGCGTACCGGATTCCATCGACCGCTGTCCGAACACGCCCCATGGCGATAAGGTTGACGCCTATGGCTGCACCATCAAGCAGGAAATACGCTTGCCGGGCGTAACCTTCGCCACCAACTCCTCTGACCTGACGCCGGAGTCGGACACGATACTGGGCTATGCAGTGACGACGTTGAACAACCATCCTGAGCTGGTCGTCGAGGTCGACGGCCATACGGATAACACCGGCTCGGACAAGTACAACATCGCTCTGTCGCAGCGCCGCGCGCAATCGGTGCTGCTCTACCTGAAGGCTCACGGTGTCACCAACACCATGACGGCCAAAGGGTATGGCAAGGCAGACCCGATCGACGATAACCGCTCGCCGGAAGGTCGCTTGGCGAATCGTCGCGTGGCTCTGAAGGTGCTCAGCGGGTTATAAGATCACCATTGATGGGTAAGTTGAACGCCCGGCTCAATGCCGGGCGTTTTTTTTCGGATATCCTTCTGAAGAATGCCACCCCTGCTCACCGAGGACGACCTGCTGCGCTCTCCCCAGTGGTTTCCGCTGCGCATCGCGGACGGCGGCTCGCTGTTCATGGTCGACCTGGACGAAGCCTCATATCGCGCGGCCAGCTTCCTCGATGAACGTCTGCTGGCGCTCGGCCGGCCGCACGCAACCTGCGACATCAGCCTCGTCAGAGCCGCGGCCGCGCGTTTGGCACCGCGATGCCACTATGTCTTTCATACCGGTCACGTCGGATCGACGTTGATCTCGCGGCTCATCGGCGCTCATAAGAGCTTTTTCTCGGTGCGCGAACCGGCGCTGCTGCGATCTCTTTGCGACCGAGCCCCGCTGTCACGCTGCTTGGATCTGCGTGACCTGCTGTCGCTGCTGGCGCGTACCTGGCGCGCCGAGCAGCGCGCCGTGATCAAGGTCACCAGCATCGCCAACGAGCTCGCGGCACCCATCCTCGCCGGGCCTGATCAGCCGCTGGCAATCTTCATGTTCGCCACACCGCTCGACTATCTGCGCGGAATTCTCGCCGGTCCGAATTCGCGGGTGGAGTCGAGAACGCTGGCGCCCGGACGGATGCACCGCCTGGCACAGCGGCTCGGCGGCCCTCCCCTCGCTATACGCTCGGAGGGTGAACAGATCGCCATGAATTGGCTGTGTGAAATGAGCACGCTGCATCAAGCGGCGCTGCTATTCGAGTCGCAGGTGCTTTGGATGAATTTCGACGCTTTCCTGCACGAGCCCCTGCCGGCGCTGCAAACGATATTTCGTGCGCTGGGTGCCGCGCCCACGAGCGAAGAGCTGCAGTCATTGCTGGCGGCACCGATCATGCGGCAGTACTCAAAGGCACCGGAACACCCCTACGATGCCGCCCTGCGGCGCGAGGTCCTCGAGTCAGCCGATTGGGAACATGGGGCGGAGATCAAGCGCGGCATGGACTGGCTCGCTCGAGGTGCTGTGGCTCAGCCGCTGGTGCAAGCCGTTCTGGCCACCGCGTCCCGGCGGCAGGCTGGAAGCCTGCCGCCGGGCTTGGTTTAGAACGTCGCAGTCACCTGCGCGAAAATGAACCGCCCCAACGCATCGTACACACCTGGGAAGGTGTTGCCGTTGCCGACCGGCAGCGGCGTGTTGGTATCGCCAATGAGCGGCGGCGGCTTGTCCAGAAGGTTGTTGCAGCCGACACGCACCTGGACGTGGTCCGCCACCTTGACGGCAGCGGTGAGGTCGAAATAGCTGTATGACGAGAAGAACGCATCGGTGTTCGAGATGCCGCCGTTCGCGATCGTGCCACCGCCCGGCGCTGCGATGTTCGGGTTGCCGCTCAACGTCTCCAATTTGACCGGCGAATAATAGCGCCACGCCAGGGTGAACTCGAGGTTGTTCCAGGGTGTAATCCAAGTGTTCGTCAGCCGGTGGCGCCAGCGGAAGACCGGCTCTTCGGCGGTGGAGGTCCCGCTGCAAGCTTCTCCGTAGAGCCCCGCGCAGTTGAAGCTGGTGCCCGCTATGGACTGGTTGGGGGTGACCAAGTATTCGTCGATATAGGTCCCGTTGAACTGGGCCTGCAGCTTGCCGAACGCGCCGAGATCGTACGCATACGACATGTCCACGTCGACGCCCCTCTCCTCGAGACCGCCGACATTCTGCGGCAGGTCCGAAATATAGCCGGAGAGGTTCGTCCAGAGCGAGCCGGTGGAGTTGCGGTGGATGTCTTGGCAGAATTGATTATTCAGCGCGCATTGGCTCAAGATGATGCTGCCGCCGATTGGCTCGATGACGTTTTCGATATGGATGTCGAACCAGTCGACTTGCAGCCGGAAGTTCGGCAGGAACCTGGGCGTCAACTCGATACCGATGGACTTGGTGATCGCCGTTTCCGGCTGCAGATCCTCATTGCCACCCAGCAATCCGTTGTACTGCGCGGCCGGGTTCGCGACGATGTTGCCATATTGCGCCGCCGTCACGCCGGTCCTGGCACATTGCGCGGCCGTGTATTGGGGAGTCTTACCGGAGCACGGGTCGGAGGCATAAGTACCGTCCAGCCCAATCGCAGCCGGATTGAACAACTCCACGACGTTGGGGGCGCGCACCGCACGCGCGAAGCTGCCGCGGAACCGCACGTCTTGAGTAGGCGCAAAATCCAGGCCGAGAGTGAACGTATTGGTCTTGAAGCCGAGATTGTAGCTGGAGTATCGGTAGCTTAGGTCAGTGTCGAGCGCTTTGGCGAAAGGCTGGTCATCCATGATGGGCAAGCGCGCCTCGATGTATCCCTCGCGTGAGATGATCCCGCCGTTGATGGCCGGCGTCGGTCCGCCGCTGCCCGCGAGATCTCCCTCGATCTGTTCCTGGTCCGGCTGCACTGAACTCTGCACGTCACGATATTCCGCGCCAATATTGACTTTGAGACCCGAGCTGGCCAACGGGATCTGCAACCCGTACTTACCCAAGTCACCGACGAAGTTGAGCTGAGCATCCTTTTGCTGGACACGGCCATCCTCCAGGCCAGGAACAGTGAGGTAATTGAGAGCCGCCTGGGTGACCTTCCCCGGCTGGAAAATATTATACGGAACGCACGACGGTGTTGTTCCGTTGACCGCGCCGACGCAAGTCGGCACACCCCCGACATTGACCACGTTCAAGGCATTGGTCGTGAAATTCGTGGAAAAATAACCCGTGTTGATTGAAGTCAAATCAACCAAGCTGTAGTTCACGCTGGCATCGTAGCTCCAGACGTCGTCGATCTTCCCCTTCATGCCGAGCACTTCGTGGATATCCATGTGCTCGAGGTCGTTCACGCGAGGGCCACCCTCGACGTTGCGCCGAAAAATCTCAACGTTCGGATTCGACATCCCGGCGGTGCTTCCGCCGCAAAACAGGCCCAGCTCAGAGGTGCTGAGGAACGGATTCGAGCAGTTGAAAGGGCCGCTCAGACCGAAGTCGCCGGACTGCGCGACCTGAGACGACGTGAAGTCGTCCATGAACATGGTGTGGGAGTAGAACTCCGCATGCTCGTTGAATTCGTAGTGCAGGAACGCCCCGGAGGTATAGCGCTCGTCGTTGCGCTGAAAGAAATTCAGCGCTCCGAAGTTAAAAAGGGCGGGCCCCCCTACCAGCTGGCCGCCCGGGCCCACGGTAGAATAGGCGCCTGTGGACGTGTTGAGAAAGTTCGCCGGAAAAGCGGTCCCGGAGCCCAAACAACTACGTTTTCCGCCGGTCGAACTCGGTCCGGCGAGGTATCCGGAGCCCAGCGTGCACGCGGAATAGGAGTACGACGATTCCAACACCGGTAAAATGTTGCGGTAGCCGAAGTAGACCGTCGCGTTGCCGTTGCCGTCAGGAGAGTTGAGTCCCGCAATGACGGTGACGCTCCTGTTAGCGCCGGTCCAAACGTTGCTGGGCGGCGCGGGGTCGCCCGAGGCAGCGAGCGCTTGCTGGACCCCTTGAGGGTCACCGTTGTGATTTTGGAAGATACCGGCGTCGGCGATGACCTTGACGCCCTCGAAGTTGTCGAGGAGCTTGAAGTTGACGACGCCGGCCACGGCGTCCGCACCGTAGACCGCCGATGCACCGCCCGTCAGCACTTCGACGCTCTGGATCATCTCGACCGGGATCATATTGATGTCCGACTCGCCGCCCTGGGTCGGATCGCCGGGACCGAGGCGCTGGCCGTCCACCAGAACCAGGGTGCGCTTGGCGCCCAAGCCGCGCAGATCGACCGTTGCGATGCCGGTCGCACCATTCGACACCGAAGAGGTCTGATCGGCGAACACCGACGGCAATTGATTGAGCAGGTCCTCGACGCGGGTCACGCCGGTGCGCTCGATCTCGGCCGCGGTGACGAAGGTCACGGGACTGATGGAGGTCTCGTTCGGTACGGCGATGCGCGAGCCGGTCACCACTACTTCGGCGAGCGTATTGTCTGAGGCAGCGGCGGCAGGAGCCTCCTGGGCATTGGCCACGCCCAGCGAAGCGGCGATCGAGCCGCCGGTCAGCGCAGCACGGATTGCCAACCGCAGCGCAGGATTTTCGGAATGTCGTGTAAGCATCAAATGGCTCCCTGTATCTCAAGTACGTTTGGCAAACTTTAAGGCAAAGAGCGCTGAGGCAAACCAAACGGGGGAGATCGTAACGCCAACCAGGCAACGGTTATTTAGTCCGGCACTCGTCGCGTACACGCTACAGATGTACCCCTTCGGATCATTGTCTCTGCGAACTCTTCACCGATGGCGAAAATATAACACAGTCCCGGATCTACACAACAAGTGGTCTACAGGTGAAATCCCGGTGTATCGTCCACATGTTGGTGGCCGCGCATCAGATGCATCGCAGTTGCGTACACACAACGAACGGCTCGGGCAATGCCCTACACGGCGCGAACGGGCGTTCCTCACGTATCATTGATGCATGTCGACACCCACTCTGGCCGAATTCGAGTCTGAGTTCCGCGCAACTCTGGCGCGCGGCGACTTCACCGCGGCGGCGGCGGCGGCCGAAGCTTGCCGGGCGGCGTGGCCATTGCAAACCACCGGCTGGCTGCTCGGCAGCTTTGCCGCGCTCTGCGGCGGAAAGGCCGAGCGCGCGCTGGCGCTGATCGAAGAATGTCTGGCACGCGATCCTGGCAATGTGCAATTCCTGCTGCAACAGGCCGAATCCTTGAGCGCCCTCGGCAGGCGCAATGAAGCGATTGCGGCCGCGGCGCGGGTCGGCGCGAGCTCGAACGCCGGCATCGCGGCGCTCGATGCTGCGGGCCAGTTCCTGGAGAAGGTGCATGCCTACGCCGAGGCGCTCGAGGTCTACGATCGGGCGGTGGAACTCGCCCCGAAAAACCTTTCGCTGTGGGCCCAACGCTCGGTGTTGCACCGCCTCCTCGGACAGTTCGAGCTCGCGGCGCGCGATTACGCAGCAGTGCTCGCCTTCTCACCGCTGAATCCGGATGCACTCAAGGGGCTCGTCGACCTCGAGCCCCAGTCCCTCGAGCGCAATCACTTGGCCGCCCTGGACGCGGCGCTCGTCAACGCGCCGCCCGGCTCCATGGAAGCCGCCGTCTTGAACTTTGCGCTGGCGAAATCGCACGAAGACCTCGGCAGCCACGCATTGAGCTGGCGGCATCTCGCCGAGGCGAATCGGCTGGAGCGTGCCCGCATCGACTACCGCCCTGAAAACGACCGGGCGGTGACCGAGGAGATCATCGCGGGGTTTCCCGAGATCGAGACCGAGCGTCCCGATCTCACCCACGAGCGGCCGATTTTCATCTTGGGGCTGCCGCGCGCAGGTACCACGCTCGTGGAGCGCATCATCGGTAGTCACTCGCAGGCTTACGCCGCGGGCGAGTTGCCCGCGCTGTCTCAGGCTATCGGCAGCGCTTTCAACCGGACACCGCAAGGCCTGTCGCGCAACTGGCGCGAATTCGCAGCCCGCCTCAATATTCTGGACGCCGCAACCATCGCCCGCGAATATCTCGCCTTGGCGCGTCCCCAACGCGGCGACCGGGCGCGGTTTTCCGACAAGCAACCGACCAATTTCTTCTATTGCGCCCTGATCTTGCGCGCCTTCCCACGCGCGCACATCGTGCACGTGACGCGCCACCCGCTGGCGGCGTGTTATGCGGTCTACAGGACCCGGTTCGACGCAGGCTTCCCATTTGCATACGACCTCGAGGAGCTCGGCGACTTCTATATTGGCTACCGCCGCCTCATGGCGCACTGGCATCGCGTGCTGCCGGGCCGGATTCTGGATGTCGGCTATGAGGATCTGGTTACGGCGCAGGAGCCAACGACACGCCGCCTGCTCGAGTACCTGGAGCTGCCGTTCGAGCCAGCGTGTCTCGACTTTCACTTGAACCCCGAGCCGATGACGAATACCGCGAGTTCGCGGCAGGTGCGCCAGCCCCTGTACGATTCCTCGCTGCACCAGTGGCAACATTACGCGCAAGAACTCGCGCCGCTGCGCGCACGCCTCGAAGCGGCCGGGATTCACATCGACTGAAGAGCCTACGGGATGCGGGTCACCTTGCAGCCGCGGCCCCTCTTGATCTGCAGCCAATAGGAATGAAGCAGGCCGCGCGTCACCGTGAGCTGATCTCCCGGCCTGGCGAGCATCTCTTCGGGAGCGAGCTGGCGCCAGACCTGACCGTTATCGAGCGTGAAGATCGCAAGCCCCGAGCCCGTCGACGACACGGTCACCAGGTGCGCATCGATTTTATTGATGTCCGCGGGCCGCGCTCCCGCCGCGACTTCTTTCTGGGTCACTACCCCTTCGGACAGGCCGAAGTTGTCCTTCGCGCTGGTGTCCTTCGAGCTCGATGCCGGCGCGGCAACCGAGGCGGGAGCGCCGGCGAGATTCCCCGACTCTCGATCGAAGCAGGCCAGCCGAGCCGCGCTGTCCGCAAGTGCGCGGCACGCGAGCAGCGGCGCCAACGGGTCGGCCGCAAAACTCGGCGGCGTAGAGAGCAGTCCAGCGAGCCAGAGAAGCCCAGCGAGCGTCACCGGCCAGAATCTTCGGCAGCGATCGACCATCAAATTGCTACTCCCGGTATGTCTCCTTCCGGCGCATAGTACTCGACGAGTGCGGTCATGGTCTCGCGCACCAGGTCCCGTTCGAGCGCCGTCAGCTCCGGATTCCACACATCGAATATCAAAATCGCGCGCGGCGTGTCGGAATCGTTCCAGGCTTCATGCTCGATCGTGTCATCGAACACCCAAGCGGTTCCCTCGCGCCACTCGCGGGTCTCGCCGCCCACCCGGAATCGGCAACCGGGCGGCACGATGAGCGGCAGGTGCACGGTGAGCCGGGTATTCGTCACGCCGCTATGCGACGGAATCTTGGTATGCGCGTCCAGGATCGAGAAGAACGCCGTCGGTCCGCGGCCCGGAATATCGACCTGCGGAACCGCGGCGAGCGCCGTGGCGGTGCGTGGACATCGCGCCAGGTGTGCTTCCTCCCGCCGCCCCTGATTCCAGAGAAAGTAGGCGCCCCAGCGCCGCGAGTTGTTGAGCTCGCGCCATTGCCGCAGCGGCAAGCTTTCGCTGAATGCGATATAGGGTGCGATGCCCGCTTGATCCGCGCGCAGCACGCCGAGCAGTTCATCGCGGATCGCTTCGGTGGCGGCCTCGACCGAAGCAAGCCAGGGAAAGGACTCGCGGTCGAAATATTCGTAGTTCCGCAGGTACGGAAACAGCATGTAGGTGGGTTCGGGCAGGTAGATCCGTCGCCGCCCGAGCACCTGGTCGAGGCAGCGATCGAAGCGCGCGCGCGACTTGCCGGCTGCCGATGCGCCCGGCAGGTCGCCGATCCGTGCATCGATCGCCTGGGCGAGCAGCGCGGCATTCTCCCGCACGCGCCGCTGCGCGTGCCGAACGTGCGCCTCGACGGCCGCCGGCAGCTGCGTGCCAGGCGCCAGGGTCTGCAAGGCATGGCCGTACACGGCCGCCGCCGAGCGCGGCTTTCCGATGAGGTCGAGAAGCGCTGCTTTTTGCAGCAGCACGACCAAGTGCGTGGGGTCGAGGGCCAGGGCGTGCTCGAGCGCGTCGAGTTCCTCCTCGCGGCGTCCGAGCGCGCGCCGCGCCGCCGCCAGACTCAGCCAGAACGGCAGATGATCCGGAACGAGAGAGACCAGACGCTCGAAAATCGCGTGCGCGCCGGCCGCATCGCCGCCCGCGGCGATGCGCCGCGCGCGCTCGTGCAGTACCAGCGGATGATCGGGTAGTATCGCCTCGGCCTCGTGGAACAAGCGCTGCGCTTCCGCATCGCGTCGTTCGGCCAGCAGGCGCTCGGCGTTGGCCATGAGCGCCGCGACTCGCTGTTCATCGGCGCCGATTCCCGCCTGTCTCACATTCATGTGTAGAGTATAGCTCCCGCTCGATATCCCGAAGGAGAGCACCGATGGCGGCGCCTGAAATCGTCAACATGTTCGCCGTGCCATTCTCCTTCAGCCGCTACGCAGCGCACGAGCGCTTGAACCCGGCGCTCAAGCGCTACTGCTTGACGGTGGAGAAGGACGGCAAGTCGGCCAATCCCCGGCCCCTCACGCAACGCAACGCTGCGGTGTTCGAGAGCCATTTCAACCTGTTCCGCGACCCCGACCCGGCGATCCAGGAACTCAAGGTCTTCTGCTGGGATCAGCTCCTGGCCGTGATCGGGACGCTCAACCGCTATGACCGTGCGACGCTCGAACGCCTGCAGATCTACAACAA
>Ga0116129_1001844_pt1 | contig 11258 bp, 9 predicted proteins | sample June2015DPH_17_2_FD_89732 | JGI IMG/M metagenome (GOLD analysis project Ga0116129, IMG submission 89732) | Peatland microbial communities from SPRUCE experiment site at the Marcell Experimental Forest, Minnesota, USA - June2015DPH_17_10 | ecosystem: Environmental > Terrestrial > Soil > Wetlands >...
CCGTGATCCGCGACTTTCTCAACATCGTCGTGCGCCGCCACTCCGGGCTGAATGTGCTGCTTGTTCCGGTTTCCGTGCAAGGCGACCAGGCGCCCAGCGAGATTGAATCGGCGATCGGCTATCTCAATGCTGCCTGCCTGAAGGATCCGGACCTTGTCCAGCTCATTGTGCTGGCGCGCGGGGGCGGTTCTCTCGAGGACCTGGCCGCGTTCAATTCAGAGCGCGTAGCCCGCGCCATCGCGGCCTCGAGCCTGCCCGTCGTCTCCGCCATTGGCCATGAGACCGATTTCACCATCGCCGACTTCGTAGCCGACCTGCGCGCCCCCACGCCCTCGGCGGCCGCCGAACTGATCACCGAAGCCCAGCACAAGATCGCCGAGTATCTCGCCACTCAGCATCACCGCCTCAGTCGGGCCGCCCGATACCAGCTTTTGCAGGCGCATCAACAACTGAGCCGCCTACCGGTCGGTCGCGCCGAAGCCCGCATCGGCGCCCTGATTCGTCACCGGGCTCAACGGCTCGACGAACTCGCGAGCCGTCTGGAGAACGCTCTGGTGAGCGAACTTCGCCGTCGGCAAAATCATGCCAACTCTCTGGCCGCCTCCGTGCTTCAGCACGATCCGCGCCGGGCCTTGGCCCAGGCGCGCGAACGGCTTGAACTCAGCCACAATCATCTCCATCGCTCCGTGGAGCACCGATTGCAAGCCCAACTGAACACCCTGAATTCATTGGATGCGCGCCTGCACGCGCTTTCGCCGCTCGCCGTGCTTGACCGTGGCTACGCACTCGTTCTCAATGCAATGGGGCAAATTGTGCGGTCCGCGGGGGAGCTCAATCCGGGCGACGCGCTCCTCACCCGCCTTGCCGATGGGACTTTCACCAGCCGGGTCGAGTCCGCTTCGGGCCCTGCCTGAGAACCGGGCGGGGGCTTGCTCAGACTCTTCAGAGATCGAGGGCCAGCTGCCTAAAGCCCAGCTCAGCAACGCCAGGTTGGGGGCAGGGAAGGCCAGAGCCCTCATCTTCGGCCTTCAGCGCGGCAGGCCGCAATTCGGTTTCGATATCGATCCCAGGTTCGGACCCCATCCCTCCTGCAGCCGGTCGGCTTTGCTTATCGTTCATCGTGTTCGGAACGCTTCTCAGTTCAGACAAGACACCGTATTCTCATATTCTTTGGTTTTCAACCGTTATCAGGCATCAGGACAGCCCCCGAAGGATCTGCTGGAACTCCGGATCGGAGGCAAGCGGTTTCAGCTCAGGATCATTGGCAAGCGTCCTGGCATGTTTCAGTCCGCGCCGCGCCGCTTCTTTGAGCGCCTTCAGTGCCTGTTTCCTTCCCCCTAACCGAACCCGGGCTTCAGCAAGCGACACCAAAGGGCCTGGTTGATCAGGAGCAGCCTCCGCCATCAGAGCAAAATATGTCGCAGCCACACTATAGTGGCCTTGCTGAAACTGCACGTCTCCTGCTTCTATACCCTCCATTAGAAGTTGTGTAAAAGCTCGCGATTCAATGATTTGATCCTTGTCCTTTGACTTTTCCATCCTTCGCAGGTTCCCCATCTGGATAGCAATCCGGTCTGCCAGTCCTGATTGCGCTCCTTCTTCAGCCACTGCCAGTTGCGCAAGTTCGCGACTCGCTGTTGCTGTGAGCGACTCCTGTAGATCGATCTGCTCTTGTTCCTCGCGATTGGCTTTCTTCCATGCTTCCGAAGCTTTCACTCTGGGCAGTTCACTCTCAAACGAACGGACCTCTTCCAATCCCTTGAAGTCCCAGGCCACGGACCGCAGCGCATAGTATTGGCCGAGAACATCGCCCGCTTTCTCCCCCTTTGCCGCATCTGCCTGTGTCTGCTCAAACATCTTCTGCACAAACTCGGCATCGACCTTCTCCACGCGGCTCTGCATGGCTTTCAGTTCCATCCATGCGACCGCATCTTCGACAACTGCCCCAGGTGCCCACTGATGCGAGCCGGGATAGACCTCCACCTTGAACTGTTCTCCCTGCTCATCCTTCTTCCGGCGCAACGCCATAACATCCGGAATATTTAAATCATCCTCGCCAATCACCGCGTAATATGCAAAATGGTCGTTGGCAGGAGCAATACTGCTGTTTAGCGCTGGATAGCCCGCGCCCTGGGCGATCACGCCTGCCACATGGCACGTGTAGCAATAGAGCGCGAAGTAGGTCGCAGCCTTCGCACCACCGGAAAACCCAGTCGTATAAACGCGATACGCATCGATCGAGAAACGTCGATGCGTATCTTTCCACACTGCTTCTGCCGCCGCCAGCTCGGTCTGCCCCGGCCCATTTCTAGAATTGTTGGAAGCTGCGACGATGTAGCCATACCTCTCCTCCGCCCCCTTATAGGCCTCTACCGCTCTCTCCCCTTGGCCATTCGGATCGAACGCGTAGATTACCGGCCATCGCCGGTCCGGAGAGTAAGAAGAGGGAAGATACAAGGCATAGCTCTGCTGGGGAGCATCAATGCATTCCATGGGATCGACAACCGTCCCCTTCGCATTCTCCCACCTGAACTCGATTGGCTTCATCTGCGACAACACTCCCGTCGCCGAGAAAAGGATCAGAGCACATGTCAGCCGCTGCCGATCGCCGTCCTTCATCGCACAAAAATAGGTGGGGGCCAAAAGAGAAGTCAATCATCATACAACGTGGGGAGTGCCCTCATTTCCTCCCCAAATCGACCCGAACCTAACAAACATAGATAAGACTTTCAGAAACCCAATGGTCCCATTCGACAGCGAAGATTTGGCCGCATGAGCCATCCTGAGGTTCGAGCATGTGGCGTGCCCGAAAACGCCAAACTTCGTCTCCTTATCTCTCCTCTGGCTGAGCAACCCGGTTGACATCGGGAAGGAAGCCGCTTCGTCGGTGCAAGATTGTTCCGGTTGTCCGGCTTTTTCCTCGCGAGCGCGCATTTTGCAGGTGCATCAGGGAAGCAATCGATTTCCAGTGCGATTCCCCTGGCCGCAGCATTGCTTAAAGGGCCATAGAAGGTGTCTCTAAGGTATGCTGGGAGCAGCCACTTTGCTCGGTGTTCCCCTCTCCGCAGCGAGATGGTGCCGGTGTCTGTCTGGCCTTCGGGAGCAGAGATCTTTCAAGAATCGAGATTATGACCGCAACCGCAACCCGCCAACTCTTCGGCACAGACGGCATTCGCGCCGTGGCCGGCCAGCCTCCGCTCGACCCCATCACCATCCATGCAGTTGGCCTGGCGCTCGGCCATACGCTGCGCCGCCAGACCCCGCATCCGGCTGTCATCTTCGGCCGCGATACTCGCGAGTCCGGACCATGGATCGCAGCAACTCTGGCTGAGGGGCTGCGCGCTGCCGGTGCCCACGTTGAAAGTGCGGGCGTTGTACCCACCCCGGCGGTCGCCTTTCTGGCCAGGACGCACGGATTCAGCGCCGGGGTAGTGATCTCGGCATCCCATAACCCCTGGACTGACAACGGCATCAAGCTTTTCGGTGCGGACGGTTTCAAGCTTGCCGATGCGCTCGAACTGGCCATGGAAGAGGAGATTCTCCACCATGCCGCCCAAAATCATCTTCCCAGCCCTGGCTCCCTCGGGACCGTCGAGGACAACCCGGAGTTTCAGGCCGACTATATTCGCTTCCTGAAGCACTCCGTGCCGCGTCTTGATCTGCGCGGTATGAACATCGTTGCCGATTGCGCCAACGGCGCCGCCGCAGCGATCGCCCCCGAACTGTTCGGCCAGCTCAATGCCGATGGTTCTGCCCAGATCACTCTGTTGAACACCAGGCCCAACGGCCGCAATATCAACGATGGCTGCGGCGCGCTCTACCCGGCCTATGTCGCCAGGGAGGTAGAAAGCCGCGGCGCCTCGCTGGGCTTCTCCCTGGATGGCGACGCCGATCGCTGCATGATGGCCGGCTCCACCAACAACGTGCTCAATGGCGACGCGATCCTGTTGGCCGCGGCTCGCGATATGAAGGCCCGCGGAGTGCTCACTGGCGACCTGGTCGTTGCCACCACCATGTCCAACATGGGCCTGGAAGCCGCCTTGAAGCGCTCCGAGATCCGCATGGTGCGGGCCCCGGTCGGAGACCGCTACGTGCTCGAACAGATGCAGGTACACAATGCAGCCCTGGGCGGCGAACAGTCCGGGCACATTCTTCTGCCGCACCTGTCAACCACCGGCGATGGCCTCCTTACTGCTCTGGTAGTGCTCGATCTTATCGTCCGCACCGGCCAGTCGATCGACGAGCTCACTGCCGACCTGAAGGTCTTTCCCCAGGTCATCGTGAACGTCAAGGTTCGCGAAAAACGCCCGCTTGAATCGATTCCCTCGATCGCCGCTGCCATTCGTGCTGCGGAAGCTGACCTCAATGGCTCCGGCCGCGTGGTGATTCGCTATAGCGGTACCGAAGCCTTGGCGCGCGTCATGATCGAGGCCGAATCGGAAGTATTGATGCGGCAGCACGCCTCGGCCATTGCCGATGCCATCGGCCACGAGCTCGGTGCCTAGCCCGTTCTGGCTATTGAGCCAATCTGGTTAACCTCCACGAGCGGGCGCAATTGAAGTAGGAAGATGGAGAGAATTCAATCCCCAACAGTCAAGATTTTTCTTGAACTCTACGCGCGGCTACGTTTGAGGCCGCGGGTCTTGCCCGCCGGCCTTTTGGCTTCGTACTATAGTTTTGATACCGGAGCAGAGCTTCACCTCTTTTCCCCGCCTGTCCGGCTGATTTCAATGTGCAAGGTGACCCTTTGCAGTTCAATTTCCTTCGGCCGGATGCCTTTCAGAACTCCTGGTTCAATGGATCTTCAAGCAGGAATCTTCACCGGCTGAGCGCCGTAGTTCTGTTGTGCGGATCTCTGGCGCTGCCCAAATGCGCCCGATCGCAGTCGGGCGCGGGCCCCCTCACCCTAGACTCTCCGTCAGCTGCCAAGCAGCCGCCCCCCATCCAAACGGCGTCATCCATTGCCCCCGCCGCGGAGGCTCCCGGCAAAGTCCGATGGTTGTCGGAGATGAATCCTCCGCCAGTTGACCAGACGCTGGCGGGATTGAGCTCTTCGCTCGCCTCGGCGCGATTTCCTCTTCCGGTCGAATCGGAATCGGCCGAAGACGCCCAGGCTCACCAAGGGACGGAAGGGGACCGCAAGTCCCCGGCGCAGGAGTTGATCGTCGAAGGCCTGATCTCCTACGGCAACTACCGGCTCTTCGGCACCGGTTACGACGAGAAGCTGTTCACCGCCGGCGTCGAATACGATCGCCATTCCTGGGACTATTTTCTCAAGGCGCAGGTGGATTACGTGGCCGAATTTCTTCCATTCGTGCTTCTCGACAAGCCCCTCAATACCAATATTTATGGCTATCCGAGCAGTCCGGTCGCGATCAGTAAACAGACGCGCGACCATGTTCCGGGCGTGGGAATCTTTCCTATCGGCTTCCGCATGCAGTGGCGCAGCAACAGGTCCATCAAACCGTACCTTGAGGCCAAGGGCGGCATGCTCGGATTTACCCAAAAGGTGCCATCGAGCCAAGCCACCTATGAGAACTTCAGCTTCCAGGCCGTAACCGGCGTCCAAGTGAAAATGAGTGATCGCTGGGGGCTGCGTCTGGGCTTGTTCAGCGATTTCCATTTCTCGGACGCTTTCATCGTCCAGATCAACCCGGGCCTCGATGTCATGAACGCCAATCTCGGACTCAGTTACCACTTCTAGGTCCGGTCGAGTAGGTCCGGTCGAGTAGGTCCGGTCGAGTAGGTCCGGTTGAGGACAAACATTTCGCCGCGTTGGCGGTTAAACTGGAGCGGGGTCACTAGGTTAGGAGGGGACCTCAAGCTCCACTTCCAGGTGACCATTGCTGACTTCTACACTTCGATTGCCTCGCCGCTTAGCTCGCTTGCTGTCGTTTGGCCCCCGGGAACGCGCCCGCCTCTGCTCTGCGCTGTCCGATCTGACTCTCTCCCTTTTCCTTCTCTTCGCTTTCGGGCGAGCCGAGGCCCAAGCCCAAGCCCAAACCCAAGCCCAGTCCGCCTTCGAGCAGACAGGGGTCCGGCAGCTGACCGAGAACTCGCCCGGCTCGCCGGCAGGCACAGCATTCTCTGCTCAACCTGCTGACCTCTTGCTTGCTCCGGAGTCCTCCTCGCCGCTCGCGTCCAGCCAGGAATCGGCGCCGGAAACCGTTCGTGAAAAGCAGCCGGTGGAAAGCGAATTGATCATCGAGGGCGAAGGTTCTTTCGGCCATTTCCATATCTTCGCCGATTCCTGGTGGAGCGAGCTCTATACCGGCGGGATCGAATACGACCGCCATAGCTGGAACTACTTCCTCAAGTCGCAGATGGATTGGGTCGCCGAAGTCCTGCCGGTCACCATCCTGCGCCAGCCCTCTGATACGGATGTCTTTGGCGACGCTCTCAGCAGTGCCCGGTACATCAACCCCGGCGTGGGCATCTTTCCCATCGGTCTGCGCATGAAGTGGCGCTACGATAAGGGATGGCAGCCCTATATCATCTCCAAGGGCGGCATGCTTTTTTTTGCCCACAAGGCGCTCTCGAAGGATGCAGCGCGTGAGAACTTCAGCCTGCAAATCGGGCTGGGCATGCAGCGCCGACTCACCAGGCGCGTCGATATGCGCGCCGGGTTTGAATACTTTCACTTCTCCGACGCCTTCGTGGTCCCCAGCAATCCGGGCCTCGATTCAATGGCCTACGACGGCGGCATTGTCTATCACCTGGGCAAATAACTTCTAAGGCAGCGGAAGTTCCTTGTCCAGCCCCTCTCGGACCAGGTCTTCGCGAAGCTTTTCCACAGTCGAAAACAGGATGCTTTTGATGCCCAGCGCTTCTGCAGCTTCGATATTGACCAGCTTGTCATCCAGAAAAAGCGTCTCATCGGGCCGCGTGCCGAGCTCCTTCAGCACGTGAAGATAGATCGCCGGGTCAGGTTTGGCCATGCGCAGCTGGTAGCTCCACACCAGGGCATCGAAGCGGGGAAGCCAGTCAAACTCCCGCTCGATATTGGCATGCACATTGTCGCCCATGTTGGAGAGAATGGCGGTCAGAATTCCCTGCCGCTTCAACCCGAGCTGCCAGCCCAGCATCGCCGGGTTCTCGGTCGTCCACATGCGCGCGTCCCACTGGTTCAGCTCCTCGGCCGCACCCGCATTCAGGTTGAGCCCGCCATCCTTCAAGAGCTTTTCCCAGAAGGCGAGTCCGGTCAGCTTGCCCTCGTCGTAGGCATGGCGATCGGTCCAATATAAGAGCTCAAACCGATCCCGCGACAGCCCTGTTATGCGCAGCAATTCAGCGCGTGCAGCCCCATTCGGCTCCCCTGTCAACACCATTCCGTAATCGAAAACCACCGCGCGCAGAGCCAATTTCCCTCCCTCAATCTCCTCGTGCCAAGGCGCCCGTGTATGTTGGAAAAAGACGCCTGTTCCTATTGTGCCTGATCGAATTCAGCTCACTCGGATAGCAGCATGGCGATCGATCAACAAGGGAAATCCATGCGCTTCTCCGCACGAACCAACTGGAACACCGAGGAGAGCAGCCTTGCTCGCGCGCACCGGCTGCGCGTCCAGGCCGGCTTGCCGACCGCCGACCTCACTCGCTCCAATCCCACCCGCTGCGGGTTCACCTACTCCGCCGAACTGCTTCAATCGCTCACCGACCACAGGGCCCTCGATTACGATCCCGAGCCGCGCGGCAGCGTGGCTGCGAGAAAAGCTGTCTCGGCGTACTACGCGGACCACGGGGTCCTCATCAAGCCAGATCAGATCATCCTCACCACCAGCACCAGCGAAGCATACAGCTTCCTGTTTCGCCTTCTATGCGATTCGGGAACCGAGATCCTCGCCACCCAGCCCGGTTACCCGCTCTTTGACTTCCTTGCCGTCCTCGACGATGTCGTCCTCAAGGCCGCCCCGCTGATCTATGACCACGGCTGGCAGATCGATCCGGAGGGCGTGCGCCGCGCCATCACCAGCCAGACTCGCGCGATCATGCTGGTCAATCCCAACAACCCCACCGGCCATTTCACCAAGAGCTGGGAGGCGGCGGAACTGGCCGGCCTCTGCCGCGAGTTCGATCTCTCTCTGATCGTTGACGAAGTCTTCCTCGATTACTCGTTCTCCGTCCGGCCGCTCAGCTTTGCCGCCGGACTCAAGGGCGTGCCCGTGTTCATCATCAGCGGCCTCAGCAAGATCGCCGGTCTGCCGCAGATGAAGGCCGCCTGGATCATCGCCACCGGGCCGGAATCGGTCGCCGCTGTTGACCGTCTGGAGATCATCGCCGACAGCTTCCTATCGATGAATGCGCCCGTGCAATGCGCCCTCCCTGCCTGGCTCAAAGGAAGAGAACTGATTCAAGGCCAGATTCAGCAGCGGATTGGCGCGAATCTGGCTGAACTCGATCGCCAGCTTGCCGGGCTCCCCGCTGTCAGCCGATTGGATGTGGAGGCCGGTTGGTACGCCGTGCTGCGCATTCCAGCTCTCCAGTCCGACGAGGATACCGTGCTGGCTCTTCTCGAGGCGAGTGTTTGGGTGCAGCCGGGCTATCTGTTCGGCATGGCCGAATCCGGCTGGCTGGTGATCAGCCTGCTCGCTCCAGAGGCAGAATTCTCTACTGGAGTAGCCCGCCTGGTTCACTATTTTCAAACGCACCAAGGTAGTAATAGTACCTGAATTTGATCTCAACAGACACATGAGCATTCATTTATAAAGTATTGATATTAATAGGATAGTATTCTGTCGATTATCAAATTGACAAAGTTCGCAGGAAGGGGTTCCGCCGGCGTTCGGTACCGATGGTCGTAGCGGGGCCGTGACCCGGCAAGACCCGAGTTTCATCGGGAAGGATCAGCAGCCGCGAGGCGATCGAATCGAGAATCTGGCCACTGTTGCCGCCGGGTAAATCAGTCCGCCCGATGCTTCCGGCAAACAGTGTGTCGCCGGCAACCAGCAGCTTGAGGGGGGCAAAGTGCAAGCACACGGACCCTTCGGTGTGTCCGGGAGTGTGGATCACCGTGGCCGGAAACTCGTCCAAGCCCACCATCAGCCCCTCGGTAAGCAGCTCGTCCGGAGGCGCGGTCTCAGGAGGCGCAATCCCCAGCCAGCCTGCCTGCTTGTCCATCATCTTCAATTGGGGCAGATCGGCTTCGTTCAGCAGGATCGGCGCTCCGGTCAGCCGCTTCAATTTCAGCGCCCCTCCCACGTGGTCAATGTGTCCATGGGTAATGAGGATCTGTTTCAGCTTGAGACCCAGCTCCGTCAGCCGTCGATGGATCCGCTCGACTTCGTCGCCGGGATCGATCACGATCGCTTCAGCTGCCAGTTCGTCACCAACAATGGTGCAGTTGCATTGCAGCGGCCCGAGGGGAAAGGTCTCAATGATCATGGACTCAATTCTACCCGTTGTCCTCGGAAAGCCCCGTCCTTCAGAACGGGGACGTAGAGATCGGATACTCTATGGAATCCTTTTCTATCGGAACGATAACCCGAGTTCTTGTGTTTGAAAACCAGGTTTGTGCAGTAACCCAAGGGCCGCCGATGTCCGGATCGGATGTGAAGTGAGGCCTGCTCGAATGGGGACAAGCTGCAGGAAGCCACCGAGGGGCTCCCTCTCTCAGAGTCCGGTGGGAATCTCCTTCGATGAGGGAGGGAAGGATTCTCAAAAGGAAGGAAGAAGGAATGCGGTTCTGAGCCGCTCGATCAGCTCCGCAGGCCCCAGCCAACCGGCTAGAAAACAAGAGAGAGGGCAGACCGAAGGCCTGCCCTCTCGAAGATCAATCCCGAAAGCTCGCGTGAACTATTTGCCCGATTTGGAAGGGGCGGAAACGGGCGTCGAAGTCGTTCCATGCAGAACCGAGTGCGGCCCTGAAGAGCGGACATAGAGCACGGTCAGGCTGATCGAAGTGACCATGAAGATGACTGCCGACCAGGTGGTAAGCCGGGTGAGCACGTTGGCCGCGGCGCGGGGGCCGAAGGCGGTCTGCGAGCCCTGCCCGCCGAAGGCGCCTGCCAGGTCCGCCGAACGGCCCTGCTGCAGCAAAACCACGCCGATCAGGAACAGGCACACAAGCACGTGAACGGTGACGACGAAGTAAAGAAGAATCTGCATTTTCTAAGCTGCTTTCCGAGTCTCGACCGGTTTGCCGATGGAGTTTCTGGTGCGGAGGAGGGGACTTGAACCCCTATGCCTTGTGGGCGCCAGCACCTCAAGCTGGTGCGTCTGCCAATTTCGCCACCTCCGCTTGAGGTGAACTCCACGAGTATACCAAAGAATGAGAGGCCTAAGAAAGGTTGCCCGAGTCCTTCGGGTATCCCCGAAGCACACCAACTCAGTCAACTACCCCCGCCTGAAGGCGAGGGGCTTGTGAGGCAACTCATAGGCTCAGGTTGAACAGGGTCAGTGCAGCAGTATCGTACTACGTGAACAGAAGGCCGTAAACGATAACACCGGAGAATGCTTCCTCGGTTTTCCGCTCTGTAAGGTTTGCGATTCCGAAGGTGGCGACAGGTAAAGCGCCACAGACCAAACTACTAGCCCGAAATGGGGAGATCCTATAGAAATGCCGACTTGTTTAATTGGTCGGCATTTCTGGGCCATGGGATGTCACGCCCAACGACATCCTGTTGTTTACATTCCCGCCCGGACGCGAGCCCTACGGCTGGCGTCACCATGAGTAAGGCCCGTAAGGGCTTTCAATTTGAACAACGGAGATTCCCATGGTTTTCGTGCTCGACAAAAGACATTAACCCCTGATGCCCTGCACTGAAAAGCGTGCCCGCCTGCTGCCTGGGCGCGGCCGCGCCCGTGTGCATCGCCTCATGCCTTTCACTATCCGGCTGGTTGACCGCTAGCAGGAGACTTCGGTCCTTCAGCCAATTGCACGCACCATTGACCTCTCCAAGCAAAACTACCGGGATTGCTCTGGCTCGTACCGAGAACACAGAGCGCAAGATTCTGTTTCTCTGGGAACTCACTCACCGCGGCTGGCAGATCAGCAAGCCGCTCGAACAGCGGGCCGGGCATCGCGGCCGCCGAAATCGAGTCCTCGAACCTAAACACGTGGCCTTGACATCCTCCCCTTCCTAAAGGAAGGGGATTCCTACCGTAGAGGCTTACGCCGCTTCCTCGGTGGGTTCCTGCTGCTGACAGCCTACATCGCCATTCACTTCACAGGCTAGCCGGGCGTGTCCCGCCCTTAGGTTTACAGCACAAACTTGGTTTCCAAATGCAAGAACTTGGTTTTCGTTCTCACGAGAAAATTTTAG
>Ga0116129_1001846_pt1 | contig 11251 bp, 10 predicted proteins | sample June2015DPH_17_2_FD_89732 | JGI IMG/M metagenome (GOLD analysis project Ga0116129, IMG submission 89732) | Peatland microbial communities from SPRUCE experiment site at the Marcell Experimental Forest, Minnesota, USA - June2015DPH_17_10 | ecosystem: Environmental > Terrestrial > Soil > Wetlands...
AAGATCTTCGAGCAAATCGAGCGTTGCAGCATCAAGCCACTGCAGGTCGTCAAGAAACAGCGCAAGCGGATGTTCGGGCCGTGCGAAAACGCCAATGAATCGCCGGAAAACCAATTGAAAACGTCCCTGCGCGTCCTGTAGCGGAAGTTCGGGGACGGGTGGCTGTTTTCCAATGATGTGCTGCAACTCTGGGACGAGGTCGACAATGAGCTGTCCGTTCGGCTCTAGTGCCTCATGAAGAGCATCACGCCATTTGTGTAACTCCTCTTCGCTCTTGCTCAGAAGTGGGCGGAGAAGACTCTGAAATGCCTGCGCGAGCGTAGCGTAAGGAATGTCGCGCTTGTACTGATCAAACTTTCCGGACGCAAATAATCCACGGGGAGGAACCAGTGGTTTGTGAAGTTCGTTGACGACGGCAGACTTCCCGATACCCGAGTATCCCGAGACCAGTACTAACTCCGGCCTGCCTTCCGCAACAATGCGGTCAAAAGCAAGGAGAAGCGTATCGACCTCACGGTCCCGCCCGTACAATTTCTCGTGAATCATGAGCCGATCCGGCTTGTCATTTTTGCCCGGGGGGAACTCTTCGATCAGGCCTTTGCTTTAGCCGGCTTCACCGTTTGAGAAGCGCCAACTAAAACGGTTTTTCAAACGACTAATTTTCGTGGGCGGCCGCAACTTGTTCTCGATAAAGTGATCCAACTGGGTCCAATGCGAGTACAACCGCGACGAACTGTCAGATGAACTCTTCTTCGACCTCTATTATCATGAGCTGTCGAAGGATGATCCGGTCGCCGCGCCTGCCGTCGACCGCGATCGCCACATTGCCAGCCTTGCAGAGGTCGTTGCGACGCTCGTCAATATCCGGAATGTCCTCCGCTGCTCGCCCTGTTGAAGAACGCGGATCTTGCTATCGCCTCTCTTCAAGCTTGGAATCAGCGCACGACGCTCCCAATTGCGGCAATTTGGGCGGGTTCAACAATCGTCTGAGTGCTGATGGTGAAATGAGACCAGCGAACAACCGCCGTTGGCGAAATGTTCGTTGAATTTTGCGCTTCCGCATCGTTCAGCACTATTGTGCGTCTTGATACAGCCGTGCGAATGACGCTCGCTTCGCACCGAGGGAGGGCAGACACGACAGTTTCGGTGGAACGCGTAGTCCTAGCTGGCGGATGTTTTTGGGGTGTGCAGGATCTGCTGCGCCGGTATCCAGGCGTGATCTCAACTAGGGTGGGCTACGGCGGCGGTGAGGTACCAAATGCGACCTATCGCAACCACGGCAATCATGCGGAAGCTGTCGAGATTGTTTTCGATCCGCAGACCATTTGCTTTCGAAAACTGCTGGAATTCTTTTTCCAGGTCCGTGATCCTTCCACGTTGAACCGCCAGGGCAACGACCGGGGAGCGAGCTACCGGTCGGCTATTTTTTATACTAGCGACGAGCAGAAGCGGATCGCGGAAGACACAATCGCCAATGTTGATGCCTCCGGCCTTTGGCCGGGAAAAGTTGTCACCGAGGTGGCACCTGCCGGACCGTTCTGGGAGGTCGAGCCCGAGCATCAGGACTATCTGGACAAATATCCAGACGGCTTTACCTGTCACTTCATTCGGCCGAATTGGACGCTGTTGCACCGGGCGGAGAAAATTGAATCAGGCGCGAGTGAAGTTTCGTCGGCATGACAAAGGGCGCCGATCTGCGGTACGATTTCACCAAGCCATTTATGTAGGCCGCGTGGCATTGTGCTGACGTAGCCGAGCGAGCCGCGGGCCATTTGCTGCACTTTAACCGGTGGGAAGCATTGGCGCTGTGGGAGTTGGTTCCCCGCTGGCAACAATCAACGCGACGAGAGAAAGCGCCAAATGCGCCGGTACCGGGCCCGCTCGTCGTGCTGCCAATGCCTGATCTCGACGTGAACGGAGGCCGGCAAATTCAATAATTTGGACGGCCTCGACTCAAAAACGCCTTCACGCCCTTTACTCTGTCCGGACTCGCTCTAACGTCACGTGCCTCGCGCTCCTCGTCGGAAACGTCATTCGCAAAAGCTTGCGCGAAACGCCGAGAAAGGAAGCGTTTCACAGCTGTAACGGCGATCGGGCTATTTTCGGCGATTTTTTCCGCGCGTTGCATCGCCGTTACGAGAACGTCGTGCGGCTGGACGACCTCGCCCACGAGCCCTATCATACTTGCTTCTTCCGACGTAATTAGCCGGCCTGAAAGAAGGAGGTCTCGCGCCCACGTGTAGCCGATCTGTCCCTCAAGCTTAAGGGCACCTCCACCAGAGGGGAATATGCCCCATTGCACTTCCGGAAAGCCTAGCTTTGCACCCCGTGCGGCAATTCGAATGTCGCAGGACAGGATCAGTTCAAGCCCGCCCGCAACGGCGTGGCCATTGATGGCGGCAACGAGTGGCTTCGTGAGGACCTGTGTTTTGAGCAGAGCGCGGTCGACGAGCTCGTCAAGGTTTGGATCTGAAGTCCAGTCGGTCGATAGGTCGGCACCTGAACAGAACGCCTTACTGCCCTGTCCGGTGACAACGATGCACCTGGCGCCGGAAGCTTCGAGGCGGGGCCAAAGTAGCGCCAGCTCCTCGAACATCGCGCGCGTAAGCCCGTTTCGGCGCGCCTCGTTGTCGATCGTAATGAGTACAATGTGACGCTGCGGTTCAGTGACTCTGATAGGCATAGCTGTCGTGTTCCGGCGCTCAGGAAACTGCGGAAAGAAGAAGCGATTCTCGGAGGAGATGTTTCTGAATCTTGCCTGCCGGAGTACGCGGAAACTCTTCCACGAAGAATATTTGCCTGGGTGTTTTGAAGCCGGCAATTCGCTGCCGGACGTACGCGATGACTTCAAGCTCGTCGGTTGCACCGGTTTCTTCCAGCATGACAGCAGCCACGACCCGCTCGCCATAATCGGCGTCTGGTAATCCAACCACAGCGCAGTCCCTGATGGCGGGATGCACGATGAGGATCTGCTCAACCTCCTTGGCGAAGACATTTTCACCACCCGATCGGATCATGTCCTTCTTGCGATCGACCAAATGGAGATCACCTTCTTCGTCGACCCGCCCGAGGTCGCCCGTATGCAGCCAGCCACCGCCGAAGGCTTCGGCCGTCGCTTCTGGACGGTTCAGATAGCCCGACATCAGGCAGGGAGCCCGAAGGCAGATTTCACCCGTTTCGCCGGCGGCGACTGGTTTCATTTCTTCGTCCAGAAGACGTAGTTGCACGCCGGGAAGCGGGCGACCGATCGAACCAGGCTTCTGCTCCGCGCGATCGGGCGGCATGAACGAGATGAAGGGTCCGGCCTCGGTCATGCCGTAGACGTGTGTGATGCCAACTTCGTGGGCGCCCCGTTCGCGGAACGCATTCAATACCCGTACCATAACGTTTGACGGGTCGTAGCTTCCGTAGGCAACGAAGCGCATGCTGGACATGTCGGCCTCCGCAAAGGACGGAGCTTCCACGATCTGACGCAATGTCAGCGGAACCGAGAACATCCCGTTGCAGCGATGACGTTCGATCAGTTCGACAGCCTCCTCGGCATCAAAACGCTCCGCCAGCACCACAGCGCCGCGCCGATAGAAGAACAATTTGAAGTAGTCCCACGCTCCCGTGTGGAACAGCGGCATGTAACAGTAGAAGCGTTCGCCGGTCCTGATCCGTAGGCGCCCGATGCCGCCAGAGCGTCAAGCACCGTACGGCGATGCGAGATGATGGCGCCCTTGGGACGTCCAGTCGTTCCGCTCGTGTAGAGAATGATATGAGGATCATCCCAACTGGCGGGAGTCGAAAGCGCCGCGGAGGGCCCGTGGGCAAGCAGATCCGACCAACGCAGATGTCCCGATGTTGCTCCGCCGCGGAAGACCAGCCGCGGAGCGTCTGCGAGCGCATTGATCGCAGCCGCTGCCGTGTCGGCGAATTCAGCTCCGACCACCAGCATGTTGGGCTGAGAGCTGGCGAGAATATAAGCAATCTCGGGGGTTCTCAGCCATATGTTGATGGGCACAAGGATCGCGCCCATGCTCGCCAGGGCGTAGTGGAGCAGGATGTACTCGTCACAATTTCGTTCCAGGATCGCGACACGGCTTCCGCGAACGACACCCTCCCGGCTCAGGCCGCGCCGCAGTGTGTGCATGCCATCTCGGAATTCACGCCAGGTCCACGTGCGATCTTTAAAGATGATCGCGGGATCGTCAGCAGCCCAGACAGCGTTGTCTTCGACGATATCGCTGACAAGATATGGCTTCGCGTCGGCACCAATCACTATCATCTCCCAATTCGGATTGTATCAGGCTTGGACTTCGCGGCTCTCTTGCCGCGCGATGCGGAGCGCCGTCTGAGTGTTCCGACAACGCCATCTGGAAAAAAGTAGACGCTCAGGACGAAGAGCAGGCCGAGCCAGAGAAGCCACCTGTTTGGATCGGTGAGTGCGTCAAGACCCGGAATCCCCACGGCGTGCTCGTGAAGCGCTGCGATACCGAGGCGCAGATAGGTTTCGGCGAGCACGAAGAACGCCACGCCGACTACGGCTCCGTAGATCGTGCCGATGCCGCCTATGACCACCATCAGCAAAACATCAAGCATGATTTGCAAGCTTACAGTTGTGTCAGGCCCGACATAGCGGAGCCAGAGAGCGTAAAGGCCGCCGGCGAGGCAGGCGCAGCATGCAGCGATGCAACTCACCTGGACGCGGTAGATCAAGACACGGAAGCCTATCGCCTCCGCCCGCATCTCGTTTTCGCGGACTGCCTGAAGCACGCGGCCAAAAGGTGAGTTGACCAGCCGCAGGAGGAAAAGAGACACAACTCCGCAAACGACGAAGATCGAGTAGTAGAGGAGAAATGTTCCGTTTATCGTCCGGTCGAAAATCTTGTGCGTCAGCATGATATTTGATGGTCGGAAGATTTTTGGGATCTGGAAAACCAGGCCATCGGGGCCACCCGTCAGAGCATAGAACTGAAGGACAAACAGGCTGAGGGCCGAGGCGGCGGCCAACGTGATCATGGCAAAGAAGACCGTGCGTACGCGCATGCTGCAAAAGCCGATCAGTCCGGCTGCAAGCACGGTCACGATCAGGCCGCCGACGAAGCCGATGAACAGCACCGAGAGCTCCGGCCCGAAATGCCGCAACGAAATGCCGACACTATATGCCCCGACGGCGAAAAAAGCGGTGTGCGCAAAGGAAATGATCCCCGTGTACCCGATCAATACGTCGAACGACGCCACGACGACGATCATTACCAGGGCCTTGACCGCGCCACCCACGACCGGACCGGCAGGCGCCGCGAATGGTGCAATCGCGAGGAATACGCAGACGACTAGAAGAAGCGTGGAAAGGACAAGACTGCGCGGCATGTCGCTGGAGAGGATGTTGTGGTTCATCCCCCCTTCCCCTGGGCGAAAAGACCACCGGGACGCCACATCAGGATACTGACCATCAAGAGAACGGTTGTTGCGAGCGCGACCTTAGGCGCGAGGTAAACCATATAGCTGCCCATCAAGGCCACCAGCAGCGAGGCCACGAAAGTTCCCGCGATCGATCCGGGACCTCCGATCATGATCACGATCAAAATCAGAACCAGCGTCCGGCTGCCGATCGCTGAATTCAGCGATCCTTCCGAGAGGGTCCAAAGAACTCCTCCGAACCCAGCCAATCCTGCTCCGGCCATGAACACCAGAACGAAAACGCGATCGATTCGGTAACCGAGCGCCTCGACCATCTCGCGGTCCTGGACGCCCGCCCGAATAATCAGGCCCAGTCTGGTCCGCGTCAGGACGAGATGCATTGCCAGCAGCACGGCAAGCCCAATCGCAATGACGAAGACCCGGTAGCGCTCAATGGTTGCGCCGGCGATCGAGATCGTTCCGCTGAGTCCGACAGGGAGCCCCAAAGTCTTCTCTTGCGGTCCCCAGATCATCATCACGAGTTGTTCTATGACGATGGCCCCTCCCAACGTGATCAGAATTTGCTTCAGGTGATCCCCGTATACCTTTCTCACCAACACTCTCTCGAACAGGAGGCCGAACAGGCCGGCGCACAAAATGGCCAAGCCAGACGCGGCAACAATCGAGAGCACATTCAGGGAAATGTGAGTTGAGGAAACCGGCCCGCCTAGCAGTCCAAGCACGACCCACCCCGTATAGGCCCCGATCGTGATGAAGGCGCCGTGGCCAAAGTTGAGCACGTCCATCAGCCCGAAGATCATGCTCAAGCCTGACGCCATGATGAACAGCATGATTCCGCTCGCCAGACCCGCGAAGGTCAGGGTCAACCAGGTACCCGGAGACCAGATGCAGGTCAGTGCCAGAGCAGGCACAGCGAGCAGCAATCCAATCGGCCACACCCTTTCATTTGTGATTAAGGAGCGCACTATATGCTCTCGACCAGCCGGCCCGAGCCCGGTCGTGCGTTGAGGTCCAGCGCGGCGGCGAAGCCGAGTGCGCTTTCGCCGAGCTTCGGGTCGGATTGGAATGCCTCCATCGCCCCGGCGTATTTCACCTTTCCTCCGTCCATGAGCACCACGTCCTCGGCGAGGGCGAGTGCGACGTCGTAATTCTGCTCGACGAGAAGAATAGTGGTGCCCTCGCGATTGCAGTCGCGAAGTGCCTCCACGATCGCGTCGATGATCCCCGGAGCAACGCCTTTCGTGGGCTCGTCCATCAGCAGAATCTGGCGAGGCTGGATGATCGCGCGGGCGATCGAGAGCATCTGTTTCTGGCCTCCCGAAAGATGCCCCGCGCTCATGTTCCAGAATTGCTCAAGCGGAGGGAAATAGCCAAAGAGCCGAGCGAGTCGATCCCGATCTAGGTTACCGCTGCGCGCGGCGAGGATCATGTTCTCGCGGACGGTCAGCTGTCCGAAGATACCTATGTTTTCGGGCACATAGCCGAAGCCGAGCCTCGCGATCTCGGCTGTCGGCAATGCCGTGATTGATCGATCCCGAACCGTAATGGTTCCGCGGCTTGCCTTCCAAAGGCCCATGATCGTGCGCAGGGTTGTCGTCTTGCCAGCGCCGTTGCGGCCGACGAGTGCCGTTATCCCGCCCGTTCTGATCGCGAACGTCACGCCCTGAAGAATATGGAATTGGCCAATATGCGTGTGCACATCCGTAAGCGCGAGCGCGGTTTCTGTCATTTCAACCATGCCCGGAGCGGGTACGCCCAAGATAGGCCTGCTGCACAATGTCGGATGACATCACGGTCTCGATGTCCCCGTCGGCCGTCAAGGCGCCCTGGTGCAGGACAATGACGCGGTCGGCCAGTTGGCCGATCACATTCATCTTGTGCTCGACCAGCAGAATGGTGTGCCCGCCTTCCGCTTTCAGTGCTGCGATAAGGTCGAGGACAAGAGGCACTTCTTCGGCGCTCATACCAGATGTCGGCTCATCGAACAGGTAGACCTTTGGAGCAAGGGCGGTCAGGACAGCGACTTCAAGCTTGCGCTGGTCGCCATGGCTCAACGACCTGGCGGGCGCGTCACGATGCGTTTTGAGCCCCGTGCGGACAAGAATCGAGTCTGCTTCATCGATCAGGCTGCCGTGGCGGCTCCAGAGAGAGACGAGCGGCCATTTTGCTCCCCTGCGCGATTGCACGGCAAGACGAACATTTTCATGAGTCGACAGACTCGGAAACAGATTGGTCAGTTGGAAGCCACGTCCGAGACCTCGCCGCGCACGCCTAGAGGCCGGCCAGTCGGTTATCCTTTCTCCGAACAGAAAGACGTCTCCCTCGGTTGCCGCTGTATGACCGGAAAGAAGATTGAAGAAAGTGGTCTTACCGGCACCGTTAGGGCCCACAATGGCGGTGAGGGTTCCTTGCATGAATGAGCAGGTCACGCCATCGACGGCCTTATGGCCACCGAAGCGGACACCTAATCCCGCCGTCATCAATACCGGTTCCATGGACGCCGCCACTCTTTTGACGAGTCTCCGAGATTCACCGCTTGTTACGGATCGGAATTTTGAATTCGCTTGCCGAAATCTCACGCACGAGTTCCGGGACCGCCCGGTTCAAGCCTTCGACATTCTTCAGACGAATGTCGTACATTGGCATCATTGCTTGATGATCTTCGGCGCGAAACGTCATCTTGCCGCGCGGCGAGTCGAACTCCATTCCCTCCATCGCTTTGATCAGGGCTTCGGATTCCGTGCTCTTTGCCTTCTCGATGCCCGTGATCGCGGCAACCGCTGCCGTGAAGCCCTCTACCGTAAAATAGTCGGGCGGCGCGTTGTAGCGCTTTTTCATCTCCGTAACGAGCCAGTCGTTGATCGGGTTTTTGGGGAGTTCGTAATAATAGTAGGCGCCGCCCTCCATGCCTGGCGCAATCTTGAAACTTTCGAGCGACGACAGCGTGTTGATGACCGCGCTGACCTGTAGGTTGTATCGCTCCGGTCCCCAGTTCTTAATCTTACCCATGTAATTCGGTAGAATCGCAAAATAGGCGAATAAAATCTTGCGCCCGGTGTGGGTAGACATCTTGTTCGCCAGCCGCTCGAGAGCTGATGTCAGGTCCGTCGCATCCATCGGGACATATTCTTCGGCGATTACTTTGGCCCCGGTTGGGACGACCGCCTCCTTGAGCGCGGCGGTGCCGTCATGCACAAACGCGTAATCTTCGCCGATAATCCCAATGGCGGTATCGGCGGTAAGGTGCATGGCGAGCACCTGTGCCTGAATATCGAACGAGTTATTGCGCGACGACTTGAAGATGAAGCGATTCCAGTCGGAACCCGTAATCGAGTCTGCGACGGCCGGAGAGACGAGAAGGATCTTTTCGTAGTCACTGGCGACGGGTAGCATTGCCTTCGTGACACCCGAGGAGGTCGAACCGACGGCGATATTGGCGCCATTCTCGTAAGCCTGCGCGAGCAAGCTACGTGCCCGATCCGGTTTCACGTTTGTGTCCTGCTTAGTGACTTCGATCGGTCGGCCGATCGCCTGCATCGTGCCTTTCGTGACGTATTCGAGGCCGAGGTCGAAGCCTTGGTAAAACTGGCGCGAGTAATCCTCCAGAACAGCGCTGCCCGAGGCATCTTGAATAACCGATATCTTGATTGGCTCTGCGGCGCCGACGGCGGCGATGGACCAGAACATAAACGTCCCAACCAGAGCAGCCATCTTCATTTGATTGATCCCTTCGTATCGCGGTGCTGCACCGAGCTCGATATGGGCAAGGTCGGAGTTCCACTGGCCACCGCATATATCATAACAGTATATTAATCTGATATGATCAGATATATGGAGTCAAGTGCTCAGGTTGAGCAGTTGTTGTCCGGCGACGTCGAAGAATGTATGGCCCAGGAGAATCAACCATCCTTGTAGATCGGCGAAGCTTGACCGAGTGGCAGCCATCATTGGCGGGTGAGCCGTATTTTTGGACGCGAGGCGCGCGCTGGAATCCTGACCGAACCACAAGCCGGGAAGCATGAATGTTGAATTTACAGCAAACAAAAACTCGTTCGAAACCATACGAGACAGCTGGTGAGCTTTCCCGGGACGAGATCGTGCGCGTCCTTGAGCAAGAGATCATGACCGCACAGCTGAAGCCCCGCGAGCGTCTGGATGAGCGGGCGCTCGCTGCACGTTTCGGCGTATCACGAGCCCCTGTCCGCGACGCTATTGGCCGGTTGGCCTCGCTTGGTCTGGTTGACGTGCGACCGCGGTCGGGAAGCTACGTGGCTTCGTTAAACGTGAGCGAGGTCATCGAACTTCTCGAGTTGATGTCGGGTTTGGAGGGCCTTTGTGCACACCACGCTGCGCAAAGGGCCGATGCTACCGAGCGAGGCGAGTTAGAACGCCTTGCGGATTTATGTACTAAGGCTGCTTCAGCAACGACCGAGGAATATATCGACGCCAACAACATGTTTCATGAACAAATCTATATGTGCGCGCGGAATCGGCAGCTAGCAGGTCTTGCACGCCAGGCCCGCCGACGTATTGACGCATATCGCCATCTCGCGCTCCGTGTCCCCGGGCGGCTCAGCGAAGCTGCCGAAGAACATATTGGCATCCTGGATGCTATCGTTGCCGGGGACGGCCCGACCGCTCAGCGTCTTATGGTTTCTCACGCTGACATACAGAAGAATGACTTCGCGCAATATATTTCGATCATCGAAGCCGCAGAATCTCGTCCTTGGTAATTGACTGGTCGTAGTAGTCGATAAAACTGCACGCTGTTGAGAGCTGGCCCGCTTTAGTGCGTCGAATGGCAGCATGAGAGTGGCGGATGGAGCCCAGCGAAAGGGGGCCTGTTTACGACAGGCCAGCCTCCTTTGTGAGCTTTAAAGAGCCAGTGCGGGCTTGACCAAATGCTTCCCGGTCGAGCTGGTTCGGTTTCCGACTCGTGCCCGCGGACATATTCTATTAAATGGAGCGGCGAAGCAGGACGTTCCATAACATTCGATGTGCGTTTTTCATCTGTAGAAGGTTGGGGGGCGCGGACGCTCTGATTCGGCTTGCCGGTTTTCTCGACCTCGCCGAATGCGATTGTCGAGTCCATTCATTCGAAGGCCATGCCGGTTGTCCTGACGACCGATGAGGAGCGGGATGTCTGGATGCGGGCACCTTGGGACGAGGCGAGGGCGCTGCAACGGTCCCTGCGCGATGATGCCTTGAAGATGGTCGCGCGTGGGGTTGATGATGAGGATGTTGCCAGCGCCGCCTGAGGCTGGCAAGGAAATAAGGCACGGCGCTGACGCGCCGTGCCCGGTTCTTCAAGGGCGTCTCAGAGAGCGCAGCGGAACGACCCAAAATCCCTGCGCGACAGAGCGGCGCGGAGAATCTGAAGGTTCGTCTTTGATGAGCGGGGATGGGAAGCTGGGCGTTGGCCATCGCGCCCATCCTCTACACTACCAACAGCGACATTGATTATTACCGACACCCCCCGCTCTGGCCCGGATTGTCGTCGCGGCGAAGGCAAGGTGCGGCGCCTGCAACTTGTTACTTCACGTCAGCGAGGAAGCTCGGCGTCGGCAGCGCGCCGATGAGCGCCTGTTTGGACACCGTTGCGGCGGCACCCGGCGTTCCAGCGGCGACGCCTCGGATAGGGGGGGCTTGGCGTGTGACCTGCGCCGTGTACTGACCCTCCACTACTGTGCTCACGTGGGTAGTCGCGGTGAAGCCGTCGATCTGCACCCCCGCAGCGACCGGCTTCGTTACCGTCCAGGTCAGGTTGGGCGTATTCGGAACGTCCACCGGCAATACCAACGGGTATCCACCCAGTTCCGGGGTTCGGCCAGACGCTTCGGACGAA
>Ga0116129_1001847_pt1 | contig 11242 bp, 10 predicted proteins | sample June2015DPH_17_2_FD_89732 | JGI IMG/M metagenome (GOLD analysis project Ga0116129, IMG submission 89732) | Peatland microbial communities from SPRUCE experiment site at the Marcell Experimental Forest, Minnesota, USA - June2015DPH_17_10 | ecosystem: Environmental > Terrestrial > Soil > Wetlands...
CCTCGAAAGAGTGGATGCCGAAGCGCCGGTCGATGGCCAGGAGCATGACGTCGTTTTGGGGCAATACGGCAAGCGCACGCAGGTCCGGCATCGGCAACCCGCGAAAGATCCCTTCCCCCGTCAGTGCTCTGCGCATCAGTTTATCAGGTGTGACGATGCAAAGATCGGCCTCGCCGCCGTGAACGAGTGGCACCGCCTCGAAACCTCCGCCGCGGATGCTCCAGATCGCCGTGCGACTGCGGGGGCCGGCATGACGACAGAATTGATGGGTCAACCAGCCCAGCACCCGGTGAAAATTGGCCTGACCCCAGTCCCCGACGAAATTGAGCGTGAGTGAGCGAGTGATTTTTGGCGCGGTCATCTGCGGCTCCTTGGCTTGTCCGGTGAATGATCGCAGCGCGGCGCATCGGCGCTTGCCGCCGCTGCAGCGCGCCGCATTTAACCACTCTTGCCTATTTGAATATTACTTGTCAATATGGATTAAATAGTCAACTTAAAGAAGCTCGAGGAGTATCCCCCGTGAACACACGCGAAGACAAAACCAAGACCGGCGTGCATAAGGAACCGATGAAAGTGAACGTCTTCGAGATGGCCCGGCGCGGCAACACGCAGTTGCTCCCGCTGTTCCCATACGTCGGTCCCGGAGACATCGTCCCTTGCAGCTCCGTGTTCAAGAACGACGGCGGCGGGCAGCACCGCATCGGCTATTTCGTGCACACCAACTGCGTCGATGAAGTCGCCGTGGTCATTGGTGGCGAAGGTCGCCGCAGAACGGGGGACGTTTTCGTGGGTCCCAGAAGCCACGGCGTGGGCGGCGATGCGACAACCCCCTTCTTCGCCGTGAGCGTCATCACCCAGCGGCAACTCGAGCAGGGCGATCAGCCCGAGGCGCATACCTTTCAGTGCGAGAAGTGCAACGCCGAGGTGTTCAGGTACGAATGGGGCAACGGCGACGATGCGGCCTCGCGCGCACCAGTTCTGCCAACCATCAGCGGCTCACTCGAGGCCACCGAAGCGTGGAACGCCTCAGCGGAGCGACGCCGCTGCCCGAAATGCGCTCATGAAAATCCGCCCTTCCCATTGCAGATATGGGGCTGGGGTCAGCACGTGCGGGCCACGCAAATCACTGAGGAGGCCCGCAAGGCCCTCGAGCAGGCGGGTCGCCCGTGAGTGTGCGCATTTCGACGCGGCGCAAGAACCAATTCAATCTGTTCCGGGAGGCGCAAAAGCTCGGCTCCTTCGACGAATACCCGATGCTTCGACCCGAGGTGGATCCGCAGGTGCACTTGAGCCTCAACACCGTCGACCAGCCGTTTTACCTGCTCTGCGAGAAAGACACGGTGATCGCGCAGTTCAGCGGCCGCTCGCGCGTGGTGTTCCAGGAGGGCTCCGTTCGCTACTTTGACGTCGAGCCGGGAGATTTTGTGTACGCGCCCGGCGGGGTTGCCCATCGGATACTCACCCTCGAGCCCGGCCACGTGATGCGCTACAAGGCGCGGCAACCGGGCCGGGAAACTGTCCTTTGGCTCTGTAAGAGCTGCGGCACCGAACTCGCGCGCGAGACCTGGAATGCGGACGAGCGGCTACCGCAGGAGGCCTACCAGGCCGCCTGCGAGCGGTACAACGCGCAAGCCGCCTCTCGCAAGTGCAAGAGCTGTGGCACCGAGCACGCGCAGGTCGACCTCTCGGCCTTCCGCTGGTCCGCGGTTGGCGAAGCTCTGAGCCGCACTGACGACGAGGAGTGACATGCGCCACCGTCCGCGGCGGGAAGCGTCCTGCGTGTGCCAAGCGTGCTGCGGCCCGGCTGGCTGAATGGAATGCCTCTCCTCACCCGTCCTGATTGTCGGTGCCGGTCCGGTCGGCCTGGCACTCGCCATCGAGCTCGGTTCGCGCGGCCATCGTTGTCTACTCATCGAGCGTAATGATCGCGTCGGCTACGCGCCGCGTGCAAAGACGACGCACATCAGAACACGGCAACATCTGCGGCGCTGGGGTATTGCCGACAAGCTTGCCTCAGCCGCGCCGTTCGGCATCGACTACCCTTCGAATGTCGTGTATGTCACCCGTCTCGCGGCCGAGGGACTCGCGCGCTTTGCGGACGCTTTCAATTGCGCGCCGGTGCGCAATGACCTCTACTGCGAGCACGCGCAGTGGATTCCGCAGTATCGGCTCGAGGAGGTGTTGCGCACGCAGCTGACCACCCTGCCTTCGGTACAGGTGCGCTTCAGTTGCGAGCTTCTGAGCGTCACCGAAGTGGCGGATGGCGTATCGAGTCAGGTGCGTGACCTGACAAACGGCGCGACGTTCGAGGTGCGCAGTGCGTTCCTGGTTGGAGCGGACGGCTCACGCAGCCGGGTACGCGAGACCATTGGTGCTCGAATGGAGGGCACCCACGGCCTTTCGCGGAACTATAACATCGTGTTTCGGGCGCCTGGGCTCGCCAACGCTCACAGGCATGGGCCCGCCGTGATGTACTGGCAGGTCAACTCCGACATGCCCAGTCTGATCGGTCCCATGGATCGGGATGACAAATGGTTCTTCATGCCAACCGCCGTGCCGCAAGGCGTGCGCTTGAACGACCAGGAAGCAGGAACGCTCATCCGTCGCACTACCGGCATCGATCTGCCGTACGAAGTCCTATCCGCGGATGAGTGGGTCGCCAGCCGATTCATCGCCGATCGCTACCGACGGGGACGAGTCTTTCTTGCCGGCGATGCCTGCCACCTGCACCCACCGTTTGGGGGCTACGGCATGAACATGGGGATCGCCGACGGGGTCGACCTGGGTTGGAAGCTCGGCGCCGTCCTGGAGGGATGGGGCGGACCCGCACTTCTGGAGAGCTACGAGATGGAGCGGCGGCCGCTGCATCAGCAGGTGATCGAAGAGGCTGCGGCAAACCATGGACTGCTCGGTAATCAACTCTGGCGCGAAGGTCTCGAAGAAGCCGGCTCCTCCGGCGCCGCACTGCGTCGCGAAGTGGGCGCCATGATTTCGCGTGAGAAACCCCGCGAGTTCCATAGTCTACCGGTCGTCCTCGGCTACTGCCTCGGACTCTCTGATGTCATCGTGGCAGAAGGGCCGCCCCTGCCGCTGCCCAAAGGCGGCGGAACTTATCGGCCGAGCGCCCGTCCTGGCTGTCTGGCTCCGCACGTGTGGGTGGACGCGGATCGCGCATTGTACGACCTCTTCGGCCCGGGCTTCACGTTGATCAGCACGACGGACCTGCCCCCGCAAGTGTTGGGCCGTATCCGTGCGGACGCCGGCGAGACGGGCATACCGTTACGAATCCTCGAGCTCCCAGATACACGCTACGGCGCTCTTTACGGCGCCCCATTGATCCTCGTACGTCCGGATCAACACGTCGCCTGGCGTGGTGCGATCTGGCCGGGCGCCGGGTTACTGCGGCGCGTCGCCGGGTGGGGTGTGGCCGACGGCAAAGCACCTGCTGCCGATGTCACCCATCGGATCTAACTCACGCGTCACGCTGTGGTCCTCCGGTCCCACCACTGACCAGCGCTTGGATTTCACGGCACCACAGGTCCCAGGAGCGCTCAATCTGGGCCGCGTTGACCACATCGATGTTGGCGGCCTCGGCCGCGTTCAAATAAATCACGGGACCCAGGCGCATCGCTTCGCTCTGAATCCTGGCATTCACTTCCAGGTATATGGCGCGATAGACAGCGAGGCGAATATCGGGGGCTACGGCGGTCGATCCGTGTCCGCGCATCAATATGACCGAGCTCGATCCGAGTTTTCGAGCGAGAGCCGTTCCAAGGTCCGGAGAACTAATCAGCATGTCGCTCGCCTCACCGGCGGCTTCCCGAATTTCGAATATGGGGGCCTGATCGATGATAAATCCCGCCGTGTGACAGGTGGGGCGCAGCGGCGCACTCGGAACAACGCTGAACGGAATCACTGCGGGCGAGTGGCTATGTACGACGGAGCCGACGTTCGGACGTGCCTTATAGATCGCGGCGTGAATGAATCGCTCGAGAAAGGGCTTGCGTGTGTCCCCGTCGCAGGGCTCCCCGGTGAGATCCAGCGTCATGATGTCTTCGGCGCTGACCAGCGCGGGCGCCATGCTTCGCGCCATCAAGAATCGATCAGCGCGCTCGGGATGACGGGCACTGACGTGCCCGAAGGCATCCAGGATCTGTTTGCGGGCCAGGATATGATTGGCCTGAACCAACATCGACGCGACGATGGAGGGGGTTGGCTGGGAGATCATGCGGCGTCCCTTCTTTCTGCGTTCGGCCACGGTCGGCCCCAGAGGTGTTCAAGTTGCACGGTTGCGGAGCGCAATTCCGCCAACACAAATCGGGCGAGTACAAAGCTACAGAATTTCACCGGGTTTCTCCATTCCCGAAAAACGAGCATTGTGGCTGGCCGAGCCGGGTTCCGGCTGTAGGCCTCAAATTCAATAACAGAGGTACGACAATGACGGCTTCCATGGTTCAACTCGCTGCCGAGGCGGGCAAATTCTTTAACGCGTACCTGGCAGTACCCAGCGCGCCCTCCGGACAGGCAGTGCTCCTCCTGCAGGAGATCTTCGGCATCAACGCCAACATGCGCGGAATTGCCGATGAGTATGCAGCTGAAGGCTACATCGCCATTGCGCCGGACTTGTTCTGGCGTCAACGGCCCGGCGTCCAGTTGGACCCGAACAAACCCGAGGACCGTGAGACCGCAACGAGCTTGATGAAGGGGCTGGATCAGACACGCGCGGTGGATGATGCACTCCTGGCGGCAGCCCATGTGCGTTCCCTGCCCGCTTTCGCAGGTAAGTTGGGCGCCGTCGGCTACTGCCTCGGGGGAAAGCTCGCCTATCTGCTGGCCATGCGTTCGGGGATTGACGCCGCGGTCTCCTACTACGGTGTGGGTATCCACGGAGCGCTGGATCAAGCGAGCGGATTGAAATGCCGGATTCTCCTGCACATCGGGGGCAAGGATCCGTTGTGCCCACCAGAAGCCCAGGCCGCCATCAAACAAGCTCTGACGCCTTTGGGGAATCGAGTGTCGATCATGGACTACCCGGAGGCCGGGCATGCCTTCGCGCGCCGAGGGAGTGCGAGCTACGATGAGACAGCCGCGCGGCGCGCCGATGAGGCGACGCACCAGTTTCTGACCCTGTCGGAACGCTCTTGAGAGTCACGTCCATGACGACGATTCAAGTCGGCGCGTACCATGCTCGTGTGATGCCGTTGGCCTCAAACTGACGCCGGCCGTTTCGAGGCGGTTTGGCCTACGATCGGTCCTGGATCGAAGTCGTAGAGCCATGCGAGGCTTTCGAAGCTCTGCTCGACGGACCGCGCCTGCAGAAAGTGGGTCGCGAGTTCCCGGCTCACCCCCTCCGCATGGTAAAACGCACCGTGTACCCGGGCCATGATCTGGCATCGCCCGGTTCTCAGGTAACGCTCGCGCTCATACTGGGCGAAGGCAGTCGGAATGTCGGACCCATTGGCCAGGATACTCCGAGTGAGCACCACGGCATCTTCAAAAGCCATGCTGGCGCCCTGAGCGAGGTATTGAAGCATGGGGTGCGCCGCATCTCCGAGCAAGGTTGCCCGCCCGGAGCTCCATTGCGCCACCGGGTCCCGGTCGCACAGCACCCACATCCGCCAGGTTTCCACCTTGGCAAGCAGCGAGCGCACCGTGTCGCAATTGCCGGCGAAGCGCCGGTGCAGCTCTTCCGGATCACCCGTTCGGTCCCAGCCCTCGACATATCGGTCCGAATGGAACACGGCCACCAGATTGAACAGCTTGCCGCCGCGCAAGGGGTACTGCACCAGGTGGTTACGCGGTCCAGCCCATAGGATCATCGCGTTCCGGCGGAAGCGCTCCTCCACATCCTCGATGGGCAGGACGGCGCGATAGGCGATATGGCCGGATACGCGCGGACTGCCGTCGCCGACGATACGCCGTCGGGTCAGCGACCAGAGTCCGTCAGCCCCGATCAGGGCGTCCGCCTCGACGGTGAAATTCTCGCCCGAGACCGTCACGCCGTCCGTGCATTCCGAATGGCCCGTCACGGTCGAGTCGGGCCGAAGCTCGACGAGGGGATCCTCACTGCAGCGATCCAGAAGCGCCCGATGAAGGTCCGCCCGGTGGACGAGCGCATAGGGTTGGCCAAACCGCTCCCGAAAGGCGTCCGCCACCGGAATGCGGGTGATCTCTTTGGCGGTCATGCCGTCCATGACGATGAGGTCGTCGGGGAAGACCGCAACGTCGTCGATCACGTCGCGCAGGCCCAAAGTCTCCAGCATGCGAAAACCGTTCGGACCCATCTGGATGCCGGCTCCGATCTCCGCGAACTTGGGCGCCTGCTCCAATACGACACTGCGGCGTCCTGCGAGCGACAGCGCCCTCGCGGCCGCCAGACCTCCGATGCCGCCTCCCACGATCGCGATCCGGCCATCACCGCGCATCGTCACAGACCTCTACGCGCATGTTGCCGATACCCGCGATCGAGGCGGTGATTGTCTCTCCGGCCTGGATTGGTCCAACGCCTTCCGGCGTGCCGGTGAAGATGACATCCCCAGGCATCAGCGTGTAATAGGCTGAGGCGAACTCGATGAGTTCGGGCACGCTCATGATGAGATCGCGCGTGTTCGCGTGCTGACGCAGCATCCCATCCACATGAAGGTTCATCTCTTGCCCACTGGGATCACCGAACTCGTCGGCAGTCACCATCCACGGACCGAGGACCGCATAGGTGTCCAGCGACTTGCGCAGCGAGCGCTCCTCCGGCCCGCGAACGGTGATATCGAGACCGATGGAATACCCCGCGACGTACGACAGTGCCTTCTCCCGCGTCACACGACGGCATTCGCGGCCAATGACGACGGCCAGCTCGATCTCATGGTCGGTACGACGGTGCGGGTGCGACAGCCGGATGGGTTGACCAGGCCCGATCAGGGAACTCGTCGCCTTGAGAAAGAGCCCGGTCTCCTGGATTCGACGGACATGGGCACGGGTGAATGTAGCCTCGTCCGCAATCGCCTCGTCGAGATGGGCTTGGTAATTCACGGGCGCCGCCACGAGCTTGCCGGGGTTCGCGACCGGGCTGAGCAGCGTTGCTTCATCGAGCCGAAGAGTGGGAGCCGCGATCAAGGACTCGGCTGCCGCCCTCACCTCGTCGATCGCCCCCACCATCGTATCGAACGTTGGCAATGGGTAGTGCCTGGGGGGCAGCACCAAAAGAGCCTCGCTCACATCCCGGATGGTTTCTCCCTCCACGATGCCGAGGCGTTCGTCGTTGAAACGACAGAGCTTCATTTCAGCACCTCCCGAGAGCCGCCTCGCTCCTCTCGCCAAAAACCAAGGTGCCTCTGAAGAACTTCATCCGAGAAGCTGAACACGACCAGCTCCTCGTCCGCTTCGACGCTGTGCCATGCCCAACCCGGTACCGCGACGATGTCCCGCGGTCCGATTTGCCAGCATTCCTCGCCAACACGCACCCGGCCCCTGCCCTCAACCACCGACCAGACTGAACCCGCCACGCTCCGGTACTTCTCACCGCGAAATCCGGCGGGGAACAGCGACATGGAGGCCGTCATCGTTTTGACGGGGGACGCTCCGGTGCTTGGGTCGATATAGTTCATGCGGACACCGAGAGCCGTGTCCACAGGCCCTGCAGCAAGCAGCGCCGCGAGCGCAGGACGGGTCTGGGAATAAGGCCACCAAAAGGTGCCCGTTCGCCCTTCGACACGCAGATGGCCGTGTGGAACGAGACCGCTTCCATATCGTGCGAGCGAGTCGCCGATAGGACGCGTCACGGGCTGTCGCTGCTCAGGATGGCCCTCACCGAACGGGGCGTTCAGAAGGTTGACCACGAACACGTCCAGCCCATCGAGCCACATTACCGGCTTGTCGGTATCGTTGCCGTGATCGTGAAAACTGCCCGATGGCGTGACGATAAAGTCGCCGGGCGACATCAGGATGCGCTCTCCCGCCACCGTGGTGAATGCGCCTTCGCCTTCGAGGATCAATCTGAGGGCCGAGGCGGTGTGGCGGTGGCTGGGGGCGGTTTCGCCCGGCATGATCAGTTGCACACCCGAATAGAGCGACGAGGTGATCCGACCCTCCCCAGGAAAGGCCGGGTTCTCGAGCACAAGAACGCGCCGCTCCGCCTCTTCCGCCGTGACCAACTCGCCGGCGCGCATCACCTGGCGTCTGAGGTCGCTCCACGACCAATGGATCGAGACGCCGCCATTTTGGGGCTCTTTGGCGGCAAGCTTACGCATGATGTCCCAGAGCGGCTGGAGATGATCTGCGGCCAACTCCTCCCGAAAAATGTCCAGGGACGACGACCTGTTGGCTCCGACGATGCCGTTCATACCGCTTTCCCCCGGTTCAAAGGACTTCGCTTCACTGGACACCGCTTCAATTCTCGGTCTGAAGCTGGATCGAAGTGATCTCAATACATCATTTTCCCGACTATACTCCGCTTGACATTACTCTGTCATCAGGACAGTATTTTGTCTTAATAAATAAACTCGAGGCGAGGGCTACCGGTGGAAGTGCAGGGGTTCTCTGCGGTCATCGTGGGCGCCGGTCACGCCGGTGGCCGCGCAGTGAAGGTGCTCCGCGAGGCGGGCTTCCAAGGGACCGTTACCCTCATTGGGGCCGAGCCTCATTTGCCCTATGAACGCCCACCGCTCTCGAAGGAGTTTTTGCAGGTCCCGGGCGCCCGGCAATCCTGGGTTGTCGAGCCGGATTACGTCCACCAGCAGGACATCCAGGTGCGACTCGGGTGCTCTGTCGTCTCCATCGATCGCGGCCGGCAGGTGGTGACCCTGGATGATGCGAGCGAGGTGGCGTATGACCGGCTTCTGCTTGCTACAGGCGCCAGTGTCCGTCAGTTGTCGATCCCAGGTTATCCCCCAGCACACATCCACTACCTGCGGACGATCGCTGACGCACAAGCACTGGAGCGCCGCCTGGCACCCGGGCGACGGGTGGCGATCATAGGCGGGGGATTCATCGGGTTGGAAGTCGCTGCAAGCGCCCGCGCCCGGGGCTGCGAAGTCGTGGTCCTCGAAGCGGCAGATCGGCTGCTGCCGCGTCTGGGGTCAGCGGAGGCCAGCGAACACGTTCTGTCGCACCACGTACGTTGCGGTATCGATGTCCGGCTCGGTGCACGTCTCGCAGGCAGCGATGGCCGCCGACTCCGACTGTCCGATGGGGGCGTCCTAGACACGGATCTCCTGGTCGCGGGAATCGGAGTGAGCCCAAACATCGAGCTCGCCTCCCGCGCGCAGCTTGCAACAGACGATGGGATTCTCACCGACGAATACGGGCGTACCTCTGATCCGAACATTTTTGCCGCGGGGGATGTGACTCGGCAGTGGAACCCGGCCCTGGGTCGGCGGGTGCGACTCGAGTCGTGGCAGAACGCCAATCTACAGGCCGAAGCCGCAGCGCGAAGCATGATGGGCCTGCCGCCGGGGCGGTGTGAGCCGCCCTGGGTCTGGTCGGATCAGGGCAGCCTCAATCTGCAAGTCGCGGGGGCGCCCGCCGAGATAGACCGGACCATCGTCCGCCATGACGATGTCGACGGCAGCACGAGCATTTTTCAGTTCCTTGGGGAGCGTCTCGTGGGAGGTATCACTCTGAATCGCGCCAAGGAGATGGCCCTGATCCGCCGCGTCCTCACCGACCTGACCTCATCGTTCGACCCCACGATGCTAGCAGACGCTTCAATCTCATTGCGACGTGCGATGCGGGCGGCTCCCGTGCGCGACCCCCGCTGAGTTGACAGGGACTGGTCTCTTGGACCACACTTTGTCCATTCGTCGCTTCAGTCCATGCTGGGCGCAGGATCGCATCGAGTTCGCGGGTAAGGATGGTGGGCCTTTCCTACATCCGCACTGAGTATCGCCGTTAGACCCGCGGTCCATCAATGCATCGCGCGCTCCAGTTGAAAGTGAACTTATGACCGGGAAAATTACCATCCTCGTAGGTACGATGAGCGGCACTGCTGAGATGGTGGCGGATGCCCTTCTCGAGGCCATCGAGGACGCAGGCCTGACCGGCCGCATCCTTCGCATGGAGAAAGCGCGCGTTGAGGCGCTCAGCGCGGGCGGCGTCTGGTTGGTGTGCACATCAACCTACGGAACAGGCGAGGTACCTGACAACGCCAAAGCTCTGTATGCCGCCATCGGTGAGCAGCGGCCTGACCTGAGCAAGGTACGCTATGGGGTCGTCGCCCTCGGGGATTCGATTTATCCCAACACGTTTTGTTTCGGCGGCAAACGCTTTGACGAACTCCTCTCCTCGTTCGGCGCGCGCCGAATTGGCGAGCGGCTCGAGAACGACAGCCGCTCGCCGAAGTACCCTGACGATGCCGCGCGCGAATGGCTCGAGCGATGGTTGGAGAGTCTTCGAGAGAGCAGCGCCGACGCGAGCGGCACTGCAACTGAGGGTGCCGAAATATCTCGCTGAGTCCGAGGCGGATGCTGGGAGACGACGGACGACTGCACTCGCCGCCCGTCAACTCGCATTCAGGTCAAGAGATCCTTTGCCACCCGCGCTTTTTCCCTCAGTCTCGATGAGCTTGGCCAGCTCACGCCGAACTCTGATGGCCGCCGCATCACCCGGAAGAACGACGGGCCGCAGCGACCAAAAATCCGCCTCACCCATGCGCCGTTGCTGCGCCTCCAGCATGGGCTTGTCCTCGTTCATGAAGGCATGTCTGACCGCAGTCTGAGACCGTTTGGTGAGCTCGGCATCCTCAACCCGGAAGGCACGCGTTCCGCACGCGAAATAGTGAGTCGTGCGCGCCGTTTCCGGGGTCATATTGTGCAGAACGAGAATTTCGTCGGCGGGCTGGCGCGGCTGTCCTTGCGGCACCACGGCGGTGGCCAGGAACATGACCGCGGGAGCTTGCCAGGCGACCTCGATCCAATAGTCACATTTCGCAGGCGAAGGCACCTTGTTCTGAAACAAACCCGGCGCCGTGCATCCCAGATTGATCCACTCGGCTACGATCCGCCCATCGCGCTTGAACACTCGCGCCTGGGCATCCGTGATCACGCCTCCCAGGGACTCCGCGTGGAGGTAATCGGCATGGGTGAGATCCATGATATTGTCGGTAGCAAGCTGATAGTTCGCCGCCGTCGGGATGTAGTAATAAGAACGGGCCGTCGGCGGCGTTGCGTCGATAAAACTCACATCCGGAATGAGGGCCTCGTCCGCCGGCTCCTGGGCGCCCATCCAGATCCAGATGGCGCTGTGTCGTTCC
>Ga0116129_1001848_pt1 | contig 11238 bp, 8 predicted proteins | sample June2015DPH_17_2_FD_89732 | JGI IMG/M metagenome (GOLD analysis project Ga0116129, IMG submission 89732) | Peatland microbial communities from SPRUCE experiment site at the Marcell Experimental Forest, Minnesota, USA - June2015DPH_17_10 | ecosystem: Environmental > Terrestrial > Soil > Wetlands >...
AAGGTGATCGAGCAGGCGGCGATCGCGGGCGTGCTGAACCCAAGCATCACCGGCGACGCCGCGACCGCCAACGCGGCGGCGGGCTATATCGCCCGAAGGCTCGACGCGCTGGCCGACGAAGTCGAGCGCGGCTGGACCGGACGCTTCGCCGAAGGCGAAGGCTTCTTCTTCGAGCGCACCGTGCGCGGCGTCAAGGATGCCGCCGTCATCGACGCCGCGCTGCTTGGTTCCGCCGACGCGCGCAAGCTCGACGAATACGCGGCACGGCTGCAGGAAGCCTATCCGAAGCCGGGCCTGTTGCGCCGCAAGGATATCGAAACCCCGATCCACGGCCCGGTCGGCCTGTTCGAGGCGGTGACCGATGCCGGGCGCGAGGGCGTGAAGCTGCAGCGCTACAAAGGCCTCGGCGAAATGAACCCGTCGCAGTTATGGGAGACCACGCTCGACACCAACGAGCGCACGCTGCTGCAGGTGAAGGTCAAGGAGGTCGACGAGGCCGATGATATCTTTACCAAGCTGATGGGTGACGTGGTCGAACCGCGCCGCGAATTCATCCAGGACAATTCGCTCAGCGCCACTGTGGATGTGTGAGGTCCCTCCGCGGCGGACGCGCGAGGCGCGATAGCGGATCAGCCTCGCGCGGGATGCTTGCCGGGACGCTGCGGCACAAAAATGATGAAGACGATGATCAGGGCCGCAAGGATGGCGGAGGAATAAAAGCGGCCGAATGCAAGCCCGCCGTCCGCCGCCGGCTTGTCGAGCAGATCGCCAAGCGTGGCACCCAACGGACGCGTCAGAATGAAGGCGCTCCAGAACAACAGGGTTCGCGAGAGCCCGGTGCAGAAATATGCGGCCGCCACTACCGCCAGGCCAGCGGCAAACACCAGCGCGCCGCGTTCGTAGCCCAGGTCGTTCGAATCCGCCATCCAGTCACCGAGCGCCGTGCCCAGGGTTTGAGAGAAAAGGATCGCGGTCCAGTAGAACATCTCAATTTTCGGTGAGGCGACCGTATCGACGGAAATCGAACCGGCATGCCAATACCAGATGCCAAGCGATATCATCAGAAGCGCAACCAGCAGCAGGGACCCGCCGGGGTATCCGATGCCCAAGGACCTGTCCGCGAAGTCCGCCATCGTCGTGCCGGCGGTGGTGGTCGCAACGATCACGGCCCAATACAAGAACGGATGGAACCGCCTTGCGGCAATCTGGACGGCGACGGCAGCTACGAAAATGGCCATGAACATCGCGCTGCTGAGCGCATAGCCCCAGTTCAGCGTCATCGAAAACGCATCTCCGCCGGTTTCTCCGAGGGTCGTCGCGATGATCTTGATAATCCAGAAGCCGAGGGTGACTTCGGGAATCTTGCTCATGCCATTTTCGATTTTCATTGATACCTTCAAAGCATGGCGCCCGGAGAAAGTCGCCCTGCGGCGATGCAGGTTTCAGCCCACCGTCCTGCCAACTGAAGCGGAAAGCATTCCAGTCCACAATTAAAATATTGCGTTGACCGCCCCGCAAACAGCAAGGACCGACGATGAGCGTCCAGGCGGTAAAACCCGAAATCGACACCGTTGGGCTGCTGCCCGGCGCGCAGTTCGCCGATGCCTACTGCGTTGCGGTGGATGGCGTCACGCACGATGCGCGGCACGCGGCCGAGAAAATGCTCTCCCGCGGGCCGCGCTGGATCGACGCATTGCTGGCGTTGCGCAATCATCTGGTGAAGCCGTTTGGCCTGAAGACGCCGCCGCCGAACGCAAACGCCTCGGCCCAGAGCATCGGGATATTTCCAGTTGTCGGCGAGACGCCGGACCGTCTGGTTGCCGGCTTCAACGACAGCCATCTGGATTTTCGCGTGGTAGTGGATGTCGCGACCTCAGGCGACAGCCAGCGCGTCACCCTGACCACGCTGGTTCTGACCCACAATCTGCTCGGCCGGGTCTATCTGGCCATCATCCTGCCGTTCCACCGGCTGATCGCCCGCGCCATGCTGCGGCAAGTTGCGGCCTGAGCCGCGCCTGCGAGGCAAGAGGCTGACCGGCCGCCAACGATGTTGACGGCGCGCCGCGACGGCCCTAACCAAAACCCCAGGCTGGAAACCAACGAGGCACTGCCATGGCAGATGAAACCGCGACCCTCGCCTGCTACGTCGCCAACCTGAAATATGCCGATATTCCGGCGCAGGTGCTGGCGCGCGCCAAGGCGCTGACGCTGGATTTTCTCGGCAGCGCGATCCGGGCGCGGCGTGACGCCGAATCCACGCCCTCGCTGCTCAAAATGCTCGAGGCGCTGGCGCTCGACGGCAAGGGCGAGTCCACCGTGTTCGGCGACAGCAGAACCTGGACACCGGCGGTAGCGGCGCTGCTCAACGGCGCGCTTGGCCATTCCCTGGATTTCGACGATACGCATGCGGATTCCTCGCTGCACGCCAGCGCCCCGGTGGTGCCGGCGGCGTTCGCGGTCGGCGAACTGGCCGGCGCGTCGGGCCGCGACGTGCTGACCGCCATTGTCGCGGGCTATGAGGTCTGCTGCCGGCTCGGCAATGCGCTCGACCCGACCTCGCATTACAAGCGCGGCTTTCATCCTACCGCGACGGCCGGAACTTATGGCGCCGCCGCTGCGGCCGCGAAACTTCTTGGGCTGACAAAACAGCAGATCATCGCGGCGTTCGGCGTCGCCGGCAGCCAGGCCGCGGGCTCGCTGCAGTTCCTCGTCAACGGCGGCTGGAACAAGCGTTACCAGGTCGGCGCCGCCGCGATGAACGGCGTGATCGCCGCGACCCTGGCGCGCAACGATTTCGTCGGCGCAACCGAATCGATCGAGGGCAAGCACGGGTTTCTGGTCGGCTACAGCGACAACGCCCACCCCGACAAGGCCGTGGCCGGGCTCGGCGATATCTATGAGACCATGAAGATCGGCGTAAAGCCGTATCCGAGCTGCCGCTACACCCACGCCGCGCTGGACGCGCTGATCGCGATGCGCCGGGAACACAATCTGACGCCGGACCAGATCAAGCGCGTCGAGATCGGCCTGCATCGCAACGGCATCACGCTGACCGGCGATGCCGCCACCAAGCGGCATCCGACCTCTATTGTCGGCGGCCAGTTCTCGATGTTCTTCACCGGAGCCGTGGCGCTCGATCAGGGCCGTTTCGGCTGGGATGACTATGCGCGGCTCGGTGAGCCCGCGGTGGGCGCGCTGGCGGACAAGTTCGACGTGGTGCAGGACGACCGGCTCGAGATCGGCCGCAGCCATCCGTTCGGGGCGCGGGTTTCAATCACCACCGACGATGGCGTGCATGAGCGGCTTTATGCCGATCCCTCCGGCGAGCCCTCTTCATTTCCGGATACACAGGCGATGGCGCAAAAGTTCCTCACGCTCGCCCGCCCGGTTCTGAATGGCCGCGCCGATGAGCTCGCCGACGCGATCCTGTCGCTGGAGCGTTTCGACCGCCTCGCGCAGGCGACGCATCTGGGACGGCAGCAGGAGGCGCTGAGGTAAGCGCTCCATTTGCCGCGGCGCGTCAGCCACACATCCGCGGCGGCAGTCGCCTTGTCAGGCGCTCATTTTTTTGAAAGGCTTGCGCCTTCGCAAAATTCTGGCGCGCAATCCGCGCCATTCCTGGCAAATCCGGTAAAGAACCAATCGAAAGAGCAAGGCGTGACAAAGGGAGCACAAATATGGATCGTCGGGATCTATTGAAAACAATGGCAATCGCGGGAATGACGGCGGGAATGGGCGCTGAGACGGCAAGCGCGCAGACGACGGCGCAGACCTTCGTGCTGGTTCATGGCGCCTGGCATGGCGGCTGGTGCTGGCGTCGCGTTGCCGACCGGCTGCGGGCCGGCGGGCACCAGGTCTTCACCCCGACCCAGACCGGACTTGGCGAGCGCAAGCATCTCATGTCCAAAGACATCACGCTGGATACCTTCACCAAGGACATCGCCAACGTCATCGAGGCCGAGGAATTGTCCAATGTGATCCTGGTCGGTCATTCGTTCGGCGGACTGGCGATCTCCGGCGTCGCCGACACCATGCCGGAACGGATTCGCCATCTGGTCTATCTCGATTCGCTGATAGTCGAGGGCGGCAAGACCCCGTTCGACGGCCTGCCGCCGGATGTCGTTGCCGGGCGCCGCAAGGCGGCCGAGGAAACCAGCGGCGGCCTGAGCCTGCCGACACCGCCGCCGGCGGCCTTCGGCGTTTCCGATGCCACGGACACCGATTGGGTGAAACGCCGCCTCACGCCGCATCCGCTCGGCACCTATACCAGTCCGCTCAACATCAAAGGCCCGGTCGGCAACAATCTGCCCCGCACCTACATCCACTGCACCAACCCATCCTATGCCGCGCTGCAAGCCTCACGCGACTGGGTCAAGGCGCAGCAGGGCTGGCGCTGGGCCGACATCGCCACCGGCCACGACGCCATGGTGATGGCGCCGGACGAACTGAGCAAGATGCTGGTCGGCGTGACCAGTTGATCGCTGCTGGCCTGTCGTCATCTTTCTACGAGTCGTCCCCGCGAAAGCGGGGAACCATAACCACCGGCTCTAATTGTCTGCAGAACGTCATCGCCTTCGTGCCAAACGATGGGCCGCGGGGGGTATCGGTGCCGGCGTTCGCCGGGACGACGAGTTGAGAGAGTTTGGACACAAGATAATAGCTGCCAAGATCGCCATGAAATCCACGGAGACCTCATGAGCTGGCTTCCCTCCAACGATCCCGTCCTGGGCGATCCGAAATCCTGCGACGCGCTTGAGGCGGTCATCGTGCCGCGGACCCGTGACCTCGGCGATGGATTCGAGGTGCGCCGCGCGCTGCCGCATGGCAAGCGGCAGATGGTCGGACCCTTCATCTTCTTCGATCACTTCGGGCCGGTGCAGTTCATGTCCGGCAAGGGCATGGATGTCCGGCCGCATCCGCATATAGGGCTTGCCACCGTCACCTATCTGTTCGACGGCAGCATCATGCACCGCGACAGCGAGGGCAACATCCAGGAGATCCAGCCAGGCGCGATGAATTTGATGACGGCCGGCCGCGGCATCGCCCATTCCGAGCGGACGCCGGATGTACAGCGCCGCCAGGGCCAGAAGATGCTGGGCTTGCAGAGCTGGATCGCACTGCCGTCCGGATCCGAAGAGATCGCGCCGTCATTTCAGCATTACGCCGCCGCCGATCTGCCGACGGTCAGGAACCGCGGCTTCAGCGCACGCGTCATCGCCGGCAGTTCCTTCGGCGTTTCATCGCCGGTTGCGATGGTGTCGCCGTGGTTTTATACCGAGGTGACGGCGCAGGAAGGGGTCAGCGTCCCGCTCGATCCCGATCATGAAGAGCGCGCCATTTACCTGATCGACGGCGAGGTCGAAATCGCGGGGGGACGCTATGAGGGGCCGCGCCTGCTTGTTTTCCGCCCCGGCGACCGCATCACGGTCAAGACCACCAGGGCCGTGCGGATGATGTTTCTCGGCGGCGATGCGCTGGAAGGGCCGCGCCATATCTGGTGGAATTTCGTTTCCTCCAGCAAGGAGCGGATCGAGCAGGCCAAGGCCGACTGGAAGGCCGGCCGTTTTGCCCACGTCCCCAACGAACACGAGTTCATTCCGCTGCCGGAGTGAACTTTTCTCCCCCTCTGCGATTTGTCGCCCGCGTTGACGCGGAACAATGCCGCCTTCGAAAGCTCAACCGATGAATCCCATGCTCGCCAGCGATTTGCCGCTGCCACGGATCGGCCGCGGCAAGGTCCGCGACATCTACGCCGTCGGCGACGACCGGGTGCTGCTGCTGACGACCGACCGCATCAGCGCGTTCGACATTGTCATGGCCGAAGCCATCCCGATGAAGGGCGCGGTGCTGACGCAGATCAGTGCGTGGTGGTTCAATGAAATTGAGGGCGTGGTGCCGCATCACATGATCAGCGCCGACGCCGATGCCATCATCGAGGAGGTGCCTGCGCTGCGGGACCAGCGCGCTTCGCTCGCCGGACGCGCGATGCTGTGCCGGCGCACGACCGTGTTTCCGATCGAATGCGTGATCCGCGGCTATCTCTCGGGATCCGCGTGGAAGGAATACGCCGCATCAGGCACTTTGGCGGGCGAAAAGCTCGCCCCCGGCCTCACCGAAAGTGCAAGACTCGAGCCCGCGATCTTCAGCCCGGCGACCAAGGCCGAAACCGGTCACGACGAGAACATCACGATCGGCCGCATGCGCGAGACCCTCGGCAACGAGGTGGCATACACGCTGGAGAGCATGAGCCGCGCCATCTATACGCTGGGCGAAAAGATCGGCCGCGACCAGGGCATCATCATCGCCGACACCAAATTCGAATTCGGCAGCGAGTCCGATGGACGCATCATCCTGATCGACGAGGTGATGACCCCCGACAGTTCGCGGTTCTGGGCCGCGGACGCCTATCACCCCGGCCGGCCGCAGCCGAGTTTCGACAAGCAGCCGCTGCGCGACTATCTCGACGCCGAGCGCCGCGCCGGCCGCTGGAATGGCGAGGCGCCGCCGCCGCCACTGCCGGCAAGCGTGGTGGACGCCACCAGCAAGCGTTATCTGGAAGCGTACCGGCGCATCACCGGCAGCGAACTCAAAATCTGACTCCGTCATTCCGGGATGGCGCGCCAGCATCAGACCCGGAATCCTGGCCAACGAAAGAACGCAACGAGGGGACGCGGCCATGACCGATAAAGTCCCGGACGGCACGGCCCGTTCGGTGCGGACGGCAAGAAAGCCTGACGACGGCGCACCTATACTTTTGGTTGCGCGGGTTCCATCTCACACTATTCCAGACCGTCACGAGAATTATTTTGTGCTCGCGCGCCGCACTCGTCTAGGACAGCCAACTAATGTCAGGTACAAGCTCGCGCGTGGTCAGTCGATACAACAGATTTGGTCCGGGGATACGTACAGCGCTCAACGACGTTCTCGGCGGCAGTGCCGCCAGCGTCCTGACCGTTACCTACGGGCTGTCTTACTCGCTTTTGATCTTCGCAGGTCCCTTGGCGCCATACCTGTCCTACGGTGTCGCCGCCACCTTCATCTCATCGGCCATTCTTGCCGCCGTCATCGCGCTCGGAAGCTCATTGCCGTTCGCGATCGCCGGACCGGAGACTTCCACGGCGGCGATGACCGGAATATTGGCGTCATCGCTGGTCGAACGCATGGCGGCGGTCGATCCATCGGCGCCGCTGCTCGCGCCGGTTCTCATCACGCTTGGTTTGGCGGGTATCGCAACCGGCATTACGCTCTGCGGCTTTGGGATGACGCAGATGGGCCGCGCAATCCGCTATGTGCCCTATCCGGTGGTCGGCGGGTTTCTCGGCGCTACCGGCTGCCTGATCCTGCTGGGCGCGATCCGCGTCACTACCGGCCAACGCCTGCAATTTGCGACGCTCGACCGGTTCGCGAATATCCTGACCGTGTCCGAACTGGCGGCCGCCTGCGCCATGGCGCTGATCCTGTATTTGATTTGGCACCGCTCCCGCACTTCGTTCGGATTGCCCGCGATTCTGATCGGCGGCATAGCTGCCGCGCATGTCGCGTTCTGGTTGACCGGTGTCTCATCCGCAGAGCAGCAAGCCTGGGGCTGGACCTTTCAAGCGCCGCCGCACGTGTCATTCATGTTGCCCTGGAGCGTAAATGGAATCGAACGCTATCCATGGCACATACTGCCGGATATGATCGGCGACCTGATCGCCGTGATTTTTGTGACGGCGACAAGCACCCTGTTCAACACCACCGGCATCGAAGTCGCGACGCGGCGCGAAGCCGATCTCGAGCGGGAGTTGAACGTCACCGGCCTCGCCAACATGCTGTCGGGCACCTTCGGCGGCTATACCGGATGTATTTCGGTCAGCCGCTCGATACTGAGCTTCAACTGCGGCGGCAACGGCCGCCTGTCCGGCCTGACTGTTGCCGCGATTTCCCTGCTGATGCTGGCCGTTGCTCCCGTGCTGCTTGGCTACACGCCGAAATTCGTCCTCGGCGGCCTCTTGATCTATCTCGGCGCCGATCTGCTGCACAAGTGGATCATCGAATCCCGGCGGCGGCTTTCGGTCCTCGAATACCTGTCGTTGCTCGCGATCGCCGTCATTATCGTGCAGTGGGGCTTTATCGCCGGTATCCTGATCGGCGTCGTGATCGGCTGCACGACATTCGCGCTGAGCGCATCGCGCGTCGATTCCATCAAATTCAGCTTTGACGGTTCCGAATATCGCAGTTCGCTGGACCGCTCGCGCGACGATCAGGCGGTGCTCTCGGCGCATGGCGGAAAAATCCAGGGCCTGAACCTGCAAAGCTATCTGTTCTTCGGTTCGGCCAACCGGCTGTTCCAGCACGTCAAGGCGCTGCTCGCACGTCACGCAGAATGCCGCTTCCTGATATTCGACTTCAATCTCGTCACCGGCATCGATTCGTCGGCCGCTTACAGCTTTGCCCAGATCAAGCGCATCGCCCAGGAGCGCGGCGTCAAACTGGTGCTGGTGCATGTTCCGGCGGCGGCCGAAAAAACGCTGCGATCCAGCGAGTTCATCACCAACGAGGTTAAAATCTTCCCCGAACTGGATCACGCCCTGGAGTGGTGCGAGAACGAGATCATTGCGCAGCACAAGGGCCTCGAACAGCAAGGAGCCTCATTGTGCGACTGGTTCACCGAGATTCTCGGGACCGAGCGTGACGTCACCGAATTGATCCATCGCTGCCAGCGCATCGAGGTTAATGCCGGCGACATCATCGTCCGCGCCGGCGACGCCGCCGATTCGATGCATTTCGTTCTGGACGGGCGCGTCGGGATCATGGTTCCGGCCGAGGGAGGCCGCACCAGGCGGGTGCGAAGCCTGGGACGCTACACCACCATCGGTGAGATGGGGCTGGTGTCACGTGCACCACGCAGCGCAACGATCCAGGCCGAAATGGCGAGCACCCTCTACGTGCTCGGCGCCGAACAATTCGAAGCCCTCAAGGCCGACGACCCCACGCTGAGCCAAAAGCTGCTGACCTATTTCGTCTCGGTGATGGCCGAGCGACTGACGTTTGCCAATCGCACGATAACGGCGCTGCGAAGGTAGCTCCTTATGGTGAGGGGCGCGTCCTTGCGCGTCGCCGGACGATGCCTCGCATCGCCGGGAGAACCATGAGGCCCGTGGCCCATCCTTCGAGACGCCGCGCGAAGATGGGCGGCTCCTCCAGCGACAACGGCAAAGCCGTTGCGCGGGGATGAGGATTCCGCGCGCGCTAAATCCCCGCCATCATCACATATTTGATCTCGACATATTCTTCCATGCCGTGACGCGAGCCCTCGCGGCCGAGGCCGCTTTCCTTGACACCGCCAAAAGGTGCCACCTCGGTCGTGATCAGCCCGGTATTGACGCCGACCATGCCGGACTCAAGCGCTTCGGCGACCCGCCAGACCCGGCCCAGATCGCGCGAATAGAAATAGGAGGCGAGACCGAACGGCGAATTATTGCACATCGCGACCACGTCGGCCTCGTCCTTGAAGCGGAACACCGGCGCCAGAGGCCCGAACGTCTCTTCCTGCGACACCAGCGCGTCGGACGCGACGTTGGACAGCACCGTCGGCTCGAAGAAGGTGCCGCCGAGCGAATGGCGCTTGCCGCCGGTGACGATCCTGGCGCCGCGCTTGACCGCGTCGGCGATGTGCTTTTCGACCTTGTCGACCGCATCCATGTTGATCAGCGGCCCCTGCGTCACGCCGGCTTCGGTACCGTCGCCGACTTTCATCGCCGCGACTTTCTTCGACAGTTTTTCAACGAACTGGTCGTAAATCCTGTCCTGGGCGTAGATGCGGTTGGCGCAGACGCAGGTCTGACCCATGTTGCGATATTTCGAAACCATCGCGCCCTCCACCGCGGCGTCGATATCGGCGTCGTCGAACACCACGAACGGCGCGTTGCCGCCGAGTTCGAGGCCGAGCTTCTTCACCCCGGCCGCGGCCTGCTGGTAGAGAATCTTTCCGACTTCGGTCGATCCCGTAAAACCGACAAAGCGCACGGCGGGATGCTCGCACAGCACCTTGCCGATCGCGGACGAATTGCCGGTGAGGATATTGAACACGCCCTTGGGCACGCCGGCCTTTTCCGCCAGCGCCACCAGCGCCAATGCGGTGAGCGGCGTCTGGTTGGCGGGTTTCAGGACCACGGTGCAGCCGGCGGCCAGCGCCGGCGACACCTTGCGGGTAATCATCGAGCACGGAAAATTCCACGGCGTGATCGCGCCGCAGACGCCTATCGGCTGACGGATTGCCAACAGCCGCGCGTCCGGCCGCTGCGCCGGTATGGTTTCGCCATAGACCCGCCTCGCCTCTTCGGCAAAAAACTCGACATAGGCACCGCCGATGTCGACCTCGCCGAGCGCCTCGGCCAGCGGCTTGCCCTGTTCCGAGGTCAGGATCAGGGCAAGGTCTTCGCGGTTGGCGATGATCAAATCGAACCATTTGCGCAAGATATTGGAACGCTGTTTGGCGGTGAGTTTGGCCCAGGCCGGAAACGCGCGTTCGGCGGCTTCCACCGCCTGGCCGGCTTCCGCCGTGCCCATCTTAGGCACCTTGGCAAGTTCCACGCCATTGACCGGATTGTTTACGGGATAGGCCGGTGTGCCGATCCAGGCGCCATCGATGTAGCAGCGGTCCCGCAGCAGCGAGGGATCCTTCAGGCGATCGCGCAGCGATGGCGCGGAGGCTTGCGAAGTGCGCGCGGCTGATGTCGGGGACATGGCGTTACTCCTCGGGTCGGGTTTTTTTGCGGTATTGGGCCGGATCATAGGCTCGAACCGGCTATAATGCATCGGCCGCTCCGGCTTCATCACGAGATCGCGACCACCGCGGACACGAAGAGCGCCCTTGCGAGCCGCCCCGGCCGGGAGGAAGATCGGTCACTTCCATACAACCAAAGGGAGATGCGCGATGCAAACCAAGGCTCAGACCGATCAGATGCTGCGGCAAAAATGCGACGCCAGGGAAATTCCCGGCGTGGTCGCGATGGCCGCTGATGGCAAGGAGGTGACCTATCAGGGCGCGTTCGGCAAACGCGACCTGTCCAAGGACGACGCCATGACGGCCGACAGCGTGTTCTGGATCGCCTCCATGACCAAGGCGACCACGGCGGCCGCCGCGATGCAGTTGGTCGAACAGGGCCAGCTCTCGCTCGACACGCCGATCGGCAAGGTGTTGCCGGATCTGGCTTCGCCCCAGGTGCTGGAGGGTTTTGGCACCGATGGCGCGCC
>Ga0116129_1001849_pt1 | contig 11238 bp, 7 predicted proteins | sample June2015DPH_17_2_FD_89732 | JGI IMG/M metagenome (GOLD analysis project Ga0116129, IMG submission 89732) | Peatland microbial communities from SPRUCE experiment site at the Marcell Experimental Forest, Minnesota, USA - June2015DPH_17_10 | ecosystem: Environmental > Terrestrial > Soil > Wetlands >...
CCAACAGCGTGGTCGGGACCACGACGGCGACCTGTTTGCCGTCGAGCGCCACCGCGAAAGCCGCCCGCAGCGCCACCTCGGTCTTGCCGAATCCGACGTCGCCGCAGATCAGCCGGTCCATCGGGCGGCCGCTTTCGAGGTCTTTCAAGGCGGCATTGATCGCGCCAAGCTGGTCCTCGGTTTCCTCATAGGGAAAGCGCGCGCAGAACTCGTCATAGACATGCGGCTGCACCGGCATCTTCGGCGCTTCATGCAGATGCCGCTCGGCGGCAATCTTGATCAATTCGCCGGCGATCTCGCGAATGCGGTTTTTGAGTTTTGCTTTCCGCGCCTGCCAGCCCGAGCCGCCGAGCCGGTCGAGTTCGACATGGGCGTGATCTGAGCCGTAACGCGACAAGAGTTCGATGTTTTCGACCGGCAAAAACAGCTTTGTCTCGGCGGCGTAACGCAGTTCGAGACAGTCATGCGGCGCGCCTGCGACGTCGAGCGTCTGCAAGCCGACAAAACGGCCGATACCATGCTCGACGTGAACCACGAGATCGCCGGCCGCGAGGCTGGTGATCTCGGAGATGAAATTGTCGAGCTTGCGGCTGGCCTTCCTGGGCCGCACCAGCCGATCGCCAAGGATATCCTGCTCGCTGAGGACCGCGACATTGTCGGTCTCGAAACCGGATTCCATGCCGACCACCGCCAGCATGGCCTCGTTGCGCGGCGTCGCCTGCACCGTGCGCCAGGAGTTGACGCTGGTGAGATGGGCCAGTCTGTGATCCCGCAGCATGCTGGCCATGCGGTCGCGCGAGCCCTCGCTCCACAGCGCGATCACCACTTTCTTGCGGCTTGCTTGCAACGCCCCGACATGCGCGACGACGGCTTCAAACACGTTGACGCTGGTGTCGGCGCGCTCCGGCGCAAAATTACGTCCCTGCCGCGCGCCGGCATCGACCACGCCGGCGCTGCCGTCGGGCACCGCGAACGGCGTCAGCCGCGCGAGCGCGGCTTCGCCCAGCCGGCCCGTCCACTCCTGTTCGGTCAAATAAAGCCGGTCCGGGGGCAAGGGTTTGTAGATGGCGCCGCCGCCGGGATGTTCCATCGCCTCGCGCCGCGCCTCGTAATAATCCGATATCTGGCTGAAGCGTTCGCGCGCGGCATCCTCGCTTTGCGGTTCGATCGCAACCGCCGCGTCACCGAGATAATCGAACAACGTATCCATCCGTTCCTGGAACAGCGGCAACCAATGTTCCATGCCGGGATGGCGGCGGCCCTCGCTGACCGCCTCATACAGGGGGTCGTCGCGCTCGGGCGCCCCGAACGCTGCGACATAACCCATGCGAAAGCGGCGGATGGTTTCAGTGACCAGCTGGAATTCGGAAATCGGCACCAGATCGAGTGAACGCATATCCAGGAGCGTGCGCTGGGTCTCGGCATCGAAGCTGCGGACCGATTCCAGCGTGTCGCCGAAAAAATCGAACCGCACCGGCTGATCGAGCCCTGCCGGAAACAGATCGAGAATGCCGCCCCGCACGGCGTATTCGCCGGGCTCGCGCACCGTGGAGGAGCGGTTGTAGCCGTTGTGCTCCAGCCATGACACGATGGAATCCATCGGCACGACATGGCCGGGCGCCACGGAAAGTGCCTGTGCGGCGATGATTTCGCGCGCGGGCACCCGTTGCACGATGGCGTTGACCGTGGTCAGCACGATCAGCGCCTTGTCGCTGCCCTTGAGCCGCGACAATCGCGCCAAAGTCGTCAGCCGCTGCGCCAGCACGCCGCCATGCGGCGAAACCCGGTCATAGGGCTGGCAGTCCCAGGCCGGAAACTGCATCACGGACAAATCGGGCGCGAAGAATTCCAGCGCGCGGGCCAGCTGCTGCATGCGCGCGCCGTCGCGGCAGATCACGGCGAGGCTGACCGCCGCCGGTTTTGGCCGGGCCGCTATCGCCCGAGCGAGGTCCGACACCACCAGACCCTCGGCGCCTTCGGCGACATTGGCGAAGGTCAGCGCGCGGCCCGGGATCAGCAATTCGGCGGGCGATCGTGTCGGCGGCTTCATGCGTCGTGATCCCGGCGAAACGACTTGATGCGGTCGAACAGGCCGCTGGCATATTCCGGCGCCAGCGGCGCATTGCCAACCAAAGCGGCGTAGAGATCTGGGTCGGGCACCTCGATCAGATGCTCGAGTTTTGTCAGTTCGTCTTCCCTGAGGCTAGCGATCTCGGCGTCCGCGAACCGGCCGAGGATGAGATCCATCTCCCGGGTGCCCCGATGCCAGCAGCGAAACAATAGCCGCTTGCGGCGGTCGTCGAGGCCGCCGCTCGATCGTGTCGATCCCGTCATTTCCGATTCCAATCCAACGCCAAAAGCCCGGACATGCCGGGCCGGGCTGATATAGCGTCGGCGCCGGGCAATGTCAGCACCTGTTCTCGCATTGCATTCGCGCCGAAATGCATTCAAGCCTTTGCCCATCGAGCATCGGTCAAATCCTTCGAGTCGTTTGATGCGCCCTCTCCTGCTAAACTCGTTATTTGCGCCGGTCACCAGCCTCAGCGGTGTCGGGCCGAAGCAGGACAAACTGTTCCGCTATCTGCTCAGCCGCGACGAGACGCCGCGGCTGGTCGATCTCCTGCTGCATTTGCCGGCGAGCGTGATCGATCGCCGGGCGCGGCCAAAAATTTGCGATGCGGTTCCCGGAACCGTCGTGACGCTCGAAGTGACCGTCGACCGGCATCGCCCGACGCCGGGGCGCAATCCGCGCGCGCCGCACCTGGTCTATGCCAGCGACGACACCGGCGACGTGGTGCTGACCTATTTCCGCGCCCAGCCGGGCTATGTCGAGAAGCTGCTGCCGGTCGGCGCCCGACGTTACGTCTCCGGCACCCTGCAGATGTTCGACGGCATCCCGCAGATCGTGCATCCCGACCGGGTGGTGGATGAAGCCAGCTTCGCCAAATTGTCGGGCATCGATCCCGTCTATCCGCTCACCGAAGGCCTGGCGCTGGGCTCGTTGCGGCGCGCGATCGCGCAGGCGCTACAAAAGCTGCCGAGCCTTCCCGAATGGATCAGTCCGGAAGTGATCCGCCGCTGCAAGTTTCCCGACATCGCGCAAGCGCTGCACCGCGTCCACATGCCGGTCGAGATCACGGATATTCTCCCCGATGGCCCGTTCTGGTCGCGGCTCGCCTTCGACGAACTTTTGGCCGGTCAACTGGCGCTGGCGCTGGTGCGCGCGCAACTACGCCGTCCGGCCGGCGACCGCCATGCCGGCGACGGCCATATTCGCAAGAAGGTCATCGACGCGCTTCCTTACGCGCTCACCTCCTCGCAGCGGGCGGCCACTGCCGCCATCGCCGATGACCTGCGCCAGCCGGTCCGCATGCTGCGGCTGCTGCAAGGCGATGTCGGCTCGGGCAAGACGGTGGTGGCGCTGCTGGCCGCCGCCGCCGTCAGCGAGGTCGGCAAGCAGGCCGCCTTGATGGCGCCGACGGAAATCCTGGCGCGCCAGCACATCAAGACCATCACGCCGCTGGCCGAACGCGCGGGCCTGCGGGTCGCGATTCTCACCGGGCGCGAAAAGGGCAAGGAGCGGCGCGAACTTCTGGCGCGGCTTCAGGCCGGCGAGATCGATTTACTGGTCGGCACCCATGCGCTGATCCAGGACGACGTCGTGTTCAAGGCACTGGCGCTGGCGGTTGTCGACGAACAACATCGTTTCGGGGTGCGCGAACGCCTGGCGCTGACCGCCAAGGGCCAAGCCGTCGACGTGCTGGTGCTGAGCGCAACCCCGATCCCGCGCACGCTGGTGCTGACCTATTTCGGCGACATGGATGTCTCGGAGTTGCGCGAGAAGCCCGCGGGAAGGCAACCGATCGATACCCGCGCGGTGCCGGACAGCCGGCTTAACGAAGTGATGGACGCGGTCGGCCGGGCGCTATCCGCCGGCAAACTCGTCTACTGGATTTGCCCGCTGGTCGAGGAATCCGAGACGGTCGATCTCACCGACGCGGAAGCGCGTTCCGACAGCCTGAAAGCCCGCTTCGGCGACAAGGTCGGTTTGGTGCATGGCAAGATGCGCGGACCTGAAAAGGATCGCGTGATGGCAGGGTTCGCCGCGGGCGAAATCGGCCTGTTGGTTGCGACCACCGTGGTCGAAGTCGGCGTTGATGTTCCCGCCGCGACCATCATGGTGATCGAGAACGCCGAACGCTTCGGGCTGGCGCAACTGCATCAGTTGCGCGGCCGGATTGGCCGCGGCTCGGAAGCCTCGACCTGCCTGTTGCTGTACAAGGAGCCTCTGAACGAGATGTCCAAAGCGCGCCTGAAGGTGATCAGGGAGACCACGGACGGCTTCCGGATTGCGGAGGAGGATCTGAAACTGCGCGGCGAAGGCGACGTGCTAGGTATAAGGCAGAGCGGCCTGCCCGGCTATCGCATCGCGCGCTCCGACATGCACGGCCAGCTCATTACGCAGGCGCGCGACGAAGCGCTGCGCATCATGAAAGATAATCCGGAACTTGGGGGCGACCGCGGCGAAGCGCTGCGCTGTCTGCTCTATCTGTTCGAGCGCGACGAAGCGATCCCGCTGATCGGGGCGGGGTGATCCGCCGTCATTGCGAGCGCAGCGAAGCAATCCGTCGCACTTAAGGAGAATGGATGGCTTCGTTGCTACACTTCTCGCAATGACGGAGGAAAGGATTCAATCCACCTTCGCCGGCTCCGGCTGCAGCGAGGATGAATTGGCGACCCGCGCGGCATTGGCCATTTCGGCCAGCGCGGCGATCTTCTTCTGCGGGTCGCTTCCCGGCTGCACCACGCCGGCGGACATGATCAGGGTGGCGGCGTCTTCGGCGCTCATCTCGACTTCGATGATCTTGCTCCTGGGCACGTAGAAAAAGAAGCCCGTGGTCGGGTTCGGCGCGCAGGGCAGGAACACCGAAATGTGTTCCTCCTTGCCAGGAAGGCTGTTGGCGATCTCAGCGCTCGGGACCTGCGAGATCAGCACGATCGACCACATCCCCGGCGAAGGAAATTCAACCAGGCCGACCCGGCGAAAACTCGACCCCTGGCCCGAAAACAATGTCTCGAACACCTGCTTTAGCCCGCGATAGATCGCGCGCACCGCCGGAATGCGCCCAAGCAGTTTTTCGCCGAGATCGACCAGGGTCCGGCCGATCAGGTTGGCGGTGAGGAAGCCCAGCAGCGTCAGCGCGACCACGGCGACGATCAGCCCGGAGCCCGGCAGTCCGAACGGCAGATAGGTTTCTGGACGATAGGCGATGGGCACGAAGGGGCGGACCAGCCCATCGACCCAGGTCACGAACCACCAGGTCAGATAGAAGGTGATCGCTACCGGGCCGGCCACGACCAGGCCGGTCAGGAAATAATTCCGGATCCGGGCCACGAAGCCCCGCGGGGCATCCGGGAGGGGCTCAGCCGGGGGCACGGTCGGGAGCGGATCGTCGCGGTTCATCAGGGTTCCAGGTCAATCGAAACGTCGGTCGAGGCGGCAGGTCCAAAATGCCAGCTAGGGTCTTGTAACAGGTTTTTGAAGACTTGAAGTGACGAACCAACTTGGCTGGCTGACCGGCCGGTTATTCGACCGTTACCGATTTCGCCAGATTGCGGGGCTGGTCGACGTCGGTGCCCATGACCACGGCGGTATGATAGGCCAGCAATTGCACGGGGATGGCATAAACCATTGGCGTGAAGGTTGCGGCCATGTCGGGCAGCACGATGGTCACCAGCGACTCGATGGTCGCTTCCGCCGCCCCCCTGGCGTCTGTCATCAGGATGATGCGGCCGCCGCGGGCCGCCACTTCCTGCATATTGGAGACGGTCTTTTCGAACACCCGGTCGTACGGCGCGATCACCACGACCGGCATGTTCTCGTCGATCAGCGCGATCGGTCCATGCTTGAGTTCGCCGGCGGCATAGCCTTCGGCATGGATGTAGGAGATTTCCTTCAGTTTCAGGGCACCTTCCAGCGCCAGCGGATAGCTGGTGCCGCGGCCGAGATAGAGCACGTCCCTGGCTTTGGCGATGTCGCGGGCAAGTTTTTCGATCTGCGGCTCGATGGCGAGGGCTGCCGCCATCAGCCGCGGAATCTCAACGAGGCCGTGCACCAGTCTGGCTTCATCGGCCTCGGACAATTCGCCGCGCGCCTTGCCCGCGGCCACCGCGAGCGCAGCCAGCACCATCAACTGGCAGGTAAAGGCCTTGGTCGAGGCGACGCCTATTTCCGGACCCGCCAGCGTCGGCAGCACGGTCTCGCTTTCGCGCGCGATCGTCGAGGTCGGCACGTTGACCACCGACAGCGTGTGCAGGCCTTGCGATTTCGCGTAGCGTAGGGCGGCGAGCGTATCGGCGGTCTCGCCGGATTGCGAGATGAAGATAGCCAGATCGCCCTTGCGCAGGGGCGCCTCGCGATAGCGGAATTCGGAAGCCACATCGAGTTCGACCGGCAGGCGCGAAAGCCGCTCGAACCAGTATTTGGCGATAGAGCCGGCGTAGCTTGCGGTGCCGCATGCCGTGATCGATATCCGCTGGATGTCCTTGAAGTCGAACGGCAGTTTTGACGGCAGCGCCACCCGTTCGGTCGCCATATGGACATAATGCCCCAGGGTATGGCCGACCACATCCGGCTGCTCGTGAATTTCCTTGGCCATGAAATGGCGGTAGTTCGCCTTGTCGACCAGGAACGACGACGCGCCGGATTTCAGCACCTCGCGATTCACCACAGCACCTTGCTCGTCATAGATCACGCCGACTTCGCGGGTCAGCACCACCCAGTCGCCGTCCTCGAGATAGCTGATGGCGTCGGTGAAGGGCGCCAGCGCGATCGCATCCGAGCCGAGATACATCTCGCCCTCGCCATGCCCGATCGCGAGCGGAGAGCCCTTGCGGGCGCCGATCATCAGATCGCCGTGGCCCTTGAAAAGAAAGACCAGCGCGAAAGCACCGCGCAACTGCGGCAGCGATGCCTTCACCGCCTCCTGCGGGGAAGCGCCTTTCACGAGGTAGGAATTGACCAGATGCACCACGACTTCGGTGTCGGTCTCGGTGGCGAACTTCGCGCCCTGTTTTTCGAGCGCAATCCGCAAGTCGCGAAAATTCTCGATGATGCCGTTGTGAACCACCGCGACGTTGTCGGTAGCATGCGGATGGGCGTTGTTCTCGGTCGGCCGGCCATGGGTGGCCCAGCGGGTATGCCCGATGCCGGTAAGACCCGCCAGCGGTTCGGCCTTCAATCGCGCCTCGAGATTTTTCAGCTTGCCCTCGGCGCGGCGGCGCTCGAGATGGTCGCCTTCCAGCGTAGCGACGCCAGCGGAATCATAGCCCCGATATTCAAGCCGCTTGAGCGAATCCACCAACTGCTCCGCGACCGGAGCACGCCCCAAAATGCCGATAATCCCGCACATGCGGATCAATATCTCCGGATCGCCAAAGGATCATAAAACCGCGAGCACCCTCTTAACGAGAATCTCCGATCGCCTGATACTCAATAATTATTGCCGATTGAGACAGGGTTAAGCGGAAAGCTTAACAATGCCTGGCGTTACTTACCTTCCGGCGTCTTGGCCCTGGTTTTCATCTCGCGATAGCGCGCGGCCCCACTTTCGCGGTTGGTCTGCTGGCTGCGCTCGACCGCAAGCGCATCGTCGGGCACGTCCCTGGTAATCACCGATCCCGAACCGATATAGGCGCCGCGGCCGATTTTCACCGGCGCCACCAGCGAGCTATTGGAGCCGACGAAGGCGCCGGCGCCGATCGTGGTCTGGTGTTTGCCGAAGCCGTCATAATTGCAGGTGATGGTGCCGGCGCCGATGTTGGCGGCGGCACCGATATGGGCGTCGCCGATATAGGTGAGATGGTTGACCTTCGCCCCGGCCTCCAGCGTTACCGCCTTCGTCTCGACGAAATTGCCGATTTTGGCGCCCTCGCCGACCGAGGTTTTCGGCCGCAGCCGCGCGTAAGGACCGATCGAGGCTTTCTTGCCGATCGAGGACTCGACGATATGGCTAAACGAGTGGATCACGGCGCCGTCGGCGATGCTGACGCCGGGACCGATCACCACAAAAGGCTCGATCGTCACATCGCGGCCGAACGTCGTATCGGCGGACAGATAGACCGTATCGGGCGCGACCATGGTCACGCCGGCGTCGAGTGCTGCCTTGCGCAGCCGCGCCTGCATGACTTCTTCGGCTTCGGCGAGTTGGGCCTTGGTGTTGATGCCGCGCACTTCATCCTCGCTGGTTTCGATCACGACGGCCTCCAGTCCCGATTGACGAATGATTGTCACCGCGTCGGGCAGATAATACTCGCCCTTGGCGTTGGCATTGCCTATTTTTTCGATCACTTGCAGCGCCCTGCTTCCGTCGAACGCGATCACGCCGGCATTGCTGAGCTTGATCGCGCGTTCTTGAGGACTGGCGTCGGCGTGCTCGCGGACCGCGACTAGGCGACCGCTTTCGACCAGGAGCCGGCCGTAGCCGGTGGGATCGGCGGCGCGAAAGCCGAGCACGGCAAGCGTCGCGCCGCTTTCCAGGGGCGCGCGCAGCCGGGCAAAGGTCGCGGCTGAAATCAGGGGCGTATCGCCGAACACCACCAGGAGGTCGTCGGCGCCGCGGGCGATGGCCTCGCGCGCTGCGAGCACCGCATGGGCGGTGCCGAGACGCTCGTGCTGAACGAAAATGGCGGCGTCCGGATGCAGGCGCCTGACCTCGTCTGCGACGGCGCCGTGGTCCGGCCCAATCACCACGGCAAGTGCTGCGCCGGCGCCCTTCGGGGCCGCGGCGAGCACATGCGCCAGCAGCGACTGTCCGGCCACCTTGTGCAGCACCTTTGGCAGCGCAGAGCGCATCCGCGTGCCCTCACCGGCCGCAAGCACAATCGTGAGGCAGGTTCTGCCGCTCATCCGGAAATCCCCGTAGTTCGGGCGAAGATCGCGCCGCCGTCGTCATAAAGCGTTTTCGTCCCCGGTGGAAATGCCCCAAGAAATACCCCAAGACGCCGGATTCAAGATCACGGCGCATTTCCTGTTAATGTTTGCCCGTGATTCGTCAGGCCTTGGGAGGGCCGGTAACGTCCTATGGCAAGCAATTCCGACCGCCCGGCAGGCGGCTTCGAGACTGAAAATTCCGGCGGCCTGCTGACCGGTTTTTTGGCTGATTTTCTGGCTGAAGAAGAGGAGTTTGACGGGCGCGCGCTGTTGCGGCTGGGAACGTGGGGTGCTGCCTCGGTCAGCGCGGTCATCGTCGCGCTGCTCGCCAACCAGTCATCGGTCGGATGGCGGCGCGAACAGGTCGCGGATCTGGCGCGGCAGTCGCAGCAAATCCAGTCACTCGCCAAGGCAAGCCAAAGCGAGACGCGGCAGCTGGCATCCGCGATCGAAACCCTGAATGGCGATCGCGACCGGCTGTATTCCCGTGTCACCGTGCTGGAACAGGGCCTGGATTCGGTGACCGGCGCAATCGCGCAGCAGAAATCGGCCGCGCCGCCGCAAGCCGTGGCCACGGCGCCGCAGGGTCTTCCCGCGTGGACAGCCGAACCGCTGGCGGTGTCGCAAAACCCGGTCCCTGTTCCGGTCGTGGCTCCGGTTGCGTCAACACCGGCTGCCCCAGCCGCGACCGGCCCGATCGCGCGGGAGAACCCGCCCCTTCCTCCGCAAGCCGTGGCCGCGCCACCCGCCAAGATCGACGCCAAGCCCGACGTCAAAACCGAACCCCAGGTGGCGGCGCAAAATCCGGCCCCTGCTCCGGCGTTGGCTCCGCTGCCGCCGGCCGCCCCGGCGGAAAAACCGGCGGCCATCGCCCTCGCGGAGCCAAGCCCGGCACCCGTCGCATCCGCTGGGCCGGCAAGTTCCAATCCGCCGGCAGCAACGCCGGCAATGCCGCTGATGGCCGCGAAATCGCTGATGGCTCCGCCCGATACCGCGGCCTCAAAACTGATCGCGCCAGCGCCGCGCGCGGACGCCGCCACTTCGGCGCCGATGCCGGAGGTGGTCGCGGCAGCGCCGTCTTCGAATGATGCCGGACCGGATGCGGAGCAGGCGGCGACGCTCAAGGTCGCAGTCAAGCGAACCGAATTTGGCGCCGACGTTGGGGGCGCCAATTCGCTCGCCGGGTTGCGTGCGCTGTGGCGCGGCCTCCTTAAATCCAACAAGGCGCTGGCGAATTTACATCCGATTGTCGTGGTGAAGGAGAGCAACAGCGGGCTCGGCATGCAGCTGCGGCTGGTTGCCGGACCACTCAGCGACGCTGCGGCGGCAGCGAAAATATGCGCCGGGTTGATTGGAAGCCAACGCTCCTGCGAAACGGCCGTGTTCGACGGCCAAAGCCTTGCCATGAAGGCCGACGAACCGCCACCCACCGCGGCCAAGCCGGCGGCAGCGGCGGCGTACAAGCGGGGCTTTGCAAAGCGCGAGGAGAACGACGATCCGCCCCAAAAGCCCGAAACCTTCACTTTTTCGTCGTTTTTCGGCATGCACTAGTGACGGGCACCAGAACTAACCAAATAAAGTCCTTTATTACAATGTGATAGGCCCGTTTCCTGATGCGTTTTCGCAGGCTTGGCGACACCGCTCACCGCCCCGGCTTGTCCCGCCTCGCGATCCCCGCCATATTCGGCGCATGAAAAAAACTCCGTTTCGGCTGACGCCCTACCAGGTGCAATGGCTGTTGATCGTCGGCTTCGTCACTGTCGGCTACGCATTGTATCTGCGCTATCTCGCCATCGAGTTCTCGACCGTGGCGCTGGCATGCGATGCCGGACTGCAGACCATGTTGTGCAAGACCCGCATTCTGGCGACCGCCCTGTTCAGGAATTCGGTGTTCGGGATCGTCGCGCTTGCTATCGCGACGCTGCATCTGATTCGGCCGTCGATCGTCTTGCTAACCGGCGGACTGATCGCCGCGGGATTTGGCATCGTGCTCTACAATGTCGGCCTGTCGGGTCTGGCGGTCGGCCTGCTTATTTTGGGATTTGCACGGCCCGCGCCCGCCACAGCGTAACGGCGAGCAGGAAATACATCGCGCAGGTCCACAGCGATTGCCAGTTGTCCGCGCCCTCACTAAACACCGTATAAAGCCCGGCCCCCGCCAGCAGGCCGGCGAACACGGCTTCCGCGATCGGGCGTGCACCCTCTTGCGGCCGGTTGAGCAGCATCAGGGTCGAGAATGGCACCGCGGCCATGGTCAGTGCGGCAAACGGAAAATCGCGGTAGCGCGGGTCGAACACGAAGCCGAG
>Ga0116129_1001850_pt1 | contig 11238 bp, 10 predicted proteins | sample June2015DPH_17_2_FD_89732 | JGI IMG/M metagenome (GOLD analysis project Ga0116129, IMG submission 89732) | Peatland microbial communities from SPRUCE experiment site at the Marcell Experimental Forest, Minnesota, USA - June2015DPH_17_10 | ecosystem: Environmental > Terrestrial > Soil > Wetlands...
ATCCACAACTACGGCAGCATGGGTTTCCCGGTCGCCACCACCGCGATCGCGTTTCTGTTGGGATTGCTGATCATTCCGTTCGCGGCGGAAACGAAAGGCCAAATATTGCCGGATTGATACGACTATCCGGCCGCCGAGTCCGTTTGAACGGGCGCGCCGCGCGGCCGGCCTCGATCCATGCGCATTTCTATTTCTCTCCACAGAGCCGAGTAGACCTGCCCTACCGCGCCGCGCGGCGAGTAGGCCGGAATCGGCGCACGGCGCAGACTCATCCTTTCGATCTCGCTCGAATACGGCACCTCGGTGGTCAGCAGTTCGGGGAATTGCTCGCGCGTGCTCGCGATGACGTCGAGGTGCAGGGACTTGCGCCGGTCCACCATGGAGAAAAACGGTATCAGAGCCAAGTCGCTCCAGCCGCTTGCGGCGACGAAGTCGCGCAGTTGGGCCAGCATCCGCAGCGACAGCGGCGTCGGCAGCAAGGGCACGACGGCGGCATCGGCCGCGCGAAGCACGTTTTCGGACAACAGCGAGATTCCCGGCGGGCAATCCAGAAACAGCATCGTATACACGTCCCGCAGGGATCGGCTCATTCTCAGTAGACGTTCGGTCGGATGCTTGCGAGCACTCAGATGCACGTCGAAATTGCGATATGACAAATCCGACGGCAGCACATCCAGCTTCTCGTACCCGCTCGGCACCAGCAATTCCGGCAGCTCACGCTTTCCCGCCACCAGCTTCTTGGCGGAGGCGTGTTCAGTCGGCGCGCACCGCAAAATATAAGTCGCGGCACCCTGCGGGTCCAAATCCCACAGCAGCGTGGATCGCCCTGCGGCCGCGCACAGATATGCCAGGTTGACGGCAGTCGTCGTCTTGCCGACCCCACCTTTGATATTTGTGACGGCGACGATTTTCAATTCTTGCTCGCTACTTGCGCTGCAGCCCCTGTGCGGCCTCACTCAACCATTCGTCTCGATCGGCCGCGGCCGGCAGCGCCTGTGCCGCATCGTGGGCGCGTTGATAGCTCTCCCGGGCGCCGTCCGCATCTCCCGTCTTGGCCAAGGCTTCCGCCAACGCCAATAGGTTCGGTGGGTACTGCGGCCGCAGCGACACGGCGCGGCGCGCGGCATCCAATCCGGCCTCAGCGTCACCCGGTCCCAATGGCCATCCCGGGGCCCGGACCAACACCAGCGCGCGCACCCGAGCAGGCCCTGCCTCGTCGTAGCTGGCGTCCACCGACTCGGCGCGCACCAATGTCTCGAGCATCTTCTTCAAGAGCTCACCGGCAAGTGTCGGGTGAGCCTGCGCCTGTAGTCCGAAGGCAACCGCGCGCCCATAGAGGCAGGCCGCCGCTTGCGGCTCGCGCGAAAGACAGGCGTCCGCGTCGCGATCGGCTTCTGCCGCCAGCTCGCTGCGAACCTTGGCCACAGGTTCATGATCGCTGCGTGTGGAATCCGCTTCGATTGCTGCGGCCAGTGCGGCCACCGAGGATGGCGCTACGCTCTGTGCCGGAGGCGCCGGCCGCCGCAGCTGCGTGGTGCATGCGGTGGCCGCCAGCGCGAGACAGACGCAACTGAACCACTGAGTCACCGCGCTGCCGCGCTGCGTGCTCACAGCTTTACCGTACCGCATGCTTCCGGCCGTGCGGTGCGAATGATCACGGCGGTGCCGTATCGACCGGCAGCTTCGGCAGCACGAAGCCATGCAGACGCAGCGGCGCCAGCGAGTCGGCACCTCCAGGGGCCTGCCCCATCTTGAGCAACCCTTGCTGCAGCGAGCGCGCTCGGGCGGCGGTCACGCGGGAGTCGACTACTACAATGAGGGCGACGGGCAACTCGGGTGACTGAGTCACCGTCTGCAGCTGGGCCGCGAAGGGCAGGCTCGGAAGCGCCGCGGCCTGAGTTGGATCGAGCAATACGGCGACCGATTCGCCGGCAGCCACTCTTCGAAGGGCGCTCAGGACCTGCCCCGTCGCCTCGATCTTCACGTCCGGCGGCAGCGCCCAGCCTTTGAGCGCGCTGTGGCGTACGAAATCAGGGGCGTAGCCCGCGACGCTGAGCAGGGTGAATCCCGCCATCGAGGCCGGCGCGGTGACGCGGCCCGCCTTTGCAACCAGAGTCCATCTTTCCTGGGGGCCGATATCCGACATGTCAGCCTGGGCCAGCGGCATCAGATGCAGTTGGGCCGCGTGCTCGACAAAGAACGGGTACGGCACGAAGGCGAGCACCGCATCGGCTGCCTTAAGTTTGGCCACGCCGCCGTCCTCGGTCGGGTCATAGACGGCCGCAAGACTTCCGGCGGGCCAGCCCGAGGCTGCCACGGCTGCGCTCGCGAATTGATCCACGAGCGGCTGCGCATCGTTCGCCGCGCCGGGATAGCCGGGGGCACAGAACACCAGTGTCGATAGTGATGCAGCTAGCAGTGTACTCATGGGTTTAGGCTATCATGCTCCGGCGCTGCGGGCCTCTTCGGTCGAAAGGAGCGCGTTTATGAGTGTGCCCGCTTCGCCCAAGATCGTTCAATTCTTCCTACGCGTGCTGCGGGTGCGCTCGTGGATAGCGGCCGCATTCCTGATCCTGACCGCGGTGGGCATCTATGGAGCCCTGCGGGTACCCGACGATCCCGCGATCGACACGCTGATCGTGCCCGGCGATCGGGTCGCGCGCGCCACAGCCGACTTCGACCGTATCTTTCCCGAAGGCGAGCAGGCGCTGCTCATGCTCGAATCGCCGGACCCTTTGAGCCTGGCCTCGCTGCGCGCCGCCGATCGTCTCGAGCACGATCTGGCGGGTATTGCGCAGGTCCAGCCTCAAAGCCTCCTCGATCTGTACCGTCACGGCGGCTCGGCGACCGAAATCACCCCCGACGAGGCCGGGCGTCTGCGCACCTTTGCGACCGGCACCACCCTGTTCCGCCGTGCAGGACTTCTGGGCGACCGGTATCTCGGCATTGCACTCGAGCTGCACGTGAAATCGCCTGCCGAACGCGATCGCGCGCTGGCGGCGATCGATTCGCTCGCTCTGCCACTGGAGGCTTCCGGCGGACCTTTCACCAAGGTCCGGCGCGTCGGATCTCCGTGGCTCGATGCCTGGCTCGAGCGGCAGACCGGGGCGGCAACGGCGCGCTTCATGCCTCTGTTCGGCCTGTTCCTGATGACGCTGGTGGTGATCATTTACCGATCCTGGCGCGCGCTCGGAGCCATTATTCTCACGCTCGGCTCCCTGGTTGCCATCTCCATGGGGCTGGCCGATCTGTTCGGCTGGTCGCACACGGTCATCTCCACCCTGGTGCCGCTGACCGTGATGGTCACGACGACGGCCACGCTGGTGTACGTACATTCGCGATATATCGAGCCGGACGATTCGCCGACTCTGCTCGAGCACCATGCGCGCGCGCTGGCGAATAAATTTCTGCCCTGCACCGCCTCGATGTTCGCGACCGCGGTGGGCTTCGCCGCGCTGGCGATCTCGGATATCCGTCCCGTGCGCGACATGGGCCTATGGACCGCCTGCGGACTCATCGTCGCGTGGATCGGCTGCTTCACGCTGTTTCCGGCACTGCAGTCGCTGTTGCGCACCCCGCTGCGCTCCGAGAAGGTCCCGGCCGGCAAATGGTTCCCGGGATTCGTCGACGTCCTGGTTCCGGCCAGCCGCCGCCTGCGGTGGCTGTTCGTGTTCGCGGCCCTCGTCTTGATGCTGTGCGGAGCCGGCGCCCTGTTCGGTATTCCCCGCGTGATGGCGCCCTTGGCTCTCGAAATGGACGTCCTGACCTACGTCAATCCCAGCGAACGTGTGGCCCAGGACACCCGTTATTTCGAGGAGTCGAACGGCACGGATGTCGTTGAGCTTTGGCTGCAGACGCGGCCCGGCCATGCGCTGGACCCGGACTTCCTGCAGGCTCTGGAGCACCTGACTCACCGGCTCGAAAGCGATCCGCGCATCACCGCCGTCGACGGTCCCACATCGGTGCTGCGATGGGCACGCTATATCGAGACCGGATCCGATCAATTGCCGGACTCGGCATCCGCGTGGCCGAAGCTTGCCGGGGATCTCGAGCAGATCATGCTGACCGAGCCCGGAGCGCGAAAATATGTCGACGTGACGGACCTCGCCAATGTACGGGTCAGTATTCGGGGACGCGCCAAGCTGTTCGGCCGGGTCGGTGCACTGCGCACATGGGTGAGGAAGACCTGGACCTCGGTTCAGGCCGGTGAGCCGGCATTGCACGATGTGCGCGGCAGAGTGGTGGGTCAAGGAGTCGTAGGCGCGGAGATCACTCAGCGTCTGCTGCCGACACTCACCCAAAGCTTTGCGCTCACGGCGAGCGTCATTTTCCTGGCATTCCTGCTGGTGTTCCGCAGCCCCTCGGCGCGGCTGATGACCATGATTCCATCCTTTTTCGCCATCCTGTGTGTGTTTCTGGTGATGCGCTTGACGGACATTCCGCTCAACATCGCGACCATCCTCATCGGCTCGACCGTGCTCGGCGCCACCGAGAACGATCAGATTCACTTTTTCTACCATTTCCAGGAAGGCCGCTCGACCGGCACGACGGCCGGCGCCCTGCAACATGCCATGCTGGTCGCCGGCCGCCCGATTCTATTTGCGACTTTCATCAACGCCAGCGGCTTTCTGGCGCTCGCGATGTCCGACCTGCCGCCGATGCGCGAATTCGGCATCGTGGCCTCGTCGGCCTTCGCGCTGGCATTGATTGCCGATTTCACCGCATTGCCGGGGGCGTTGTGGATTCTCAGCCGGTTTGACCGTCAGGCCTGCCCGTGAGCCTTTGCTCGCGACGCGCCGGCGGCGACGGAGGACGAGATCAAGGCGTGGATTGCTGCAAAGCCGCGAAGAAAATGCCCCTGCCTTGTGTTTTCGGGATTTGGCTCTAATGATAGGGAGAGGTGAGATTCCCAGGAGTGAAGAATGGCGACGGGTTGGGCAAAAGAAGGCGCGGTTCAGGACCAAATCGACGCCACCGTGAAGGATGCGGTCAGCCGTGCAAAAAGCCGGTTGCCCCAAGGCCCCGGCTTGACCCACTGCGCCGAATGCGGAACCGAGATTCCGCAGGCGCGCAGGGACGCGATTCCCGGGGTTCGCCTATGCCTGTCCTGCCAGGATATTCAGGATCGCGACATTGCACGCTTCAGCGGCTATAACCGGCGCGGCAGCAAGGATAGTCAGCTGCGTTGAGTTCTCGATAACCGGCAATTCAGGGGACGGCATGAGCGGCGAAAGTGAAAAGCGCCAGCAATATCGACTCGCCGCGCCGCCACGCCAATCAGACGCGATGCCAGTACGCGTTTTGTATGCAAGGGATCTCGCCGAGCTTCGCGGCAATCGATGTCAGCGTGCTTTCGGCGACGCCGGCAATGTCGACTTGCACGTGGAAGGCACCTGCCGTGCAAAGCTCTGCCGTCACGCTGCGCGGCAGGACATTGAGATTTTGGAAACGCTCCAGCACGCGCGCCAGCGCACCTGGATCGGCGTCAGCGACCACCCGCAGACGCAAGAGAGACAATTCGTCGGAACACATAAAACCGATTCCTCATACACAGAGCGGATTGAGCCCATACCTCGTCCACCCGGCCTTCAGCGAAGGCCGGGCCGGTAATGAGCCAGCTCGGGTGTATGAAAGGTTTCACAGCAGGGAGAGTATGCCGGCTTTCGGGGGCATCGTCACCCTCCCCCGCACGGCCCGTGCATTTCGCGTGGGCGCGGAACCTGTGTCAATATCTGCGCCACCTCAACCACGCCCCCGGCAATTTGGTATGGATCTCAGGATGCGGTTGAACTATGTGCCCCCCGAACCGCGGCTGGACGGCAGCGCCGTTTGCGCCGTTTTGGTCACATACCACCCGGACTCAGCGCTTCCGACACGGCTGAGCCGCATTTCACCGCAAGTGGGCGCCATCGTCATCGTGGACAATGGCTCGGCGGACACCGAATTGCCCATGCTGCGCGAACTTGCCGCGGATCCGCGTATACATTTGATACTCAACCTTGAGAATCTCGGCGTCGCCCGAGCCCTGAATCTGGGTGTGCAGCGTGCCGCCTGGCTTGGATATTCGCTGGCATTGCTGCTCGATCAGGACACCCGAGCCGAGGGGGATATGATTGAGACCTTGCTTGGCATCTACGCGTCCTTCACCCGCCGAGACCGTTTGGCGGTGATCGGATCGAACTACCAGGACGCCAATAGGCCGTCGCCGAATTCGAATGACGAGGTCCGGGTGGACACGCCATGGGAGGAGGCAGAATCAGTGATCACTTCAGGCTCCTTGCTTCCGCTGGCGACCTACGCAGACATTGGGCCTTTCAGGGAGGAATTCTTCATCGATTTCGTCGACACCGACTACTGCTTCAGAGCCCGGGCAAAAGGGTACGATGTAATCAAATCGCGGAAGCATCTCATGTCGCACACGATTGGAGCGCTTCGCGAGAGCCGCTTTTTGTGGTTTAGAAGATGGACGTACAATCACTCGCCGGACCGGCGCTATTACTTCGCGAGAAATCGTACCGTGCTGATCCGGGAATACGCGAAGCACGGCCGAGTGAGATGGATGCTCAAAAGTTTGAACCGCTGCTTTAGACTGTGCAAGCGCGTCGTCTTGTACGAGAAAATGCGAACCCGGAAAATTGCCGCGATCGCGCAGGGTTGGCGTGACGGCGTGAGGGGCAAAATGGGGCCGCGCAACGCGGGTAAGGGGTCCGGCGCATGAAAATCTTCGATAAGCTCAATCTGAAGAATCTCACGAAAATCCTCGTGCTCAATGCGCCGGAGAGCTTCGAGCCCGAGCTTGCGGCGCTTGAGGGAGTCAGCATCTCGCGCAGTCTTCGGGGCCTCGCGAAAATCGAATTCTCGCTGGCATTCGTGAGCGAGCGGAAAGAGGTCGATAAACTGGCCGCCTCGATAATAAAAATAGCCGAAGGCGACCCCATCGTGTGGTTTGCCTATCCGAAAGGCACTTCGAAGAAGTATAAAAGCGGCATCAACCGCGACAATGGCTGGCAGGCGCTCGAGCAGGCGGGCTTCGAAACGGTGAGATTGGTCGCAATCGATGCGGACTGGTCGGCACTGCGTTTCCGTCGCACGAATTTCGTCAAAGCAAGCTGAAGGGCAGCGCCGATATCAGTCCCGTGACGGAAGACAGCACGCAACGCACGCTTGCGCTGTCGATCGCCTATCAGGGGCATGTCTCATGCGGTGCACGGCGAACGTGCATGATCGGCCAGCACTATCGAGACGCAGGCGGTCAGCTTTTTCGCATAGCCGACATCGAGAAATTCATTCGGACCATGCGCATTGGAATGGGGTCCGAGCACTCCGGTAATGAAGAACTGAGTGCGGGGAAACTGGCGGCCCAGCATCCCCATGAAGGGAATCGTTCCCCCGCACCCGGCGTGCATGGCCTCGCGGCCGTAAACGGCCTGCGACGCGCGAGCGATCGATTCCTCGAGCCACGGAGCAAAAGCAGGCGCATTCCATCCGCCCGTGGCGGGGTCGGTTTCGAATCGCACCTGGGCGCGATAAGGCGGGTCGCGCTCCAGGGCTGCGCGTAGAGCCTCGGCCGCGCGCACGGCATCGCAGGTCGGAGGCAGGCGCAGCGAAAGCTTGAACGCCAGCTCGGGCAGCAACACGTTCCCCGCGGATGACACGGGCGGTAAGCCGTCCGCACCGGTGACGGCCAGGGTCGCGCGCCATGTGCTGTTGGCAATCAGCTCGGCCGGATCGTTCGACATGGCGCAAACGTCTTGCGCCCAAGGCAATTTGCCCGCAACGGTGCTGCCCAGCACTCGAGCCGTGGCGGCGATTTGCGAGCGGCGATCCGGCGGCACGTCCACCCGCAGCTCCTCGAGGAGCAACTCGCCCGTCGCAGGGTTCTCGATGCGCGCCAGAAGCTGTTCCACGATGCGAAAGGGCGTGGCTGCGATCCCGGTTGCCATCCCCGAATGAACGCCCTCGGTCAGCACGCGCACATGCAGTCGGCCCGTGAGATTGCCGCGCAGCGAAGTCGTGCACCATACACGGTCGTAATCTCCGCATTCCGCATCCAAACAAACCACCAGCGAGGGATCGCCAATGGCATCACCCAGCGATTCCAGGTGTGCGGGCAAATCGATGCTGCCGCTTTCCTCCGACGCCTCGATCAGGAGCACGCAGCGCGCGAGCGGCACCTTCTGTTCCTTGAGGGCCGCGATGGCGGTCAGCGAGCTGAATACGGCGTAGCCGTCATCCGCCCCACCCCGGCCATATAACCTGCCCTCGCGCATCACCGGTTCCCAAGGCCCCAATCCCGGCAACCAGCCTGTAAATTCAGGCTGTTTGTCGAGGTGGCCGTACAGCAGAACGCAGCCGGCAAGCTCGCCCGGTATGTCGACCAGCAGCAGCGGAGTCTTACCGGGCAAGCGGCGGATTTCGACACGCATACCGGGCACTGCCTGAGCGCGGCACCAGTCCGCCATGAGTTTCACGGCGGCGTCCATATGGCCGTTGCGCTCCCACTGCGGATCGAAATGCGGCGATTGATTGGGAATGCGGATGTATGCCTTGAGCCGATCCAGAATCGAATCGTCCCAAACCCGGTCGATCGCGGTGCGTAGTCTTGCTATGTCCATTGGTAGTCCTGGCAAAAAGTGCAAAGGAACGTATTCATATTGAACCCGGGCCACGGAAAATCTGTCTCATGAGCCCATAATGCCCAGGAGTCTACATGCGTTATAGAAAATTTGGACGTACCGGCCTATTCGTCTCGGAGCTGTGCCTCGGCACGATGACGTTCGGCGGCGGCGGCGGGATCTGGGAGAAAATCGGCAATTTGCAGCAGGCAGAAGCCGACCGGCTATTCGGCCGCTCGCTCGACGCGGGCATCAACTTCATCGATACCGCCGATGTCTACTCGGAGGGGCGTTCGGAGCTCATTACCGGGCAGGCGCTCAAGAATCTCAAAGTGCCCCGTGAGAGCGTCGTCGTCGCAACCAAAGTGTTCGGCGAGACCGGCGCAAAGAGCGTCAATTCCCGCGGCCTGTCGCGCTTCCACATCATGGACGGGGTGAAGGCCAGCTTGCAGCGCCTGCAGCTCGACCACATCGATCTGTACCAGGTGCACGGTGTCGACCCGGCGACCCCAATTGAAGAGACCGTGCGGGCACTCGACAATCTCGTTCAGCAGGGCCATGTGCGCTATATCGGGGTGTCCAACTGGGCGGCATGGCAGATCATGAAGGCGCTTGGAATCTCCGAGCGGCTCGGGCTGGCACGATTTGAATCCTTGCAAGCGTATTACACCATCGCAGGGCGCGATCTCGAGCGCGAACTGATTCCGCTGTTGCACAGCGAAAACATCGGTTTGTTGGTATGGAGCCCGCTCGCGGGCGGCCTGCTCAGCGGCAAATATGCCCGAGACGGGAAGGCCGAAGCCGGCAGCCGCCGCACCGCCTTCGATTTCCCGCCGGTGAACGTCGAGCGCGCCCACGATTGCGTCGATGTCATGCGCGGAATTGCGGAGAACAGAGGCGTCTCCGTTGCGCAGATCGCGATCGCATGGCTTCTGCACCAAAGCGCCGTCACCAGCGTAATCATAGGCGCGAAGCGCATCGAGCAACTCGAGGACAACATCGCCGCGACCGCCATCAAGCTGACCGGCGACGAACTCGCAGCGCTCGACCGGACAAGCAAGTTGCCGGCCGAGTATCCGGGCTGGATGTTCGATTTGCAGGGCGAGGCCCGGCGTAAACAACTGGCCGCGTCCGGCGGCGCCTGACCCGCGCGACAACCCATCGGCGAGTGCACCGCTGTCGCAGCCGGCGGGCGCAGCGCTGTCACAAATTAGTCACGATCGAATGATAGACCGTCGCCCGGGTATACATCTTGACGGAAGGAATTCATTCGATGGCTGTGAAAAGTTTCGTCCGTCGCCGCATGCGCTATTGGGTAGGCTGTATACCCCATGCGGTGGCGGTGCTGTTATTTTCGTTCACCATGGGATGGAATGCGCACGCGTCGCCGGTCAACGATAATAAGACGGGCTTGCCGATCGGTTCCGAGCTCGACGAAGATGCGATAGACAACCCGCGCGAGGTCTTCCACTCCGAAGCGCTCCACGGCCACAAGTCCTATTTATCCAATCTCGGTAATCTCGCCTTCAACTCGCCCTACATTCTGGGGGACGTCGCTCGAAAGGCCCACATCAGCTGCGGCAGCTGCCACGTGAACGGAGCGTCGAACCCGAAGCTGTTCATTCCCGGTCTTTCGACCCGGCCCGGCAATTTCGATACGACCAGTTCTTTGTTCAATCCGAAGACGGACAACGGCGTGCTGGATGCCGTAACCATCCCCAGTCTGCGTGGCGTGCGGCTTCTGGCGCCCTATGGCCACGATGGACGCACAGCCTCATTGCGCGACTTCGTGCGCAATGTCGTCGTCAATGAGTTTGGAGGACCGGTACCCTCACAGCAGATCCTCGACGCCATCATGGCCTACGTCGAGGACATTGACTTTCTGCCCAACCCGAATTTGGATCAGGCGGGAAGATTGAAGAGCGGCGCAGACGCGTCACAGCAACGCGGTGAAGCGCTCTTCGCCAAGCCATTCCCGCACGACCCGAGCATGAGCTGCGCCGGCTGCCACATGCCGTCCGCCGCCTTCGTGGACCATCGGCAGCACGATATAGGTTCAGGCGGCCTTTACAAGACGCCGACCCTGCTGAACGCCGATTTCGGCGCGCCCTATTTTCATGATGGCCGCTTCGACAACTACGGCCAGGTGATCGATCACTTCGATCGGGTGTTCGAACTCGGCCTTTCGGCGCAAGACCGCGCCGATCTCACAGTTTATCTCGCCGCGGTCGGTGACGGCGTGCGACCCCAGTACCACCTCACGGGAACCAATGTCCTCTCGGACATCGACGATTTTGTCAGCGTTCTCGACATCGCGATTTCCAGCCATGATACCGAGGTCATCGCGCTGACGGCGCAGAGCGCAGGCGATCTGCTGCAGGGTCTCGCCGACCATTATGCCGAGCCCCCGGAGGGCGAGATTCGCGGCGGAGCCAATGAGCGCAAGCTGGCGCGAACCGCGCTTGCGGCATTGATGCAGACGCTGCATCGCACCGGCGTGGACGCCGCCCGCGGCCGCTTCGACGCGGCCGCCGCCGACTACCTGAGCTACCGCAAGCTGGCGTTGGCCGCCGCTCCGGTGGCGCTGCAAGCGGCCGAACGGTGGTCGCAGTTCAATCCGGCG
>Ga0116129_1001852_pt1 | contig 11226 bp, 8 predicted proteins | sample June2015DPH_17_2_FD_89732 | JGI IMG/M metagenome (GOLD analysis project Ga0116129, IMG submission 89732) | Peatland microbial communities from SPRUCE experiment site at the Marcell Experimental Forest, Minnesota, USA - June2015DPH_17_10 | ecosystem: Environmental > Terrestrial > Soil > Wetlands >...
CCCGTTGCCAAATCTGGAGCGGGAGACGGGGATCGAACCCGCGACCAACAGCTTGGAAGGCTGTGACTCTACCACTGAGTTACTCCCGCAAAACAGCTGCTCGCTTGCCAGCCTCGAGCTAAAAATCTGGAGCTGATGACCGGGCTTGAACCGGTGACCTCTCCCTTACCAAGGGAGTGCTCTACCAACTGAGCTACATCAGCCCTGCTTAAATATTTGAACTCCCCTGCTCAACCTCGCTTCGGCGGCGAATCCTGTCCGCCTGACGGGCCAAAACCGTTCTCAGCGCCAGCCCGCCAATCACAATCAGCGGAACCAGCCTCATCTCCACCGGCCTGCCATGAACCAGAACCTTGTCCTCGCCCATCGTGAACCAGACCAGCAGACCTAAAAGCACATACAATCCCAGGGCTATCGGGAACCGCCGCTCAAGATCCGTTTGCGCGCCGTCCAAGCCCTCGCGCACTTCCGGCTGCGGATCAGTTCCCATTCCAGCCCCTCACATCCGTGGTGCACAGGGGAGGATTCGAACCTCCGTAGCTCCAAGGAGCGGCAGATTTACAGTCTGCTGCCATTAACCGCTCGGCCACCTGTGCCCAGACGCCCTGCGGTGAAAACCTCCCGCCGGGAACTCCGTCCAACTCTTCCTGCCCCTTAGCTCTCCCCCGCGATTTGAGTTCAAACTCATCTTCTCAAAACGCAACCTTCAGCGCATCGACTCCCGTCCGGAAACCTCCGGCATTTCGGAGCATGCACCTCAAGTGGGATCACCGCGGAGGACAGGTCCGGCGTTTAAAAAGTACCCTCGCCGACCAATTCAATCCGTTTCAGGGCCCGCCTTCCGAATTACCTTTTCGTGGAGCTGGCGAAGGGATTTGAACCCCCGACCCTCTGATTACAAATCAGATGCTCTACCAGCTGAGCTACGCCAGCCCTATCCACCTGGAAACCAATCCGGACGCCTGAAAATCAATCCCGATGAAGCGCGCGGACACACTCCCGCTCCGCGCGTTCAACGGCATAGAAAACAAGGTTAGCACACCCCGCTGAGTGGAGCAAACCGGGCGGGAAGAGTGCCCGAAATCGGCGCCGATGGCCCTCGAAGCCAGCTCTCGATTCCTTGAAATCTCTCCGCAAATCCGGGTTTCCCCTGCTCTCGGCCGCTCTCCCCGTCCCTGGCCGTCGGGAATTTGCGTCTAAACTAAACAAACGCAGCCCCCAAGATTTCCTCCCAGGCTTCGCCCCGGCTGGCATCCAACACCTATGGTATCTCGCACTCCCACTGCCAAAGCACGCCGCAGTGCCCTGGCCCGGCACCCGCCCCCCGCCCTCCGGGTAGCAACCGCCCTGCTCTGCATGTTCGCGGCCAAGGGCGTTGCCCACGCTTCCGCAGCCCTGTTCATGGAAGAGCCCTACGGCGCCTTCGGAGCCATGAACCCCACCGGCCACGCCGCCGTCTATCTCAACCACGTCTGCGCCGATTCGCCCATCGTCCTGCGCCCCTGCCATGACGGCGAATACGGCGTCGTCATCAGCCGCTACCACAAAATCGATGGCTATGACTGGATCGCCATTCCCCTCATCCCCTATCTCTACGCCGTGGATTCAATCAACGACATTCCCGCCTCGGTGGACCGTGCCGAGGTCGCCCAGCTGCGCAATACCTATCGCCGCCAACACCTGCTCTCGCTCGCCCCCGACGCCCCCAACGGCGACCCTCCCAAGGGCGAGTGGACTCAGCTGGTCGGCGCCTCCTTTGACCGCAAGATTCACGGCTTCCAGGTCGACAGCACCCCCGAACAGGATCTGCACTTCATCGCCCTCTTCAACGACCGCAGAAACGTCGGGCACTTCAACCTGCTGTTCCACAACTGCGCCGACTTCTCCCGCGTTGTGCTCGATACCTATCTGCCCCACGCCATTCACCGCAACTTCATCGCCGACGTGGGCCTGATGACCCCCAAGCAGGTAGCCCGTTCCCTGGTCGCCTACGGCAAGCGGAATCCCTCGGTCAACATGTCCGCGTTTGTCATTGCCCAGGTCAAAGGCTCGGTACCCCGCAGTCACCCGGTCGACGGCGTCGCCGAGTCGCTCGTCAAGAGCAAAAAGTACCTGTTGCCGATGGCCGTCTTTGCTCCGGAGGTCACCGGGGGAATCGTCGTCGCTTACCTGGTCGACGGTCGCCTCAAGATCCCCAAAAGCGCAGCCCTGTTCTCGGTCGGCGATGAAGAGGTCACCGACGCACCCGTGCCCGCCGCTGAGCCCGCCCGAGAAAAGCTTCCCGTCCCCTCTGCCCCGGCACTCAACTCTTCGGTCCCCGCCACGCCGAACCGCTGATCCGCTGCCGAGAGTTATCTCGCCATGGAGACCGATGCCTCGGACTGGGGCATTGACCGGGGTTAGCCCGGCAAGCCCCGTGCTGAATCTCAGGTTCAACATGAATCGGTCTCACTGCGCCGACTCACGGCGGACTGAATGGCGGTCCAAATGCATCCTTCATTACCGCAGCCGGAGGATCGCCCGGGGCCAGTCGTGACCACCGTGGACGTGGAGCGTTTCCTCAGTTATGTAGCACGTGACCAGCCGCTGCCCCGACTGTTCATTTTCTTCGAGGTTTGTCAGAACGTTTTCCCTAGGCGCTAAGAAGCTCATCCTTGGCGCGAACAGACAGACAAGGCAAGCTGCCGGCAGAACAGAGCCTGGCCCATCGGCCGGAATTCGTCTGCCGGAGTTCGGCTTGCATAACCAAGCCGAAATGCTCGAAAAGCTGGTACGGTTGGGAAGACGGGCCGCCTCCAGCAGAAAGTCAATCTCTTCTCGCCCAGGAGGCTTTTGCAGGACGGAGGCCGTTGACCTTTTTCAGGAGTCGCAGTTGACCGTTTCCGAACGCTTCCAAGAGATACGTACCGGCTTCGAGAGTTCATTTTGGGTCGCCAATTTGAGCGAAATCTTCGAACGTCTTGCCTACTATGGCGCGTTTGCTTCGCTTGCGCTCTACCTGCAGGATCAGCTGAACTTTTCGACGGAACAAACCGGGACTTTGACCGGTATTTTTGGCGGCATGGTCTGGTTCCTGGCCATTTTTGGAGGAGCGGCCGCCGACCGGCTGGGCTTCCGCCGGTCCCTTTCGATCGCCTACCTGATTCTGACCGCCGCCTATTTCCTCGTCGGCTCGATCGGGGCCCCATGGCTGGCGCCGGTACGCAACCTGATGCCCTTGGGCCTGTTCGTCGGGATTATTCTGATTCTTCCCGCACTTGGGGTCTCGCTGGTCAAGCCGTGCGTGGTCGGTACGACGGCCCGCGCTTCCCAGGAAAATGTACGCTCGATCGGCTATTCGATCTATTACACGATGGTCAACATTGGCGGCGCCGCGGGGCCTTATTTCGCTTCCTGGAGCCACCGCCACCTCGGTGTTGCAAATGTCTACCGGGTAGCGGCGCTCAGTGTATTCGCGATGTTCTTTCTGATCCTGTGCCTGTTTCGAGAACCACGCAAGACCGGAGACAAGCCTGCCCCTCAGATCGCAGAGGTCGCGCGAAACTTCTGCGCGGTTGTGGGCAATTATCGGCTGGTTCTGCCGACCTTCCTGGCAGCCTTGCTGCTGCGTGTGGGACTCTGGATCTACCCCAACCTTAGCGTGCCCTGGTGGATCTGGGTTGGGCTTCTGGCACTGATCCTCGCCGGTTTCAGCCGCTTCATGTGGTTTCTGGCGCTCTTCAGCGGTTATTACATCGTCTACTGGCAGATGTATATCAGTCTTCCCGGCTATATTCACGGCTATATCAACCCTCACGCCGACGTTGAACTTGTCCTGGTGACGGTTGGTCTGACGGTGATCTGCCTTACGCTCGCAATGAATCTTCTGACGCGACGGATTCCGGCATTTCACGCGGTCATCCTGGGCACGATTATCTCTTCAGCTGCGTGGCTGATTCTCGCCTTTCAGCCGACGGTCTGGGGGGCAGTCCTTTCGCTGTTTGTGGTGGCGATCGGTGAGATCATCCAGGCGCCACGGTACTACGAATATATTTCCGAGCTCGCTCCTCTGGGACAGCAGGGAACGTATATGGGTTTCGCGTTTTTGCCGATCGGAATCGGATCGCTGATCGGTGGCTGGTTTGGGGGCACCCTGCTGCACCATTTCGGAGAAGTCACTCATCAACCGGCGCGGATCTGGTGGTGCGTTGCGGCAGTCGGACTGGCTACGGCAGCATTGCTTTGGATCTATGACAAGGTAGTGAGAAAAGATGCCCCTGCTCCCGGGCAATATGCACGCGCGTAGCAGAGAACCGCGATTGCCGTCTCCACTTCCTTTCCTGGTGCCTTTGGACAGCGGCCTTTCGGTGCCCTTTGCGCGGAGGGCTCGACGGAGACCGCATAGCCATCGAGGTTGATGTGCTGCGACGACCGACCCTGGTAGCTGATTGGCACCGACAAGCCAAGTTCGGGCTGCGCCCCCGTGGCGCCTTCTGCCCGCCAAAAATCGACGGTCGGGTCAGTCTTGTCCAAGGCGCGATCTCGATAGCTCCACTCCTCGCGCACCTTGGGGCAGGTCTGGTCGCTTCGCCAGCAGCCACCGGCGAATGGAGCCCCGCGCGATTGATCAGGAACCGAGGTGAGTACCAAGAACCGCGCCCGAAGAAGATCTTCCCTTCAGGTCGGATTGATTGCCCTATGGGCCTCTATCGCGCGATCTTCCTTAGTTTGGCTCAAGAGTTTGCGCTCGACAGTTTGGCTCGAACGGGAGAGTCACATCGCTGATCAATTCTGCTCCGAAATGGCCCGTAGCTGTGCGCGACCTTCGTCGAGAAGTCGCGCGTATGTGCGCACGCTATGGTTTTATCGGATGACGGAGGATTTCGACAACGGCGGACATATCCCGGTCGGCGTAGCCTGCCTCAGCCGCGCGCTCGAACAGCTCTCTTGCGTTGGCAGCAGTGGTAAGCTCGACGCCGCTTTGTCCGGCTGCCGCATGGGCGTAGGCGAGGTCTTTCGACATCAGCTTCAGCAGGAAGTTCACGACGTTTTCGCCGTTGGTCATACGGGTGGAGATATTGGCAATGAGCGGGCTGCCGGGGGCGCCGGCTTTAAGGACCTGAAGCGCCTTATCGCGGTTGAGGCCGCTCTGTTCGAGCCAGACCATGCCTTCGGCCAGAGATGCGACCTGGACGCCGCAGAGGAAGTTATTCAGAAGCTTCATCTGCGCGCCGCTGGTGACCGGACCAAGGTGGATAATCTCCTTGCTCATGGCCTGAAGCGCGGGGGTGACACGGGTGAGAGCCCGCTCTGAGCCCCCCACCAGGAAGACGAGCTGGCCAGCTTCTGCCTGGGTGCGGCTGCCGGTCACCGGGGCGTCGAGAAGGTCCAGACCGCGCGCTTGGGCCAGATCGGCAAACTCGGTGATCCAGCCGAGGCTGACGGTGCTCGATTCGACCAGGACGGTTCCGGGCTCGGCGGCTGCGAGGGCTCCGCTCGGGCCAGTCCAGGCATCTCGAGAGGCATGGTCATCGGAGAGCATGGAGAGGATGAGCTTTGCTCCCTGGGCGGCTTCGGCAGGGGTGTATCCGATGCGTGCGCCTTCCGCAGCGAAGGGTTCGGCTTTGGCGGCGGTGCGGTTGTAAACGGCAAGCGGGAAGCCTGCCTTGAGCAGGTTGGCAGCCATGCCGTTGCCCATCGTTCCAAGGCCAAGCAGTGCGACGGATATCTTTTCCATGAGGTCTCCTGGGAATCGGGTTACGCGAGAGAGTGAACGCGAACGGGCTGTTTGGACTTTACCTGTTCGCGGATTGGGTTCCGGAGCGCACGGCCGAAGCCTCCGAAGCGAACTTCGGTGATGTCTCCTTCGGTGAGGACGATGCCTTCGCCAAAGGAAAGCACGTCGGCCCCGAAGAAGTGGATGTGGATGCTGCCCGGCCGGCGGTGGCCATCGAATTTGAAGTGGTGGTGCTCAAGGTTGGCAAGGCTGTGGCACATATTCTGTTCGCCGCTGGCGATCTGTTGGCGCCAGAGTGTCGCGCCGGCGCGCTCGATGCCCACTTCCCCGGAGACGTCGGCGAAAGGTGCATCGAGGACGAGCTCGGGACCGAGGCTGCTGGTGCGGAGCTTTGAGCCGGCCAGGTTGAGATAGTTGCGCTTTTCGAATTTGTGATCGGAGAACTCGTTGCCCTGGGCCATGCCGATGCGCCAGGGGCTGCCGTCGGCGGCGATGATGTAAATGCCGGCCAGTTCGGCTTCTTCGCCGCCGTCCTCCGCATGCGGTGGAATATCGAGCGGCTCAAGATGAGCGCGCACCGAGGAGCCGTCCCCCTTATAGAACCACTCCGGGGCAATGCCGATCGCTCCTTCCGGGGGACGGCCCTGATCGACGCCCCACTCGAACATGCGCATGGAATCGGTCAGGGCCTCCGCTTTTTTGGATTGGGCAGGCTGATCGGCCAGATGCATCGTCTGACGCTGGCGGGCACTGCCGAGGTGAGTGAGGCCGGTCCCGGCAACCAGCGTGCGAGACGGTTGGTTGGGAACATCGATCGGTGGGAGCAGACGCCAGGCTGACCGGCCGGTGTAGATCTCGTCATAGGAAAGAACCTCGCCGGTAGCGAGCACGCGAGCCTGCCCGGCCATCGGATGCGGGCCTTCGAGGCACTGCTGAGCAAGCTCGTAGACCGACGAGACGCCGGCAAGACAGAGCAGATCGGGTTCTTCGACGAGGGCGACGCGGCGCGCGGCGCCGTCGGCGATTTGCACCAGGTGTACTGACACAGAGCCACACTCCTTATCCGATCACAGTGAAGCGTTTGAGGGATTCTTCGTTAACGGTGAGGCCGAGGCCGGGGGTGTTTTCGTCAAGATCGATGTAGCCGTCTTTGGGAACCGGCTCGCCTTCGAAGATATACCAGAAGAGCTCGTTGCCGACCTCGACATCGACCTTGGGGAAGAACTCGGAGATGGGCGCGTTGAGACTGGCCATCGTGACGTGATAGTTGTGCATCTGGCCGGCGTGAGGCACGACGGGGATCTGAAAGGATTCGGCAAGGGCGCAGATCTTGCGGGCCTGGCTAATGCCGCCGACGCGGTTGGTGTCGAACTGGATGTAGTCCAGTGCGTTGGCTTCGAGCAGATCGCGGAAGCCGAAGAGGGTGAACTCGTGCTCTCCGCCGGCGATCGGAACCCGGCCATAGCGTTTGAGTTCCTTGTAGCCGCGCGTGTCGTCGGGGATGACCGGCTCTTCAAGCCAGCGGATACCGAAGGGCTCGAGCAGGGGGAGCATGCGTTTGGCATAGTCCAAGGTCCAGCCCATGTAGGCGTCGGTCATCAGGTCAATGCCATCGCCGATGACCTCGCGCACGTTGCGGACCAGCTCGACATTCTTCATCATGCCCTCGCGGCCGTCCAGAGGCCCCCAGCCATAGCGAAGCTTCATGGCCTGGTAGCCTTCGTCCTTGTACTTCTGCGCTTCGGCGCGGAGCTCTTCGATGGGCATCGAGTAGAGGCGGCTGGCATAGACGGGGATGCGCTCTTTGGTGCGACCGCCGAGCAGACGATAGACGGGCTGTTTGGCATCCTTGCCCAAAAGATCCCAGAGCGCGATGTCAACGGCGGAGATCGCGGTCAGGGCGACACCCTTGCGTCCAAAGGCCATGGTGCGGCGGTACATCTGCTGCCAGAGAAACTCGGTGTCCCAGGGGTCGGCGCCAACAAGAATGGGCTTCAGGTAAGTATCGATGAGCGACTTGGTGACGAGCGGCGCCAGCGCGGCATTTCCGAGGCCGACCAGGCCGGAATCGGTAAAGATCTCGACCAGCACCCAGCCGTGGAAGGCAAAGTTGCCCATCGAGGCTGCGCGGTAGCTGACCAGATCCATCGGGTTGGTGCAGAAGTGCGGCGGGAGCGGCACCGTCTTGCCCTCCCATTGAACGACGCGGGTGCGAACTTCGGTGATCTTCATGCGTTGCTTTCTCTCTCCCGGAGGGTGTGAGTGCGAAGAGGTTGAATCCTGCCGCCGCCGAGGAAGATGGCCAGGAACCCGACAAGGTGAAATGTTCCAACAAGAACAAAAAGCGTTCCGTAACCGAAGCCCTGACCAAGCAGGTAGCCGGCGACGACGCCAAAGATTGCGCCGCCGATCGCGCCGCCGAATCCGACCAGGCCGGAGACCGTGCCGACCAGCGAGAGTGGAAAGATATCGGCAGGCAGAGTCATAATGAGGCCCGACCAGGACTGCTGACAGAAAAAGGCGATGCTGAAGAGCACAATTGCCAGCTGCACGGGAACAAGGGGCACCAGCATCACGACCGGCATGAAGACAGCGCTGAGGCCAAGGGCGATCTTTCGGGCTTGATCAAGAGAATAGCCCCAGCCCAGCAGGCGGGTGGACAGATAACCTCCGAGGAAGCTGCCGACACCAGAGGCAGCGTAGGGAATCCAGGCATAGTAGCTGACCTGTTTGACGTCGAAGTGGCGCGCATCGTAGAGGTATTTGGGCAGCCAGAAGAGCAGGAAGTACCAGGCCGAGTCGCTCATAAATTTGGCGAAGACGATGGTCCGGACACTCGGCAGGGCGAGCAGTTCAGGAATGCTCAGCTGGAAGGCAACAGGGCCGGCATCCGGCGTATTGGCCGAGAGGCGCAGATCGTTATTGCGATAAGAGGCAGCCCACCAGAGCACCCACAGAATGCCGACGGCTCCGGCAGCGAAGAAGACCATTCGCCAGCCGCTATCGAGCACGACGATGCCGATGAGCGGGGGCGCAAGAACCGAACCGATGGCAGTGCCGGCGTTGATGATGCCGACGGCGGTAGAGCGCTGCTCGGGGGGAACCCACTCGGCGACGACGCGAACGGCGGCGGGGAATGCTCCGCCCTCGCCCATGCCCAGAAGAAATCGCGCTGTGAGAAGAAGAGCAAAACCGGAGGCAAGCCCATGCAGCGCACAGGCAACCGACCACCAGAGCATGATGATGAGAAACCCTCGACGGGTGCCAAGCCGATCCAGGAGACGACCGCCGCCGATGTAGAGCGCGGCGTAGGAGAGCAGGAACGCAGTCTGCAGGTAAGAGAACTGCTGGTTTGAAATGGGGATGTTATGCTCGATCGCCCTAATGGCCACGGGCAGCGTCTGACGGTCGAAGTAGCTTATGGCGATGGCGGCGGTAACAAGCGCGACAGAGTACCAGCGGCGGGCAGCGCCGCCGCTCGATACCGTGCCGAACTGTGACTCTGGAGCTACCACGTGATATGCAGCAGAGAGATTGCCTCGCGGGGCATCTCGGTTCCGATCTCAACCTGGCCGGCGGTGACGACGAGCCACTGGGGCGAGGTGAGCAGCTGGAGCTGGCCGGCGGCCTGGAGTTCGGCGTACTGCTCGGAATCCGGGTGCTGGGGTGAACCCATGCGCTGCCAGGTGGTATAGGCGTTACTGTGGGACTCGTCGATGCGGAAGTGCTGGAGCAGGACCCGATGCACGCTGCGGGGAATACCACTGATGGTAATGGTGGTGGGAGAGTCCTTCGCGGGCTGGTTGACATCGTGGTAGTTCCAGACCAGAACCGCTGCCTCCCTGGCGCCGTGCGTTGCCAGGGCGTCGACGTCCGGCGTTTCCCTGACTCCGGTACTGACAAGGGTGTCGAGCGGAACAGCGCCGGTGCTCGATGTCTTGACGCGATCTCCGGACAGAAGCCCGAACATGCGGAAGACGTTGAGCACCGGCTTGTCGACGCCATTGGTGGCGAGCGAACGGAAGCCTTCGAAGTAATCCTTGTCTTCGAACTCAAAAGACCAGCTCAACATGGCGAGCAGATCGACCCCGTGACTATCCTGAAGGTCAAAAAAACCCTTGAAGGCAGCCGCCGTATAGGCAGGGTAGAGTGTTCCGTTGCGGTAGTTGTTCGCCGGGTTCACCTTGGAGGAGCAGGCGGCACAGCCCTCCGGATCGGCCTCACTGACGATGATCGGCAGGTGTTTGAACTTCGGGAAGCTGGCGATGAGAGCGAATCCCTTGTCCGCATCCTCAAGCTCGCGGTTGATGCCCATTGTGACCTTGCCATCTTCAATCCGGGGCTGTCCCTTGGCGTGGAAAGAGATGAAGTCGATCGGAACCGGGCCGCCCGTGGCCGCACTCCTGCCGGAGTTGACGTGCTCGAGGAAGTTTCTGAGAAAGAGGTTGGCCTTCTCATGGCCGGGACCGGTCGTCGCCGGGCCTCCGACCCTCGCGCCGGGCAGAGCTGCTCTGACACCCGCGACGGCATAGTCATAGAGCTTCCAGTAGGCCTCGGGTGTGGTGTGCCAGTAATCGATGTCTGGCTCGTTCCAGACTTCGAAGTACCACTTCAGAACCTCGTCCCTGCCATAGCGCTCAACCAGATGCGCGGTGACGACGCGGGCCAGCTCGCCCCACGTTTTGTAGTCTTTGGGTGGATTGTTGGATTTTCCGGAGATCGTAGACTGCGGGTAATGAACCTGGTAGGGCTCATGCCGGTCCGGCAGATCGGCCGCAAGATCCTTCGGCATGAAGCCAAGTTCAACCATGGGACGTACTCCAGCAGCCTTATAAGCGTCGAAGATTCCATCCAGGATCGTGAAGTCGTAGACCGGCTTGCCGCTGGCATCTTCTCGGTAGACATTGGTGGAGCTGAACTTCAATTCGGCCACCCCATCGCCGGAGGTGAGCAGGTGATGCGCGCGGACGTAGACCGGAACCGGAGCAAGGTCATGAAGCTGCCCGAGCAGTTCCGTGCCATGGCGCATGGTAGTGTAGTTGGCCTCGTCGTAGCCGAACCAGCTATAGATCGGCTTATAGGGGCCGATGGTCTGGTTGAGGTCGACATGAATTGAGATCGCCGGCTGGGTTGAGGCCGGGAGCGGCGCGGGAACCGTCCCCTGAGCCAAGCCTGCAACCGTCTGCAACAAGACACCACCTGCGATCAAAACCCTGATCGCAGCACTCAGTCCCAGTCCCACCTTCATCATTCTCTCCTTCATTTAGAACTTATACTTGCCCGGCAAACTGAATATCGCGCGCCCCGACCGATGTGCCGGCCGTGCGGGCCCGGCAGGCCTCATCGACGGGTGCTCGGCTAGAGGCGGCGGCCAGTGCTGAAGACCAGGGCTGAAGGCTCAAGGACCGAGACTCACTGAGCGCCGAACTGGAGCAGGACCCCTCCGTGACTGGGCAAGCGTTGACTGGCCAAGCCGTGACGGGGCAAGGCCGCCTTGCACGCGCCGGAAC
>Ga0116129_1001853_pt1 | contig 11226 bp, 6 predicted proteins | sample June2015DPH_17_2_FD_89732 | JGI IMG/M metagenome (GOLD analysis project Ga0116129, IMG submission 89732) | Peatland microbial communities from SPRUCE experiment site at the Marcell Experimental Forest, Minnesota, USA - June2015DPH_17_10 | ecosystem: Environmental > Terrestrial > Soil > Wetlands >...
CGGACTGGCGGTCTTCGGAGTAGTGGACGTGGACCAGTCGCCAATTCCCAGATTCTTTGCGGTAAACCTGGGTTTCGATGCCATGCGTGGTTACGGCCGATCCGTCTTTCCGCATCGTCGCATGAAAAGTCCAGTGGAATTCCGACCACCCCGCGTTGCCGCTCACATGGATCGCCACCCCGCGCGTCTCAAGATCGCGTGCCGAGAACATGCCGCCCATGATGTTCTGAAAGACCTGCTGCTCGATGGCATCGAAGCCGTGCTCCTCGCCCATTGGATAGATGAACGAGACCTCGGGCGAGTGAGACCAGATTTGCCGCAGCAGGTTCAGATCGACAGTATCGACAGCTTTGGCATACTGCTCGACGAGGTGGTGGATTGCCGCGACGTCGCGCCCAGGGCCCGAGTCGGTTTGGGCGGCGGCGAGCGCGGGCATGAGACAGAGAAGAGCCCCGGGCAGAATGCGGGTGACCATAGCGCGCTCTCAGTCTATCGCGATGGTTTGGGAATGCGCCTATGAACTCTCTAGGATTCGGCCAAACGCGGATCGCCCGTCAATGGGCCCAGGGATGTTCAGTCGCGGCAAGGAAAAACGCTATCTAACTGTTTTAAATATAGGTGTTTGAAAGCGAGTCGGTTGCTTTTTACAGGATGCTGTTGGTGATGAGTGCAACCATCCACTGTGACTCGACAGAGTCCGGAACGGCTCAAACGCCACTCAGCCTTGACAGGGAATCGTGCGAGGTTCACACTGGCATAGTCTAACTATGTCACCTGCGGAAGGAACCCGAGAGACCATGTTGCGCGACGAAATCCCACCTGGAACTCTTTACCTGCTGATCCTCAAGACCCTGTCGGTGCGTGGCAAACTCCACGGCTACGAAATTGCCGAGTCGATCGAGCGTCACACCGAGGAGATCCTCCAGGTTGAAGAAGGTTCGCTCTACCCGGCCCTTCAGCGCATGCTCATCAAAGGCTGGGTCACGGCCGAATGGGGAGTGACTGCCGGCAACCGTCGCGCCCGCTACTACACCCTTACTGCAGAGGGTAAGAAACAGCTTCACATCGAAGTCTCCCAATTCGAGCGCGTCATGGGTGCGATTACGCGTGTTATCCGGACAGCCTGAACATTGACCAGCGCACCAGGAAAGGCAAGCCATGAGCTATCTCGCAAAAACGATTGGCGAATTGATTCGCCGCCTGCGCATGCTTTTTCGGCGCCGCCAACTAGACCAGGACCTTGAAGAAGAGATGCGCCTTCACCTGGAGTTCCGCCGCCAGCAACAGATCGAATCCGGTCTGTCCCCCCTAGCAGCAGGCCAGGCCGCACACCGCAGATTCGGCAACGTCGCACGCCTCAAGGAGAAAAGCATCATGACCTGGGGATGGGAAGGATTGGAAAGCTTCCTTCATGACGCCGCATACGGCGCCCGCGCACTCCTGCGCAGCCCGGCCCTCACCCTAGTCGCGCTGCTCTCGCTCGCTTTAGGCATTGGCGCCAATACCGCGATCTTCAGCCTCCTTGATGCCGTCATGCTGCGCTCGTTACCCGTCGAAGATCCTGCTCAACTCGTCCTTCTCGGAAAGGGGGACACAAGCGGCATCACCGACGATTTTGCCCGGACCGACCTTTACTCCTACCCCTTCTACCGCCAGATGCAGCAAAAAAACCAGGTCTTTTCCGACACAGCAGCCATTTTTAGCATCACCAGCGGCGGTCACGGCTTTGTTGAAGGAAGAACAGAATCGGAAACGATGAACGTCCAGCTCGTCTCCGGCACCTACTTTCAGACGCTGGGGGTAAGCGCCCTGATTGGCCGAACGCTGAATGAAGCAGACGATGACTCCGAAGGCGATCACCCGGTAGCGATCATCAGCTACGGCTGGTGGAAGCGCAGCCTCGCCGAGGATCCGAACGTCCTTGATCGCAAACTCAAACTCGGTTCCACGATCTACAACATCGTTGGCGTTGCCCCTGCTGAATTCTTCGGCACCAAAGTTGGCGAAGCTCCCGATATGTGGATCCCGCTCTCGATGTCCAAGCAAGTTCCTCCGAACTATGGCGGGTATAAGGATAACTTCTCGGAGTCTCTGCTCATCATCGGCCGCCTCAAGCCCGGTGTCTCAGTTGGCCATGCCACATCCAACGTCGACTTGCTCTTTCACCAAATCCTGCTCGGATTTCCCGACGCTAAACTCAGCCAGGAAAATCTGCAAAAATTAAGGAAAACTCAAGTGGCATTACACCCCATGGCCACTGGGGTGTCCGAGCTTCGCCACAAATTTTCCAAGCCCCTCCAGATCCTGATGGCGGTTGTCGCGCTTGTCTTGCTCATCGCTTGCGCCAATATCGCCAACCTTCTCCTTGCCCGATCGACCGTGCGCGCCCGCGAACTCGCCGTCCGCCAGGCCCTGGGCGCTCGGCGGGCACGCCTGGTCCGCCAGCTGCTGACCGAAAGCCTCATCCTGGCCCTGTCTGGCGGAGCGCTGGGGGTCGCATTCGCATCGATCGCCGACCGGGTGTTATTGCACCTGCTTTCTGGCGGTCCTGAAACCATCCCCCTCGACATTTCGATTGATCTCCGCATGCTCGCCTTCACCTTCGCCGTGACCGTTCTGACCGCCATCCTGTTTGGAATCATCCCTGCCATACGCGCCACGAACCTGGGGCTCACGGACGCCCTCAAAGATGGCCGCAGCCCGCAGGCCGCGGGGACGCGAAATCCGCTCGCGCGAGCGCTGGTTGTCTCCCAGGTCGCCCTCTCGCTGGTCCTGATGGTCGGAGCTGGACTCTTTCTGCGCAGCCTCGTCAATCTCAGCGAGATCGACACCGGCTTCAATAAAGAGAACGTTTTGCGGCTCGAGATCGACTCAAGCTCCGCCGGCTACACTCCCGGCGAGCCGCGGGAGGTCGCACTCGATCAGCAGATTGAAGAGCGTGTCAGCGCCCTGCCCAATGTAAAGGCCGCCAGCTTCTCCGCATTCACCTTTCACGAAGGCAGCTGGAACTCCCCGGTCCTTGTGCCTGGGGTGAATCTCGGACAAGACATCAATGTCAAGCACAACGTTATCGGCAACGGCTACTTCGCCACGATGCAGATTCCTCTGCTCGCAGGACGCAACTTTTCGCCCTCCGACACCAGAGCCTCACAACATGTCGCCATCATCAGCGAGCATATGGCTAAGATCATCTTTCCGCTCGGCAACCCGATTGGCCGTCGGTACGGCCTGGAAGATGAGGCGCCCGAAAACCAGGTTACCGTCATTGGCATTGCAAAGGACGTTAAGTTCGGCTATCTTACCGAAGAACCGGTCAACGTCGATTACATTCCCTATACGCAGCATCCATGGGGCTTCGGCGACTTCGAAGTTCGTTATACCGGTAGCTTCGCACCTATGGCCACCGCCGTCCAACACGCTATCCGTTCAATTGACCCCGGCCTGCCAATCAGCGGCGTTACGACGCTCGATGAACAAGTCGCCCGCTCGCTCACCAATCAGCGGCTTGTCGCCCAGCTCTGCACCTTTTTCGGATTGCTTGCCGTCTTGCTTTCTTCAATCGGCATTTACGGTCTGATGTCCTATGTGGTAAGCCGCCGCACCAATGAGATCGGCATCCGCATGGCACTTGGTGCAGCCCGCGCGAGTGTCCGGTGGCTGGTGATGCGTGAGCTACTGTCTCTGGTCGCTATCGGCGTCGGAATTGGCATTCCAGCGGCCCTTGCGGGCGACCGCCTGATCGCCAGCATGCTCTTCGGTGTCAAGAGTACCGATCCTTCCAGCCTGCTGACCGCAGTCGCGCTTCTGCTCCTAGTGGCGGTCTTCGCCGGCTACGTCCCGGCAAGGAGAGCCTCCAGAGTTGATCCCATGGAGGCTCTACGCTGCGAATAACCAAAGGGGAGTCGCGCATTTGAACGGACGAGCGGCGGCCCAATCGCTACGCAACTCAAAGCCGCATCGCGGCGATTGATCACGGGGCAAACGGTATTTCCAGAATCAGGTTACCTGTGAAAGATCCCGATCCATGGTGCATGTGCTGTCGTACCAGGGATCAAGCGCGACCGAAGACCGATCGGAGCGTGGCTCGACGTCCCTGGAGAATGGCGATAAGAATCATATTGAGCCCCATGCGTGTTGACAAGGAACAGACCGCCCCCCCAGAGTCCTTATTCCGTTCCCCGCTTGGTTGGTGGGCGGCATAAGCATTGTCTCTCGAACTCTCTGTGCTTATCCGGTGTGACACAACCATTGGTTGGCGAAGAGTCGCGTCTGATTCAGACCGATGGCTTACCCGGAGAATTCGCCACTGGTCTCTACAGATCCTACTGTCAGATGTTTTAGCCCTTTCGTTGCCTGGCCGGTTTGCGAAATACTCTGGTAAAGGTTCACTAACCTCCTACACACTACACTTGCTCAAGAATGGGCCGCCTGGAATGTGTAAGAGCCTGGCACGGTTCAGGCCATATCGTGTTTCCGGGCAGATCCCACCCTTTTTTATCCTCAGCGATTTATTGCCAAGCGGCCAGCAAGATGGAGTCGATAGAGAAGCTGCCTCAGCACGATGTTGCATTAGGGTTTTGTGAAAAATAAAGGTTCGGGGATTTGTATCGAAATTTTGTGCTTGAAAGTTGACGGGAGTAATGATATCTCTATCTAAACCCCAAGGAATCTTGGCCTCCAGCAACCGCCCCCATCCGGCTCTTTTTAGCTGACCAGTTTATTTGTAACTTCATTTGCGTTCCGTTTTGTCCCTTGGCTTATCTATGTGCAAGATCAATCAGTTCGATCGCAGCCTTTCTGCGGGCCTCCCTCCCGGGTCCTGTTTGTTTCTGCGAAGGTGTATCTGGATACATTCGACGGTTCGCAGAGCGTTATCGCTCTCCACTCTGGCTGTCATGATTGGCTGCCTGGAGCTCCTGACGACCCTGCCGGAGGCACATGCTCAGACAGTTATCAACCTCGCGCCTGACGCGAGCCCTGCGTTCAGCACCCCACGTGGCATCGCGGTCGACGGCAGCGGAAATGTCTTCGTCGCCGATTCTTCAGGGGGTAGGCGGAAGCTCAGCCATTCGTGAGATCCTGGCGCCAGCTTACTCGACAGTGAACTACATCGCCGGCTCCAACGGGAACGATAACCCGTTCGGCGGCATCGTGGGGCTCGCCCTGGACACGAACGGCAATCTCTTCGCCGCCGATCAGTCCGCCGCCGGTTCGAGAGCACCAACGATCTGGGAAGTAACGAAATCCAGCAATTATGCGACGGCGATCTCGATCAATGCCACCACGTTCCGAAACCCGAATGGCGTTGCGCTCGACAGCAGCAATAATCTTTTTGTCAGTGATTTCAATCTCAATGAGGTGTTTGAGCTGACGGCGGAATCCACCTATGGCGTAGTCACCCAAATCGCCTCGCTCAACGGCAACTTCAATGCTCCCGCCGGCATGGCCGTCGACAGCAGCGGAGATGTCTTCGTCGCCGATTTGAACAACAACAAAGTGCAGGAAATCCTGAAGTCGGGTGGCTACACGACTGTAAACATCCTCTCCGATACGACCCTCGATATGCCAAATGCGATCGCTATCTGGCCTGACGGCAACATCGTCGTCCTGAACGATAAGGCCCCCGGCGTGGTGAACGAAATTGCAGCGCCGGAGTATACGAGCGTCAGCACAATCGACGTAACCACAAACGACCCCAACTACGCCGCGCTCGATACGAGCGGCAACCTCTTTATAACCGATACTGGCGATAACCTTGTGAAGGAGGTTCTGCTGGGCGTAACCGTGTCCTCGGTCAGTCCCATCGGCGGTATGACCAATGGCATGACCCCAGTGACCATTACTGGCACTAATTTCACGAGCCCCGCGACGGTCAACTTCGGGACGGCAGCTGCAACCAACGTTACCGTCGTCAGCCCTACGGAGATCACTGCGAACTCTCCGGCCGCCGGCGCCGGGGTGGTTGATGTCACCGTAACGACCGGCGTCGGCACGAGTTTCACCTCACCGAGTGATCATTTCAGTTTCGGACCCACCGCGACGACGAGTATTTCCTTGAAGAACTTGACGCGAACCCAGGCGGCATCATTTCTGCCCGTGAACGCGGCCGGGGGAGTCGCTCCGCTCAGCTATAGCATCTCGCCCCCCTTGCCGTCCGGGCTCACCATAAGCCCCTCAAGCGGGAATATCTCGGGAACGCCATCGGTCACGCTTTCTATGACGAGCTTCACGGTCACTGTGACCGATTCTCTGAGTAACTCGGCACAGGCCAGTTTCAATCTAGTGGTAAACAGCGCTGTCACGGCGACTCAGACGTCCTCCCCAGTGAGCCTGACCGAGAACCATGTAGCAAACTTTACTCCGGTGACAGGTGGTGGCGGCACCCCTCCGTTCGTCTATACCATATCTCCCCAGCTTCCCGCCGACCTCCAATTGGGCTCATCCGGAGTGATCTCCGGAAACCCCTCGGTCACACTTTCTTCGAAGAGCTTCACCGTCAAAGTAACCGACTCCAACGGCGCCACTGCGTCGAACAGCTTTATCTTGATAGTGAACCCCGCCGTGACAGCAACCCCGGCGACCGGTCCGGAAGTTCTTACCCAGAACCATGCGACGATGAGCTTTACGCCTGTGACGGGTGGCGGCGGCACCGCACCGCTCAGCTTCAGCATATCTCCCATGCTGCCCGCTGGTCTGAGTTTCAGTATGAGTACCGGTGTAGTCAGTGGCACTCCGAATGTGACCCTTGCTGCATCACCCTTTACGATAACGGTGACCGACTTCAACGGCGCCACTGCGTCGAACACCTTCACGCTAACAGTGAACCCCTCCGTGACAGCAACCCGGGCGAACGGTTCGGAAACTCTTACTCAGAACCATGCGGCGACGGGCTTTACGCCGGTGACGGGTGGCGGCGGCACCGCTCCGCTCAGCTTCAGCATATCTCCCATGCTGCCCGCCGGCCTCTCGCTAAGCCCAATGACCGGTGCGATCACCGGCACGACCGCTGCGACAAGTCCCGCTGTTAGCTACACGGTGACAGTAACGGATGCCAATGGCGCAACGGGAGCAAATACATTTTCACTGTTAGTAAACGGTGCTGTGACGGCGAGCCCGTCTATCGCCTCTGAGGTGCTTACCCAAAACCATCCCGCGGCGAGCTTCGTGCCGGTGAAGGGTGGCGGCGGCACAGGAACCTTAAGCTATAGCATCTCGCCCCTCTTGCCTTTAGGTCTGAGTTTTAATACGAGCACAGGTGTTGTCAGTGGCACGCCGACAGCCACCAGTGCTGTCACCAGTTACGTGGTGACCGTGACCGACGCCAACGGTGCGGCTGCGACGGCAGGCTTCGAATTGATGGTCTGTTCTGCGGTGACGGCCTCCCAAGCCGTGTCCGCGGCCTTTCTGACGAGGGGATTTGCCATCTCCCCGTTCACTCCGGTGACAGGCGGGGGAGGCACAGCTCCGTTGCTCTTCAACATCTCTCCAGCATTGCCTTCCGGGCTGAGCTTCAACACAAGTAATGGTGCCATCAGCGGCACCCCAGCCGTGGAGAGCAGCGCCACGAACTAGATGATAACGGTGACAGATACCAACGGCGCGTCGGCGAGTGCGGGTTTCTCGCTGACCGTGAATGGCCCAGTGACGGCGACTCAGGTTGTTGCATTCGTCGGCCTGACGATCGACCGCGCGACGACGCCGGTCAGGCCCGTGACCGGGAGCGGAGGGACGGGGACAATCCACTACTCGATCTCCCCCGCGTTGCCACCGGGGATCGCTCTCGGCTCCACCACCGGACAAATCAGCGGCTTGCCGACGATAACCAGTGCATCGGCCACCTACACGGTGACGGTGACAGACGCGAATGGAGAAACGGCGTCGGCGAACTTCTCGCTGGCAGTGAATCCTCCAGTGACCGCTACTCCGGCGGTCGCGTCGAAGGTGTTGACCGAGAACCAGCTTTCAACCTCATTCACGCCCGTAACGGGCGGAGGCGGTACAACGCCGGTGAGCTTCAGCATCGCTCCTGCACTGCCGGCCGGCTTGTCGTTCAGTACGACGACGGGCGCGATCACCGGCTCTCCGACGGCGACTCATGGCGCATCGAGCTTCTCAGTAACGGTGACCGACGCCAACGGCGATACTGCGTCGAACAGCTTCTCTCTCACAGTGAACCCCGCCGTGACGGCAACCCAGTCGATCGCCTCGGAGATGCTGACCGAAAACCATGCGGTGACAAGCTTTACGCCCGTAATGGGTGGAGGTGGTACAACGCCGCTCGGCTTCGGCATCCGACCTGCGCTGCCGGCGGGGCTGACCTTCAGCACGATTTCTGGCGTCGTAAGTGGAACTCCAACCTCAGCCAGTGCCGCTGCCAGCTAAATCGTGACGGTGACAGACGCAAATGGCGCGACGGCCAACTCGGCCTTCTCCTTAACGGTCAATCCGGCGCTGACGGCGACCCTGGCAATCGCCTCTGAAGCGCTTACCTTTAACGCCCCCGCAGACTTCATCGCAGTAACGGGAGCAGGCGGCACGGGAACGCTGAATTACAGCATCTCTCCTGTCCTGCCGGCAGGGCTCACCATCAATAGCGCCACTGGAGCAATTACCGGGACGCCGACAGGAACGACGGCCGCGGCGAGCTATATAGTCACAGTCACCGATGCCGATGGTGCGACGGCCACGGCAGGTTTTTCGTTGACCGTGAATAAGGCTACGCCGACCTTAAGCTGGGCTGCTCCGGCAAGCATTGTTTATGGCACGGCTCTCAGCGCAATAGAACTCGATGCCACTGCCTCAGTTCCCGGAAACTTTACCTATACCCCTCAGGCAGGCACTGAGCTGGCTGCGGGCTCCTACACACTTTCGGTCAGTTTCACGCCTTCGAACACGACGGACTACACTGCTCCGGCAGCTTCAACCGCAAAGATTTCCGTAATTGCTGCGCCCTTGACGGTCGTGGTAAACAATGCAACAAAGTCCTATGGAACCGCGAACCCGGCATTGACTGGGGTTGCGACGGGGTTTGAGAACGGCGATACCGCCAATTCGGTAGGGCTTGCGTATTCGACTACGGCGACCACCAGCAGCGCCATCGGCGTCTATCCAATCTTGGCCTCGATCACAAGCCCGAACTACACTCTGAATGTCACTCCCGGCACACTTACGGTTGCAGGAGCGACACTGCTGTTCATGGCGAACAATGCGACCAAGGTGTACGGCACTGTGAATCCCGCCTTCACCGGCAAAGTGACGGGCCAGCAGAACGGCGACACATTTACGGAAAGCTTTACAACCAGCGCCTCGATCTCGTCTGAGGTCGGCACCTACCCCATTTTGCCTATCGTCGCAGGGTCGAATCTGGCCGACTATGCGCAATCGGTGACCGACGGCACGCTGACCATTACCCAGGCCGCGAGCGTTACCTCTGTCCAGGTGAGCAATACGATGATCACACCGGGCCAGAGCGTGACACTGAGCGCAACGGTCGCTTCGACAACCACCGGCACGCCAACAGGCACGGTGAGTTTCTACGATAACGGCGTGCTGCTGAACACCAGCCCGGCGGTGTTTAGCGGCGGTGTGGCCACCTACGCGACCGGGACGCTCGCGCCGGGTCTGACCCATTCCATCACGGCAGCCTACTCGGGTGACATGAACTTCACCCCGAGCACGTCGACAGCAAGCGCATCGACTACGATCGCCGTCGCGGCACTCGACTTCACATTCATGGTGACTGGGCCGGCCACGCTTACCGTCGCGCCCGGCCAGAGCGCAAACTATCAGTTCCAGGTAGCGCCCGACAGCGGCTCGTACGCGGGCACAGTGAACTTCGCCGGCACGGGCTTGCCGCCGGGCGCAACCATCACCTTCTCGCCCGCGTCGATCATCGCAAACAGCGGTCCCGAGACCGTTACGGCGACTATTCAAACTGCGGCTACCGCCGGCATGCTCGATCGCGACCCGCCTGCATCAGCTCACCGGAAGCTTGCGCCTTTCGCCTTCTCCTTCCTCGTGCTCTTCGGTGCTGGCACGCTGCGAAAACGCGGCCGCCTGCTCTACCAGCTGTTGTGTGTTTTCCTGCTGCTTGGCGCGGGCGCGGTTGCGATGACATTAAGCGGCTGCGGTGGCAGGTCAGGTTTCTTTGCCCAGGCACCGCAGAACTATGCCGTGACCATTACGGCCACGGCCGGCAGTCTGCAACACTCGACCACTGTAACCCTCAACGTCCAATAGCGACATGCCGGGCGCGCGGATCCCAGCGCTCTGGCGCTGCTGTCCGGAGAAAGTCAAGGCAACGGATAATCAGCCGTCCGCTCCCGGCGCCGGCGATCATCACAACAATGATGATCGCGACGGTCGTCTCGGCGGAGCAAAGCCGGTCGAATCGGCCCACGCTCGACATAGCGATCTCCTACGAGGGGACGCTCGCACACCTCGTCAGCGACTCGCACTTATCGATCGAGGGCGGTAACGCGGAAGTCCATGGCCGTTTCTATGTTGGATGGGGCTGAGCAGCCGACATCTCCGGCGCGCATGCGGCAAATATCGCATCCAGGTTCGCAGCTTTTGTGTGTCAAGATCTTCAACGCGAATCTTGAAAGCAGTGCCGACTCGGGCAGATTAGCTTGCCCCGCAGCGCAGCCAGGCGTGCTCAATATAGGAGTCGGTCATCCCGGCGATGTAATCGGAGACGGTGCGTGCCAGCCCTTGCGAGGGGATCTGCGCCCAGTGATCCGGCGGCAGCTCGGCCGGGTCAGCGGTGAGGGTGGAAAATAATCCCTGCACCACCTGCGCAGCATGCGCGTGCGCTTGTTCCATCCCCGGCGAGTTGTAGAGATTTTCGTACAGGAACCGTTTTGCCTGTGCGCGTTCGGCTTCCACTTGGGGGCCGAGGGCAACCAGGCGGGCTGGCGCCCGGCGAATATCTTCGAGGTTTTCTGCTCCCGCCTCTTTGACCCCTATGCGTACTTCGTTCATCAGATCGGTCACCAGCAGGTTGAGCATCCGCTTGAGCGTTTCATTTACCGTGAGCTTTGCTGAGGCGGCCGGGTGTTGTCGAAGGACCTGGTCGTGGAAGCGGAGGAACAGCGGGACGCCAGCGCGAACCTGTTCGAGCGTGAGAATGCCGGAGTCCAGTCCGTCGTCAAAATCAGCAGTCAGATAGGCAATCTCATCCGCGAGGTCGATCAGCTGCGCTTCGAGCGGGGGAAACTGGTCGAG
>Ga0116129_1001854_pt1 | contig 11222 bp, 8 predicted proteins | sample June2015DPH_17_2_FD_89732 | JGI IMG/M metagenome (GOLD analysis project Ga0116129, IMG submission 89732) | Peatland microbial communities from SPRUCE experiment site at the Marcell Experimental Forest, Minnesota, USA - June2015DPH_17_10 | ecosystem: Environmental > Terrestrial > Soil > Wetlands >...
CGATGCTGGCTGCGGTGATGAAGCATATTCCCACGCTGGCGTTTGAACCGAATGTTGTGCCGGGATTCGCGAATCGCCTAGTGGCGCGATTTGTGTCCGCTGCGGCGGTGCACTTTGAAGAGACGGCGAAATATTTTCGCCATGCGGAGGTGACGGGCGTTCCGGTGCGGCAGGCGTTCTTTGAGATTGCGAGTGTCGAAAAGACGAAGCGAGGCGGTGTGTCTACGCTGCTGGTTTTCGGCGGAAGCCAGGGAGCGCATGCGATTAACGAGGCGATGCTCCGGTGCTTGCCGGAGTTGCGGCGGCAGGCACCGGGAATTCACATCGTCCACCAGACAGGTGAGCGTGACTATAATGACGCGCTGGCAGCGTATCGTGGCTTAAGTGAAACGGGATCAGGGGAGTCGGCGGAGGTCTTCAAGTTTATCGAAGACATGCCGGCGGCGTTTGCGCGAGCTGATCTGGTGGTGTGCCGGTCGGGCGCGAGCACGGTGGCAGAGATCACGGCGGCGGGGAAACCGGCGATTTTTGTGCCGTTTCCGCGGGCGGCGGACGATCATCAGCGAGTGAATGCGGAGGCGCTGGCGCGCGAAGGAGCGGCGGTGGTGGTGGAAGAGTTGAAGCTTGAGGGAGTTTGGCTGGCGGAGACGATTGCGGCTTTGCTGGGAGATCCGCGGAGATTGAAGTCAATGAGCGAGGCGGCACGGGGGTTGGCGCATCCTGATGCTGCGCGAGATATTGCGGCGATGGCGGTGCGAGTGGCTGGGCTTGAGGCGGGGATAGATCGCGAGGAGCCGTAGATAATCTCGATAGAGTTTCTTGCGTACAGGGTGACAGAACTATGAAAGGGTCGTGGGGACGGCGATTGGGCGGAGTTGGAGTTGTGGTGCTTGTCCTGTTCGGAGTGCTGTACGCAGGGGACTGGCTGGCATGGCGGTGGCGCACGGCGCGAGGCACGGCGTCTGGCTCAGTAGAGGTCCATCAGTTTCTCGCTACATCGCTGAAGGGCAACAAAACTGAGTACGACCTGGTGGGAAACTTTCAGCAGACGTGCAGCCGGTCTATTTTCCCGCAGGGGGGAAATCCTGCTTGCTGGTGGCTGCAACGGCATAACTCGCAGTGGGAGTGAATGCTTGTTAAGTTGTAGCGTTTCTCATTGGCGATCTCATCCTTGCGAATCAGTTTATTTTTGGGGGATGAGATTGCCGAGAGAACTCCTCGGCAAGTCGCTGGTTGTCCTGCGAGTGAAAAAGAGATCCTTCGACTTCGCAAGTGCTTCGCCTTCGCGAAGCACTTGCTGCGCTCAGGATGACAGAGCGCTTGGGGGATAGTAATGTTTGCCAAAATTCAGCAGATTCATTTCGTGGGGATTGGCGGGATCGGCATGAGCGGGATTGCCGAGGTGTTGCTGAACCTCGGCTACAAGGTTTCGGGATCGGATTTGAAGCATTCCGGGGTTACCCAACGGCTGTCTGGCCTGGGAGCTGCAATTTTTGAAGGACATCGCGCAGAGAATATCGCCGGAGCGGAAGTGGTGGTGACCAGCTCGGCGATCGCGGCGGAGAATCCTGAAGTTGTCGAGGCGCACAAGCTGCACGTGCCGGTGATTCGGCGCGCGGAGATGCTGGCCGAGTTGATGCGGTTGAAGTATGGCATCGCCATCGCCGGGATGCACGGCAAGACGACCACAACTTCGATGGTGGCGGCGGTGCTGGCCGGGGGTGGGCTCGATCCTACCGTGGTGGTTGGAGGCCGCGTGGATGCGATGGGGTCGAATGCGCGGCTGGGAAAGTCGCAGTATCTGGTGGCGGAGGCGGATGAGAGCGACCGGTCGTTTTTGAAGCTCTCGCCAATTCTGGCGGTGGTGACCAACATCGACCGCGAGCACATGGATTGTTACCGCAACATGGGGGATGTGAAGAAGACATTTCTGGAGTTCATGGATCGAGTGCCTTTTTATGGGATGGTCGTCGCCTGCGGCGACGATCCCATGCTGCGGCGGTTGCTGCCGGAGGTGCAGCGGCGCACGGTGACGTACGGGACGAGGCGCGGGTCGGATTTCCTGATCAAACTGCAAGCGGATTCCGCGCGGGCAAGCCTGAGAGTCGAAGGCCAGCCGTTAAGCTGGTTTGGCGTGAGTTATCGCAAGAAGGATTTGGGCAAATTCACGCTGCACGTGCCTGGGGTACACAACATTCTTAATGCGACGGCGGCAATCGCGGTCGGGGTGGGACTCGACGTTGCGGTAGAGGCGATTCGTGCGGGACTCGATCAGTTCCGCGGCGTAGACCGGCGATTCCAGTTGCGCGGGCGAGTGGCGGGAGTGAGTGTGATTGACGACTACGGACACCATCCTACGGAGATTAAGGCCACGCTGGAGGCGGCGCGGCAGTGCGGCTTTCGCAAGGTTCATGTCGTTTTCCAGCCTCACCGGTACACGCGCACGCGCGATCTGATCGAGGATTTCACCACGGCGTTTGGGGATGCGGACTCGCTCTTTGTGCTGGATATTTACGCGGCCAGCGAGAAGCCGATTGAGGGGATCAGCGGGCAAGCGTTGACTGGCACTATCCGTGAGAAGGGTGGGCGGAGCGCGGAGTATGTGGGTTCGTTTGCCGATGCGGTGAATGCGGTTGCAGCCCTCGCGGAAGATGGAGACATGGTTCTGACGCTAGGGGCGGGCAGCGTTTCGCAGTTGGGGCCGATGATTCTGGAGAAATTGAAGGAGCGAGAAACTGCGCATTCCGGGGGCAGCGCATGAAGACCGCGGTTATCTTTCTACTAGCGGTATGTTCGGTTGGTTGCACCCGCTGAAAGCGCTCCGCACGACCGTCCGGCATCCCTTACAGAACGGGCCTGTGCAGGGGAATCCTCCGCTTGGACTGAAGAGGAGGGAGTCTGGGATTCGCTGGATCTGCAGCGGATGACGCATGATCCGGATTGCCAATTCAACATTATGGCTCGCGTCATTTTGGCCGAGTGAGGTGACCGAGATGCACTGCAGTTCTACGCTTGTAAGAGCCTGACGGACAGGATTGAAGTCATCGAAGCGATGAAAGGAAGACTTGCCGGGTATTGGAGGAGACTTTGCGGGCGAAATCTAAAGGCAATCGCTCGACGCCGATCAACGGTTTCCGATCCATCGAGATCCTGGCTCTGACGAGATGTTGATGTCTCTCAGGGACAGCGTTCGTTCCCTATTTCGGAAGTTGCTCTCTGATGCCCCGATCCCATCCCTTACGCGGCTCCAAGTCCAGGCTGGCGGGCGAGCCTTAGAGAACGTAAAGTCCCTGTGGAGATCGTGGATCGATACTCACCAGGCGGAACTTCAGCAGATGAAGCCGACGTCGTCGGGGATCAGTTTCGACGCGAACTCGTGTTCTGGAATTGCGGACATATCAGCCCTGCAGCGCAGATTGAAGGCTATTGGGGGCCCTGGAGGCCTCGGGTGTGGCTCGGCTCACTTATGATTCCGACGTAACGTTAGAAACGAACAAGTGTGTCAGGCGGGCCTTTAGTTAGGAGCGGGAAAGGGTCTATGCCGGGTACGTCTTAGGCGGAGGCGTCGTTTATGAGACGGCAGTCGGTGTTGCTGGAGACGGCGAAGGGAATGTGTTTATGTTGTCGTTTGATGACGCGGGCGCGAGCCGCGCGAGCTTGGGTGACGATGTTGAAGTTGTGGACAATGGAAACACTGTTGTGGCGCGGTGTCCCAAACCGATTAGATTCCGGGAAGGGTATTCACGGAATCTGACATGCATGACCCAAGCGGGCAACATCCGTCTCTTGCCTTCGGCGATCCGCTGAAAACTGCGTGGCTCCGAAATCCTCCAAGTTCTGGAACTAATTTCTCTCCCAGCCCCTATCTTTGCTAACGGAATTCCCGGTAATTCGTCTATCTGCCAGATGGAGATAAGGCGATGAAAACTACACAGGCTTGGGGATGGCTTACGGCGGGAGTGCTGGCTCTGGGATTGAATGGGGTCTACCAGGATGGCGGTGCGGCCTGGGCGTCCCGCGCGGTGAATCAGGTGATGGCGCGGGTTAGCGAACGAACGGAAGGCGTGATTGCGCTGGCTGCGGGGCGGGCTGATTGGTTCGCGGCGAAGGCTGAGACTGTGGTGGCGCGTCGGGAGACGGCATCGTGCCGTTGGGCTACGACTATGGCGCGCTTTCAGACAAAGATTGCGCGGACTCAGAGCGGGATGGAGCGTTTTGAAGCGACGCCGGCTCGGCAGGAGGCTCTATTAGCGCGACTGGAAGCGGATCGGGTGCGGGTTGAGGCCCAGGTTGTGCGAATGCGCATGGTATCGGCAACTTTCAATCCGCTGGTTTGTCCGCGAGTGCACGTGAGCGTTCCGCATGTATGGGGTTCAGTTCCGGTGGTGCATGTTGAAAGGGTAGGTGCGGGGCCAGCTTGAGAAATTTTTCCTCCTGCGGTGAGTGGACGCGGTTTGCCTTTCCGCGTCCGCTTTTCTTTTTGTGCATGGTGCATGGCAGGTAGGGAAGAAGGGCCGGACAGCCGAAGAGCTTGCCCAGCGAAGTCGAAAGGCGGCTGTCTCTACATGATTTTCCTCGATGATGCCCAATGCGATTCCTACCTGTGCAAAAGTCCTATATTTTGTCTGTCTCAATTCGCGAAATAAAGTTATAGTTTGAAGGCTCAGCGATTCACAAGCGACAACGAACCCTGAACTGATGGCGCGGAAGCCGGGTTCCACCATCTTGCAGGAAGAGTTGCACTCACCCAGCGCTGGCGCGCGCGAGGAGATGGACGACGCGCGCCTGCTCGACCTGGATGTGGACGAGGAATCTCCGTTTCTGCGCGGGCAAAAGCGCGTCTCCGCCCGCCGAAATTCTCTTCCGAAGAAAACTGCCAATCGTTTGTTGTGGTCGATGGTGGCAGTGGCTCTACTTTGCGTTGCGGGATTGGCCGCGGCGGCGCTCTATCACTATGGCGAGCGCTCCTGGCGGTTTCGCGTCGAATCGAGCGACGACATCGAAGTCATGGGCATGCAGAACGTGACCAAGGCTCAGATCATGGAAGTGATGGGCGCCGATATTGGTCGCAACATCTTCTTTATCCCACTGACCCAGCAAAAAACCCAGCTGGATCAGATCCCATGGGTGGAATCGGCCAGCGTGATGCGTTTTGTACCTAACCGGCTGAAGGTTGAAATTCACGAGCGCACTCCGGTGGCATTCGCCCGCGTGGGGCCGCGCATGTACTTGCTCGATGCCGGGGGCACGCTGATGGAGTTGTCCCCGAAGCATAAGTATTCATTTCCGGTAATTCTCGGGATGAATCCGGGCGAGCCGCTCTCGACGCGCGCACCGCGCATGAAAACCTACAGCGAAATGGTGCGCGAGTTGGACGCGGGCGGAGCGCACTATTCGCAGGATTTGAGTGAAGTGGACCTTTCCGATCTGGAAGATGTGAAGGTGCGGGTGAATGATCCGGCGGGCGATGTGCTGGTGCACCTGGGCTCGTCCGATTACTTGCGGCGCTACAAAATTTATATAACCCACGCTCAGGGTTGGCGGCAGCAGTTCCAAAAGCTGGAATCGGTGGATCTGCGCTATGACAACCAGATCATCGTGAATCCAGATCTTGAGAAAGCGGCAAAGCAGGTTCCGTTGAATCCGAGCATGGCGAGAACGGCGGCCGCGGCGGGAGTAAAGCCAGCATCTTTGCTTACGCGTGTGGGACCGAATGACCGCCCGGTGCCGAAGCCGGCCTTTGAGTTAACGCAGAAGAAACTCGACCCCAAAACGACGGTGAGCGGGACCAACAAGGCTGCGTGGAAAACGAAAACGAGTAAGGCTGCCACCAGGCCGACCGATTCTGGCGCGGTCGCAAAAAAGGCCGCAGCACCGAGTAAGACGACATGGAAGAGCGCGAAAAAACCGGCCCCTCACAGCGCGGCGGCGCGGCGCGTGATCTTAGAGAAAGAGAAGAAGTCAGCTTCACGAAGCGAGGCACCGAGGGCGAAGGCGCCGGGTCGCAACGGCGGAGGGCAGAAGCCGAGTCCGGCGATTGCCAAGACGCAAAACAGCCAGGAGCCGAGCGATTGAGGATTCACTTCTATAGCGGTGCGATGAAGTTCGTTTGCGGACTAAATTTACGGACTCATAATTCGGGGACTCATTAAGAGATGGCGAACCAGCAAGGGAATGCATTGACGGCGATCGATGTAGGAAGCGCGAAGACTTGCGCGCTGATGGTCGAGGTCACGGACGGTGGTCTGCGCTATCGCGGACATGGAGTTGCGGAGTCGCGAGGATCGCGCAAAGGCGTGATCGTCGAATTGGACAAGGCGGTCGCAGCAATTCAAAAAGCGGTGGAATCGGCCGAGGATGTGGCGGGCGCGGCGGTTGAGCACGCCATCGTCGGCATCGGCGGGGCGCACGTGCGCGGCGCGAATAGTCACGGGGGCATCAGCCTGGGGACGCGCCCCCGAGAGATTGGACGCGATGAGATCAAGCAAGCGGTGGAACGGGCGCGGGCCATCCCACTTCCGGCGGATCGTGAAGTGCTGCATCTTCTTCCCCAAGAATTCATTCTGGACGGGCAAGCCGGAGTGCACGATCCGCTGGGCATGATGGCGGCGCGGCTGGAGGTACGGGTTCATCTGGTGACGGTGGCAACCAGCGCGGCGCAGAACGTGATTACGGCGGTGAATCGCGCGGGCGTTCACGTGGATGACACTGTGTTTGAGCCACTGGCGGCGGCCGATTCCGTTCTTCGCGCAGACGAACGGGAATTGGGAGTTTGCCTGGCGGATATCGGTGCCGGATCGACCGAGTTGGTCGTTTTTCTGCAAGGCGCGGTCGCTTTTACGGGAGTGATTCCGGTGGGCGGCGACCACTTTACCAGCGATTTATCGATGGGTATGTGCACGCCGCTGGCGGAGGCGGAAAAAATCAAGAAGGTGTATGGCAATGCCATCGTCACGTTGATTCCGGAGGGGAATGAAGTGGAGGTGCCGTCGGTGGGCGACCGGCCATCACGGCTATTGCCACAGCGGCTGGTGGCGGAAATTCTGGAGCCTCGAGCCCGCGAACTATTTGAAATGCTGCGCGAGACTTTACGGCAGGGTGGCATGTTCGATGCCTGCCTGGCGGGGATTGTGCTCGGCGGCGGTGGATCGCGCTTGCCGGGAATCTTTGATGTGGCGGAATCCGTCCTGCGGCGTCCTGTGCGGTTGTCATGGCCCACGCCTCTGGCGAAAATGCCGGCCACGCTGGCTGAACCGGAGTATGCCACGTTGCTCGGCATGGTGAATTACGGACAAAGGGCGCGGGTGGCGCGCGGGTTTCAGGGAGAACGGTGGGGATCGAGATTGAAGGCGATGTTGGTCGGATGAAAAAAGCAGTTGCCAGTGCCGAGTTGCTAGTTTCGAGCAAGACCTGATTCGAGCAAGACCTGAAAAGAACAGATATTTTGAATCCAAGGTGGAAAACATGACAAACGATTCGAGCATTCGCATCAGCTTCAATGAAGAACCTCTCAACGACGCCAAGATCAAGGTGATTGGCGTGGGCGGCGGCGGCGGCAACGCGGTGAACCGCATGATCGATGCCGGAGTGGAGGGCATCGAGTTTATTGTGGCCAATACGGATTTGCAGGCGCTGCGCATGTCGCGCGCGCCGGTGAAGCTGCAACTGGGCGTAAAGCTCACCAACGGGTTGGGCGCGGGCGCGAATCCGGAAGTGGGCCGCAAGGCCGCGCTGGAGGACTCGGACAAAATTATCGAGGCGCTCGAGGGCGCCGACATGGTGTTCATAACTACTGGCCTAGGCGGCGGAACGGGCACGGGCGCGGCTCCGATCATCGCGTCACTGGCCAGTGAGATGGGCGCGCTGACGGTTGCGGTGGTTACCAAGCCGTTTTCGTTTGAGGGGCGGCGGCGCATGACCCAGGCCGACCGCGGCATTGCCGAGCTGATGGAATCGGTGGACACAACCATTGTGATTCCGAACGAGAAGCTGCTGGCGGTGGCGGAGGATGCGGGATTTTTCGAGTCGTTTCGTGTTGCCGACGATATTCTGCGCCAGGGCGTGCAGGGAATTTCCGACATTATCACGATTCCCGGCATCATCAACCGCGACTTTGCCGACGTGAAGACGATTATGGCGCGCATGGGTTATGCGGTAATGGGCACGGCGACGGCAAGCGGACAGATGCGCACCATCGAGGCGGCACAGCGGGCAATCGCATCGCCGTTGCTGGAGGCGGGCGCGATCGACGGAGCGCGCGGCATTTTGATCAACATCACCGGATCGGCGTCGCTGAAGCTGGCCGAAGTGCAGCAGGCGTGCAGCATCATCCAGAGCGCGGCCCATGAAGACGCCAACATTATTTTCGGCGCGGTGCTGGATGAGAAGATGAAAGATGCGGTAAAGATCACGGTGATTGCCACGGGATTTCGCGAGGTGCCGCGTTCGCGGCAGCGGGCGGCCGAGGCTCATCACTCGTTTGCGGCCTCGCATGAGGACGCCATGGATTTTCCGGAGCCGGTCGGACCGGCGCAGCCTAGCGCGGGATTTACTGAGACTGGCCTGATGATGGCGGAACCGCCGGTGCAGCCACCTGCTCCCATGGCAATTGCACATGCCGTCGAAGTGATCTCGCTCGACAGTATGCGCAGCGCCATGGTGGCGAACTTCGAGCAAGAAGACTTGGACGTTCCGGCATTCCTGCGAAAGCGCGGCGAAGTTATGTAGTTGCGCGGGGTCGGCGACGCTTGGGGACTGGAGGGAAATCACAGCAAGAAAAAAGGAGAAAACTTTTGCCTAAAAGAGCAGTACCTTTTCAGTACCGGGTAACGTGTTACTGAGGCAGCAGTACTGAAGTAACTTCCCGGTTAAGTGCTGGTTCCATAATGGGTTACATCGAAATTAGGATTTGTCCACAGAAAAACTTTGTTATTGCCCGATACCTGTTAACTCTCGTAATATTGCAGAGTTGAGGAAGTTTCCTGGTCAAGACCGGCAGACTGGAAAGCTTCGTGCATCGGGCTAAGTACGGAAAGCCGGAAGATCCGAGGGACGGGCCAAAGATGTCGATGTCTAAGTCGGGAACGCGCCATGTTCGTTTGTTGATGGTGGTGAGTAGTTTGCTGTTGTCGCCGGCAATGTGGGCGGCGCACGTCAATCCGCACGCGCTGAATACGAGCAAACCCAAATCAGCCCAGAAAGTGAGCGAAAGCCAGCGGACCAGGCGCCGCATGCGGCATTTGGCGCAGGGCAGAAGTGCGAGCACACACACTGCGAGTTTGACGAGAACCTCGACGAAGACTGCGATCAGCAGCAGTGCCCGGCGGCGTACGTATCACGAGCGCTTTTACATGAGTTCATTTGTTGGCGCCGAGGGAATTACCGGCGGAGACATCACCGATGGCGAAGATCCGGTCGTTCGTCAAGCGGCGATCGATGCCTTAGGCAATATGAATGGCACCGTGGTCGCGATTGAGCCGACCAGCGGCCGCGTGCTCGCAATGGTGAATCAGAAGCTGGCCCTTTCGAGCGGTGCGCAACCCTGCTCGACCATCAAACTTTCCGTGGCTTTGGCGGCGTTGAGCGAGGGACTTGTCTCGAGAGAGACGGAAGTTTCACTCGGCGGCCGCAGCCGGATGAATCTCACCGAAGCTCTGGCACACTCCAACAACGCATATTTTGAGGCAGTCGGACGCAAGCTGGGATTTGAAAAAGTCGCCTACTATGCTCATCAGTATGGGCTGGGCGAGTTGGCCGGATATGACATTCCCGGCGAACAACTGGGGACGTATCCCGACGAAGTCATACCCGAAAAGCTGGGTGGAGTTGGCAAGATGTGTTCGTTCGGCGAGGGCGTTTCCATGACGCCGCTGCAACTGGGCGCCATGGTTTCCGCGATCGCGAACGGCGGTACGCTCTATTATCTGCAACATCCCAGTACGCCAGAGGAAATCACGAATTTCCAGCCGCGCATCAAGCGCCAACTGGATATCGCGCCGGCGATTCCGGAAATCTCAGTCGGCATGGCCGGAGCGGTGCAATATGGCACGGCCCGCCGCCTTGGACTTAATTTCAACGAAGAAGAGATTCTGGGCAAAACCGGGACCTGCTCTCACGCCGGCACGCGTTTTGGCTGGTTTGCATCCTATGCGAATACCAGCAGCGGGCGCATCGTAGTCGTGGTTTTCCTGCAGGGCGGGCGGCCTACTTTTGGTCCAAAGGCGGCTGAGATTGCCGGCCTCATGTACCGCAATCTCTATAATCACAACTTCTTTCTGGCGGGGCCTTCCCGGCCAGCGGATACTGCTGCCGCGCGGTAGAGTCCCGGGGCAGTTTGCATCTCGACAATGAGCGGGGCCTCTTACGAGAGGCCTTTTCTTTGTGTGCAATTCACGAATATTATTTCCCGCGCGGCCAAATTTTAAAAGTTTCTAGTGCGGCAATCGTAAGCTCCGCCGATGTATACCGTCGGGCCTCAACGGCCGGGGGATGCCCAAAGCCGGTTTTTGCGCAAGCGCCCGAGAGGTGAGAGGCAAGCCCCATGAGAGCAGAATGAAGCGAGCTTTTGCAGAGTTGCGTGAGCCGGGACGAAGTATTTGCCGCCGCCTTAGGCTTTGCGCCAAAGATTTTTCCCACCGCCCGCGGAGCGGTGGCTAAACTGAATCCCGAGCGCACCCTGGCGGAAGTAATTGGATCGTGGACCGACTGCCAACTGCCCACGACGGAATTTGAGGCGACAGAATGTTGGGCACTACGCACGGGGCACCCGCATTTGGTGTTGGCCGGGGGCAACACGGCGCGGCGTGCGCACGCCGCGGGCATCAAGAATACGTACTCGTGTGTTCCGATTCTGGCACAAGGAGAAACGTTGGCCATGATGCACTTTCAGTCCACCGATGATCCGCCGCAACTGGAAGCCTCAGAATTTCCTTCAAGACGACTTTTGCCGGGCAAGTCGGACTTTCGATCGCCAATATACGGCTGCGGGAAGCTCTGCGCACACAGTCGGTGCGGGATGTGGTGACCGGCCTGTACAACCGCCGTTATCTGGAGGAGGCGCTGGACCACGAGATCCGCCGCGTTGGGCGGGCGGCGCAGCGTGCCGGGCTTCTGATGATTGACCTCGAGCATTTCAAACGCTTCAACGAAGCCTACGGCCACGACGCCGGGGATGGGGCATTGCGCGAGGCCGCGTCTCTCCTGCTCAAGAATGTCCGGGCCGA
>Ga0116129_1001855_pt1 | contig 11221 bp, 11 predicted proteins | sample June2015DPH_17_2_FD_89732 | JGI IMG/M metagenome (GOLD analysis project Ga0116129, IMG submission 89732) | Peatland microbial communities from SPRUCE experiment site at the Marcell Experimental Forest, Minnesota, USA - June2015DPH_17_10 | ecosystem: Environmental > Terrestrial > Soil > Wetlands...
ATCGAAGGCTGCGTTGAACTCCTATAGCAAGGCACTCGCGAACGAAGTGGCGAGCAAGGGGGTGCGCGTCCTCACCGTATCGCCAGGAGGTACAGCGACGGAACCAATGATTCGGTTGATGGAACACTTCGCCGCATCTTCCGGTGCAACCGCCAACGAGGTATACAAGAATCTCAGCGACCGGTTCGGCGGCATACCAATGAACCGGATGGCGGAGCCTGAAGAGGTCGCTTCGCTTGTTGGCTTCCTTGTCTCCCCCGCTGCAGCCTATCTGACGAGCGCGAACTACATGATCGATGGCGGAGCCATCGCGGTCGTCTAGCAACGTTCACCAAACGTCGGAGGCCGGGCTGCGCTTCGAGGCCAGCTCGGCCTCCCAAGAGCAATCTGCAACTAAAGCCGGTGGCTGGAGGGCGGCACTTCGCGCGTCGAGAAATGATTCGGCGCTTCAATCTCAATCACCTTATTTAGCATGAAATTCGGATCATTTTGTTCGATTAAATGCTGCAATACCGGCTCGATCCGATCCCATTGCTCCTGACGTGACAGACCGCTTTCACGGAGTACGATCAGGCCGGGATGCACTTCCACGTCGAGCAACGTCAGGAAATCTTTTGCATTTGTCGTGATGACGGTCAGGTCATTCTCGTAAGCATAGCTCCACACGGCTGGATCGCTTGCGCCGCTGAGTCCGACATGTGGCACCGCCACACCATAACATCCGATGAATGCCATGCGCGATACCAACGTCGGAGACAGGTGCTCATCGAGAAGAAATCTCACTCAGGTTTCATGCCGCCTTCCCGCGCCCAAGCTCAAGAGGCTTCCGTGGACGCCCCGGAGGTGGACTCATGCGAGCGTGAATGGAAGCGAATGCCAGGTCAAGATCGCTGAGAACCGGGTAGTCCTCTCGAATTTCTGTCTCGCTCACTCCCTTACGGAACAAGCCAGCGATGTGATCCAGGGGAATCCGGGTTCCCTTAAAGATGGGTTCTCCACCGAGAATTTCGGGATTGGAGACAATCCGGTCGAACCCCTGGCGGTACAGGTTCACTTTCTGGACAAGCTGCTCCCGCAAAGGACGGAAATGGATTGACACGGACAACTCACCTTTCTTCATCAGGAGATCAGGGCCGCGCTTCTGCCATCGCCCTGCGGAACCAGCGGATTTGGCCACGAGCTTACGCAGAGAGTCCTTATCCTCTTTGGGTAACGAAAAAGGGAACACCGTCAGGAGCTTGATGAACAGCAGCTCATTCACATCAAACTCGTAGCGGATGGACTTGCCAACGCGAGACGAGGGGGGCTTGATGGATTGCTTTTCAATCGCCGTCCGAATGGTGCTCTCAGGAATATCCGCTATCGCAGCCGCTTCGCGTAGAGAAAAGCCCTTCCTATTCACGTCGATCACCTCTGAAATAAATATACCCCCTACAGGTGGCATATTTATAAAACGCGATACGCTTTGCGATACGTTGGTTCTCGGGGTACTATGTGCTTACAAGGACTTAGGGAGCCACCGGGGTCTTGTAAGTTGTTGATACGTTTAGTGTTGGGTCGATGGCATGGAAGAGGTCATCGGTTCGATCCCGATCAGGTCCACCAAATATCTCAACAATTTAGCGGAGCCGCCTTCCAATAGCTTGGCAGCATTTTGGCAGCAAATCTCAAAATGCCTGCGACCAAGCTTCGCCATCTTGTTGCGCTCCTCCCTCTGAAGCGCCCTCGCTCCTCTGAAATTCAAGACCGAATCCTGGTCAGTTCACCATCCGTGTCACGGGTGGATGATTCGCGGTGCCCACCAACTCCTGGTGGATCGAATCGATCGTTGCCCGCACGCTCTCCGGCAGCTCCTGCATATAGACATCCGTCGTTGTCGCTACGCGTGAATGCCGCATCCTGCCCTGCACATCCTTCACTGTCCCTTTCTTCTGGGCCAGCGTTGCGATCGTGCGCCGGATGACCTGGAACGTCAGCTTCGGCAGCTTCAGTTCTTCCGCCAGTCTGTGCAGAACGCGCTTGCCATAGTTGCTCGAATCCATGAACCCTCCGCAACGATTCGGAAAGATGAAGGCTTCCGGATCGTCGGGCGATGGTTCTTTCTTCTGCTTCTTCTCGCTATATTGCTCCTCGCAGAGCCGACGCCATGCCACGAGTTCCTCGGCCAGGTCCCTGGCGATCGGAACCGTCGTGAGACTTCCGCGGGTCTTTCCGAACGAACGGATCTTTCCCTTGTAGGTCGTCTCAACGATGGAGATGGATGGAGCCTCAGGATCGAAGCACTTCCATCTCAATCCGAACAACTCGCTGGGTCGAAGCGCATTCGTCATGTCGAGATTGAGCAGGATCCGATCCCGTAGAGCCAGCTTCGCCAGTGCGGCTCTCAACTGGTCCCACGTCAGAGTCGTCTTGTCGGTCTCCCGCAGGTTCGCGGGAGTCTTCAGCGAGCGCGCAGGATCCTTGGGAAGGAACTCCTGATCGACTGCTTCGGCAAAGATGGCCTTCATATAGGCTCGAATCTGCAACACTCTGTCTTTCGAACGGGTCTTCGCCAGCTTGTTGAGATGGATCTGCAGTGCGAACTTATCGATGTTCTCGAGGCGAACCTCCCCGACCTCATCTACAAGGTCTGCCTGAATGAGGTGCTTCTTCACCTTGGCAGTCTCCGCTCTCCAGTCCGCCTCTTTGAGCGGCAGGTAACGATGTGTGACGAACCACCCAAGTGTGACGGCTCCATTGATCATGGACCTGTCGCCGTTGAGCGGCTGCTTCCCCAGCCTGGTAATTTCGCCTTCCAGCTTTTCCCTGGCCTGTGACTTTGACATCTCGCTCTTCCATCCGAGGATGACCTGAGCGACGGCTGGTTTGGGTTGATCCGTTGCAGGGTCAAGCTCCGTTCTGCGGAAGTAGCCGTACCACTTCTTTCCGCGAAGCCGGACCCATCCTTTTTGGTATGAACCTCCCATTTATTCCTCAAATTTCTGTGTGGGGGAATAAGCGGGCCATCCTCATTTTACCGGCGTCTCCGCCGTAAAGCAGAGGCGCGCTCGCGTTCATTGACGAACTCCTCGATCTGGCTGGCACGGTAGAGAAGAGTGCCGTCACTCATGCGAATCACCGGCAGGTAAGGTAGTTTCCGGGAGGAGTGATCCCAGACCCAGTCCTTGCTGACATTCAGCCGCGCTGCGACATCTTCGGCGGTAAGAAGCGGATCTACTTGTTGTGGCCGATCCATCATCTGCACTAGCCCCATCGCCTCATCTCCCTCTGCGTTGTCTACGGCCGAATTGAGACCAGCCGGAAACGCATCATGCGGCGAATCCAAAACTCGGTCAAATTCTGCTTTCAGCCTTGTGAGCGGCCTTTGGCGAGTTACTGGTCGACACGACTGATGAATGGTTCATTAATGAGTCTTATCAAAATGATTAGACTCGTTAATGGCTCAAGTTCTGGATCTGGCTGCCAGATGGGATTGAGCCTGTGGTCGCAGGTGTTTCAAGCCTGGTTGTCGTGAGATACAACTTCAACTACGGCAGAAGCTATTTTGACCGTGAGAACGCTATTGCCATTTACAAGCCGGAAACTGCCTCTCGAGAGCGGAGCTGCACCCAGCTGTTATCAACGGGGCGTTCCCAGGCACCCGAAGAAATCGCGCCATTTGAATTGGCGCGATTCTTTACTATTGGCGCGATTTGTGTTCTAATTGGCGCGATAGTCGATTTCGCGCCAATTAAGCGAGGGTAAATATGGCTAACCGCCGTGGTGATGAGATCGCTGAGAACCTCGCGGCTGTCGTGGACTTCATACGCCAAAGCGCAGATGGCGCACAGAGTGGTCAAATTGCCGACGCTCTGAAGGAGATCCCTCAGCGAACTCTACAGCGTTGGCTGAAACGCCTCGTGGAGGAAAAAAAGCTAACTCAGGACGGCAAAGGGAGGGCTGCGCGATACCGGCTTCCGAAGGTACTAGAGGAACCAGAAGCCACCCCCGGCCGGCAAGTGCAGCCTGAACAGGCAAGGTCGGAGGAGGCGGTCGTGCCTCTTTCCGCCGAAAGTGAAAAAATCCGTGAGTATCTACGACAGCCGTCCTCTGCCAGAAAGGCGGTGGGGTACAACCGTCAGTTTCTCGACGGCTACCGACCCAACACAAGCTTTTATCTCACTCCCAAAGAACGGGGACACTTGGCGGAAGTAGGCAAAACGACGACCGAGATCGAAGCCGCTGGGACGTATGCCAAACAGATTCTTAACCGCTTGCTAATCGACTTGTCGTGGAACTCCAGCCGACTCGAAGGCAATACCTATTCCTTGCTCGATACTCGTCGTTTGATTGAATTTGGTGAAGAGACAGAAGGACAGAATAGGCGTGAAGCTCAGATGATTCTCAATCACAAGGATGCCATCGCATTTCTTGTGAGTGCGGCCGATGAGATAGGTTTTAACCGCTATACGATTCTGAACCTCCATGGAATTTTGGCGCAGAATCTCTTGCCGGACGAGGCAGCTCCTGGACGCCTACGTCGCATTGCGGTCGGCATTGAAAAGTCCGTCTTTCATCCTCTCGAAGTCCCGCAGTTGATCGAGGAGTGCTTTAATCAGGTGCTAGCAGCCGCGCAAGCGATTCGTGATCCGTTCGAACCATCCTTCTTCGCCATGGTGCAACTGCCGTACCTTCAACCCTTCGATGCTGTGAATAAACGCGTATCCCGCCTGGCTGCGAATATTCCCTTCATCAAGGAGAATCTATCGCCGTTGTCGTTCACTGACGTTCCGCGCTCGACCTACACGGAAGCCATTCTGGGAGTCTATGAATTGAACAAAGTAGACCTGCTCAAAGATGTCTTCATCTGGACCTACGAGCGCTCGGCCGAGCGCTACGCAGCGGTGCGGCAATCCTTGGGCGATCCCGATCCATTCAGGCAGAGGCATCGGGAGGCACTGCGTCAACTAGTGGGCGATGTGGTGCGGCGACATATGGACAGGAAAGAGGCAGCTTACTATATCGCGCAGTGGGTGCAGGACAATATTTCCGCGGATGAGCGAGGCAGATTCAGAGAAACGGCCGAGTCTGATCTTCTCAACCTGCATGAGGGAAATTTTGCTCGCCTTCAGGTTCGCCCCAGTGAATTCGCGGCGTGGCAGACCGCGTGGGAACACAAGGAATTGGTCTTCACGGCCCCGGAAGAACGATACGACTTCAATCGGGATGCAGTCGTGTTCAGGGGGCAGGATCGAACAGATCGCATACGGTGCGTCATCAGCGAAGAAGCGCTACATGATCATTTCCACGGCGATGGGAAAAACCAGATCCAGGTGTTTCGAGAAAACCGCGAGATTATTGAGAATCTCGCACGGCAAAAATATCTCTCCGGGCGCATCGAAACAGACGGAACTGTCCTGATACGCACAGCAGATATTCCCTATTGAAAAGACGTACGCGCTGATGAAGTAGTCAGACGAGATCTCAGCCGGAATAAAGTAGTGATGAAGAAACACGCCTCATCCGTGCTCCAACACATGGCGTAGTCGGGCGGCTTCCTCGTCCGCTCCCGCCTTTTGCAGGGCATAAATAGCGTCCCAAACCAGTTGTACAAGAGTGCTGATCTCTTTTTCTCGAGCTGCAGTAAGAGCATCATTGTGACACCACTGACGAAGAATAGCCCAAGCAGCTCGATAGGAATTGAGGAGAGGAATAAGATATTCCCCACCTGGGCGGGACGCTTCGCTTGCCCTATGGCGTTGCCTCTCACCGTTCAGTCTGCGAATCTGGCTGTCCAATTGGCGCCATGAAGGATTAACGACCCGTACGGTGTCAGGAATCGCTTCTGTTCCATACTCCGCAAGCGTGTCCTGACCATAGTGTTGACGCAAATAGCGGAAGAAGTTCTCCTGCGACCCCCACGAAAGAGCTATTGGCGTCGAGTCCTGACAGTGAGAGCATCAATTTGTTGAAGCGGAATTGGAGAGATGGAAAAGATCAGCCAAATACCTGAAGGTCGACCACAGTTAGCAATCCGGTCGGTAATCGAACACCAACTGGTGGACGCGCCGGCCGGATTGAGACTTGATCACAAAAAACCCTCCCCGATGCCAGGGTATGAACTTGGCGAGGGAGGCCGTCTGAAGCTGTTGTCTGTTTTTGAGGTTCTGAATCATCCACGTCTTAGTGGCATTCAGTAGCCCGCTAACTTTAAAGGATAGAAAAGCCGCCCGCGATCTTGTCCACTCAAATGGCAGCAATCGCGTAAACTGGTCGGGGATTTCGACGGTCATCTGCATAGCCTGAACGGAGCAAAATAGGCTAAAAATACCACATTGAGGCACAAGGCAAGTCGAGAAGTCCTGACGCGATTTGTGCGGCTCTTATTCTGGAGCTTTCCTAAGGCTGCCGTCGATAAATCCACCCGTTCGAATCAAATTCCGCTGGCTCCAACAGACCTGTTCAACGCCTCCGGGTCCGAAGGCAGGATCGCTTTCCGTCGTGGTCACTCTGCTCCACAAGCTGGCCTTTTGCGCAACCGGTACCGAGCTCCTTCAACCTTGAAGTGCGAGGAGGCAGGCTCCATCTCACGGAGCTCTTCCGTTGTCAGCTCTACGTCAGTTCCATTGCGCCCGAGAGCCGACTCCAATTGTTTTTCCATTCGACGAAAAAGACCAGTTTTATCAATTGTTTAGATGCGATTACCAGAACTTTAAAACCTTTCGTTTGAAAGCAGGGAAACAAACAACTCAAGCAGAGCAGTCCAGCTATGGCTCAGCCCTGTTATTGATACCATGCTTCTGGTGTCAAATTACGCCGAGAGTGCCGGTTTTGTCGGTTATGCCGGTCAATAAGTTCTTTCCTTTCGATCATGCCAGTGCCGAGCACTTGATGGCAGGGAACTGTTCACGCCGCGCCTCCGTATGTACACCGTGATGGAAAGATTCTGGGGAGGAATCGCTTATGGCTGTCTATTGCAATCGGTGTGGAACCGAGTTACCGACCAGCGCTCGCTTCTGTTCCAACTGCGGGGCGACGGTGGCAGCCGCGTCGTTCACGCCCCCGGGCAGGCCGCTTTATCGTCCCCACACCGGTCGCGCCATTGCCGGCGTCTGCATGGGCCTGGCCCTGGCCTACGGCTGGGATGTCGCACTGGTGCGCATCTTCACTGTCATAAGCTTCTTCTTCTCAGGCGGCGTTGTGGCCATAGCTTATCTGGCCTGCTGGATCGGCATTCCCGACGAGCCGGTCAGCTATCCGACCGCGTATCCTCCTAGTGTGTGAAGGATCAAAGATATGAGTCGCTATGAATCAGCCGATGCCAGCCTCTGGTTTGGGGAAACCGGAGCTGGGCTGCCGGTGGTGTTTCTGCATCCGACGCCGCTTGATCACGAGTATTGGCGTCCGCTGATCGAAGGCCTGGGAGGCATCCGTGCCATCGTTCCGGATCTGCGCGGACACGGGCAATCGGAACTGGGTTCCAATCTGCCTGTGGGCGGCTTCACGCGCGTCCCCGATGCGCCGGTATTGACCATGACGCAGTTGGCCGCCGATGTTCTGGCCCTGCTTGATCATCTCGAAATACCGGATGCAGTGTTCGCCGGCTGCTCGATTGGCGGTTACGTGCTGCTGGAGTTGTGGCGGCAGGCTCGGCAACGGATGAAAGGTCTGGCGTTTATCTGCTCCAAGCCGCAGCCCGATGCCGAGGCCAACCTCGCCAGGCGTGCAGCCACCATTGCGCAGATTCGCGCTACCGGAACAGGGGGCGTCTTCGACGACATGGCCCGGAGCCTGGTGGGTCGAACCGCACACCAACGCCGTCCCGAAATGGGGTCCGAACTCCGTGCCCGCATGACGCTCACGCCGCAAGCAGCCATTGCCGTACAAGCCGGGCTGGCCGCGCGGCAGGATTCTGTGCCAACCGTGGCAACCATCGACGTCCCGGTGCTGGCGATCGCCGGAGGTGAAGACACAGCCATCCCTGCAGCCGAGATGGAAGCCTTTCGTGCCGCGCCCGGGGGCTGCGAATACCATCTACTGCCCGATGCGGGGCACTTGGCGGCCTATGAGCAGCCCGCCAAGGTCGCCGCCTTGCTGGCCGAGTGGCTTAAACAACCCAAGCCCTGAGTTTTCAGTCCGCTGCTGGCGCATCGCATAAGCTTCGATAGCGCGGTGTAGTCGCCATCAGCTCCTCAACCGCCTCGACCGGCTGAATGTGGCCCCGCGCCCCGGCGCCCATGCAATTCATCGCCGCCGCGGCGCAGGAAAAATCCAGCTGCCGGTCCAGGGGCCATCCTTTGAGCAGCGCATAGATAAATCCGGCATGGAAGATGTCGCCCGCCCCTGTTGTATCGACCACCGGAACGCGATACGCAGGCCGATGATGAAGCCGCCGGCCATCCCACGCCAGCACGCCCTCTTCACCCAGGGTCGCGGCCGTTAGCCTCGCGCCAAAGCGCCTCTGAATCCGCTTCAGCGCGCTTTCAAGATCGGGATCGGCCATCAGCCGGCAGGGGAAGTCACGGCTCACAATCAGGTAGTCGATGTTTTCGATGAGAGCTTCGACGCCTTCATACAGCTCGTCGAGGTCGGCGATGACCGGAATCCCCGCCTCACGCGCCCAGCCGGCGGCAAGCGTAGCGGCAGCCGTCTCGTAGCCATCCACGTGCAGCGCGCGCGCATTCACAATCCATTCGCGGCGCAGGTCCCGGGGTTCGAGCAGCAGCCGTTCATCGCGCCGGCAGAGCACCGTCCGCTCGCCCCCTTCATCGACCAGGATCAATGACTGCGGGCTGGCGGCGCCGGTTACGGTTGTCAGTTGCGCTTCGACGCCCGCGCGGTCAAACGCATCGCGATGCAACCGCGCAGCATCGTCCTCGCCCAGCTTGCCCACGTAGCGCGTACTGAGGCCCCAGGTCTGGCAGGCAATCACGGTGGTCGCCGCCTGTCCGCCCGGCATCACGGACGCATTGCGGTACTCGACCTTGGAGCCGCGTGCCGGATACGTGTGCAGTGGGATCAGAGTGTCGGTCGCGTTGAGCCCCACGCCCACCAGATCTACTCTTTTGGACTCCGCCATAACCCTTATTTTGACACCCTCGCCTCCCCAAAAGGAAGGAGATTCCTGCTTCGGAGTGAGCGGCTGGGCCGCCGTGTCCTGCCACGTCGGGCAATTCAGGGCCAGCAGGCCGCTGTCTGGATGAAACAGTGCCGCTCGCCAGCCTGGATTTCGGCCTGGCACTCAGATTCGAGAACTTCACAGAGTCCGGATGAGGCCCTCGTCCTCGCATCTGCATCTTTGAGTCAAGCTACGGCGTAGAACATTCCGTCTGGGCAACCTGGCTGGCGGCGAGTTCCTCTTCAGCGATCTTCCGCTCCTGATAGATCGCCGCAGATTTCCAAAATTCCAGATTACGGCCCAGTTGCGATTCAAGCGCCTCAACTTCGGGCCGGAAGATCCGTGCAAGGTCAGCAAGAGTCGATGGGGAAACCGACGGCAAGGACTCACCTCCCCCCAGGAATAAATTTAGGAGGGCGGACTCCCTGACGGAGGCGACGAGATGATCAAGGTGCCTTGATTTGCACCAATTCGCGAAGCTGGTGGCGGCGCGGGTTGCAAGATAACTGCGGGGCCGAGTCATCGGTTCGGACGAATACACGCGCTGCAACTGTGATGGAGGAAGGGTTATGGGTGGCAAACCAATAAAAGCCGCGATCCTGTTGATGAAAGCCTGAGGATCGTTGACGAGATCGTCATAAAAGGACACCAGCAATTGTTCCTCAGGGAAACACTTTTGCCACCCGGAGAGGTGGCTCCAATACAGACCGGAATCGATCAGCTCCGGATCCTTACGGAGAGCCTCGTCGAAACTCCAGCGGAACATCCCGTAGGCACACTTCAGGCGATACAAAGAGACAGCGCGCTCGACAGGATTGCGGAAGATAAAGATGATTTTGGCCCTGGGAAGAGTCTCCGCAATGCGTGCCCGGGGTTCCCTTGAGGCGAAGTAGGTGGGGGCAATCTCACCCATTGGCCCGCGCCGATGTCTGGGGAAATGCCAATCGTACCAAGCGGGTCCGCGATGGTAGTGCAAATCAAAAAAACGGGTTTCCTTTGAGGGCGAAGGAAGAGTGGCATAAGGTTCGAGAACCTTATGAAGCCAGCTTGTTCCCGTCCTGGGGGGGCCAACGACGATGAATGATGGTTGCTCGATTGCTATCATGAACCTTCGACCTGGGATGCTTGAGCGGCCGGACCACTTCTCGAGCCTTTGGACTTCAGGCGATCTCTGCCGCGCTTGGTCGCACTAAAAGACGCGGGGGGATTAAGGCATTTCTTTCGGAGGAACACAATGGCGCATTCACTACGATGCGGAAGTTTCCCTCCGGGTTGGTCCATAGCCCAACTATATGTATCTGCACGATTTAGAGCGGCCAAGGGGCAAGCTGGACGTCGAACGGCGGAAGGGGACCGCGCACGCTATCGGATCAGGCGGGGCGCCTAGACTGAGAGGAAGAGAATCCCGTCTAGCCAGATCTTGAGGAGAAAGTTCTTGGGTGGCGCCACGCCAAGCGTCACCGAAGTGTCTGGTCGCGTCTCAAGATTACCCGGGACAACGTAGAGGACAGGGATCGCTAGGAGAATCGCGTCACCTTCCACAGCCCCCATCCGCCCCCGAGCGCCGCGGCCACCAGCACGGCAACCAGCACCTGCAGCCAGGTAAAGTCCATGCCCAGAGCGGGAACGGTCGCGTTCACGCCGAGGTACACGAATACGCCCACCGCCCCGGCCACAATCGCATAGTCCCACCACGCGCGTCCGGCCCGCTGATTGCCTTGCTCTTGGCTCACCTCGCCGCGGTAGGACTCGACTACGCGATCATAGTTCAGCCCGTAGCGGCAGCACTCGCGAAGCAGCGCGTCGTTGATCGAGGTGTGTTCGCGCTCGGTGGCCACGGCAGTACTGACCGCCAGCGCGCCCAGGATCATCACCACCGACCCGGCCATCACCAGCAGTCTGTGCGACCAGTCGGCATGGGCCAGTTCGCCAAACACCAGTGCGCCCCACGCGAGCCCCCACAGCTGGTTGGTATTCGATAGCGGAATGGCCCTGCCAATGCCCAGGTACTTGGTCGCGAACTGCTGAAACAGGTCACCGATGACCCAGACAAACCCGCCCAGAAACAACCAGAAGATGAGGTGCTTGATCTCCGGCGAGTGAAAGATCCGAGCCTTCGCCCCG
>Ga0116129_1001857_pt1 | contig 11216 bp, 8 predicted proteins | sample June2015DPH_17_2_FD_89732 | JGI IMG/M metagenome (GOLD analysis project Ga0116129, IMG submission 89732) | Peatland microbial communities from SPRUCE experiment site at the Marcell Experimental Forest, Minnesota, USA - June2015DPH_17_10 | ecosystem: Environmental > Terrestrial > Soil > Wetlands >...
AATACGAGCAATTGGTGGCTCGGGCATAAGGTTCTCATTGCGCCGGAATGGATCAATGATGTTTTTTGGGCAGAGTCAATGCTCAAGGTGGATTTGACTCGTGACGCAGTGAAGGCATCGCCTGTGTATGATTCAGCGATTCCCCTCAATCGGGAGCTAGAAACTGGAATCTACGAGCACTATGGGCACGACGGCTATTGGCCGCAGCGTGCAAAGCACGAAGATGCCGCATCGCGACTGTAGTAGCGGCGGCCCACCGACGCACGTTGTTTAAGGAAACAGGACCCGGTTGAAGATTGCAAGCACGCATAGCGCTGCACCTCGATAGGGTTCGCGCGGGCTTCTATGAGCAACCTTAGGGCACTATGAGTACTTCTTACACGATTCTTGCCGACGGGACAGAATCGTTCCAGCCCGGAAGCAGTGACTATCGATGGCAATCCCCATCAGCATGAACGTTGACCGTATCGCCGTCGTTGAGGTGAGGGTTGTCATCTTGTCCGCACTTGCGCATGTCGCGGTCAACGGTCACCGCGGTCCATGACAGATGACCGCGACCCTGCCTTCCCGCGACGATGGACACCGTCATGGATGCGTTACCGTAGATCTCTCGGTCGGATACCAGGGGCTGCGCTGGCTGAGTGCTTTGATCGTAGGCAGTAACTAGCAAACTGACCGACGAATCATTCGACAGCGTGATCATCAAGCCGCCATCGCCGAGAACCGCGGTGCTGCCCAAGAAAAACACCACGCAGGCAAAAGCGAGGAGCGGCCGATTAAAGCCAAGCATGGAATTCTCCAATGGATACTTATGCATAGTGGAGAAGCGGGTTACTTTTAAGTTCAGCGACAATATCTTAGGAGAGGTGTGTATCCGTGTCCATAAGGCACCTGCGAAAGGGAAGCTGAAACAGTGTGCGGGAGGCAACTTCAGGCCGTCTGTGCGGTGGCGAACTCAGTAGTGGGGAAACGCGCGGTTTAGGTCCGGGCGACGTTTGACGGTGACGATGAACTTGGACTTATTGATAATGCTCGACACGACAGACTCCTCAGGTTAGGAGTCACGTGAAGCAATGTGCTTTAAACGTTCGCGAACCGACGGCCGTGGCACCGAATTGACACCGATTCACGTCTTTTGGGGCGGTTGCGGGCTCAAATTGCGCATAGCCTCCTTTATGTAACCTATCCTCGAAGCCGCCGATTCCGGCATGACTGTCGCATCTCACTAATTGTGAGACTGCGTGTTGGCAGCCGGTGACGCGAGAAACGCCAGTAAATTCCGTGTTTCTCGCGCACCCACATCGTCCCAGTCTCAGCATTGGTGAGACTGAGAGGTCATTCTGAAAAATCTCGCGTCGTTTCTGCTGGAAAATTTCACGATTGGTGATACCGTGCGGGATAATCTCACGATTACTGAGACGATCCGACCGTCGGGGGAATGATCTTCAAGGTCGCGCGCAGGGAATTGCGAGCGATCCCGTTCCAGTCTCGAACAGCGCGCAGAGAACTCGATTTGTAGGGTTTTCGTCCCTCGGCAACAGCAAGTGCCGTGACGACGAGTCGTCGGCGCCGCTTTGGTCTGTCGGTCAACGGTCGCCGTCTCACCAATGATGAGACTTTCCCGCAAACCTCGCTGGAGTTCGGCGCACTTGGGATTTCACCATCTGATGTGCCCGGCGCCATGCCCGGTCACTACTTTTACAATCAAGGAGTTGTGAACCGGACTCGCGGGCTCGCGCCAGTCTCACGATTAGTGAGATTCGACAGATCCGCCCTATTTTCGCAAGCTCTCCGCGCCGACCGCCGCCGAGCTGCAGACCCTGGTGCAAACCATCAGTGAACGGATCGGGCGGCGTCTCGAGCGCACCGACAAGTAAGTGCGAGACGACGAAAGCAGCTACTTGAACCTGGATTCGGGCGGGGAGGGCGGGGATGCGGTGCTGAAAGATCTTCAAGGCCACTCCATCCAGCACCGCATCGCCGTCGGTCCGCATAAAGGCCGCAAAGCCTTCATGCTGCAGAGCCTGCCGCCGCTGACCGGGGATCACGCCGGGGAATCGCTGGCGAAAGCGGCCGCCTTTTCGTTGCATGCCGGGGTTGCGACTGAGGCGCACCAGAGGAATAAATTGGAGCGGATAGCACGCTATATCACGCGACCTCCCGTGTCGATCGAACGGCTCTCGCTCACGTCCCAGGGCCACATCAAGTATTCGCTGAAGACCCCCTACCGCGATGGCACGACCCACGTGATCTTCGAGCCCCTGGATTTCATTGCCCGCTTAGCTACGCTGGTGCCTTCGCCGCGGGTTAACCTGACTCGGTACCATGGAATTTTCGCCCCCGAGCCAGTTACCGCCAGCGAGCGGCCGCCCAGGCGGCTCGGCAGATTGGCGCATCGCTAAGTCGCCGTTTCGGCGCCCGGGTCTGCGCCGCGAAGATCCAGAATCTCCCCGTTCCTTACATTGGCCGCCGCCAGGTGCGCGCCGATCTCCTGTGCCGCTGATCGCGCGTGCCCCATGATCGCCTTGAGCTCGGCTCGCGAGAGGTGGCGGATGGTTGCGACGGAGACGGCGCCGAGGCACTGCGATGCCGAGTCGCGGACCGCCACGGCAACCGCCCTGACTCCCAGTTCCAGCTCATCGACCACGATCGCATAGTCCGATTGGCGGGCAGCGTCGATCGCAGCGCGCTGTTCGCGTGCGGTGGACTTGGTCTTGTCCGTCAATCTGGCGAAGGGCGCGCGGCGCAGGTATTCCTCCAGCCGGTGCGCCGGCCAGTTCGCAAGGCATACCCGGCCGAGCGCGGAGCAGTGCAGAGGGATTCGCTTGGTGAGCTTGATCGATACCATGCGAGGCGCCGGCGCGGCGTTCGCGACAATGAGGGCATCCTCGCCCTCGATGGTGCCGAACACGCAGTGCTCTCCCGTCGCCGTCGCCAAGCCTTTGAGAACGCCGCGCACTCTGGCGAGAACATCCGTCGGCTGGTGAAACACGCTCGCGAGAGCCAGGACCATCCGCGTCGGCTTGAAGCCCTCGTCGCTTCCGTCCACGTAGCCCAGCTTCTGAAGCGTATAGAAGCACCTGCGTACGGTTGCCCGCGAGAGTCCCGTAAGCCGGCTCGCAGCGGTCAAGGTAAGCGCCTGAGTTTGCTCGAACGCGCGCAGCACCAGGAGGCCGCGCGCTAGCGAGAGCATGAAGCGCGGGTCCTGCGTCTCTATGTCCAATTTTCCCGCGGGCGTCTCGGCGCGCGCGTCGGGAGCCGATTCCACGGCGGCGGATCGTTGACGGGTCAAAGTCCCTCCTGCATAATATTCGCACAAGCTGTTCGATAATAGCACAAGAGGTCGATCGTATGTCATCAGTGCGCGAAGCCACGAATGCATCGGAGCCGGTGGGGACCGCCTACGGGCGCCCCGCTCCCGTCGCGAGTCTCTCCCTGACGAAGGTCGGGCCCGGCACGCCGTGCGGGGAATTCATGCGCCGCTACTGGCATCCGATCGCCCTGTCCGCCGCGGTCGGCCCACGCCCCCTCAATGTCAAACTGCTGGGTGAAGATCTCGTGCTCTTCCGCGACAAGACGGGCCGGCCGGGGCTGCTATATCCGCGATGCATGCATCGCGGAACGACTCTCTACTATGGGCGCATCGAGGAGCGCGGCATCCGCTGCTGCTATCACGGCTGGCTGTTCGATGTCACCGGCAAGTGCCTGGAGCAGCCCTGCGAGCCCGACGGGGGCCGCCACCGCGACGCCGTACGGCAGCCCTGGTATCCGGTGCAGGAACGGTACGGCCTGATCTTTGCCTATCTCGGCCCGGCGGAGAAAATGCCGATGCTCCCGCGCTATGCGGTGCTCGAGGACTTGCAGGAAGGCGAGCGGGTCGCCTGCGACGACGGTTCGCGATTTGCGACCAACGGCGACAGCGGAATGCGAATCATGCCCTATACCTATATGCATGATCAGGACAACTACATGGACCCGTACCACGTATACATACTGCATTCGACTTTTACCGTCCATCAGTTCGCCACCGGCTTCGCCGTAATGCCGCGCGTCGAGTTCGAATACGTTCCGGGCGGCATCGTCTACAAGGCTCACCGCTCGCTCGACGATGGGCGGCAGATGACCCGGGTGTCCTGTTTTCTGATGCCGAATGTTGCCAGCGTTCCCGACGTCGAACTGAACGACTCGCAGGGGATGAGCATCATTTGGAACGTCCCCGTCGATGACACGCACCATCAGTCGTTCATGGCGATCCGCACCCGCCAAACCGACGACGAGGTCTTCAGACCCGTGAGCTACGGCGGCAAAACATGGAACGAAATGACGCCGGAGGAGCGGCGCGATATGCCGGGCGATTTCGAGGCGCAGGGCGGTCAGGGCCCGCTGACCCTGAACTCCGAAGAGCATTTGGCCACGAGCGATCGCGGCATCATGATGCTGAGGAAATTGATGTTCAAGCAGATCGAGGCCGTCGCCTCCGGAGCCGATCCGGTCAATGTGACATTCGACCCTGCAAATCCCGCGATCAAAATGCCCTCCGGCAATTTTTATCATAAGTGATCTAGTACCGTGTCGGGACGGCGCCGCGCGACGCGTTCAGTTTGTGCAAGGGACACCCCGTAGTGCCCGCCATCCTGTCGGCCATGCGCAGCCGCTTTAGTCTGCCGCAAGAGGAGCTGCGTGCCGGCGGCGAGTTCCGCCGCCATTCACGCGCTCTCATTGCGGCGGTCGTCGGCCTGTGCCTGGGTTTCCCGGGCCTGTCGAATTACGGCTTCGGTGTGTTCATCGCGCCCTTGAAGAGCGCGTTTGGCTGGTCCATCTCGGACATCAGCAGCTGGGTGTTCTTCCTCATGCTGGGTACCGCCGCCACATCGAAGTTCGTCGGCGGATTGCTGGACAAGCACGGCACCCGGACGGTGATTCTCATCGCCATCCCCCTGTTCGGCGCGGCGCTGGCGTGCGGCGCGCTGATGACCGGGCGGACCTGGCAGCTGCACGCCGTCGCCTTCCTGTCGGGAGCCACCGGGACGGCGGTGGCGATTCTCTCCTACGGCAAGGCGATCAATGAGCGCTTCAGCGCCGCACGCGGCACCGCCATTGGGCTGATGTTGGGGGGAATCGCCATCAGTTCCGTGCTCGGTCCGCCGCTCATGCAGAGAATATGCGATGCCTTCGGATGGCGCGCGGCGTTTCTGTTCATGGGCGCAGCTGCGCTCCTCGCCTTCCCCTTCGCCTTCTTCTGGCTCAAGGGCTCGAGCGCCGAAGCGCGGCAGCACAGCGTGCGGCAGGACTTCGGGTTCAGGCGGGAGGAGGCCCTGCGATCGCCCGTGTTCTGGCTGATCAGCGCGATTGCGTTCGTCGTCGGACTTTACTCGAGCGGAGTCATCTTCAATCTCATGCCGCTGTTGGCGCAGGTGGGCCTCTCCCGCTCCGAAGCCGCCTCCTATCTGGGCGGCTTCGGGCTATTCATGCTCATCGGCAAGATCTCGTGCGGGCTGATGCTCGATCGGCTCCCGGTCGCCCTGATCGGAGCGGCGATACTTCTCGCGCAATCGGCGGCGCTGATCTTGCTGGGCTCGTACCCCGAGCAATACGCCGCCATGGCGATCGCCGTCATCGGCTTCGGCACCGGCGGGGAAATCGCATGTTCCACATACACCGTCCCGCGCTACATCGGAATGCGCACCTTCGGCTACGTCTATGGAATCGTCTCGATATTCAGCTCAGCCGGGGGGGCCACGGGCCCCTACTTCTTCAGCGTCTTGCGCGAGTTGAGCAAGGACTACCACCGAAGCTTGTCCGCGGCGGGCGTCTTGGCGGTGCTGGCCGCCTCGTTGTACGGGTCCTTGAGTCGATGCCGCACGTGGGCCGACCACGGGGCTTCTCGGCCGGGCACTGCATAGGAAGGGGGGAGGTCCGGATCGATAGGAGAATCAGCTGCCCCGACCGTGCGTCACGGCGGTCTGAGTGGGAGCGGCTCGCACGGAGGTACTTGTTGCTCGGAATTCTAATATCGCGAAACGGGAGGTTTAGTCGTGAAAGTCACCATCCTATTAGCAGCGCTAGCGCTAACTTTTGTGCATCTGCCGGCATCGGCGCAAGACACGCACTCATCCAGCCCGCAGCAGATCACGGGCACCGAGCCGAGACTGGAAGAGGTGGTCGTCACGGCGCAGAAGCGCGAAGAGCACATTCAAGACGTCCCGGTGCCGGTGTCGGTGATCAGGCCGGATGCGCTTCTCGATCAGAATCAGCTGAGGGTTCAGGATTACTTCTCGACCGTGCCGGGACTCGATCTGCAAAGCGTCAACAATCGATCTTTCCTGGCGATTCGCGGCATCACGACCGGTGCGATCGCGGGAAATCCGGTGGTTGCGTACACCATCGACGATGTGCCCTATGGAGCCTCCGCGGCGGTCTTCGGCATCTTCGGAGCCACGCCGGATATCGACCCCAGTGAGCTGCAGCGGATCGAAGTACTTCGAGGGCCGCAGGGAACACTGTACGGGGCCAGCAGCATCGGCGGCCTGGTGAAGTATGTCACTCTGGACCCCTCTACCGAGAGCTTCAGCGGTCACGTGCAGGCGGGGACTGACACCGTGCAAAACGGCGCCGAGCTTGGCTACAATTTCCGGGCCGCGATCAATGTTCCGGTGAGCGACACGCTCGCATTTCGCTTGAGCGCCTTCACTCGCGAAGACGCCGGCTACATCGACAACGTCGTGTCCGGACAACACGGCGCCAACGAAGCCGAGGTGGACGGAGGACACTTTTCGGCCTTGTGGAAACCCATGTCCACCCTGTCGGTAAAATTCAGCGCACTGTTCCAGGATACCAAGGTATTCGGAGCGCCGGACGTCGATACAACTCTGGGGGGCCTGCGCCAGAGCGACACATTTGGAACGGGCGTAAGCCAATGGAAGAACGAACTGTACGGCCTCACCCTGACCTCGAAGCTCGGCGCCGCGGAGCTGACCTCCATCAGTTCCTATGGAATCTCGCGAAATTCCGACCGCATCGACGACACGGCGCAATACGGCGCGTTTCTGCCGCTTTTCTTTCCGGGCGCAACCAGTCCCCTGTCCGGAATCGTACTCAATCCTTACAACACGGATAAGTTCACGCAGGAAGTCAGGCTGACGACTCCCATCGGCACTCATCTAGATTGGCTCGTCGGCGCCTACTACACCCACGAGCAGAACGATCTCCTCGGACAGGCGCTTTTCGCCAATAACTTCGACACTGGGGACTTCGTCGGCACGGTCTTCCTCAACAATCAGGACATGACCTACTCGGAGTACGCGGCGTTCACGGACCTTACGGTGCATTTCACCGATCGCTTCGACGTACAGGTCGGCGGACGGGAGAGCCGCAACCGGCAGACCTCGGTTACCGTGAGCTCAGGCCCGCTGGCAGGCCCCGTACCGGTCTATCTCACGCAGGAAACGCAGGATAATTCATTCACGTACCTGCTCACCCCACGGCTGCGGCTGACGCCGGATCTGATGCTGTACGCCCGAGTGGCCTCGGGCTACCGGCCGGGCGGGCCCAATGTAACCTGTGTAGAGGCCCAATCGCCCTGCCATTTCGATCCCGATACGACGAGAAACTATGAAGTCGGCCTCAAGGGCAGCGCCTTGGACAGCTCGTTTTCATACGACGTGTCGGTCTACTACGTGAATTGGAACAATATCCAGATAGCCCTGAATTCGCCGGGCGGCCTTCCCTACAATGGAAACGCAGGCCGGGCAAAAAGCGAGGGAGTGGAATTATCCACAGAGTACAGACCAATCGACGGGCTGCGCCTCTCCGCCTGGGTGGCATGGAACCAAGCCGAGCTTCTGGCGGGCTTCCCTCCCGGCAGCGCGGGCTATGCGGTGCCCGGCGAGACCCTGCCGTACACGAGCCGCATCTCCGGCACGTTCTCCGTCGACCACGACATGCGGCTGACCAACGATGTGATGGGTTTCATCGGAGGTACGGTCAGCTACGTGGGACGTCGCTTTGGCGAGTTCGTTCCGAGTCCGGATGTCCAGGACATGCGGCAGGTGTATCCTCAGTATGCGGACGTAAATTTGCACGCCGGGGTGAAAATCAGCCAGTGGAAGCTCAACGCCTATGTCGACAATGTCATGGATAAGCGTGGGATCATCGGCGGCGGCTTCTACAACCAGACCAATTTTGCGTCGAACTGGTTCAACTACATCCAGCCCCGCACCGTGGGAATCTCGGTCGAGAAGTCATTCTAGATGCTCGAGCAGCTCCGGCGGCCGCGATCGGTACCCCACTGCATCGCGCCCGCTGGAGCGGCTGCACCCTTGGGCGATTGCCGCGCTCGGCATGCTCCTGATCACATTCGCCGTTCCCGGCATGACGCAGGAACGGAGCCGATCCCTCCGAGGTGACCGCTGGTGGATTCAACTTGGGCCACGCGATCGCTAACATGGCGCGCATTCAAGGCTCGGCGACAACCGAGCGTCAATATCAACACGCGCTGGCGCGATTTCGTCGACATCCGAGCCCGCCAGCGTACGTGCTGGAGTGGGTCTGCCGCGACAATTTGGACTACTTGGACCTAACCGAAGATCGCCTTGAAATGAATCCGAGGCACTGATGCGCCTAAATGGCCTCAAATTTTAGCTTTGCTCCCAATGGGCCTACAATAAGCCGCGAGCGGGAAATGGGACGACATATGAATCACCGCCATACCATCCATCATCAGCACTTCGGCTGGGACCACAGCTTTGTTCCGACTGTGATTATTGCTCCCGGCGAGTCATTGGAATTCGACGTCGCCGATGCGTCGGCCGGCCAGCTCAGCCCCACATCCACCGTTGCGGATGTGGGTCGATTGGATTTCTCCCGGGTCAACCCCGTATCGGGCCCCGTGTTCATCGACGGCGCCGAACCGGGCGATGCCCTCAAGGTTACGCTGCTGTCCTTCGCTCCCTCGGGCTGGGGTTGGACTGCCAACATTCCCGGCTTCGGACTGCTGGCCGATGAATTCAAAGATGCGGCCCTGCATCTCTGGCAATACGATTCGAACACCCTCGCTCCGGCGCTGTTCGGCCGATACGGAAGAGTGCCCCTCAAGCCCTTCACAGGCACCATCGGCCTTGCGCCGGCGGAACCCGGGCTGCACAGCGTCGTCCCGCCGCGCCGCGTCGGAGGGAACATGGACGTCCGCGACATTGCACGAGGAACCGAGTTGTTTCTGCCCGTCGAAGTTGCCGGTGCTTTGTTCTCCGTGGGCGACACTCACGCCGCGCAGGGCGACGGTGAAGTGTGCGGGACGGCGATCGAAAGTCCCATGCACGTCGCGCTGCAATTCGACTTGATCAAACGGGAACCGCTGGCATTTCCGCGGTTCAGGACACCGGGACCCGTGACCCGACACCTCGATGTCAAGGGCTACGAGGTCACCACCGGTATCGGACCCGATCTGATGGCGGCGGCACGTGCCGCCGTTCGATCCATGATCGAGCTATTGGGACGTCAGCACGGGCTGGCTGCCGTCGACGCCTACATGTTGTGCAGTGTTTGCGGTGATCTGCGCATCAGTGAGATTGTCGACATCCCCAATTGGACCGTCTCGTTCTACTTTCCGCGCATGATTTTCGACTAGCGGTGATGATGGCGTAATGTTCGAAAACTCGAATTTGAGAAAAAAATTATGCAGCGGCCCGTTCGTAGAGCCGCAAGTCGCCTCCGAGACGAGATCGACAATCTATTTTTCCAGTTTTCGAACTCTGAGCCGGCGTCGATGCAATCAGGTTGTTGTCTAGGCCCTGATGGTTTCGCTCCAAGTGATAGTGATTCAGTGCGCCGTGCAAAGGCACGGTCTTCCAGCGGGGGTAAGTCCCGCCCGGCAACTGTCGCTCCGGCCGGTAGCAATCGGAGCAGTCGTGGAGGTAACGAAGCGGCTGAAGCCTTCGGTGCAGAGGGTCGCGTGGCGACTCGGCGAGCTGGCAGGCCATAACATGAGTGAACGCTGAGCAGGTCCCGAAAATAACGCTGCGGAGGCCGACCCAAGCTGAATCTCGGGGAAGGCTGCCATGGGCGGGGAAGCGAGCGACGGGCGCACCCGACCAGTCCGCCGGGATAATGGCGATGGCATGTCAGCGCAGGAAGACCGATGCAACACGGGAAGCCCTTTGCCGTGAACGGGACGAACGTTCAACCCGGAAACGTCGACAATCACGCGACGATTGCGCGTGAAGAGATTTTCGGGCCCGTGCTGAGCGTTATTCCCGCCGAGAGCGAAGCGGCTGCCATTGAGATCGCCAATGATACGGTGTATGGCCTCAATGCGTCGGTATTCACGAACGATGTCGAGCGTGCCTATGCGGTGGCGCGCCAGCTGCGCTCGGGCACGGTCGGACACAATTCTTTTCGCTCCGATTTGACCATTGCGTTTGGCGGGTTTAAGCAATCGGGCATTGGGCGCGAAGGCGGCACCGAGGGGCTTATGCCGTTTCTCGAGACCAAAACCGTCATCCTCGATGCCAAGCCCGCCCATATTCGCGGTCAATCCAAATGACGGCAGGCGACGTGCCTACCGTTGCGAGGACAATTTCCGGCTCGTTGCGCGTACTTGAAAGCGTGACGCGCCGTCCGTGGCGCAGTAATGTGAGACGTCAATTCGAGTGAGACCGAAAGGTCAAAAGACCGGCCGGAAGGGGTGCCTTCCGGCCGTAAGAACGAGCGGTCGTCGCCAGACAAGGGGAGCAAGCGAGGGCAACACAATTGTTCGTGGGGTGCAACAATGACATAGCGGACATGTCATTCAACCCTGAGCCAACGCCGCGGGTTCACGACCTTCAAGCACGCGTGCAGCAACGTATCGACGAGCAAGTCCGAAGGCCGCTCGATGGCGATGGGCATTGCCGGATCGAAGCGCCGCAAGGGGCGCTGCGACTGGGCACAGACCAGCCAGGCTTGCGATACCGTGGCTTTCGGGCCAACGGCGGCGCAAGCTCTTACCTGGCTGGCCGCTGCGCCTCGGGACCTGCGATCACCATTGCCTTCTGCCAAGCCGGCCGTTGTCTCAGCCGTTGCGCGTAGCGTTGGATGTTCGGCAGGTCTTCGAGCTTGCGGCCACCCAATGCCGGCGACGTCGTCACCGCGAAGCCGGTCATCACGTCGGCCAGTGTGAAATCCGGGCCTGCCAGGTAGCCGTCGTTGCCAAGGTGATCGTTCATCTGCTTGAACAAGCC
>Ga0116129_1001858_pt1 | contig 11199 bp, 8 predicted proteins | sample June2015DPH_17_2_FD_89732 | JGI IMG/M metagenome (GOLD analysis project Ga0116129, IMG submission 89732) | Peatland microbial communities from SPRUCE experiment site at the Marcell Experimental Forest, Minnesota, USA - June2015DPH_17_10 | ecosystem: Environmental > Terrestrial > Soil > Wetlands >...
CAGTTGCTCTCGCCGAAAAGGCCATTCGGCTTCACCATCAAGACCAACGTCAGAGCGATGAAGGCCGCTGCCGCGCGATACTCGGCGCCCAGCAGACTCACTGCTACGCTTTCGGCGAGGCCGATGAGGATACCGCCTAAAACCGCTCCCCACAATGAAGCCACGCCCGAACCGGCCCCACCTAGAATGACGGCGGCGAACAGCGGCAGCAGCCTTTCGCTGCCCATATTCGGGCGCAACTGCACTGTGATGCCGGCGAATACCCCGGCAATAGCCGCCAGCCCGCCGCCAATAATCCACGTCGCACGAAAGACCCGCTCGGGGTCAATCCCGGTCGCTCGGGCGAGATCCGGATTGGTGGCGGTGGCACGCATGGAGCGCCCCAATACGCTGTAGCGCAGAAATATGTGCAGTCCAGTCACCACGAGTAAGGTGAGCGTCAAAACCAGCATATGGTCCGGCGTCACCCGAAGACCGCCGTGGAGGCTGCGCGGCACGATGTTGATGGCCATCTGCAGGTTTTCCGAATAGTATCTGGGCACCCCTCCCTGCCAATACTGCAGCAAGCTGCGCAGCACGAGGGAAGCTCCAAAGCTGGCGATCACGAGCGTAATCGACCCTTCTTTGCGCAGCCTTCGGAACAAAATCACGTCCAGCGCCAGCGCCAGCACCGCGGTGAACGCCACGGCCAGCAGCATCGCCACCACCAGCCCCCAGCCAAAGGAGAAGGGGTCGACTTGGCTCGTATTGCCCGATATATTCACAACCAACGTATTCACAACCAACGCGAGGTAAGCGCCCCAGGCGAGCAGTTCTCCGTGGGCGAAATTGGAGAACCGGAAGATAGAGAAAGTAAAGCTCAGGCCAATGGCCCCCAGCGAGACGATTGAACCGATGATGATCCCATCGGCGAGTATCTGAAGCAGCATCAGCGCCTCGCGTGGCTTCCTAGGTAAAGCTCCGCGATGCGTTCATCGTTGCCAACCTCCTCACTCCTGGCGATTACGCGTTCTTTCCCTTCGGCCATGATCGCGACCCGGTCCGCCAGGTCTAACGCCGCTCTCACATTCTGCTCCACCAACAGAATCGTGACTCCCGCGCAGCACACCTCGCGAAGCTTGACGAACACCTGATCCACAATCTTCGGACTCAGCCCTGCCGATGGCTCATCAAGGATGAGCAGTCTGGGCCTGGCAATCAAGCCTCGCGCAATGGCCAGCATTTGGCGTTGTCCGCCGGAAAGGTTTCCCGCTAGGGACCCGCTTTGCCGATCGAGGTCGGGGAACAGCCCGTGAACGAAATCCAAACTCTCTTTCCGGTTGGCTCTCACCACCGAAGCCGCCAGTTCGAGATTCTCCGCAACACTTAGATTGACAAACACATTCTCCGCCTGCGGCACAAACGCCAAGCCTTCAAACACCATGCCATGGGCCGGTGTTTTCGTGATGTCGCGTCCGAACAGCAGAACTCGGCCTTTCGTAATGGGAGCCAGTCCGGCCACGGCCTTCGCTAGCGAAGACTTGCCCGCGCCGTTGGGTCCGAGGATGACCAGAATTTCGCCCGCTTCCACCGCCAAATTCGCGCCTCGCACAATGGGCAGCCCCGGTTCGTAGCTCACCTCGAGCAGAGCCACGGCCGGATCCGTCATGCCTGGCTTTCCTGATGAGCGTCCTTCTGACTGCCAAGGTAAGCCTCGATCACAAGGGGATCGCTCAATACCTCCGCGGCGCTGCCGGACGCGAGAAACCGTCCCTGCGCCATCACCATCACCGACTGGCAAAGCGATGCTACCAAATCCATATTGTGCTCGATGATCAGAAACGTAGTGCCACTGGCATTCAGTTCCGAAACCTTCTCCGCGATCCGATCGAGCAGCACTGGATTCACACCGGCGCCGGGCTCGTCCAACAGCACAACCTCCGGCTTCGAAACCATCACGCGCGCCAGCTCGAGCAGCTTGCGCTGGCCGCCGGAGAGGACCTGCGCCGGCTGACTTTCCAGATCCGTGAGCCCGACGAAGTTTACCCAGTACCGAGCTTGCTCTCGGATTTCTTGTTCCCGCCTCCGCACCAACGCGGGACGAAACCAGACGTTCCAAAAACGCTCGCCCGCTTGATCGCGCGCTGCCGTCATTACGTTCTCGATCACGGTCATCTCCGGAAACAGCCGCGGAATCTGAAAGGTCCGCGCCAAGCCCGCAGCGAATACGCTGTAGGGTGGCAATCCAGCAATGTTGCGGCCGTTGAGAAGAATGCTGCCTGAGCTTGGTTTCAGGAATCCAGCGACGCAGTTGAACAGAGTGGTCTTGCCTGCGCCGTTGGGTCCGATCAGCCCCGTGATAGTGCCGGATTGGAGCGAAAACGAGACCTGATCGACGGCCTGGTGCCCCCCGAAATGTTTCGAGACTTTGTTGGCGGCTAGGAGCGCGGCACTCATGAATCGTCCCCGTCGAGAACCGCTTCGGCCTCGATTTCGACTCGATAACCATCACCAATCAGAGCGCCGGCCTGAAGCATAGTGTTCGAGGGCCGGATTGCGCCGAAGTAGTTGCCATGTACCCGGCTCACCACTTCCCAGTCGTCCACGTGCGAGAGATAGACTCTGGTACGCACAACATCCGCCAGGCATCCGCCTAATGATTTAAGGCTGGCGGCGATCTTATCCAGAATATAGGTGGCCTGCACGGCCGCATCATCCCGCCCGACCAGACGTCCATTCCCGTGCGTAGCTGTTGTTCCCGAGACCAAAATCCGGTTGCCTGTCCGGACAGCGCGGGAGTAGCCGGCGATCGGCTCCCATACGCTGCCACTGTCGATGGTCCACCGATTCTTATATCCTTTCACTGGCTGCCGTGGCCAGACAGGAGTGAGCGAATCCAGGTGATGGCTCAGGTCACCGGAAGCCGTCAGAAACGGCGGCTTCCGGTACTCGTCACCGCAGTCGCCCGGTAAACGCGTGGTTCCCGCGAACGCACTGGCGAGACTGGCGTAGTCTTCTTCATCCAAGGAAAATTCAAACAGCTTCAAATTGTCCCTGCGATGTTCCGATTCGCCCAGCCGCGCTCCCACGATGATCGCCGCTACCGCTTTCTGTTCCAACACCCAGCGAGCCGCTACGTTGGACACGGAAACGCCGTGTTTCCGCGCGATGGACTGCGCCGTCTGCAACAACGATTGCAGCGCGGACCAACCGCCGATGGCCTCGATGAAGCGACGGTATTTCATCTTGCTCCAGTCGTTCACGAGGTCGGGCTCGCTCGCGCCCACCCAGCAATCGGCGAGAAACCCTCCGCCCAGCGAGCCATAGGCGAGCAGCTTGACGCCGCGTTCCAGGCAAAGCTCCGTCATCGCTTCCGCACCGCGGCGATCGAGCAGGGACATGCACACTTGATTTGCGGCAATCGTTACACCCTGGTTGAGCAGCAGCCGCAAATGCATGGTATCGAAGTTGGTGAGGCCGAGATGTCCGATCACTCCTTCCTCCCGCAAACGCTCCAGTTCCAACATTGCATCGATATAGCGCGGGTCGTCGAACGTCCACCAGTGGAATTGCAGCAGGTCGAGACGCGAGGTTTGCATGCGATCGAGCGAACGTTGGACACCTTCCCGGACAATGGCTTGCGTCATCGGCCCGGGCTTGGGGCACCATTTGGTGAACGCGCGGAACGGAGGATGCCCGGGGGCCGTTTGCAGAACTCCCGTAATCGCTTCGGCGGAACCGTAGTGGTCCGCCATGTCGAAGGTATCGAAACCGGCGTACGCGTACTCGGCCAATGCGGCCGCGCCGCGAACCGGGTCCAGCGTCTCGCCTCCTCGCTCCATATCGGCAACCTGCCAAAGGCCCGTCACTACGCGCGAGATTTCGATATCCGGCGCTAGCAAAGTACGATCCGGACGGCGAACAGTCTGTACCTGTTTTGTTTCCATTATTTCTTGAGCCGCGTGCCTATTTCTTGAGTCGAGCATCGATGGCTTGCACCTCTTCGGCCGTCATTTGCCCCACCGTCTCCACGCGGCCGTTCACGATTTTCCAGGTTCGAAAAGGCCCGGAAATATCTCCGTACTGGTCGAATTGAATCGGGCCGATCACGCCGGCATAGCGGATCGGCTTCTTCTCGCGAATCAATTGGAGCGCTCGCGCAAAGCCCTGCGGACCGGCGCTGATCGTTTCTCCACCCGGAGCAGTCACTTTGCGAATAGAATCCCGAATGGCCGCGGCTTGGAACTTCCCGGCGTGGGCGATCGCCAAACCGACGATGGCTGCGGCATCAAACGCGCGGTCTGCCGCGGGCGAGGCCGCATCGAACCCGCCGCTGAAAGTTGGATACGCAGCGTTGAAATAATCGCTCGACGTCGTTTTGGCCGAACCGGACGACGTTCCAAACGCATTGGTCAAATACTGCGGCCCAACACCCTTGATGAAGTCCGCGGTGTTCATGCCATCGTTTAACAGCAGACGCCGTGCTCCGCCTTGCTGGATCCAGATACGGATGATAGTGGTTCCGTCACCCGGATAGCCGATAAAATAGAGCGCCGGAGGATCGCCCCGGAGCGCTTTCGTAACCTCCGCATTATAGGAGGACTGTTGGGGGTTGTAAGCGGTGGCGATGGTGATCTTTCCCCCCAGCCCTTCATAAGCGTACCGGAATGCGGCAATCATATTCACGCCAAAGTCGTTATTGACATAAATGACGGCGAGGCTCTTCATGCCCAGGCTGAGTGCGAACTGGGCGGCGGCTGTGCCTTGCAGTGAGTCAGAGGTGATGGTCCGGAAGAACCAGTTGTTGGTCTTGTTCCGCATCGCCAGTTGCGTGAGGGATGGTGTAGAAGAGGCGGGCGAAATCTGCACGACACCGGAGGGCGTCGTTACCGAGGTCACGATCGGTACTGTCACCGAACTGATCACGCTACCGATAATGACGGGGACTTTCTTCAAGTCGACCAACTGGCGCGCCTGATCAACCCCGATCGAGCCTTGGCTTTGATCGTCGCGCAGATCAATCGCGAGCTTGCATCCGGCAATCCCCTGCGCGCCGGCAGCCTTGTTGAGCTCCTGGAACGCAAGTTCCACCGCCTTGCTGGCCGCCTGGCCAAAGCGACCAGCGGGACCAGTCAATGATGCAACCATGCCGACCGTGTGGGTGCAAGATGGGGTTTCGGCCAGTGCGGAGCAACAAAACATCAGCGTCGCCAAACCCGTAAATCGCCTCATCACGGAACCGCCTGTTCGCGCGATGGTCCATCGCCGAGAAAACGCTGGAAAAACGCAATCAACTGGTTGTAGGCGAAGCGAGTCTGCACCATAGGACCTGTGTCCCAGCTATGTGGTGCATTCGGCAGAACCACCATTTGAACGTCCTTCCCCTGAAAGATTAGCCTCTGTTCCAGAGCAATGGAATCCTGGAACAACACGATCTCATCCCGCATGCCATGAATGATCATCAGATGATCCGCAAGACCCGCCGACTTTAAGAATGCTGAGGCATTCGCGTATTCCTTCGGATGATCCTGCGGCGCCATCATGGTCCGCATTTCACCGGTCAGGGCGTGGAACAGGTTGGTCGCGGGTGCTCCGGCCACTCCCGCCTTGTAGACGCCAGGCTTCGTGAACAAGGAGGTCGTGGTCAGCAAGCCGCCGTAGCTGCTGCCCCAGATTCCAACTCGCGCCATATCCACATAGGCCAGCGTGTCCAGGAATTTGACGCCGCTGTAGAGATCTTCGACGTCTATCCCGCCGTAATCGAGCGCCAGCTTCTGACGGAACGCCTTTCCATAGCCCATACTCCCACGAATGTCCACGTTCAACAGGATGTAGCCCTGTTGTGCCAGATACTGATCCAGCCCCCAGGTGGGATGCGCGGCACGGCCACCCCATTGATTGTGTACTGTGTTGCTGTAGACAGAGCCCAAGATTGCCGGATACCGCTTCTTCGGATCAAAATCGGGAGGCAGGGTTAGCCGTCCGTGCAGGGTCACGCCATCGACTGCGGGGAAAGTCACATAACGGGCGGCACTCCAGCGATAGCGCTCAAATTCCGGCAGCGGGGAATGTGTCACCTGAAGTGAAGACTGAAGAGAATCGATCTTCTGAAAATAGAGGTCCGGCGGAATCAGATCACTGGAGAAATAGTCCGCGGCAATGGAGCCGTCGGGGGAGACCACGACACTATGGGTACCGGCCAAATGCGTAACTTGCGTCTCACCGCCGTCGGTGAGTGAAACCCTGTGCAACTGGCGTTCTTCCGGCCGGCCTTCGTTCGAGATGTAAAACAGGGCATTGGCGCGAACGTTCAGGCTGGCCCAAAAAACTTCCGCGCGGCCTGATGTCACGCGCCGGATGCTGCCGCCAACGGGCGCATAGTAAACCTGATAGAAGTTCTCACGGTCCGAGGTGAAGTAAACACCGCGGCCGTCCGGCGCCCAATCCGACCACCACTCCTCGGTCACGTTCTGTGGATCGGTCTCTCGCAACAGCTCAGACGAATTCCCACGCTGCGCATTCACCAGTAGCAAGCGCCGGTCCTTTATATATAAGTCGCTCTTGTCCACCAGAAGAGTCTTGTCGTCAGGCGACCATGCGAGGTGGAAGACAATGTCGAGCGGATCTTCGCCCAGACTCGCCCACCGAATCCGGCCTTTTTCACCCGCGGTAACAAAGCCCACTCGCCGGCGCTCGGAAGGTTCGCCCGGGAACGCCCGTTTCACCATTCGGAGCCCGGCTTCCGGGCCGAGATAGTCGGGAATGCCACGCCGGGGAACCTGGGCGTCATCTGTCTCGGTGAAAGCAAGCACCCGCCCGTTGTGGGACCAAACCATCTCCTCCACGATCAGCGGCCCCTGGCCGACTCGATTCAACTCTGTCGCCGGCCCCGTGGCATTCACACTGGCGATGAAGAGGTCACCGCTGGACTGGAACGCGATCTTATTCCCGGCCGGAGCACTCGCTACTGAACTAATGTTCGCCCTACCGGTCATCAGTTCCGGTTCGCCGCCCCCCGGCGGCACGTCGTAGAGCTTGCCCCTGAAAAGAAAGATTAGTCGCGTTTGATCGGGAGACCATAGGACCTCTGTGATCCCCGGATCCATTTCCGCATCCGCAGCTCGCTGCATAGTTCCGAGGTCGTTCCCCAGGCTGTTCCCAATGTTTGACGGAATCTGCGGTCGTGGCATCCGAGTGACTCGCACCGGCTGCGCCTTTTCTCTCGTGGCAATCCACACGTCCCGGAAATTGGTGCCTTCATCGTTCCAGAGAAACGCGACAGTCTTGCTGTCAGCCGACCAGATGAAGCCCTTCGGCGCCGTCCCGATCACCCAAGGCAGGCTGTACAGACGATTGATGTCGAGCCTTTCGGCTGCGGCGGTGCACGCCATCGAGAAAGTAAGGATGCTGGCGAGTCGTTTCACGGGTAGCGAATCGCCTCCGCCTGTTTTGGTGAGAGCGGCGGTGGCACTTCGCTCTTGTCTCCGAGGAGTTGCCATCGCTGTAGGGACACAGGCACATTCCCGTTGCTCCAAACGAAATCGTGAAACTTCCTTAGTGAGAAATGATCGCCTTCCGCCCGGCGTGCGTCTGCCAGCAGGTTCATGATTTGGATCTTTCCAATCTGATAGCTGATCGCTTGTCCCGGCGCGCTCGAAAACAATGCCGCTTCTGCGAGAGCTGTCTTCGCATCCATTGGGACGGTTTTCGCCAGGTAATCCGCGGCCTGCTCAATCGAGAAAACGCCGGTCGCGAGCTTCACATCGGCCTCGACTCGCAGCGCCCGCAACCGCATGAAGCTATATATGGTTTCACGCGTGCGCGGACTATTGTCAAAAAGTCCGGCTTGCAGCATCATTTCTTCCGCATAGAAGCCGATGCCTTCGTTCGCGATCGAATCATAGTAGTGGCGTCGGATCGGATCGGGATTCGCCCAACTCAGGCAGAGCTGGAAATAGTGGCCGGGCACTCCCTCATGCACCACGATGGGCCGCGGATCTTTAGCGGTCGACAGATAAAAGAAACCCAGATTGGGGCGGGGCTCGCGGATGTAGCTGATGCCGTCCTCATTCAGGCGCAACGGCCCCGTGAGGTCATCCGTTACGCCGAAATCCTCGAAGGGGAGCACGTACGGCGGCACCAGCAGATTGCGATAGTGCTTCAGCCAGCCAGGTACGGTTAACAGTTGCTGCTGCTCCAGAAAAAATCGGATTTGCTCTTCATCAAGCCGCTCGCGATCGATCTGCGCTCGCGCTGTCGTGAACAATGGCTGCGCCGGCACATTTGCGTTTCTGGTCCGTTCCAAAGACTCAAAGGCCACCGACCTGCTCCATTCCTGCTGGCTCATTTGCAACAACTGTTCCAGTGAGTGCGGCAAGATGGCGATGTTGCGCAGAAAGAACAGATAGTTTTCCCGCCCGATCGCCGTGTCGCGACGCATCTTCGGCTGTCCTTGCCGGAGCCATTGCCGGTAATCGTCCAACGCCTCCACCGCCGCGTCCGCCGCTTTCGCCAACGCTGCTTTCGTCTCGTTCGACAAATGCGGTGCGAGCGCCTCCCGCATGGTCTTCATCCGCTCCGGCAGATTCTCCAAAGCATCGATTGCCAACCGCGCAAACGGCTCGCGCATATCGGTCAGGTTCGCCTTGGCTGCGTGGATGGTGGCGGGCACTGTTTCCAAGCGATGGACGATTTCGGCCTGTCGGCTTGCTTCGAAAGGAGGAGCCGGCAGAAGCAAAAGGTACATCGCGCCAAGCGTCTGGTCGACGTAGAACAACGGATTTCTCTTCCAACCTTGTTCGATGTCGAGTTCCCAATGCACTCGCGCCAAAGCAGAACCAGTGAGACGGTAATCCACCTGCTGCGAAATAGCCGCCCCGTCGCCCGGAGCAAGATTCTTCCATCGCCCTTCAAAGGCTCCCAGTTGCAGCCGCTTTTGCTGAATACTTTGCCGCGACCAGTCGATCGGCAAACCTAGTGGCTTCTCCAAGCGAGGGATATCGTCCTCGCTGAACGGCTGCTCTTGCGCGCGCCAACGCCAGAAATCCTCGCTCAATTGGCTCAGCCCTGATTGAGGCCAGCCGAGCCGGCAGCACATTGAGTAAAGGACTGCCTGGCGCGCCAGAACTCTCAAAGCTTTCATATTGGTCCTTCCTAAGGTCGCACCCTTTGGCTGGAGCTTTCAACGTGGACCTTTCCCTTGACCCAAAGATCCACCACTGCATCCGGACGAGAGTCGAGAACGGTCCCGGCCCGCGCCGCAAGATATTTTTTAGTCGCTGGTCGATAATGAGGAGGATTCTATCGACTAGACCGGAGCGCTTCGGATAGAATTTTTGCGGCTGATCGCGCGGAGTGGAGCACGTGAAACGGCGCGATGGAAGGTGTGTGGCGGACTCCAGAGTGGAGATGGCTGGTGCCGATGAGGCAGGAGTCGCACTACTTTACGCGCGGCCCGAAAACTCCCGGGTCTCCGTCGCTATTTTTACGCTTTCACCTTGCTTAATAAAGAGCGGAACCCGGATCTCAAGTCCCGTCTCCAGTGTCGCCATCTTGGTGCCGCTTCCGCTCGACGTATCGCCGCGCACCGCGAGTTCCGTTTCGGCGACCTTCAACTCGACAAACATCGGCAACTGCAGACCGATCGGATTGCCGTTGTACTTGTGTAGGTGGAGCAGTGTCCCCTCCACCAGAAGGTCCAACGTGTTCCCGGCAACTTCAGAAGGAAGAGTCAAAGTCTCGAAGTTTTCCTGGTCCAGGAAATAAGAGCCATCCCGGTCACTATACAAATAACTGACCGGCACTAACTGCAAATCCGGCTCCTTGAACTTTTCACCGGCCTTAAAGGTCTTGTCCGACACTGCGCTCGTGAGAAGGTTGCGCATCTTCAAGCGCACCAGCGTCTGACCGCCGCGGGCGGTAGGTGTGCTTATCTCAGCATCCATGCAGGAGAACGGAGTGTTTTCAAACTCGAAGACGCTCCTGCGCTTAATGTCAATTGCCTCAATGAGGGCGGCCAATTTGTCCGGAGTCCTTTCCTTTTAAGTATAACGTTCGGCTCCGTCCGCGTTTACCAGCACCGTTGTACGCAATGGCTTGCGATTAAAGATCAGGATAGCAGTGCCATTCGGTGATGGCCTCAACGTTGGCTCAAGCCGTCAAACCGGACCGGCTCCAGCGCACCGTGATCCTTCTGGCGATCACCAAGGCCGCCCGGCTCTGCGTGACCGGAAGCCGACCTTCGAGTGATCGCCCATCTCAGTCAGGATATCGCCGTGGATGTTTTAATTGCTGCGGCTCGCCGGAAGCGCGCAAGAAGTAAGAGTCCGGCTAGGCTGATGCTGAGGATTCCGCCGGTCCCAGGCTCCGGCGTTACTATTCCCTGCACATCGAAGATCTCGGTGTCGGTCCCATCGAACGCCCAGAAAGCTCCGCCATTCTCGCCTATCAGCACTGTGTTCGAGCTTCCCTGGCTGTTTATAAACCAGCCGACATAACTATCATCCGCAAGGTTCAACGGCGCTAGCACCATAAAATACTGGTCTCCACCCGTAAGCGACACGTCCGAGATGCCCGTTATCGAGACCAGAGCTCCCGCAGCCGCGTCGTTGGTGAAATTCCAGGACGCACCCGGAAGCTCCGTGCCCGGGACACCAGAATTGTCGCTCCAAATGCTCGCGGTGAAGGTCATCGTGGGAAAAGTGCCGGGGTACGGGTTATAGGCGCCAAGATCAATTTGGCTAATTGCTTCGCTGCCCCTGCCTGCGGCCGTAAACATGGACGCCCCGTTGACACCGGGGTCGCCCGGGAAAGCACCCGAGCCATCTACAACTATGAAAATGGTTGAATAGCTACCCCCTGGTCCGAGATCGCTGAACAGCGTGGCGCCAAACGTGCCAGACACTTAGGGGCAGAGCAAAAAGCACGAGTTTATAGATCTGTGTGGTCATGGGAATTCCCTCCGAAACTGAATTGTTTATAGTGAGCGGCAAATACTAAAGCTGCACTTTAATGGCGCGGGTCGTAATCGCCCGTCGCATTGAAATGCGTCGCCGAGAATGTCTTAGGTCGTCTGATCATGGGTCTTTTTCTTGTTGATAGTCTCCTGTATCTGAAATAGCTTTACTAATAAGAAGAGTGACTGCATATTGGATGTGGCGATGCCACTTCCCGCTGCGGCCGGACTCGCCCTCAGCGATTTGGAGCGAAAACAGTTGGTAG